>Ga0233415_10000085_pt1 | contig 41756 bp, 30 predicted proteins | sample Na_anoxic_12_MG_FD_188631 | JGI IMG/M metagenome (GOLD analysis project Ga0233415, IMG submission 188631) | Seawater microbial communities from Saanich Inlet, British Columbia, Canada - Na_anoxic_12_MG | ecosystem: Environmental > Aquatic > Marine > Inlet | place: Canada: British Columbia...
TAACTGAAATGAATGTTAATAGTATATCTGAATTACAGGATGATCTATGTGAAATGATAAACCATAAGGTTGTTAGCGTTGATTTTATATCAGAAAGAGAAGATGTTTATGATATGACAGTTGAGGGAACCCATAATTTTGGTATTATAACATCCAGTACTGATGATAACTTTATAAATAGTTCAGGTATTTTTGTTCATAATTGTGAAATCGCACTAAGACCATTCCAATTCTGTAATTTATGTGAAGTAAACGTTTCTAATATTGAATCACAAGAAGATTTAAATGAAAGAGTTAAAGCTGCTGCGTTCATAGGGACATTACAAGCTGGTTATACGGGCTTTCATTATCTTAGAGAGATATGGCAAGAAACTACAGAGAAAGACGCTCTAATAGGTGTTTCTATGACTGGAATTGGAAGTGGTGTAGTATTAGGTTATGATTTAGAAAAATCTGCAGATATTGTAAAAAGAGAGAATAGTAGAGTTTCGAAAATTATTGACATTAATAAATCTGCTAGATGTACTACTGTAAAACCTGCCGGAACTACATCCCTTACTTTAGGGACATCATCAGGAATACATGCTTGGCACAATGATTACTATATTAGAAGGATTAGAGTTGGTAAAAATGAATCTATATATAAACATTTAATTGTTCACCATCCTGAGTTGTTAGAGGATGATTTCTTTAGGTCACATGATACGGCAATTATCACTATCCCACAGAAAGCACCGAAAGGTTCAATATTAAGAACGGAATCACCATTTGACCTTTTAGAAAGAGTTAAAAAAGTGGCGATAGAATGGGTAAAAAGTGGACACAGAAATGGTTCTAATACTCACAACGTTTCCGCAACTATATCACTTAAAGAAGAAGATTGGGAATTAGCTGGAGAATGGATGTGGACAAATAAAGAACATTATAATGGGTTATCTGTATTACCTTATAATGGTGGTTCATATACACAAGCCCCTTTTGAAGATATCACTGAAGAAAAGTATAATGAAATGGTAAAACATTTAAATAACATTGATTTATCTCTAATCGTAGAAGAAACTGACGAAACGGATTTAAGTGGTGAGTTAGCGTGCGCTGGGTCATCTTGCGAAATTAAATAAAAATGATAAACTCAACAGAAGATTGGATATATGATTTATACGTTAAAGAAACTATAAATCGCAAGATAAAACCAATACCCAAGGATCAACACGTAAGTAGGGGTAGTTGTTGTGGAAATGGATGTCTACATTGTCCATACATACCCAAACACGAAAAAGGGGCAACAAAAATCAAATAATTAAAAGTCAGAGAAATCTGACTTTTTTTATTATTAACCTTTCCTTCCAAAAAATAAATAATAGAATATTTATATATACAAATGGCAAAACAAAGGTTTATAAATATTGATTTTCCCTTTAAAGATAGCCCCGAAGGGTTTTACTTTAACTTAAACGCAACTGACGCAGATGCTGTTAGGGCAGATTTATTACATTTACTATTAACAAATAAAGGTGAAAGATTATATATGCCTGATTTCGGTAGTGATTTAAAAAAATATATTTTTGAGCCAAATGATGATGTCACTCACGAACAAATAAAAGATAATTTGAATCAAACCATTAAAAGGTATATGCCAAATTTAATAATTAATGACATAACATTTAAAAAAGATTCTATTGAGGAATTAATAATAGTAGAACTAACATATACAGTAACAGATGGGACTTTTAATAGTACTGATACTGTTACATTAACATTTTAAAATATGGCAACAAAGAAGATTGATTATAACGCTAGAAATTTCGCAGATGTAAGGCAACAATTAATAAGTTTCATACAACAGTATTATCCGGAGATATTTTCAGATTTTAATGACGCTTCTGTTGGTATGATGTTATTGGAATTAAACGCGGCTGTTGGTGATATGTTATCTTTCCATACGGATAGAATGTTTAACGAAACCCAGATCAGTTACGCACAAGAAAAGTCATCTCTATTAGAATTGGCTAGAACTTTTGGTTTAAACATTCCTGGTAAGAGACCAAGTATCACTATAGTTGATTGGGTGTGTAGTAATATTCCGGTAAATGGTAGTGATTTTGACATTCAGTACGCACCTAAGATATTAAAAGGTGGACAAGCAACTGGAGCTGGTAAAGTATTTGAGTTGTTAGAGGACTGTGATTTCGCATCACCATTTACGACTGGTGGTATTCCTAATAGACAAATACTACCTCAAATAGTGGATGGTATTATACAAAGTTATACTCTTAAAAAGAGAGAAATTGTTGTTAATGGATTTACAAAAATTTATAAAAGAATAATTAACCCCGAAGATTATAAACCATTTTTAGAAGTTATACTACCAGAAACTAATGTATTAACTATAGAAAATATCGTAACAAAGGAGGGTACAAATTTTACAAGTCTACCCACCCCTACAGACTTTGCTAACTTTGATTTAAACTGGTATGAAGTACCAGCGTTAGCTCAGGCAGAAATTTATATTGAGGATGATAATAAAGTTTCTGATAGAGATGGTGTTGCTGTTGGAAAATGGAAAAACGCACCCAAAAGATTTATAAAAGAATTTACAGATAAGGGATTTTGTAAAATTATATTTGGTGCTGGAGAAGCCGACATATCAGATTTAAATGGTTTTGTTGATTGTAGGGGACAAATAGATAGAATTGGTAAAACAATTAATAACTTATCTTTGGGTGAAATACCAAAACCAAGTCAAACGATGTTTATTAAATATAGAGTTGGTGGTGGAACCGAATCAAATATTGGTGTAAACGTTTTAACAAACTTAGGTTTGGTAAATACAATAGTTAACGGTGTAGATAAGAACACTAATAGAATTATAAAAGATAGTATTAGTGTTAATAACCCTATTCCCGCTTTTGGTGGTAAAGAGTCACCATCAGTGGAAGAAATTAGAAATTTAGTTAGATATAACTTCTCTGCACAAGATAGGTGTGTAACAATAAAAGATTATCAGAGTAGGGTACCACTAATGTCAGGAAGATTCGGTGTACCATTTAGAACTGGTGTGTGGGAAGAAAGAAATAAGATTAATGTCTCTGTATTGGCGTTAGATTCTAACAATAAATTAACTACACAAGCAACATCAGCACTAAAACAAAATATAGGGGAATATTTGGCGGATTATAGGATGTTAAACGATTATATCACCATAAAAAATGGTAGGGTAATCAACATAGGTTTTGAGGTTGATTTATTTATCGAAAAGTCAATACCTAAAGGGGATGTTATTAGTAATGTAATAACTACTATTAAAGAATATTTTGACATAAACAAATGGGATATGGGTGATAACATATATCTTTCCCAGTTAGTTGAAAATATTAATAATGTTGGTGGTGTATTAAACGTTACAGATTTAAGGGTTTTTAATAAAGTTAATGAAAATACTAGATACTCACTTAATGAGATTGCTCAACCATATATAGATGACGCTACGAGGCAGGTAGATTTGTTGGGTAAATATACTTTATTTGGGGCTCCGAATAGCATGTTTGAAATAAAATACCCTAATACGGATATAAAAGTCACAATTTCTACTTCATAGTAATTACTTTTAAAAAAAATAAATTACTTTTATAGAAAAATAAAGTTATGGGATGTAAAACATGTAAAGATAAAAAAAAGTCAAAACAGAGTAACCAAGATGGTGTAGAATATAAAAATGTCGGAAGTGATAACACTGATGGGGTTATTAATAATGATGACGTTGTAAATTTAATTCCTGAAGCATTTCAAAACGGAGACTTCAGTGGTAATTTCTGGTTTAAAGTTGTTGCGTTTATTGCGATAACTATTGCAATACCTCTAATAATAATAGTATTGATGGGGAAGATGTTTTTAACATTCTTTATGCCCAAGTCGTTACCAAAGGTTGGTAAAAGAGTGACAAAGTTCTTTTTGGGTGGTATAGGGAGGTACGGTAAATTTTTAGCAAATAAAGAAGTTAGAAAAAGAAAAAGACAATTTGAAAAAAATGGTGGGTATGAAGAAGTACCTGACCCATTTGGGTATGAAGATGATTATGAAGATGTAGATGGGGATCTTGTTGATATAACTATTCACGAAGATAATAACGAAAAGGAGTAAATAAATTTTAGATGTCTAAATCGTATAGGATTAGAACAACACCGGGTGAGGATAATGGATATTTAAAGGTTAATGTTGATCTTAAACAAGATTATGATCATTTAGAAATTTTAAGTTTAAAGATTTCCCAGATCGATGAATATCAGAATTATTGTTCTGATTATGGTGTAATAGCTGGTAGGGTTGACATAAATAACGGGTTTGGGGTACCAAACGTTAAAGTATCGATATTTGTTCCTGTGGAAGATGTTGATTTGAGTGATCCGGTTATATCTCAGTTATACCCATACGAAGACCCTTTTCCCGATAAAAAGAATATTAATGGTATTAGGTATAATATATTACCTAAAAATAAACAAACTTTAGATCATACCCCTGTAGGAACATTTCCAAAGAAAAGAGAAATTTTGGATGATGCAACTACATTAGAAATGTATGAAAAGTATTATAAGTTTACCACAACAACAAATAAATCTGGTGACTATATATTATTTGGTGTGCCTTTGGGTGACCATTATTTACATTATGATTGTGATGTCAGCGACATTGGTTTTATTTCGTCTAGACCATATGAAATGATGTCAGAAGGTTATAGTGAAGAGTTATTTGATACTAGATTTAAGTTTAAGAGTGGAAATAATTTAGATAGTTTGGCTCAGATATTTTCACAAAACATTCCTATCACAGTAGAACCATTCTGGTGTGATAGTTTAAGTGTCGGGAGCGCACTTGGTATTAATAGGTTAGACTTTTCCATAGGGTACGAAATTACCCCCACCGCCATTTTTATGGGTAGTATTTTTACTGACGATGAAAGAGATTCGTTAAATAAAAATTGTAAGCCAGGTAAAAAGATGGGTAAAATGAAGGAGGTTATCACTGGTAGCGGAAAAATAGAGTCCATCCGAAGAAATGTTAGAGGTGGGATCGAAAAATTTGATTTTAAAAATAACACCATAGATGAAAATGGGAATTGGTCATTATTGGTACCTATGAACATTAGAAAGGTGATTACCGATGAATTTGGTAATTTAGTACCTAGTCCCGATGGTATAAAAGGTATTGCTACAGAAGGTGATTATAGGTTTAGGATATCTATGGATGCCGCTGATACAGATAAAAGATTAAGGCAAAGGGCTAAATTCTTAGTCCCGAATACAAATAATAATTTTAATTTTGGTGAGTATTCACAAGAAGATTTAAGAACTTCGGGAGATTTTACAATTAATGAACAATTATCCACAATTATAGACCCTCAGTCACAACATTCGGGTGATTTAACCAACCAATATAACTACATTGAAGAATTTTATCCATTTAGGTGGAAAAAGGTATATACGGTTAAACAATATATTGGTAGGATGCAAAAAGCTGGTGGTAATGATGAGGCCAAAGGGTTTATTGGTATAAAAGACATTTTTAACTCTGAAGGTGTCAACAAATTCCCATCAAATAGATTTGATACAGACTTACACCCAATATATGTTATACTATGTACATTATTATCAATGGTGGGGATAGTTATTGGGTTCATCAATGGGATATCCATGATGATTAATGGGTTAATAACCGCCATATGTCAGATTAGAATACCGGTTGTATTTAAACTAGCGTATTGCATTAACGCTAAAGCTTTTGTTCTTTGTAACCAAAATTGGAGAGACGTTAACGATTTTTCAGGTCAATGTAATGGTTGCACTACTGCGAACTCGTCTTGTGAGTGTTGTAGGACTGGACCAGCTTCACCATTTAACAATGGATGTACAGAAAAAGGTACGATTTCCCTCCTCATTGGTTGGAAATGTTTATTTGGTAGTATAATATGTAAAAATTGCACAGATATCTGTGATCCTGGAAACAAACGTAGATGTTGTGGTCCTGGTTTTAATAGTGCTTCTGGACCTAATTCTTCTCCCGGATCTTCATGTCCCGCTGAATCCATAATATTCAAAACCATAACCGAAGGGGCACCAGACTCCAACTGCTGTTATCGTTGTTGTATAAAAGTACCACTAATACCACTTAGGTGTGATGAAGAAGATATCAAGGATTCAGTTGCGTTACTTGCTACCCCCTTTGCTGCCAATGAATGTAATAGAAGGTACGCAAAACCATTTGGTTGTAAGAATTGTGGTGGTTTTCAGACACAGGTGATAAAAGACTGGGTGGCTTGTTTATTGGAACCTGTGGCGGTTTTCTTAAATATGTTAAAGTTTGATTTTTATAACGATTGGGTGGGAGGTTCACTTTATTTCCCACTAATTAAAAGAAAATATAAACTAAAGAAAAGTGGGAAAAAATTCGGTCAGATTAAAAAAGATAAGTTTTGTGATTTCGATTGTTTTGATAAAGACACTCCAGGCGATTTCCAAGGTGACGCATACTTTAACCAATGGAGAATTAAAATAAAAGGTCCAATAGTTGGACCAACCCCGACCATCACAGTAGATGGGTGTTCTGCTGCTGCAAGAGGTAAAAGAGTTACTAAATGGTATGGGACTGTTGATGATGTCACTCCCAATCAAATATTTAATTTAGATTTAGCCGCTAAAAGTATTAAATTCTTAGGTAGAAATGGGAACTCAGATCCATGTGTCATTGGATTTGAAACGTGGTCAGATTTTACAAACACACTTACCTTAAATAGTGTAGTACATCAATCAGAATCAAAAGAAATACCCACAGGACACGCAAAACCAGAATACATAAAAACAGATGATGGTTTTGGAAATACCACTTGGACTAATATTGGTGGACATGGTCACCATAAAAACACATGTGATGAAACAAATATGGTTGAAAGAAAAGAGTTCTTTAAAACCTCTTTAGATTGTCTAGTTCCCCTTGATAGTGGAGACTTAATTCCTGGTTCTGCATTAATAGATGCCGGAGATAATTTCATCAATTACCAAAATTTACCTTGTAACGGAGGTGCTGCTCCTGGTGAATGGCAATATTGTTTGGACAACCCAATCGCCAACCTACAAAGTGGATATTCAACAGGAAGTCCAATTGGATTTTGTATTAGCGGATGTGACCCCGATTGTGGTAGTAATGGTGTTGCACCTTGTAGAAAAACTAATGATGTACCAATAGGTAATTATAATTATAAAACTATAAAACATGGGTTAATTACTTGGCATGATGAACAAATATATTATACCCCAAGGATTGTAAAGGATGGGGATTCAAAATTTAACCAATCTGAATATAAGGGTAATTTATTATTACCAACAACAATATTAGAACTCGGTAGTAGTGTTTATTGTGATATTGATGACGTACCATTTATAATGGATCAGTTACCACCAACAACGTTTGCAGTTGCACTTGAAGATATGGAATATAAATTGGGGAATACAGATAATTCATATACGGACCCTAATGGTGATTCAGGTGTATTAACAATAATAGACGCATATGACGATAAAAAAGACAGCCCTTTAAATCTTAGGGCATATGTTGAGTTTAGTTGTATATCTGTTGTTTGTGCTAATACCTCAGCAGCGGTGAACCAATCACAAATAGGTGTTGAAATTATCGATAAGAATGATATTGGAATTGAAATTGGAAATTGTTTTGTTAGATTTGAACATGATACTGATATAAGAGAATATTTCTGTAAAAGGTTTAACGGATATCAAAGAGAAAAAATTGGTAACAAATTATCCTTTCACCATACAAGACCAGGATCGATGGAATTCGATAATGAATATGGTGCTTACCCCGATATTACATTGACTGAGGGATATAATAAATGGTATCAGACTCCTGAATTGGACTACGTTAAATCAGAATATAATGATGGTGACCCATTTACCCCTGGCGATGGTTGTGGTTATACATCAAAGGACAATGATCACCCAAACAACAAAACCGATTATTTCTATGGTTTAGCTCCGGGACAAACTTCAGGGTTTATCAACTACCCAAACTATGATAATGATGATATTGCAAGTGGTACTATTAATTTTGGTAGTACGTCTCAAGAAACTGATGGTACAGATGAAATATTTTCAGGGAACACAAATGATGGATATGAAGATGACGATAATAATGGTAGTGTTGGGGTGAAGGGTATTAGACATAACAGATCTCAAACACCATATTTCCTATACTTTGGATTGGTTCCTGGAAAAACCGCATTAAATAAGGTTGTTGGTAATTTCTTCGCTGATAAAATAAACGCTGTCACATTACAAGGTGTTGGTGGATCAAACGATGACGCATCCCAAAACTCAATCAACAAACCCAATGTCAATAATGAAGAAGATAACCCATTTACAGTGTTTAGAACTTGTTTGGGAGACACATTAATTGAGAAGGTTCAAGTTGGTACACCTGTCATTGCCGGTGGTGGAGGTACTGGTGGAGGTACTGGTGGAGGTCCTGGTGGAGGTCCTGGTGGAGGTCCTGGTGGTGGCGGACCCACACCCAATGTTATTACACCACTAAATGGGGGGTATACAATGGGTTGTAATGAATCCGGAACGGGTAATATAGAAATTAATACGCCTTCATCCCCTATAAACCTTACGGTATATGGTGGTAACGCTAGTGGGGCCCAATGGAAAATAGAATTGTTTGAGAATTCCATTCCTCCGCTGATACCAGTTCAAAATGTGGACGTAACACTAACAGACTCAACCGGAGTTCCTTATTACGCTGATACCCTTTACACTATAGCTGCGACAGATACTATAGATATTGAAATATTATTCGATTATACAGGTAGTGACTACACTTATCTGATAGAGTATAATTGTGTTGGTGCTGGTAATCAAACTGGTGATATAGTAATAAGTGTTTAACATATTTATATATAAATGGAAAAAACAAATAAAATATTATTAAATAAAACTAGAACATATAACTCAGTTAATGTTAATAGTCAGATACAGATAGATATTGAAAACACCAGTAAACCAATTCCATTAAACGATATTGACACAACTGTTAGTCAGTTTGAACAATTTGAAAAGGAGAGGAAAGAAAGTACTATATATCGGTTTTATGGTCAGGTGACACCCATAATATCTAATCCACTATTTAATGATAATATAAAAATAAATAATGTAGATCCAGATCAAAAGGAAGATCCTGGACTTGGAACAGTTGTTCAAACACCAGAATCACCTACCAAAAAAATATTTAGTAGTGATATTTTCGAAACTGATGGTTGGATAGGGTTTTATAATGATGAACTTGATGAAACAGCGTTACAATTTAATGATAATAAAAGCGCGTTATGTGAATTCATACCGTTTGACCCTGGATATGATAGGTTACGAATTTTAGATAGTGATGGTATACCTAATTATTTATTTAAAATAACCTACCCTTTTAGAAGTAAAGATATTGAAATAGTTCAGAATTCTAGTGGTATCTCTTTAAAAGATGGTATACCAGTAATTGAACAATTTTTTGTTAAATTAAATGGGAGAAATTATGTTGGATTTAAGACGGCAATTAATCATGGTCTTTCCACAAATGATGAGATAGAGTTACTTAATTTTAATGATGATAGCATCCCATCGGGATCACTAAGTTTAACTCAGAGAACTTTTAATGTGTTTAAGTTGGGCAATCAAACAAATGATTTAAAATTTAGAACATTTATTATTGACATTAACCCAAAAGACATATCTATTGACGTTGGTATCTCCACAATAAAAAGGGTTGTACAAAATAAACCATCTACATATTATGTTAGGGAATTTAAGTCATTAACATCGGCAGCAATTGGAGATAAAGGTGGTGCATATTATAAAGACTATGATATATACCCTGCCGCTTTTGGTACATCATATTATAATGATAAGGTGGCTTCGTTTAATTTTAAAAAAGATGTTAATGTTGATGGTTTGAAAGATAATTTGGGTCGTCCATTAAGTGAGTTATATTTTACCACCATTAAGAATGACAGTGATACGGATCCAACGTCTATTAACTCACAATATTGGAATCTGGCGATTTCTGGTTTGAGTCCTACCATCCGTTTGAATGATGATGGTAGCACTAGGTTTTGGACTAGAATAACCGCTGGTTATGAAACAGAAAATAATGAAAATATTAATTATAACATAAGGGCTTTCGGTGACCCATCTTATGTTGGAAATGACTGGTATAAGAATATAGATGAATCAGATGAGGTATTTGATGGTGATATTGTGGAATATAATGAAAATGAATTAATAGAAAGGAGACTTGAATTGGTTCACCATAGAGTTAATACGTTATATAGGGAACATTTGAATACTATTGATAGTAGTTATGAAGATAAAAAAGAGGGGTACCTATATAAACCATTTAAAAAAATACAAATAAGGGAATTCGCTAACTATATAAACCCAATAGTGGATATACAATCTTTAATTGATCAATATAATATAACAAGCCAAACAGAGATTGAAAATTTAAAGAAATCTTTTGGTGTACCAGACTACGCAACAGTAATAGCCCCCAACGTGTATAAATGGAGAGATTTATTAGAAATAGGTGAAGTTGATTCTACTGGTGGTGGTGTTGATTACCCATTTGAGAGTGGTGCTCACTATATTAATATAAATGATAGATTTTTCTTTCAAAGACAAGACCCACCTTGTGAATTTGTGATAGTTACTGAAGAGATTGAACTCGGAGCTAACGCACCACCTGGTGACGAAGAAAGATTTTTATCTTATTTAGCTGACCCAACATTTTTAAACTATAGCTTTAGTGACCCAAGTAGTTTTAGTGGTCTTGGTGGGGGTGTGTTAGATTTAGATGCTATAATTAATTATAATAACATAACCCCAATAAAAGTAACTGTTAATTTGGGAGATTTTATTGGTGAATATGAATTAGGTAAAAGAGATATCGCAGGTGGGTGTCTTGATTTACCACAACAAAAAGATATAGACGATGTTTGTTGATAAAAGAAAAATATTATTAAGTGATATAGGTAGTGGAACTACCATAGATATTGCGCTTGGCAGTGATTTTTTTCCTGTTGATAATTCAGAGTTAATAGAAAATAATTTTGTTAAGAAAGAAATAGAAAAGGCTATAAACCCCATAGTAGACTATAAAAAGCTTATATTTAAACCTTCAGATTCAGAAGAATCTTGGAACATCATTGATAAATTTAGGATTAATCTTAATTTTTATACCCCAGATTCGATAGCGAGTGGGGCACCAGTACACAGAGGAAATGGGTCAGTACCTGGAGTGTATAGTGACATTAATTTTGTTTTTGACGATGTGTTTTGTAGAACTAGTAGATTTACAAATAGTTTTATTAGATTATCATTTTTTGATAAACCATATAGTGGTATAAATCAGTTATTAACGTTCGCAGATGTTTATACTCAGATTGGTGATTTACATGAAAACGAATATGGTTTTACCCTACCCGTAGATGAATGTCCTATATCATTCATATTAGGGGACCCAGTGTTACAACCAGATGAAGTACATGAAGGGTTTCATATGTATTGGTTCCAAGATTTAGTTGATCTCAGTCCTCTTAAAGAATATGAAATGTATATGACACTACAATTTAATAACGCTAGTGACGGTAGTGTCTCTGAGTTGGCAGCGTCTAGAGATATTGAACCAAATGATATAACCATTAATAGTTTAGAGGGTCCTGATGGTATACTTTATTTAAAAGTCATTTTAAAGAACGATAATGGTGTTTATAAGTATAGGTTTGAACCTAATACAAAACAGTCACAGTCACCACCTGGTGTTGATTTAAACCCAAATCCACCTGGACCACTACCCACACTAACATTTTGGCAAATTACACCTTAGATATTTATATAGTATGGAATATATTAGAAAAAAGAGAAGTTTAGAAAATTATACTATTAGAAGTATACCTAAATCTGTTTTAATAACAGATTCAGAAGGTAAAACGGTTATAGATGAGAGTAACCCCAAATACTTTTACGGTAAGATTCCTGATTATAAGGTAGACGACAATGGTAATTATGTGTTAACATCCTCTGGACAAAAGATATTAAATACAATAGATGTTGATTTATTTATAACCCAAAATGTGGATGATATGGGAATTTTTACGGATAAGAGTTTTGTCTTTACAGGTGACACTTTAACTGTTAAACCACCGGGGTATAATTCGTTTGAATATGGGCGACTTCCTGAGGCACCAGTAGAGTTTTATTACTATAGTGATGTGACAGTTACAGGTAGTACAGACGATGGGTATTTAAATCAGGTTCGATCATACAGAGTGGATTCGAATAATAACCCGATATATGTACCATATTTAAACACTTCTGATGATTCTAAAAACACATTTAATGGTGTAATAAGTGAAAATTTAAATAAAACAACATATAAAATAGGTGCAGACCCTATAGAGGTGTCAGACTACCAACTAGGTAATATAACCGAAATAAAATCGGGTATTGAGTTCACCACCTATAAAAATAAATTTGTAAAAACAAAAGACGAATACGGTAAAAATTTATCATATTTTAAAACAGAATTTAAAAATAATAATGGCGGGTGGGATTCGAATAATGTTAGTTTAAACGCAATATTCAAAAAAGAAGAATATTTAGGGATAGTTTTTCCGCCAGAAGTTGAGAGTGTGGTATTTATTAATAGAGGTGTCGCAGATATATTTGAAAGACACTCACTATTATCAGAATTAAAAACAACTAATGATATTGATACTAATAGAGGTGGGTTTGTAGGAAGTTAAAAAAAAAAGTTATGGCAACAGGAAATTATGGAACAATAAGACCAGCAGATGTATCTGTTGAAGATGTAGAAATGTGGTACAGTTTTACCCCTAGTAGGGAAATAGTCTCAGATGTAGTGTTAACACCTTTGAACCCCGCAGAGGTTTTAATACCCGCTAACGACCCAAACAATAGTAGTGAAATTTTAGGTGGGTTATACACATTAAAATTACCAACAAGTGACTTTGGGACTAAAGGTTATTATAGTATTATTATACGACCAAAACAAATAAGAACAACAATAGATAATTGTGGTATTTTAATCGATAATCAAGATGTTAAAGGAATTTCTTTTAACTACGATACCATTGATACAGAAATACAAAGTAGGTTTGAGAATGGTAAATTAGTGGGGTATAGAATAGAATATTTAAAAGAAACAACGGGAACTGGTCAAGATAAAATACAGAATTTATTTCGAATTATCACATCTAATAATAGAGCAATAGGAATACCTCAAGCCCAAGGTAATAGTAGTGCCTCTATAGCTTATACATTTAATGATAACGCATCATCAGTTTTTTGTACATTAACACCATCCTCCGCCCCATCGATAAAACCAAACGCAGTTCCATTCATTGGTAACCCAGGACAAGACGTTATAATTACAAATACGTTTTTTAATCCAGTGATGATAGAAATAGAAATGGTGGAATACGATGATGAATCATTGGCATACGCACTATACTCTAACCAAACAAAATCTTTAGAAGATGGTATTTATACTATATATAACTTTGGTAATCAGATTTACAAACAATATAACTTATATGAAGTTAAAGATCAGTTTAGTGGTAAACCATTGTATGAGGTTAGGGAAGAAAAATTTACAATTGACCCCACTAAGGATTTTGATGATATAACGAATTTTTAAAATTAAATGGCAGAAAACGATAGAATAAAAATCGCGGGTTACGCTAAAAGGATATTTTTCAATGGAAACATTGAATATAGGAACTTTAGTCCTGATGTAGTGGGTTTACAACTTACTAGTGAAGGTGGTACGACTCTTTTTACTAATGGTAATTTTTCTATTGATGTAAACCTAGACCCTAAACCAAATGTAATATTTAAACAAGGTACAAGGTCAAAACTATTTTGTTTAGATGATATCGTTACTAACCCTACAGAACAAAGTATACAGAAAAATATAAAAACAAATTTAAATTTAGATTTAACAAACCCATTAACTTATGTTTGGTATGGTTCAGCTAAAGAATTAATTAGGTCGTCACTAATTCAGGCTCAAGAAAATTTTCCAGCGGCAATATATGTAGACGATAAGGTTGGTAGTGTTACTGGTAATAACATAACTAACTATGTTTACAATATAAGTACAGACGAATCTACATTTACTGTTAATAGTAGGTTCTTTGTCAACCCTTATAATATTAAATATACTTTAGATTCACAATACATACCCGTAGAAGATACGGCTAATAAGTTAAGGAACTTTACAGTTAATTATCCTTCATATGTTATAGAACACAACGGAATATCTAAACCTATTATTGGTATAACCCCCACAACACAAAATACAAATTCAGATTTGGAAATTGTAGTTAGGGGAAATCCATTTCCAGAATTGACGGGAATATATATACCTACACTATCATTTTTATTTACTAATGTTGATGCGTCCATACCGTATTTTATCAAACCCAACGAAACAGAGATAGAGGCGTTTTTCACCTCTCTTAACGACTTTCAAAAAAACATATTAAGTAGGGAGACGAACCCACCATATAATTCAATAATAATATCTACAGAGGTAAATGATGATGGGTTAATATTGACAACAAAACAAACATTAGAATTTCCAGTTTTAGAAGATGGTTATAATTTAAACTTCTTTGATGGGTTTTATCTTACATACTTAAGTAAGTTAATTGAAATTGGTGAAGATTTAGATGAAAGTAGAACAGATATAATAATTAGAAAGTACACTACAGAAGCAATAAGTAGTTTTGATACGTTACCTAGCGCTGGTGATGAAGATTTAACTATAAATGGTGAAAAGGCGACAAAACTACTTAGAATATATGGTGTAGAATTTGATCACGTAAAGAAATTTATAAATGGGATTAAATTCGCACATATTGTAACGTATAATAAAAAGAATAACATACCGGATACGTTGGTAAAAGATTTGTCACATATGTTGGGGTTAGACCCTATCACATTTGTCACATCTACGGACTTTAATAAATTATTATTACCAAGTAACGGAGCTGGTGAATTTAGTGGTACATCAGTAAATTATACTCAGGATCAAATAGATATTGAACTATATAGGAGATTAATACTTAATGTTGCTTGGTTATGGAAAAGTAAGGGTACTAGAAAGTCGATAGAATTTTTATTTAGATTTATTGGTGCGCCAGAAGCTTTAGTTAATTTTAATGAATATATTGTTATGGTTGACAAACCATTAGATATGGATAAAATTAAAGATTTATTATACATATACACTGGTGATGTTAGTGAGGTGGATTTAAAAAATATACCTTATGATAGTAATGGTTACCCATTACCACCTATAAATGGTGAACTAGTTATTACTGATTTTTTCGATCCAATAACTGGTGAAATAGTTGAGAACGAATATACGGACATGTACTTCCAAAAAGGTGGAGGGTGGTATAGAGATACTTATGGTGGTTCAGGTTTAACGGTATTACGTGGTAATAACCCACATGTTGGACCATATGATGGTGGTAACGAATATTTACAATATTTTAGTAGATGTTATATCCCTAATTTTAATTCGGAACCCACCATAACAGTTACTGCAAATACCGCAACTCAAAATTATTTTATTAATTATAATTATGGTATATTTAATGGAATACCTACTGGTACAACAGAATTTTTTACAACACAATTAACTTATAATTCAATAACAAATGGGTACCAACCCATGGACGAATGTGTAAATGTTAATTATAGTATTATAGAAACATCGTTACAAAATGATGGTCTAACAACTATACAACAAGCTTTAGGTGTCGCAGAACAAGAATATGAAAGTTTTCAAGCTCAGATACAACAAGATAGTTATTTAGCTTATTCACCAGAATGGCAAACAATTCAAAATAATTTGGAGACGGCTCAATATAATGCCTCAACAGAGGTTGTAACAGAAGGGTGTGGGTTAAACTCTACCACTAATGGAAATAACACTCTACAAATTTGTGTTGATGAGTTGGTTTCAGATATATTACCATTTAATTGTGATACTTTAAGTGCGGTAACTGATTGTTCACCATTTTTATATTATGTGGACCCAATAAACGGACAGAAGGTATCATTTGACGAGTTTTCACAATGTTGTAGTGAGTTTGGAAACGGTGACTATGAGTATGTAAGTTATATTAATTCTGCTGGTAGAAAATCGGAATATTGTGCAGCATCGGATTCCCCACCTTGTGTTGGGGATGTATATGGAGAGTTACCAAGTGGAATTATTGCTTTTAATGTGGTTGGTAATAATCTACCACCAGATACATATGAAGTTTTTGATAATGCAACCGGATCACTAATATGTGTTCAGTTTAGTGGTGACTTATTGGTTTTAGAACAGCAAATGAATAACACTACTCTTTTTGCAGGGTACCCCCCAACCCCACAAGGGTATATTGATGCATATACTAACAATCCGGGATTAATAAACATTTCCTTTTTCAGTATCTTCCTCGGAACATCTGGAAACTGGTTAGAGGTTGATTGTGAATCTTATAGTGTCTTAAGTAGTCCAGAATGTTGTGCGTGGTATGGGTACGATTATCAAGTCGTTACAAATAGTTTAGATGGGAATGATTATATTGTTTGTATTGGAAACACTAATTTAGACTCTTCTGAATTAATTACCCCAACGGCACAACCGTCAATTCCATTTACCAATTTAAGTGCTAATACAACATACAACGAATTCTCAAACCCCGCTGGTGTTGTAAATGGGTTTTATACTACCGATATATATAGAGATTGTTTAAATGAGTCTTTAATTATTACTGGTATTCAACCTGGGGCATCCACATTTATTAACACTACACCTAATTCATTATATTCATCATCTACACTTAATACACCAAGTAATTGGGAAGTTAGTTCGATTGATCAGTACGGTAGAGTAAGTTTCAAACCCATAGACCCACTTGAAAATTATGTATTAGATTGGGATTCAATAGATGACTTTGGTATCCTATATCAAGATGTGGCAGAATTTTACGGTTATTCGTTTGGGGATTTCACAATTAATTGTGATAATATATTAATCCCTTATTATGGATCAGGTAACAATAATAATGCAACCATTGTAACTTCCGCAGCTGTAGACTCAAGTAGAATAGGTTGTGATGACATTAATAACGTATCCGTTGTTTTTGGAAGTGAGAATTGGTCTGGATTTAAATTACCAGAAATAATAGACTGTTCTTGTACCGTTGATTTTTCTTTTGATTATATGTTAAAATATGATGTTGAGAATTTAATGGAATGTACCCAAAAAGACCTTTGTTACCCAACAATATTCAATGATGTGTCTTTAGACAACATAGATTGTAGAAATTTCATTGTATTTACAATTAATGAAGAGGACCCAAATGACGAAAACGCTTTAATAAATAATTTTAATGGTTCCTCCACAACAGAAGAAGAAATTGAGATATGGCAAAATAGTAATTGTATTTTAGAACCATCGTCCGATTGTTGCAACGCAATAGGTGGTAATGTAGTTTCAGTAACATCGTGGGCACAAACAAATATTGATTGGGTTGATGAAATTAATACAACATATGAGGAAATAAAAGATGGTACACCTACACCTACCCCTACCCCTAACTTTAATTTACCAATTGTTTTAACAGACTACATTGGGGATTATACTGGCATAGTAACCCAACTAGAAGACATAATTAATAGTGTTACAGTGTTGCAGGAGGTACCAAGTTCCGAAGACCCTCCTGTTGAGGTTACTGTCGACTGCCCTTACACTTTAGATATACCACCTTTAAGTGGTTGTGACATTGATAATTATACTGAATATGTACAAACAGATAACGTATGTTCATTAAATGTCCCATTAGAATGTGGTCTTTGGACAAAAACATTAACGGATTATAGAAATTTAATAGTTGCAGTAAATAACACTATTGATCAGTACACTACAAATTGTGGCGAGACAATTATTGAGAGTCCCGCAGTCGTTAATAGAAAGACAACAGATTCAGGAACTGGAATAGTTAAAGCGATACAAAATAAAAATAAACTACAAACAGAAAAAGATAGTCAACTAAAAACATTATCAGAAGAAAGGGAAAAATTAGGTATTAAAATTTCAGGTATTAATATTGTGATAGATGGTAAAACAAGTGATAACTTAGTTATATCACAAGCAATAACCACAATTAGTACTAATTTAGATTGTGGTGTTTATGAAAACAAAATAAAGGAGATAAATAACTTTAATTATAAATCTTTTTGTCGTTCATCTACTAAAACTAATCAGTATAGTAATTGTGTAAGTACACAAACTTTAATTAATCAAGAACAAAAAATACTGTATACTGATTTATTAGAAAATTGTAAATTAAATAATAACCTACAACTACAGTTAACGAAAGCTAAATTTGATAACAATAGTGAATTAATTGGTGTATTAGAAAAACAAATTTTTGTAACAGAAACCAAAATAGATACTCTAACTAAAGAGGGTGGTAAATTCATAGAGTCTGACCCTTCACAACAGACATCTAAGTTACAGGTTAATAATAAAATAGAGACTATTAATAGGACTGCTCAATTATTAAATACGACTACTACTGAAATCACTAATAGTAGTGGTGATTTAATATTAACAACATCACAAAAAACGACACTATCCATAATATCCGCACAAAACGATTCTAAAATATCCTCATTATTAATAGAAAAAGGTGAATTGCAGTTGTTATTGGGTGATGTTACATCTAAATACAGTCGAATCGCAACAAATAAAAACAATGGGTTAAGTGGTACATTACTTAGTTGGGGGGTTGGATTAATTGGTGCGGGGTTATTCCTTAAAGAGTTATTAGACCCTGAAATAATTACTGGTGTTGTAAACGCGGCTATTTGGACGATGCCACAACAACTATTTAAGGTGGAAGGGGATCAATTTATCGATGTTGGAGGTGGTGGAACTGGTCCTTGTGATAAATTTGATGGTCAACCTTGTCTTGGTTCGATAGTTGATGATGACGGGACCATCCTCCAATGTGATGGGGTGTCATTACTACCATTAGAATGTTGTAACTTTTCTAATCTTGGATATGCCGTTGAATGGGTACCTTCATCAACAGACGGTCCGGCTCATTGTACACCTGGAGGAAGTGGTGGAATAAGTTGTGATGATGGTCCTTATACAATAGCCCCTTCTATTGGAAGTTTCCAGACAGATGCATACACCACTGCATCAATAGCTGGTTTTGGGTCAGGGGGTTATACTTTCTACCCCCTTCAAGGTCCTACAAGTAGTTACTCCCCAAATACGTCACTGAATAATATTAGTTATACAACAGCGTTCGATTCAATAATTGGGTTAGGTACAGGAACTAATTCAGGAACTCAATCCGGTTTTCTACCCCCTAATATTATATTAGACGCTAATGGGTACCCAGTATCTGAAGAATGTTGTACACAAGCTCTAACTGGTATACCCGTTGCCCCTTTTATTGTGGGTATAGGTGGTCAAGATCATTTAGGACAATTCTTTGTTACTGCACAATATTTCGGTTGTTTTTGTACGGCTGACTGTACTGAAGAGATAACCACCCCACCCTTAGAAGTAGATACTTGTCCCCAAACATCAGATATTATAATTGATGAACTTGGGATGTTAATGTTTGGTACATCACCATTACCTTTAGAATGTTGTGTTGATGGAAATTATGGTTCTTTAACCCCTCTCGGTATTGAATCTATATATGACCCAATTGAGGGTACATATATAGGTTGTGCAGAAAAACAAGAACCACCTGACCCTTGTTGTGATACGACCATTATAGATGGGTTAGTGTCCATTTTAGACGACTTAGAGAATAAGGTATCGCTGATAGAGGATGCAACTCAGATTTGTTATAGTGAATGGTTAGATGAATTAAATGGTAATTATGATACATTTTTAATTACACAACAACAGAATTATTTAAAGTATTTGGATGATTTAAAAATCAACTTTAAATTATTTGTTAACAACACTAACCAAAATACAAATACTAATATAGATACTGATTTAACTTATTTACCATATACACAATCTATTAACCCAATATGGGAATGGGACCCAACACAACAATATAGTGGGGTGGTGTTATCTGGTAGTCAATATGATATCACAACCATACAAAACTCAATAGATGTTGCATTAGCTATACAGGGTATAAATTTTTCTGAAGAGATGTTTGAACCTAACTGGAACACACTTAACTTTACCATTCCCGAATGTGTGTGTGCAGATTTAAGAAGGTTATACCCCGATAAAGAATTTTTCTTCTCTATAGAGATTGAAAATTATGAATGTTCTCTTTGTTTATTGGTTGACAATATTTTAGTGAACGTAACAGATTGTAAAAAACAAAGGTTATTTTCTTTAAATGAATGTTTAACACCACAATTGAGTTGTGTTATTGACAATAAAAAATCTTGGGTATATACTGATAAAGGCGTGGTTACTGAAACTATTTACCCTGAAGGTGGATGTAATACTATGTCCACAAGTAATTATAATGTAACTAAGTTAACGACACCAGAAGAGAGATTATGGACAAATTTAGAATATAGATATACTAACTACGAAGTCAATCACTCAGATTTAATAGTGAATGTAAAAAACGCTTCATTTAGTATTGACCCAGCCAAAGCCATTGAATGTGATGTTTATGATTTTTGGAAAAATATAGATTGTGGTAATTGCCCCACAAGTTGTACCACAGGTGAAACAATTACCTTCAGTGGTCAAGTTTATACATCAACAACATTAGGAGACTACACATTAGACGTTTCAGCGTCCACCAGTGGTATATCATTTAGTTGTGACACATACACATCAATACTAACTGATCAAGTGTTAGAATTGAAAAATGATTATTATTCGTTAACCGCTGATTATAACGAATCATTAGACGCCAACTATTATGATTTATTAAATAAAGGTGGTAGTCTTTCTAAATTTTATATACAAAAAAATAATTGTGGAAGTGACACCATTGTAATTAATAATAATAATAACTTAGATAACCTATTCGGTTTAATTACAGAAGATAATGACGGTACACTATCTTTTTATGAAAGTTACATTTATAGTGGAACTACACCATATGTTGGTGGTACATTGACTGAAGTAATAAGTGGTATTACCGCACAAACATTTAACCAAACAACTGGTGTAACATCAGAATGTTGTACATCATTAAATGGGTTAATTAACGATAAGGGGACATTAGGTTTAGGTATTGGTAAAAATTATGTTTGGGACACCACAACAAGTTCGTGTAATTGGAAAGAAATTAATAGTTGTAAAGGGGACTGTGAATATTCTGGAACTAAGAAGGTTATAAATAGAGAAGATTGTTTATCTGGTATAACAACTGGGACTACGGTTGATGTGTGTATTAACCCATTAGATTATTTAGATTTCCCACCGTCACAAATTATTACAAAAGATGATTTTGACTCTATGGTGTTAAGTAATCTTATTGATGTTAAGAGTAGACAAACAATAAGTGACTACCCTACGCTAAGGTTGTTCTACCAACTATACTTAACCGCTAGTAATTGTGGTGAAGAACTGAGTGGTAAACTTACATATAATAGTCTATTTGAGTTTATGGATAAAATAGGTGATTACTGGTTAGATTTATTGGAACAAGTTGTCCCAGCGACAACAATATGGGAAGGTTGTGACAATTCTGGTAAAATATTTAGAAACACTATTTTTGATCAAAATAAATTTATCTATAAAAAATATAACTTAAACTTTTTATGTGGTGATGATAGTTGTGAATTAAGTGGTGTAACTGATTTTAGTATTGGTTCGCAAGACGTTTACTCAATATTGGAGGAGATACCGATTTATCCAACAAACGCTGAGATTATTCAAACAAAAAATGATATATTAACAACTAAAGTTCAGATTTCTACTACACAACAATTAATAGATACTAAAACTACTCAAGTGTGTGCATTAAATTTACAAGATTCTGATACGACTATCAATATTAGTAATCTCCAAATAAATTTTTTAAATAACCAGATTAGTAATCTTAACCAAACACTGATTACCGCACAAGAGTCTTTATCTGATTTATTAATACAATTAGAACAACAACAAACGGAGTATTTATTACAACAATCAAATTACTATTCTAAATTTATGAGTTGTACTGGTTTAACCGAAAGTTTAATAACTGCACAAAATAATTTGACTAATTTTATACCGGGTACCACAAACTATGAAAGACAAAGAAATTTCATTGCTAATATTAGAAGTAAATTAAAAAAATGTATAAAAAGTTCTAGTCTGTTACTTACTAATGAGAATTGTGTTGCGTTTATCACTCAGATATATGATACAAATGAATATGAAGGTAATATTACAATAATGGGTGACGATGAATGGGACAGTGATGGTCCTTTTTATGGTACAGAATTAATACATAATTGTTAAAAAAATATATTTATAAGATATGTCAGGAATAAGAGGTAAAATAATAACCCCCCCATCTGTTAACACAGAGATTATTGAAAAGATAAGTGGTGAAATTGTAATTCATAGTCCGACTATGAATTATCAAGCAAGAACCGATAACCCTTTTCTATCTACTGGTAACGCTTGGTTTTTACCTTTAGATTTATCTAAAATAGACAATATTTTTGTCTATCCAGACCCCATTCTACATGGACAATCAATCTTTAGAAGTAGACAAACTGAACAAAAAGTACCATTGTTTTTTAATGGTGATAAAGGTGAAGATGATCGGTTACAAACAACAATTTACACCGCAACGGTAGTTGGTTCTTCGTGTAACCCTACTGATTATTGTGAATTATTTTTTACTTATGAAGATGAGTTTGGGAATACTGTTAGTGATAGTGTAAGTAACCCCCCTGGGGGTGGTACTGGTTCATTATCAGTTTGCTCATCATCAGAACCTATTGGTGTGAGTTCATTCGATGGTTGTAGAAATTGTTCCTCTTCATTAACTACTAGTGGTGTAAAATGTAATATTTTAGCCCCAGAGATAATAGCCAATAACGAAATCTTATATATTGATAATGGTAGGAAATATCAGTTATTATCTAGTAGAAATGAAAGTAAAAATTTCGGTTGGCAACCACAAAGTAATGGTGAATTATTTCCTTACGTAGAAAGGTCGGATTTTGATAGTTTTGATTTCCCACAGGTTACTATTAGTGGGACAAGAAAGATACCAACGTCACCATCAGATACGTTATGTGGGCCAATAACATATATTGGGTATACATATGATAGAATAAACTACAACTGGATGTTTGGTAATAATGCTGGTATAACATTTAACCCGATTCAAACTGGAGGAACACCCACAACATTAAGTGGTTCTATGGTATCGCAAGAAGGGGTATCGTCCATATCTAATCAAGAAGGTGAATTATTGTTTTACACTAATGGGGATACTGTTTACAATAGTGGTAATACGGTTATGAGTAATGGTACGGGGTTGTCTAGTTCTGGTACATCTACACAATCATCTATTATTATACCTAAACCAGATAGCAATAAATATTATATTTTTACTACCGATTTTAACGGAAACCCTAACGGTTTTGAATATTCTATAGTTAATATGGATTTACAAGGTGGTTTGGGACAGATAGAGACTAAAAACATTAAACTAATTAATACACCACTAACAGAAAAAGTTACAGCGTGTAGTCATACTACAGAAGATGCTTATTGGGTAATTACTCACACTAGTGGTGATACGTCTTACTATTCTTATAAAGTAAACTCCGCGGGGTTAAGCGGACCTATAATTACAAACATCGGACACACACATAATACCGCTAGAGGGTATATGAAAACATCCCCTGACTGTACAAAATTAATTTCTACATTATATGATGAAGAAATTATTGATATATTTGATTTTGATGCCACTGGTGGGACATTAAGTAATTTTACATCGATAACTGGTAAGACATTTGATGTTGGACCTTATGGGTTAGAGTTTTCTTCAGATTCTTCTAAATTTTATGTTTCAGAGGGTGCTGGTGAAAAAGTATATCAATATAACTTATCATATAGTGCGGGTACAGATATATTAGATAATGAAATTGAAGTGGTTAATATTAGTGGTAGTAGTTTAGGTGCGTTACAAATGGGTCCAGATGAAAAAATCTATATTGCAGACTCGGGTACAACTAATATACATGTTATACACAGACCAAACGGTTGGGGAGTACAATGTAATTTTCAAGAAAATGGGTTTACTTTAAGTAGTAGTACGATTACCGGTACAACGTCAACGTGGGGGTTGCCTAATGTTATTACAGATAAAGCAATAACGTGTGATAGATATGTCTATATCTCACCACCCAACAGAGTCAGTTTTGGGTTTAATTTATTAGTGAATAATGTTAACAATGTTATAATACCTAAAAAACTATCTTATTATGGTGAGATTTATAAATATGATCAAACCAATAGTGAGTTTTCACCGTCAGCATTACAAACATTTAACATAGGTTACGATAGTTTAAGTGGTGACAATAATAACACACTGGTGATTTCTACTAATAAAATTGGTGAAGGGGAGTTTTTATTTAAATCGTATTGGGATTACGATGTAAATACGTTAATTGCTAAACAACAAAAGGTTAGAAAAAGTAGTGTTAACACTTATAAACGTGGTGACTTATATGGTATATATGTTCCAGAGACAGATTGGTATTTTATAAATATGTTAGAAGCCAGTCAACCACTATTTAATAGTAGTGTCGTCCCACCCGCAAAAACAATAAACTCTTTGGTGGTTAATACTATCATTACTAAGTCAGGTCAAACTAAATATATTGTACAAGGTTTATCAGACCCCTTAGTGGCGTTAAATGGTTCAATATTATCTAAAAATATGGAATATGTGGTGGTACAAACAACAACAGGGTCAACTACAGCATCTACGATATTTAACCCCTATATTGAATTATTATTTGAACCACTTGGTGGTCAAATTTTAACATATGCTTATGTTAAAGATGGTGAAGTAAATGATTTGTTGGCGGACTTTTATACTGTAGAGGGGTCAATTAAAAGTGGTGCCACTGGAACACAATTAGAGTCAGATAGGGTGTTTTACAACACAACAAAGGGTAAATATGAATATTACATAACTAGTGTATCTGTTAGTGACGTGATACTAAGTGTGAATGGTTCCATGTTAGCGACTAATATAGAGTATTTCCAATCATTTTCCAATTCTAGAAGAATTATCTTAGAAAAACCTTTAAATGAAGGTGATATAATAGGTGCGTTTTATGTCCCTACCAACGCAATAAATGGTCAGATAGATACTAATGCACCAGAAATAAGTTGGTCTATCGACACTGCACCTTTAACAACAAGCGGTAAGTTCACCGTTCAGTTTACTGATGTAGATGACATATATTTTGAAAATGTCCAGTATTCAGAAGTTGTGGATTATGTAATAGGTCAAAAATCATATAGTAAGTTAGTAACATTGACAAATGCAGGTGCAGGTGATATATTTATATATAGAGTTGTAAATCAAAAATTTTATACCCCAATAATTGGTAACATTATTTATAGTGTAAAATATAGCTTCACTACTGAAGTTGAAGTTTTAAACAATAGTGGGGATAATTATTAAATATTATAATATTCTGCATATTTATTATTAAATAAAAGAAAGAAATGAGTTATATAAATAAACAAAGTACTACCTTAGTAAGGGTAAAGTTAACTGATATCGGAAGGGAACAATTATCCAAGGGTCAATTAACGTTCAATAACTACATGATAGGTGACTCTGAGGTTGACTATAACTATGTTAAGGGATGGTCACAATTTGCCCCTAATGTACTTGGTGGTGCAGCAACTGGAGAATTTTTATTTCCAGAAGCAGATGGTAACGTAGTTAGAAATATTTTTTCTAAAGTACTTAGACCAAAAGATGACAACCCATTTCTTTCAACATTTCTATTAGACCAAAGTAATCAATTCATCTTCCCACTGAATCAACAAAGTAATATACAACTAATAAAGGGATTAGTTACTAATGAGGCGGCAGATAGAGGTTTTTTCTCTGGGTCTTCAGTGGATGTTGGGTTATCTGCTCAAACATCTACAACATTTATTAAAGAAAGTGGTACTATTGATTTATCTAAATTTGATGGGTCGTTGGATTTAACACCTTATATGCAAGGTGTATTAGTGTTAGACACTGCACTTACTGCAACAAGTGTAAACGATTACATAGTATTTAGATTCTCAAATCCAACAATAGGTAATGTCACTGGAGATACAATGACTGCTGCAACAGTAAATACTTTCTATAATATAACAGAAATTTCTGGTACAACAATTAAAGTTGATAGGATATTACCTACACTAAGTGCGTATTCGGGAACCATTATAACTTATTATACTATACCAGGTGGAGACGACCCAGAAGATAATTATTATGGGTTAAATTCATTGACAGCTTATTGGAATACCGGTACTTTATCTTTCGATAGTAGTTGTGATATCTGTGTTGAAAATGTTCCTGTTTGGAACATGAATAATACATGGGTTGAGAACTTAGCTGGACAATATAAAGACTCACCGATAAATTATCATGAGCACACTTTATTTGGTTCCGAACAATTTGCTGGGTCTAAACAATATTTGGGTTATAATGACACCCTAACAGTGTCAACCACAGGAACTAAACAAGATTCTATTAGTTATATGGATACATTCCAAAAAGGGATATGTATATTACACTATACTAATAGTTGTATCTCTAACTTTTATGGTGAACAATTTTATGTCGATGAAGATAGTGGTAAACTATTAAATTTAGATATACCTGTAATGTGGCACAGAAGAAATGATGGGGGGACAGGTAGTGGCACTACATTGGGTATGAGGTTTGTGTCAGATACAATTTTAAAAACCACCACAACAAATAATGATATTGAATATTATGATTTAATTGAGTTTAGTGGTATGTCAGTTACTCCGACACTACCGATGGTTGTTGGTAAGGTATACCCACAATTAAAAATAGTCGTAATAGATAATGAAGAATTAATGGCGGCGATGTCGTATAAATCTAATAGAAATTATACGTTACCTGATTTGACTGGTGAATTAGTTCCATCAGTATCTGGTAGTTGTACTGGGGTATTAAAGGCGGGTGAACGTTTATATATGACGTATTGGTTATCCAATACAGGAACTGGAACCACAGGAACAACCACAGTGACGACACCAACACTACCCAATCAAAGGTACACTGTTTTAGATAACACCACAAGTTCTGATAAAGATGTACAATTTAGAATTAATAATTTAGGTCAATTACCGTATATGAGAAAACGAGAGTCTGTTGGGTACGATGGGTATGGGTTTTTTGCGGATAACTTTAAATTATTGGCTCAAGTTGTGGACAAAACCTTAGTTAGTCGACCTAGCCCATCTAAATGGAGGGTTATAGATTTTACTTCCACTAAAATTACTGATGTTACTGGTGAAACAATTAACCCATTTCTGTTTGAGAATCAAAACCCAAACACTACAGGGTTTATTCTAACTGGTGGTGATTATGATGCCGTATCGGCAACGACATTTAGTTTGGGGGATGAATTAGATATGTCATCTGCATCTAATTATGGTAAAATGACTTTCGGTGATGAAAGGTTATTCTATGGTAATATAAGAACATATATAGGGGCAACAATATATAAAACATTATTTAATATTAATATAGATGGTGCAACTATCGCTAGTACAAGTAACCCAACGTTTGGGTTTGGTGATGATAGGTATATTAGTGAGATTGGTATATTAGACAATAATCAGAATTTAGTTCTTGTGGGTAAATTATCGAGACCAATTAGGTTAGGTAACACAACTACCGCATCATTAGAATTATCAATAGACTTTTAAATAAAAAAAAATGGGATTTCAAGATAGCGCAACTACAGTAACGATAAAGGCTGAATTAACAAAATTGGGTAGGGAGAAATTATTAACTAATAATAATTCTGTTTTTTCACATTTTATGTTAGGAGACTCTGACGCCAATTACTACACTAGTGAGATATTACCATCGGGTACCATACCCGTTAATAGTGGTAATTTAGCATTTATTAGTGGTAGTAGTAATGATAATATCGCAGAGGGTGTTGGTGTTAATAGTAAATTATATGTTACAGTATCCCCTAGATATAGGAAACCCGTTGAGCGAAACTCATCAGCAATAAACCCAACACTAAGAGAGGTTGGTGAAACAACGGCTAGTGGTGGTAATTTATCATATATTACAATAAGTAAAAGTGCAACGAATAGTGAATTTACAAATTTATTCCAAAGTTTGAGTTTACCCCTAAACTCAAAACAAATTTATAATTTTACTACTAGACTAACAGTTGATCAAGGGTGGGCTGATACATCATTTACTAGTTTAGGTGCTAGTAACGTACTATTAGCAGTCATTGACAATGATTCATTTGGTGAAATGGTTAACGGTCAATCAATTAAAATGACATTACCAGTATATACAGGGTACACAACTGGAGGAACACCAACAGGTGTAACAACATATACATTATACAGCACGTTCCCAAAAGCAAAACAAAATAACGCTGTATTAGATTTTCAATATAAAGATACAAGTATTTATCCACAAGCGTTATTTGGTAACCAAATAAATGTGGCGTATTTGGTTTCTGACGACATACAAAGACCCAACAACGACCCCACAAAAAGTTGGTCCACTGGTTATGATAGTTATAAACCATTTAGTCAGGGTGATAAAGAAACAATAAACGTGCAGTCAGTTACGTCTACAGGTATAGACGCAGATAAAGTTGTTGGTGTCGTATATTTAGATAAAGGTATTATAGCAATTACTGATCCAACAATAGTTGATAATATCGCAACTAATTATAGTGGTGACCCTGAAACAAACACAATTAATGATAGTTTAGGTCTTTACTCTTACACTGGTGGTTCCTATAATACTGTTATTGATAGTATACAAAATGATTTAGTTCAAGACGTTCTTTGTATAGCTGGTAGAAGCCAATTTTATAGTACACAAAATAAAACATTTACCATTAACGATAACGTTAGGATTAGTGAGATTGCACTTACAGATAGTAAAGGTAATATTTTAGCTATTGGTAAAACAGATAAACATGTTATTAAAACTAAAAATGATATAATCATGTTTAATGTACAAATTGTAATATAAAAAAGAGTAAAGTTTTTAATATGAGTAGAATTTTAGGGTTAGATGTGTCTACCAAGACCATTGGTATATCATTGTTTGAGGATTTTGGTGATAATGGTAAATTACAGTTGTTAACACACATAACACCAGTAGTAAAACCAAAACCAGAAAGTAATATCGAATTACTAATAAAAAAGGCACAAATTTTCCAATTTGACTTTCTAGAAAAATATAGTGACATCGGTGTTGATAGAGTTATTATAGAAGAACCATTAGTTAGGTCCAATAATGTTAATACCGTTGCAACACTTTTAAGGTTTAATGGTATGATATGTAGATCGGTTTTTGAGGTATTAAATATTATACCAGAATTTATTTCTTCTTATGACGCTAGAAAATACGCATTTCCTGAACTAATGGATATACGAAAGGTAAATAAAAAAGGTGAACCTTATAGTGAAAAAGAACTCTCTAAGAAAAATCCAGTTTTGTTTGGTGGACATTCATATGATATAGATAAGAAACAAATTATATGGGAAAAGGTTAATGAAATAGAACCACAGATTGTATGGTTATATAACAAACACCAAAAACTATCTAAAGAAAATTATGATATGACAGACGCATACGCATGTGTCTTAGGTCAAATGCATAAAGAAGGTAAGTGGAAATAAATTTTGTATTTTCATTATTTATTCTTATATTTGACATTAAATGTCAGAATTAGTTGTAGAAATATTAGAAAATTGTTTAGGGGACACCAAAAAACATAATACAAACACATCTCAGATATCTTTCGATTGTCCTGTATGTTCTTATGAAATTAAGGGTTTAAGTAAGGGTGACGGAAAAGGTAATTTAGAAGTTAATTATAAATTTAATGTATTTAAATGTTGGGGGTGTTCTGAAACACATGAGACACATGGGACAATATATAAATTAATTAAAGAATATGGTAATAAGGATCTCCTTAAAAAGTATAAGTTAATTACCCCAGACTTAATTCAATACCATAAACCTGACATTGAGAAAAAAACTATAGATGGTTTACCGAATGAATTTACCCCATTAACAATAGAAAGAGAAGAGAAAGGATATAAGTCTGCGATATCTTATTTAAAAAAGAGAAACATTGGGTTAGACATTATAGAAAAATACAATATAGGATATTGTTCTTATGGGGAGTATGGTAGTAGAATAATTTTCCCTTCTTATGATATATACGGAGACGTAAATTATTATTCTGGTAGGAGTTACGATAAATACACTAAATTAAAATATAAAAACCCTGATGTTTCGAAGAGTGAAATAATATTCAATGAGTGGTTAGTTAATTGGGATTCTAACGTATATTTAGTGGAAGGGGTATTCGATCATATTGTAGTACCAAACAGTTTACCATTGTTAGGGAAAGTAATTAGTGATAACCTTTTCTCTAAAGTTGTTAAAAATTGTGAGTGTAAAGTTATTATATTATTAGATTCTGACGCTTACGAAGACTCAATTAAACTATATAAGAGGTTAAATTCTACAAAACTTATGGGTAGAGTTTTAATTGTTAAATTACCTGAAGGGTATGATATATCAGACATTTACAATAAATTAGGTAGTAAGGGTGTCTTAAAAGTTTTAAATAGTGCAAAAAAAATAAAGGAAAGTATGCTGTAGTTTAAAATATTTTACCTATATTTGTCATATGAAAAATTATAAAATATTTTTAGATGATGTTAGAAATCCATATTGTATCTTTAAATTAACCATTATTGAAATTTTTGAAAAAAATGAAGATTGGGTCATAGTTAGAGATTATTATCAGTTCATTAACGCAATTAATAAGTTCGGTTTACCAAAATATATTTCTTTCGACCACGATTTATCATTCGACCATTATTTGGGTGAAAATCAAGAAGGTGATATTGATTACGATAATATGAAAGAAAAAACTGGTTATCATTGTGCTAAATGGTTGGTAAAATATTGTTTAGAGAATGATTTTACAATACCTGATTATTATGTACATTCAGCAAACCCTGTTGGAAAAGAAAATATTGAACAATGTTTAGAAAATTCAAAAAAAGTTTTAAGTTATGAATGAAGAAGAAATCCATATGAAGTGGAAAAAAATATTAAGAGGGATTTCATTAGAAGACGCTATTAGATGTGAGGGGTTTAATGAAGATTTTAAAGATGGTATACTATCATCAAAAGAATTAGAAGAAGAAATATATCAGATTTCTATAAAATACTCTTAAAAGTTTTGGTTTTTAAAATAAATTATGTATATTTGAATTATGAAAGAATTAGAAGAAGAAAATAGTAGACTATATAAGGTTATCCAACAAAAAGATGATCGTATAAACGATTTATTAGAAAGACTTAATAATTTGGCATTATCATACCAAAAGTCATTACAGAGTCAATGTAAATGTAACCCAACTCCGGGTGTTAATACTAATGAAAATGATTAATTTAAATAATATATCTGAGTTTAAACAATCTTATAGTAAAGCCCTTACTAACGGTGATGATATGTTTGTGTTTGAAGGGGGTGATGTTCTTACTTCTTACGCCAAGTACGTCATAGAATATTTCAATTTTAAAAAATAAAAAATAAAAAATAAATATTATGGAAAAACAAATAATTAGTGGTGGTAAATTAGCCCACATAACAGGAAAAAGATTAGAAGATAAAGTTAATAATTTTTTATTAGAGAAGGGGGTAAATTTTACACCCCAAAGGAAGTTCAATTCTGAAATTAGTAACTACACTAAAGTAGATTTTTACATTAAAAATCATAGTGTTTTAGGTAATGTTATAATAGAATGTCGTAATGGTGATGTCCCTGGTTCACACATGCAAAAAATGACATATTTAATTTTAAATTCTCTAACACAGAAATGTGATCATTATGTTATTTTAGTAAATGGAAAATACGCTGAAAATTGTAAACAAACAAGCTGGTGTAGAGATTTTGCGAAAAACCCACAAAAGGAATTAATTAAGTTTGGGTTAAAAAGTGTTAAAAATGGTAAAAATGATAAAAAATGGCACATATTTAATTTAAACGAGTTTAAAGATTGGGTTAATAATTCAGTTGAGGATAAAATCATTAAAAATGATAAAAAAATGTCTAAACAAATACATTGTGATTTTGAATGTATGGGTGTGGAATATAAAAATAAAAGATTTATATATAATTACATTGATTTTTTAAGGAACTTAAGTAATTATGGTATTGCTGTTGAGGATATTAAAGATTGTATACCTGATTGTCATATGAAAAAATCTAATAGGTTTTCAAAATCACATTATAAGCACAAAAAAGATTTCGTTGAAAAAATTAATATAAATTTTTATATCTCAACGTATATTGGGATAGAATTAATGCTTAAATACATATATAGAATAGAAAAAAAATTAGGGTTAAAAATCAATATCCTAAATTTAAAATATAAATAATATGAAAAAATATATCGTAATAGAAAGAAATCGAAAAAGGGACTCTTTCGATTTAATTAATGAAGACACAGATGGTTTAGATAATATATGGGAGTCCCATATACCTTACAAGATAAATGAGTCTGAAAAACCAAACGTTAGACCACTTATTTTTGATAATAGATCCGATGCGGTTAAATATAAAAACAAAACTCAGTCAGATAGAGATAGAGACTGGAGAGAAAATGATTATATTTATAAAAGTTTTGGTGAATTAAAACCAAAGTGGAAGGTGGAAGAATACGTAGGAAATTTATTTAAATAAAATAATCTAAGATGAGTAAAGAATTTCAAGTATGGTTTTTAATCGCGTTTATTTTAGCGTGTATATTTGCGTACTTTATGCCAAGAGAAATGCCAAAGTAAAACCAAAACAAAGAAGATGAGTAAAGTAAAAGTATATATGACAGAGAGTTGGTACACATACAGACGTAGTCACACTATCGAAATAGATACCGATGACTATAAAGAATTAAAGGGGATGACTGATGAGGAAGCTTATGATTATTTAAGTGAAAATATGTGGGATTTTGAAATGAAGAAAGAGGATGGTGCTAAATACTCATCAACATTGTCGGAAGAATTACAAGAAGATTGGATAAGGGAAAAAATTCATAGTGAAGAAACTGATTTAGAGAGAGAATAAAAGATAATTTTAGTTTTTCTTTATAAAGTCTGGGTTTGGGGCAACAAACGCCCTAAGTTTAACCTTATCCCAATTTCCATATCCATCACTATTATCACCCATTTGTAAAATGGACATTGTTCTGTGCCAACCCTCCATTAATTCATATTTACCATCTGGGGTTTGTAATAATATTACTGGTTCATTATTACCATCACTTCTTCTCATATTCATTTGAGTTTCCATTCTTTCTTTATCTTTTGGTACATTATAAGCATTTTCTTCACCGAAGTTCCTTTTTTCGAAAGCGTTTATCGTCTTATCATCAAAACTCATGGGGTTAACATCTAAAACCTGTAATTTCCAAGGACCTTTTAGATAATTATACCACCAACCATCACCATCACCCTTTATATACGGTATAGGGTCACCAAAATATGTATTTTTTATCGTTCTAAGTGGTGGGACATTATGTGGTACATTCATTAATATAACATTTCTAAAATAATCCTGTAAAATATATTCTGGTGTGTTAGGAAACTCCATTCTTATTTTTTCATAAATATTTTTTTGGGGGTTCACCTCTTTATATATGGGAATACTGTCAACATCTTCATCTAATTCAACACCCATTTCATACTTATCCTCTGTCGCATCTGAAACACCCCAATACTCTAAGTCTTCTTGAAGTTTATTATATTGATTTTCTGTTATTATAATTTTCATTTTTCTGGTTCTATTTCTCCTATATCAATTACTCTGTCCCAGCTGTCTTGGATGTCTTGAATACCACAAGATTTATCATCCATTGGGTCAATGTGATATTGTTCTATGTCCCAGCGCATCATACAAGGTAAATAATATGATTCTACAAACACTTCTCTAAAAAATACCTGTGACCATTCAGTTTTAACCGCTTTAAATGATTTTTCTTCGGGAATTAAAATCTCTTCATCATCGTGCTCTAAAATAGAGAAATCACCATCTACATTGTAATAATTTAATATGTATGAGGCATAGATAAAATCAATATCATCCTGATCTTTCACATTTAAAACTTTAGTTATAAAACCACTAACGTCATCTAATACCATAGGGTCATGTTCGAAACTATTTAAACTATAATTATCCCCAAACTCCTTTTCTATCTCTTTAAATGAACCTATTAAAAATCTTTTATTTTTTATATTATTTATCCCCATTTTTTATATTCTTTTAATATACTTTTTATAATTTTTACTGTTTCATTTATTGGTTTATTTAGATTATGTGTAACTTCACTGTCAAAGATATCGAGATAATCACCAATAGATACGTTATCATCGATATAGCTACTTACTTCTTCCGTATCATGATCAAAATCATATTCCATCGCTTCAGCAGCATCAAAGTCATCGGCAGCAATTACATTGTGATCAATACTATTATACGCACTTACATCTTGTATATAATTAACATTAAAATCGTACATTTTAGGTACCTCTACATCTTGAATACTACTAAAATCACCCGACACTAACCAATTTTTTTTATATAAAGAATAAAAATACATTAATTCTGAATTGTTTAATGAATAAGTAGTTTTTATGTTTGATCGAATCAAAATTGGTAGTCCAGCCTTGTGTATATCACCATTAAATAAGGTGAAAATATGTTCTAATATACCCGACTCCATCCTATTAAATGGAGACGTATTACTTGTTAATCTAATTAATGATTTACTCATATTTGTTTTTTCGAAAAAAAATCTTTATAATTGTTATTAATAAATATAATAAAAATGGATATAATTAAAGAATTAACAGTATTTAATCACATAAAATATTATGATGAACCACACATATACTATATTAACGGAGAAAAGACAATATCTTGTACGGGATTACTACATAAATTTACTACTGATTTTGAAGATGGTATAAATAAACCAGATAAGTGGGCGGAAAAACAAGGTCATATGTATACCCCTAAAAGTATGGCGGATAAATATGCACATAAACAAAACTACTACCCAATGGATGGTGATCCTTATGATAGACCAGATTATGAAAAACCAAAACCCGTAGAGGAATGGGTTACAGAAGAAGACATAGATAAGTTATGGAAATATAAAAACCATCACGCCACTTATGAGGGTTCAACACTTCATGATTATGCTGAAAATTATTTAAGTAATAGGATAATGCCTGAACCAAAGGTAAGTCCAGAGGGGTTAAAATTTGAAGAGATAGAGGAAACTTATAAGATTATGAAACAACACTTCCATAATTTCTATAATGACACCGTTGCGAAGGGTAAATTAATACCTGTTAAATCTGAATTGGTGATAGGGGATATTGACCTTATGTTATGTGGGATGGTAGATCAATTATTCTGGAATGAAAGGTATCAGTGTTATCAGATATGGGATTGGAAAACCAATACTAAATTAAGGATGAAGAGTGATTATGGTAATAAAATGAAAGGTCCTTTATATATGTTAGATGATTGTGAATTTAATACTTACTCACTACAACTGAGTGTTTATAAAAAAATAATAGAAATGAATACAAATATTAAATTAGGGGAATCTAGTATAGTTTGGTTTAATGAAGAGAATCAAAATTACAAAGTCATTACATGTAACGACTATTCGGATCATGTCGACACCATCTTCGAAACACTAAAAACTAATAAACAAATATTGACATAAGATATATTGTCTTTTAGATAAAAAATCCTTATACTTATATTATGATAAAAAAATTATTTCACATAGCTGACTTACATTTTAGAACTTATAAAAGACACGATGAATGTAGAGATGTGTGTCAAAAATTTATAGATGAAGTAAAAGACTACATTACTGAGAATGGGTTAGATTATGAAGAAGCTAGGGTAGTAATTGCTGGTGACATAGTACATCAGAAGATTACAATCTCTAATGAGTTATCTGTATTAGTCTCTTGGTTCTTAGAAGAATGTAGTAAACTATGTAGAGTCATTTTAATTGCTGGTAACCACGATTTATTAGAAAATAATAAAGATAGAATAGACTCCCTCACACCAATATTAGATAAAAGAACCTATAGTGATAAAGTTTCCTATTTTAAAGAAAGTAAGTGTTATTTAGACGATAACATTGTATGGTGCGTATATTCTATATTTGAAGAGAACTTAAAACCTAATATAGAGGAGGGTAGAAAACTTTATGGTGATGATAAGAAATATATTGGTTTATTTCACGCTCCAGTGAATGGTGCAATAACTTCTATTGGGTTTGAATTTGGAGAGAGTGCGGAGTTAGAACAGTTTGATGGGTGTGATGCGGTTATTATGGGTGATATACACCATAGACAAAATTTTGTTTATAAAGGTATTAACATTACATACTCCGGAAGTCTGATACAACAAGATTTCGGTGAAAGGGTTTCTGATCATGGTTATTTAGTGTGGGATGTAGAACATTTGGATTATACTGAACATAATATAGATACTGACTATGGTTATTATGTTTTTAAAATAAACTCTTTAGATGATTTAGAAACTCAGAGAGAATATTTAACAAATTCTTAATGGAAATACCTAAGAAATTAAAAGAAGAAGTATGGGAGTATTGTAGAGTAAACGATATTTCTAATATTGATGATTTTACTATTAAAATGATACAACAGGGATTTACTGTTGAGAAATTTGGGGCAACACCTTTCGGTGAGGGTGTTGGGGAAGTTAAAGAAGTTGAGAAGATAGTTGAAGTACCGGTTGAGAAGATAGTAGAAAGGGTTGTAGAGAAGATAGTAAAGGTACCGGTTGAGAAGATAGTGGAGAAAGAGATATACATTACTGATGACGATGAAGTGAAGGAATTGTCAGATAAAAATATCTCATTAAATTTAGAAATAAAAGAATTAAAAAACAAGGTGGAAGATAAAACCAAAGATAATTTAATAAATCAGTTAAATAAAAAAATAAAAGTAGTGGATAAGACAAATACAAATTTAAAAGATGAAGTAAGTAATTTAGGGAAGGAACTGAAAGAATTAAAAGAAAAATTAGAGACATCCTTAAAGGAAAATAAAAAAGATGGTGACATATATGGGGATGATAAAAAGGGTGGTTGGTTCGGATCAAACTTATTAAAAAAATAAAATGATGGAAAAAACATTAGAAAAAAGAAAAAATCTAATAAATGTGTCTAAAAATTCTCAGATAAGGGTAGATTGGCAAGACTATCCAGAAAATAGGACATTAGAAACAACTAATAGGGTTAAAACATATTTCTCAGAAAAATATAACATACCTAAGACATCGATTAAGTTAAACTTCATACCCATACTTAAAAATAACGCTGGTAAGGTTGTAGATTTAAGTGATGGGTTAATTGATAATATAATGGATAGTGCCTACCAGAGAAGTTTATTTTCTGAATGGTTAAAGTTGAATGATGTAACTGTAGATTTTGATAGACTATGTAGGTTAGATGAAAAGGTTGAAGAAATATTAATCAACAGAGAAGAAGAAGATATAAGATATCGTAGATGGAGTATTAAGAACCTATGGTTAGACAATTTTTTATCTTTTGGTAATGGTAACAGTATTGATTACCAGTCTTTATTAGGGTTAACTATTGTCAACTCCCTACCAGAAAATCAAGGGGGAAAAACTATTTTCACAATAGATGCCTTACTATTTTTATTCTTTGGGAAGACAACTAAAACAGATGTTACTTCTGAAATATTTAATACTTTTACTGATGAAGATAATGTTGTAGTTGGTGGACAAATAGATATTGATGGTGAGGAGTATATAATTGAAAGAAAATTAAGTAGAAAACTATCTAATAGTGGTGTCTATAAAACTTCATCTTCTTTAGAGTTTTATCGTCTACTAACAGATGGTACTAAAGAAAATTTAGAGGGTGAACAAAGAAGGGAAACAGATAAGTTAATAACTGAAACTATAGGGTCATATGATGATTTTATGTTAACTATAGTTGCGACAGCTAAAAATTTAGAGGACTTAATTGAAACAAAACCCACACAAAGGGGTAGACTACTAACAAAGTTTATTGGTTTAGAAGTGATAGAGAAAAAAGAAGACATTAATAAAACTTTAATGTCTGACTTTAAAAGTAAGATGAAATCAAATGTTTATAACACTAAACAATTGGAGTTGGATAATGAAGAAAATGGTAAAATTATTAGTGACAATAGAATAGATATTAAATCTAAAGAAAAATCATTGAAGGGTACTGATAGTAAAATATCAGAGGCTATAAACAAAAAAGATGATTTATTAGGTAAAAGATATTCTATTGATGCTGAAATTAAAAAAGTTAATCCAGACACACTTAAGAAAGAAATTGAAGGGTTGACAAAAACAGGTGTTGAATTAAAAGAAAAATTAAGTAACATCGTTGGTGAGATAAAAAATATATCTAAGTTTTCATATGATGAAGACACACATGAAGAATTACGTGATCAAGAAAAAGAAGTTCTTTTAGTAGAAAATGGATATGAATCTGAAATAAAGTCGATAGAAAAAACTATAAAAGATTTAAAAGAAGGTGAAATTTGTCCTACATGTAAAAAATCATTAGAAGATGTTGATCATAGTGGGGAGATAAAAGATACTGAGAAGTTACTTAAAGAAAAAAATAAAGAACTTAAAAAAGTTACTTCTAACCTAAAAAAAATTATTATTAAATTAGGGGATATAAGTAAGGAGAAAAAAAACTCTGACATATTCGATAGATTAAGCTTATCTAAGGATAAGACTGAAATAGAGATTGATAGGATGAGGGTTGACTATAGGGAGAAGTCTTCTTTATTAAAGGATTATGTAAGAAATGTTGACTTTATAGAAGAAAATAGAAAATTAGAGAGTAAAATATTAGGATATACACAACTATTAGAAACTTTAAACGTTAGTAGAGATAGATTAAGAACTGAAATACAGGATTTGAATAATGATATCACATTAAAAGAAACTAATATTACAGATAATCAAAAAATTATTGAACAAATATTAAAAGAGGAAGAAGTACTTAAAATATTTGAGGTTTATAATAGGATGATTGGAAAAAATGGTATTTCTAAATTAGTGTTGTCATCAGTAATTCCAATAATCAACTACGAGTTAACAAGGTTATTAGATGAGGTGTGTGATTTTGAAGTACAATTGGAGATTAGTAGTAAAAATGAGGTTGAGTTTGTATTAATAAAAAACAACAAAATAAAGAAACTTAAGTCTGGGTCAGGATTAGAAACAACTTTAGCGTCTTTAGCTTTAAGGTGTGTATTGGGTAGAGTATCTACATTACCAAAACCAAACGTCATTGTTTTTGATGAGGTATTAGGTAAGGTGGCGAATACTAATTTAGATCTTGTTAAAGTGTTTTTTGATAAAATTAAGGATATGTATGAGACTATTTTGTTGATAAGCCATAACCCAATAATACAAGACTGGGGTGACAAAATTATTACAATTGAGAAAAATAATGACATTTCTTCATTGCAAATCAAATAAATTGCCCTATATTTGTCAAAATAAACATTTAGTATAGTATTTGTTAATATTTATATAGAAAGAAAATTATGAGAGAACCTTATTTAAAAAATTACTGTATTATAGGATTAGGTAAAGTAACTGAAGTTAAAGAAGATTTAAAAGCGATATCTGAAGATAGTATTAATTTTGTTAGTGGAGATGGTTTAATTATTGCCACATTTGCTAGCGCATTCCATATCGGTGAAATAGAAGTTATATTAAAAACTAATGATAGGTCGTATATCCTTTTTGAAATGACACCTGGATTCTTTTCTGCAAATATAGAAAACAAAGAATATCAGGATGCCCTATTTGGGTCTATTATTACTAACGGAAACCCCCTCTCCAAAATGGAGGACGCATTAAATAAAATAAGAGAGGGTATTAAAGATGGTAATATGGATGGTATGGGATCATTTATGGATGAAGATTTGTATGTTGAAAAGACTGATGAGGAATTATTAGAAGAGGCGATTGAAAACGAAGATTACGAAAAGGCAGCTAAATTAAGAGATAAAATAAACAAATAATATATGGTAAATTTCATTAATAATAAAGAAGATGGTATGGGTATCTACATGAAAGATGTTCGTAAAACCGATTTAATAACCGCAGAAAAAGAGGTAGAACTTGCTAAAAGGATTGCAGAAGGTGATGATAGGGCATTAAATGAATTGGTAAGTGCGAATCTAAGGTTTGTAATTAAAATTGCAAAAAGATACCAAAATCAGGGTGTACCAATTGCAGACTTAATATCAGAAGGCAATTACGGTTTGATTACAGCCGCAAAAAAGTTCGATTACACAAAGGGTTTTAGATTTATAACATACGCTATATGGTGGATTAAACAATGTATAATACAGTCATTGAATGATGATTCTAGGACTGTTAGATTACCTGGTAATATGATAAATAAATTGTCTAAAATTCGTAAAGAAGTTGCCACATTTGAGAAGGATAACCAGAGAGACCCAACTAATTTTGAGGTACCTCAAGTTATTGTACCATCTTGCACATCGTTAAATAAACCAATAAATGAAGATGGTGATGAATTGGGGAACCTTATAGAAAATAACATATTCGATAGACCAGATATTATTAAGGGTGAAGAGACTAATGTTAAGAATAGTGGATTAAATAACGCAATGAAAAGTCTTTCTGATAGAGAGGTTGAGATAATAAATTGTTATTTTGGTATCACTGGTGAACCTATGACATTAGAACTTATCGGTGAGGAGTTTGGGTTAACTAAGGAAAGAATTCGTCAGATAAAGGAGTCTGCGATAAGGAAAATCAGGAACAATGTTGCGAATATTATCTAATAGGTATTAATTTTAAAGGTTGGTTAAAAGATAAGAGAGGGTAGTACCCTCTTTTTTAATGTTTACTATTTAGTAAAAATTATTATAATTTATAGATATTTATATAAAAACAAAAATTATGAAAAAAATGTTAGAGTTTATTGATAAATGGGGATTTAGAATGGTATTCCCTTTAATATTAATCATGTTTTTAAAAACATGTAGTACCAACACGAGAATAGAAAAGGTGAATAAAGATTTAGTGGTTAAAATGGAAAAATTAAATAAAGATTTAGTATTTAAAACACAAAAATTAGATAGTTTAATAAACATTTCTAATTCTATACCATTTATTCTTAAAGAAGATATGATTTTTTTAATAAAAAATACACCTAACTGGAAGACGTTAGAGTTGGAAGAGTTATC
>Ga0233415_10000086_pt1 | contig 41402 bp, 35 predicted proteins | sample Na_anoxic_12_MG_FD_188631 | JGI IMG/M metagenome (GOLD analysis project Ga0233415, IMG submission 188631) | Seawater microbial communities from Saanich Inlet, British Columbia, Canada - Na_anoxic_12_MG | ecosystem: Environmental > Aquatic > Marine > Inlet | place: Canada: British Columbia...
GTGGACACATCCTCACCTGAGTCGGCTCCACTAAGTCCATCATCTTCGGTGGACACATCCTCACCTGAGTCGGCTCCACTAAGTCCATCATCTTCGGTGGACACATCCTCACCTGAGTCGGCTCCACTAAGTCCATCATCTTCGGTGGACACATCCTCACCTGAGTCGGCTCCACCAAGTCCATCATCTTCAGCGAGTGAATCGTCATCCGATTCAGACGTTTCTCCTTCAGAAGATTCCGTATCTGAGTCGGAAGCATGCTCGATATCATCCGTGAATATTTTGGTCATATAATGTATATATCGTTTCCACCGTCTACTTGCATACCGATTCCATTCCAAGCCACCTTTTGAATCCAAATCATAAGCTGGAAATATGTCACTGTATTGTTTTGTATTATGAACGATTCCTTTTTGTAAAAGCAGTGATTTTCCGGTGTACTTGACTTTTGTTTCTTTGACCACTGGTACGTACCAACCAGATTCTGTTCTTGTATGTGTGGGTATCATTTCGGTTATGATTTTAACATTAGCTTTTCCGGACTTGTCGTATGCTCGTTCAAAGGTGAATTGATTGACATATTGCCCGGTTATACCATTACGAACGTATTTGATTAATTCGTAGTCTATTTTGTCTTTTATTTTCTTCTGTTCTGCTTTGAATTCCGATTTTATCTTTTTTAATTTTTGACCAAGATAGTATATTAAAGACTCATGCATTTGCACTGCTATATCTGGACCGGTAACTTTACCATTGGTCCATTGTACAAGATTTTTGATATTGTAATTGGCATCTTGAAAGGATTTAATATCACAACGAATTATCAATTGTGGTCCGGGGTGTTTTGGTGGTGGAAGAATGGGTATTACTCTAGTCCCAATACCAGCTTGCAGACGTATTTTTTCAATTTCATCGTCCACCATGGACTCGCCATAAATATCAGCCAATAGGTTACCACGGCGTAATAGTTCATCTGGATCTTCCGTTTCACCGTCAAAGTAAAGAAACGGGTAGGATTCGACGTACTGGGCATCGATTTTTTCTTTATACATTTCCTTTTTTTCTTTTTTCCTATCTTTTTTTAGGGTCTTGTTCGTAACTATTTTATATATTTTACGTCTCAAATGTTGCACACGATCTGGGTTTGGATACCTGTAGTTTCTTTTCCGGTGTTGATTTACTAAATTGAAATTTTTGATTACATCATTAGCATAATCTTTTCTTTTTTTATCGGTTATATTGTTTATTAATGTTTGTAATGGTTTGTTTTCAGTATTTTTAAATTTAAATATATCCATCAAATACTGTTTTTGCAAATATTCTTTTGTCCACCCAATTGGCGGTGAAAACCGTGCTTTGTATTTCTTTAAGAGCAGTTCGTCAGGATTATAAATTTCATCGGAGTCTGAGTCTGTTTCACTTCCAGAGCTTGACATTTTAACCTACAGTTTGGCCAAATATATATTGGTTTTTCTCTGATAGATGTATATATATTAAGAAATTACGAGGCAAATGTGCAAACGATTTTGTAAAATGCCCAAGTTAAAATTATCTTCTTCTGAATGGCGAGGTAACAAGTACAAGAAAGCCTCTAGATTCCACTGGGTTGTATTTTTCGGTGTAATATGCTGCTTGGTGGTGTGGATGTCTCGTGATATATCGAATGCAGCCGATTACGAGTACAATGGTACAAACAGTCCAAACTCCCCTGCTATCGAGATATCTGGCGTGGATTTTGTGTCTGAGGAAATTCAGAAGCATCACCAGAGTTTGGGATTTTACATGAAATGGCAGAGTGATATTGTTTCTGAGGATGTGTTATTTGCCTTCCAATTCACTTCTAAGAATCGTATGATGGATCACCACGTATTTTTACTATCCGATGGTGGTAGAGCGTTTGGGAACGCCAAGGTAATCCGCGAGTCAGAGGATAAGATAAAGTGTACTGAGGAGTATGGTGGTGAACTTCGTGGTGTTGTTCGTAGCAAGCGTGTTACAATAAAGGCTATTGATATAGAAGAGTGGAAGCAGGTGGAGTATACGAGTTCAAATCCTAAGGAATCGTGCATGATTCAACATGCAATTGATATATTGGAATTAAAATGGGTATAAATATATAAGTATAACAAGACAAGTATGTCATTGTATGATAACAAAGAGAAGGTCGAGCAGATCATTATCGATTTCACGGAACTTCACGAGTGTTCCATATGTGGCGATTATTTCACAGAGATTGAAAATCTAGGCTGTTGGAAGTGTAAATACCATCCGGGTGAATACGACCCTTATACGGAGAGTTTCACATGTTGTGGTGAAAAGTATAGGCGTCCAGCCTTTAATTACAAATGTTATGGGCATGTGATGACATGGGGCGTGAAAGACCGGTGGGACCATATAAAGCCGTTGTCATCCGGTTGTACTCCGTGCGACTGTAAAACAACCGAGAAGAGTAGTGTCCCATACAAAGATATTGACTTGTCGAGTATAGCACAGTTGATACCATACATGACACAAGACGTGAGGGACCGGCCGGGTCTGGACAAAATGAAACTGGTTCGTAGGTGTGAACGTCCTAACTGGGCTAAGCCATCTCAAGATGCTCATATGTCTCCCTAAGGCATCTGTACATTTCTTTGGAAGAGCGTTTCCATGCTACAATATGCATTACGAATGTAAAAACCAATAGAGACGTCCATACGTATGCTTGCGTGATTCTGTTTAGGTCGGTCCACGAAGCAATGCACGCTGGCACCCCGCTAATCCACCAAAAGGATATGATGGATACGAGGAATTGAAGGACGCACTCGGTGAGTACAATAACAATTGTGGTTCGTCTAGGTATGTTTTGTTCCTTTTCTGCAAGATAGAAGAAATCTTTTTTCCACCTGTGCCACGCGGAATAGGATATAACGATGGAGGATAGTATGGCTAATATTATTAGAATTGGTAAAGCATATGTGTACTCTATTAACCTATAAGCTGACAATAGTCCAACGATAAAAATGGCTGGACTGTAGAATCGATTGGTGAATTCTAACAGGGCGGTTTTGTTTTTCCACTTGATAAGTTTTGGAGCGTGGGATACATGTATAGGTTTCATTTGAAGTATAATAAAACAGATATATAGTAGTATAATTTGGTACAGTTAACCTTGTAATGGAATTTGATGTAGGAAAGATTTTTGCTGGTATCGGTATACTAATTGGTAGTGTATTGTTGGTTTATATACTGATGGTGGTATGCCGTACAGGTTTTTGTAGAAAAATTGCATCCAAACATAACCATGTGTTACAGATTTTGCTGTGTTTTCTATTTTTCATTGGTCTACTGGCTAGTGCTTTTGTTGCCTTTGGGACCGAGATGGCAAAGTATTTGATAACCGGCGTGGGCATTGCCTTGGGTCTGGCTTTGCAACCTATAATGAAGAAAATGGTGTCCGGTATTGTATTTGATTCGACTATTCACGCAGGTTGTCATATACAATGCGGTGATATAAAGGGTCAAGTAATTGAAGTTGGCATTGTACATACTTGGATAAAGGACGGTGTCAACAAATGGTGTCTTCACAATGAGTATTTGGATACCCATCCTTTAAAAATTTGCGCTCCTAAAAGTCCCATCTTTTCGCCTGATTCGTCTGATCAAAAACCGCCGGAAGAGTCTTTGGTTTTAAAGTATTGGTAGCAATGTAGCTTTTTTCTGCAAGTTTTATTGCAAACCCGCCTGCTACAATCAGGGATATCCCCGACACTATAAGATATATTGCCATCAAGTACTCCTCTTTTTGGCACATTTGTATCAATATATTCCATTTATATACTATTACATAATAATTTTATGTCTTCCATGCCTATGTATTTTTCCGTATCAATCGCCTGACTTACTATATTATTTATTCTGTGTATGCATTCCTCGTCTTTGTCCTTAGCGTAATTGTATATATGTATGTTGTGTTCTAGTTGGAAGCACCTATTGAATGACAGATTTAAGTATGTTGTTTGTAGTAGTAATTCGTCCTTATGAAATCCCGTTTCTCGTTTTCTTTTCATTTGAAGTATAAATATGGTACATATATAATAAAAAATGGAAAAATCGTTTATTGTGAACTCTGACGAGATGACTTTCCTTTATAATTCTTTCCACAACTCTCCACTTTTGCAGATGTGTCGTCAAATGATAAAAACACATCTTTTAAACAATGGTATTGAGTTTACAAAGAGTGGAAAGGAAAAAATAACACTGGATGCAGAGATGGAAGCTATGATCGACGACCGTTGGATTCCGTTTTGTTCGGATTCAATCGATTCTATACTGTGTTTTGGTTTTTGCGTTGTTTGTTACGAAGGCAATTATCCAAGTATAATGAAGCAGGGTACCTATCGTTTGAAGGTGGACATCGACAAGAATGAGTACAATTGGCATGTGTTGGCGGTGGATGAAGCCGATGCGGAGATTCCAAACACCGAGGTGTACAATATCTTTGGCATGGAACCGCGTACCGACGGTAAGATGGTATCACCGGTTGCAAAGGTTTTACCAAGGCTTTTGTTTTTGAAACGGCTTCGTGAGACCTGCGTGGACATGGAATTGCGGCGTGCCAACCCTTACGTGTACTCCGAGATAAAAGAGTCAACTAACACCCAGCGTTTGGAGGGTGTGGACTATGATTTTTATGCGGACGCTGGTGCAAACGAGACTCGCGATGATATGCAGTTTTCTCGCAATAAGTCTGCCGTCCAGATGTTGGAAAAGCAGAAGGAGTTGTACGAACAATATATGGGGCGTCGTACCGCGGTGCAGGCTCAAGCAAAGTTGAACAATGTGGTGCAGATGCCGATGGGCCACCATGTGGTGAACCCCCAGATGACTACAGGGAGGACCGACTTGGTGAATGTACACAAATTGGTACAAGAAGAGGTGTGTTCTGTGATTGGAGTTCCTCGGAGCATGATGTTTGCCGACAGCGGTGGAACCCACCGTCAGGACGACGAGGGTATTCACCATTCTTTTATGCACACACTGTTGTGGTATAAGAAGAACCTAGGTGTGATGTTGTCTGATATTTACAACAAGTTGTACACGGCCGAGATTATGAAAAATATAGATTTTGACAAGGAAAAGAACGCATACGAGGCGAAAAAGAAGCATAAAATAGAGGTATTTTTCCCCGTGACACCATTTATACCAAACGAACAATTGCGTTTGCTTTACGAGCAGGGTGTTATATCATGGGATGCTTATGCAACGTATGCTTTACGAAATGTGTCGCTACCGTTGACGGACAAGCAGCCCAAGCCCCCAGAGATCGACAAGCTCTTGTTTGAAAAGCCACCAATGCAAGAGGGAAAGAGAAAGTTAGAAACACCTAAAAATACAGTGATTAAAAGACCTAAAATTTAAATAATGTGTAATCTATCGTCTTCAAACGCGCTTACTTTGTAGTCTACTTTGTTGATGTAGTGTTTCCCCTTTACGGACTTGATCGAAACGAACATCTCGCCTTTTTCACCGTTGGGAAGTTGTAGACTGACCGATTTTTCACCATTCTTGTCGGCGGTGTCACCTAAAAGGTCTGCCAATGCGCCAGTTTTCAGCTCCATGCATGTGCTGTGAGCGTGTACTCCCTCCCGTACGGCGTTTACACGTAGGGTAAGCTCTGCGTTGGTAAGCATTGGGATCATATCTTCAACGGACAGGTTTTGGGAGTACAATTCTTTGGTTTGGTAAAGTCGGTCACCTGCGGTGTTGGATACAACAGCTGGGTTTTCCATAAAAAGGTCTCTCCCCTTGGTACGTACACGCTGCAACGCCTGTGTCTGCACCTGACGCTTTTCCATGGAAATATCACTACTTGCCCCGATCGGGATAGGTGCAACGTCGATACGCATGTGCATGTTTTGACTTAGTGGTGGTGCGGAGTTCACTTCTTCGATTTGAGCTTGTTTCTTAAATTTTACAAAGGACATTTTATGTATATGTCTTGCAATATATATACGACAATGGTTCTGATTACGGTACAAATATTATAAAAAAACGAAAAATATGAACTATATTAGTTGTTGTGGAACCATATAACAATGAACAAAGAAGCACTCGAAGAACGTTACCCCGAGGGAATCCCAAAAGATCTAGAAGAAGGCGTGTCTTTCTTCCAACAACTGAGCACAAAACGTGGTGTAAAATCCGTGCGATTGATGTCAAATTTCGAAAAAGACTTGGAACAGAGTATTCGCCTGAAAACAAACGTCTACAAAGGCACAATCGTACAAGTGGCCACAACATACCAACTCTCTGAGGTGGACCGCGCTTGGTTTCACCCTGAATTGACAAAAGCCAGATCCCTGTACAAGGGTGCCTACGAAGGAGGTCTTACGGACAAGATTGGAGAGATTAACTCCAACATTGGGAGCTACAGCACCTACAGAGTGGACGAACTAGGGGGACAACAGATGTCCCATTTTACCATAGTGGACACTGCATCGAAACTGTCGAATGTGACCACAGACCACTGGATTGCCAGCGGCTCTACTATGAAATCGGTGTACTCCGACTACAAAATCAACAAGACCGACGGAAAAACACTCCAAACGCATTCACAAGCACTACGTGACGAATTGGGTGGTAGCAAATCCATCCTTGATACCGAATATGTGTCACTATACAAGGGGGCAAACTCGTACCACTTTTACAACCATGCTATCAAATGCTCTGGAAATGCACTGGTCCTCCAATCATCTCTGATGGGATACTCGAAAGTATCGAGGAAAGGAGACATTGCTGCCGACAGCATGTTGGGATTTATGGATATCAACAAACTCAGCAAAGAACATCGAAACAGGGTGTACAACGACTGCAAGTGGGGTTCGGAATCGTTGGTAAACACCAGAGTCATGAGACTTGGCGAATTTGTAAAGGGAGAAGCTTACCGCATGGTAAAGGGTTTCTTCTCGCCGAACACACTACACTTTGACGCCGAAACAACTTTGAAATTGACACCTACGAAAAACAACATCCCTGAAGGCGTATCATGCGACGAATATGCCAAGCAGGACATTATCCCCTTGTCACTGGACGAAGAGGAAGTTCAGAAATTGTTGAAACACCACTGGAAAGAACTTATTTCCGAGAAATACATGGCATCGGGGAAGTTTTTGTTACCTAGAGACATTGTACAAAAAAGTTTAATATAGTTTAATACAAAAATCGTTTCTTTTTATTTATGTTTAACACTTCATCTTTTAACTTTAATCGCTGAGCTATATCCCACTTCGATGCCACGGATGCGTAGCGAGGATTACGGTTGCTTTTTAAAAACATAAGCTGATTATCTACGTACTGAACATGTTTAAAGGTGTTCATTAAACGTTGACGCTCCATATTGACGCGTCTATAAGTACTTTCCAAATGGTACTTTTTACCAGACAATACATCCGAAATTCGAATACACATTGCAACCACCCTTGCAAAAAGAGAACGTATCCTAGGTGATTCGATAAAAGCTTGTAAAGGAACATCTTGCAAGTGCTCAAACCTTTGAGTCAGGGCCATAAAGGCTTCTTCTATGTGACCGTAAACCATGGGTGTCAAGTAGACCAGTCCGTCTGCCCACGGAGTGTTTATGTACCACTGGTGGTATTGCTTGGCTTCGGCTTTGGTGGGTGGATTACTTCGAGAGGCGCTTGAACCTTGTAATTCCACCGGAGTATCAATATCGTCCAAATTTCTTTCTTCAATCATTCCAGTAGAGACTTCTGGCTTAACGCCGTCCCCTTCTTCTACGGGAGTTACCATGGAGTCCATGCCCGTGTACATTGTCCCAGACTGTTGTTTGTTGGAAGACTCTGATCTGGTCCAATACTTGCTCATTTTTTCATTGGTGAATCCACTCAACAACATAATAAATTGATAGGTTTTATTCTGTCTCATGTCTTTAATCTCGTCTTCGCGCTTTTTTTCCCATTCTTCTGTTTGCGCATCCTTTTTTACCCACGGTGGTGGTATTCTCTTGTTGTTTCCGGTTTTAGGAACTTCGTCGTATGTGTCTCCTTCATTTAAGGCCCTTTTCATTCCGATGTGTTTTATTTTGGCTGACGATTCTTCCCAGTCGTTCATTTATCACAGCCTGTATTATATTTATACTTCAAATGTGCACATGAATTTATTAATTTAATATATATATGTCCCTTAAAATATACTTATATAAAATGAGCAAAGTAAACCGAACTACCAACGAAACACCACAAGAAGTTGAACCTGAAATTACCCTATCCGAAGACTTTTCCGTAGGCGCGAAAGACAGTCAAGCCGGTTCTACGCACGTTCGTCGTATTGTCGTGACATGCAATGCTACCGCAGAAGAATTGGCCGAAGGGAAGTCTGTCCAGATTCGCAACGCCGCAGATGTGTTTAAGCCATCGTACGACCTTGAAGACTTGGACGAGGAGCAGCAGGCCTCTTTTAAGAAGCTTGATTTGACGAAAGGTATTGTTACCGGCATCAAACTAAAGAGTGTCTACTCCAACTGTCCGGATAATGTAACCATGGCTCTGAACTTGTACGAAAATAGTCCACAGATCACCAACAACGAAGGTTCATTGTACACTCCACAGGCCACCGACATGGGTATGTCCCATGTTTCCGAATCCGACGGTTACATCAATCTTGTCAATGTTCTCCCATACGAACGCGCACGACCAGATCAGGCGTGCTACACCCCTGCAAATGTATTGAACAACCGATTCATCTCCGAATACGGTGGTTACACCCTTGAAAAGCTTTGGGATGGTATTGTTCCGTTCAAGAACGAAGACTACTTTTACGTTGAATCCGATCATGTTATCCTCCGTGTTATCTCAAGAAATTGGGAAATGTTGGGTATTAACACCGAACAGGAACGCAAACGTGAGAACAAGTACGTCAAGGTATCCAAGGAGGTCGTAAACAACGTTATCAAGCAATTGTACGAGCAGGTTATTTGCCAAATCCCATACACTTCCTTTGACCAATTGCAGGCGAAATTCACTGCAAACGATGCACAAGAAGGTACCTACAAGCTGACGGCTGAGCTTCTTGTTGAATACAAGTACCCGACGATGAACGCTGAGAAATAATTATAAATATAGTTTGTATTACATATAACATGCTTCGAAAATATAGAAACCCTGTACCCTCTAAAGCCCCAAAAGATGCTCTTATCGATTCTACCGGAAGGAAATGGGCCCGTGCTGGCGATATCGTGGATCAATTTTATACATGGGACGGTGATTATTGGTACGTTTGGTTTAAAGGCAAATTGGAACCACCAGAAGAAGACGAAATTATCGAGTTTGAGAATATGCAAGCCGAAGCAGTGTCGGTAATGCGATCGTACCGAGCAATGCGAGCAGTCGTTGAATTAAAGGTATATAAAGATTATTAATTTAGTATAAAATGTCTTGTAACAATGAAGTTTACGGTGATTTATTTTGCACCACTACTTTTAAGATCCTAGACATAAGATTGGAAAATCAAGCCGGTTGGTTTTGGTTTTCTGTTTTTCTTGCGTTTATTCTCCAGTTTGTAGCAAACATGCTATGGCTGAAGAATACTCAACTTGCAAGAGAATTGTTACATGAAGAGCAAAAGAAAGAATGCAAAGGTCGCTGCTTTAATTTTAAATACAGAGATTTACGGAGCACTAAAATGAAAGAGTCTTGGTTATTCAATGGTCTTTCTAGTTTTGTGTTTATTTTAAGAATTTTACTTTTGGTTGGAAACAATATTTTTATATTTATTGGTATAATGTTGGGTAATATTATGGGTGTTTGGTATACACAGGCTGTAGAAGGAAAAGACGAATCTCACATGACTGATGATATAGAGGGAATGTTGAACGATTTGTGCAAAGATGGATGTTCTGATGAAGCTAACAAAATTGTAAAAGTATTGAAGCAATTGGGAGAAGCCATAAGGAAATCTGAGAGCGTTGTGCCGAGCTCAAAGGATATTGATGGAGAGAACACGTTACGCCGACGGCCTCCAACATACGAACTTCTTCAGCTTTAAGATACTGGCATTCCCCGGGACCCAATTCCCAAAACATTAAATGATTCGTGTAAACATGATGAGACCATGAATCGTCGTATAGTTGAACACCGTTAATGTACCATTTTTTTGCGGTATTAACAATGGAACAGTTCTCTACCATACGATTACCGAAAATATCCTTTATTAAGGTGTCGTATATTCTTAGATAGCACGTGCCGTTATGGTAACGACCGATCGATGTATTAAAGACGGACGTGGTTAAACCCATCCCGTGAAGTATTTCGTGGCGTATTACTGTCCTTAAATCGTATTGATTGGTAGTGTTGCATGTAGTACCAGTGTACCACCCGTTGATAGGGTTTGGGTTTATGCCGATTAACATGTCAATACCATTGTGCTCGGGTACTACAATAGAGGGATACAGTGTGCCGTTTACCAGTATGTCCGTCTGTGACCCCCACCCTAATATTCTAGTTCCCGCCAAAGTGTGATCAAAATGCACGGACACATGCGCTGCTTTGTTGATGATACAGCGCTGTTTCATGTAATTCCACTCCTCGGTCACAATTTTGACAAGCTGGTCCTCTTCTATGGTATGTAAGTTGTTTCCCTCTAACTTTCGCCCCAATAGGGTGGCGGAGGCAATGTTCGTATATAAAAAAAACAGAAGTATCATATATATCTGCGTGATCGTCATTTATATAACTAAAAAGATGAACGGTGTTATTTATACAAATACTTTGAAGGAGGCCTATACCAAACGAGATGGTCCGAAGAAGATATTTGCGTTTAATGTCCCCTGTAAATATATAGTAGCTGGTGAGCGCACCTTCTACGAGAGCGTACTGAAACCAATGGACCGTCCGAAACGTTGTTTTTTCGAGGTGATTGAAGAGGAATTCCCTTGTCATCTATATATTGATTTGGATGTAAACCTCGAGAAATATCCGTCAATGGACGTGTACAATATAAAGGACATGGTATGTTCTCATGTGGAAGCGGGGTTAAAGGAGCACGAAATAGAGGAACGTATTGTGGCGGACTCCAGCAACGAGAAAAAGGGCTCCCTCCATATTCTATACAAACTGAAGGATGTTCTATGGGTCGACAACTCTCATGTTGGTGCATTTATGCGGTGTTGCATGGAGAAAAGAGTGAAACAAATACCTGAAGACTATGAAACATGGAAACAATTCGTGGACATGGGTGTATATACCAGAAACCGCCTATTTCGAATGTTAGGGTGCACGAAACGAGGTCAGGATCGAACCAAAGAGGTTCACGACATGCCACTTACCTTTGAAAATTGGAGACGGTGTTTGGTTCAGCCTATTGTCTTATCGGATGTGGAAGAACTTGGGGCAAGAGAGCCTGACGGCTCGGAACCAAGATACAGTGGAAAGGTAGGCGTATTCCACGACCACAACAAAGAGTTATCCGACGAACTGGTTCAGTACGCACAGACCATATCTCAAGTTCGCGGGGTAAACTACATGCCACGTTACCGTGTATGGTGCATTAACCTTTGCACAAGGAAGTGCCCCTTCAAAGGTGAAACCCATGCGAATAACACCAACTATCTGGTGGTCAACAAAACCAAACGAACCATAAGTAGGCGATGCTGGTGCAAGAAATACGAATGTTGTGTAAATGGATCCACAGAACCTGAAGCATTGCCCACGGACATTATTGACAAGATAAACGGGTACGACAGTTTTGTACTTACACCGAGAGAAGTGAAACCATCTCTAGAAATTCCCGGTGAATCTTTTCCGGTATATTCGAATCCAGCAGTCTCTTTAATATAAAATTTACTTCACACAGCTTTGGTATATACCATGGCTGCTTGTGGAGCCAGCGCAATATCTCACGTTGTGTAAATGTGGGGAAATTCCTAAGTTTGAAATAATAGTAACATATTTGTTGGTACCTCTTTTGTACACAGACATGCTCTACCGGTGTACCATATATTATAAACTGAACACCTGCGGATTCCTTTGGTATTTTCTTATGTTCTATGGAACACAGTGAATTAATGGGTACAGAATTTATCTGGTGCACGTCTTTCGCGTTATGAAGCTTTTTTAAAATACTATGGTATTTTTTATTGGAGTATAGGTCTGAACAGATTTCCCCTCTAGTTTTGTTTAAATACACACAATCCCTTTGAATGTAAACCGGTGTACTCCTTTCATGATCCGGCAAAAGTTCCAAGTAATAATATGTTATCACGTGTTTCATCTGTTCTATATTCAGCATATCATCATACAAGTACTACTAATTATATAGGATAATATGTAAAAAGTCATAGTATAAATAATAAATTATCATATACATATGACTCAGAGTATAGCAGGTATTATTCTTAGTATAGGTGTTCTCTTAAGTTCCTCCGGTACCGTACTATTGTTTGCAGTGGATTATACACCGCCGCCGATACCGGCAGGGTACGTATTTGGTCTGGCCCTTTTAACCCTAGGGTCTGGAATAGGTATGGGGGCGGTGACCATGATACTTGGTCGTATGAAAAATAGGAAAAAGGTGCAAGAATATGCTTTTTACTGCGCGATTGCAATCGGACTCATTGGCTGGTCCATGTATCACGTGTTTACAGATCCACTGGAACTCCCGCCTTGTCCATGTGCTGCCAACTTTTACGGATCTAATTGTGACCCATGTCCAAACAACGAAGCGGGGACCTGCAACGAAAGGGGGCTATGTGACGATGGGTTAAAAGGCTCTGGCCAGTGTTTCTGTGATCTCGGCTGGTCGGGCGAAAATTGCGACGAATGTGCCTTTAATTTCGAAGCTGAAAAAATAGGAAGCATTACAAGCAAATGTGACAAATGTACCAGATTTTTCGATGGGGATCAATGCGAAAAGTGTTACCCCGGCTATACTGGCGCAAACTGCGACAAATGTGCAGAAGGATGGGTCGTAGAATACGATTCATTGTATGGAAACAGTACCCTACTGTGTAGGACTTGCAAACCCGCCCATTGGGGGGGATACTGTGAACCTTGTAGAGACTGTAACACCGCCGACCCATTGGCTGTCTGCAAAGACAATGTATGGCACGAAGAAAACATCTACAAATTCACCGAAGACTCGTGCACCTTTGAGGGCGAACTATGTGAAGATAAATACGATTGTGGAAGCTTCAATTGCAAGGGAATCTGTGTCATAGGCGACGAAAGCACGGGCGAACTCTGTGAATACGACGGAGACTGTGGCTTTGCTGGGACTTGCCAGTACAAACAGTGCTGCTTGGAACAACGCCACGGGTCAGGACACTGTGACTGTAACTCTGTTGGATACTTTGGCAGAGATTGTGAGGCTTGTCCCGGGTTTGACGGGTTCTATTCGAGCACCATATGCACTGGCCACGGGACATGTGTCGAACTTTTGGCCAAAGACGAATACGTGGGGTTAGCGTGCGAATGCAACAAACAGGGTACTACACCCTTCCCTGCTTGGTCGGGTGAAACATGCTCCTGTTTGAAAGATTTTGCAGAGCAGACGAATTGTTCCGAGTGTGCTACCGGTAGCTACGGACCCAACTGCGAGTCCTGTCCCGGTGGTTCTGGTATTTCACAGTGTAATAAACATGGTAAGTGCAACGACGGAATAGTGGGTGATGGAACGTGCGATTGCCACATGGACATTAAATACAACGGCTTGGGAGGGTTCGCGGGTGCATCCTGTTCCGAGTGTGCCTCCGATGATTTTTATGGCGACAGATGTAGAACATGCCCCAATATTAGGAAAGAAAAGGCGCCCGATGGAGGCGTTTGTCCTGCAAATAAATTTACCTTCGCTGATGGCGACTGCACAAATTCTTGCACCGTACAAAAACCAACCTGCAACCAAGGAGGATGCGAGTGAATATTTCAAAATAGCCACTACTTAAGCCGTACAACAGTGGGTAAATCCACGTCCTCCAGAGAATAAAGGATACAAACGGTTTTAACATATAAAACAATTAATATTATATTTGTACTACTTTTTTAAATTCACCACCCCCAACACCGGTTATCTTTTTAACCTTTTCTTCCTTGGGTTTCAGGATTTCGGCCATCATTTCTTTGTAAGTTTTCTTCTTAGGCATTTATACTGTCGGGTGATTCGTATTTATACCCCAAACTTATATGTTCTGGGTTTTGAATGACTATTATGGTCTGTACTTTGACCGGTGGCAATGTAATAACTGGCTCCTCTTCGTAATTTGCAAATTCACGGCGTACCTTACAGTAATCGTAACAAGAAACAAAGCACGCGCAGAGAAGGTACAGGACACATACAAAACTGCATACAATAAACAATACCGTTAAAAAATTGTACATCAATGGAACCTGTAGATTCCCAAGAATTGTTAACAATATCAGTACGGAGCAACTGGCGCACCCAATTACGGCACACGACACAGACTCGTCGTCCATTTATTAATAATACGTATATGTATATATATATATCATTAGGTGCGTGTCATCGTGTCCCTGTGCGTGTCCGTGGGAGTGTCCCCATGAGCCTACAGGCGGTAACACTATATATAATATATATGTGTCCCACGTGCCCCTCGGTCTCGGCGACCGTGAATAATTTTAAACAATGAGAAAAAGAATGTGATAAAACATTGTAATTGATAAAAACATTTAAGACTTTAAACTAACAACTTTCACTGAAAATAAATGCCGCGAACAAAACTTTCCACCAGAACAATCGAATCATTAATCATGCCACGAACGATACGCCCAGCCAAAAGCGCCTTGAAATCTTGCCTCAAGAAAAAGAAAAGGGTCATGTGGGCAAAGGTCTTGACCGAAGTCCATCTCATCGAGAAGATTGGGAAAAGGAAGGTGAAAAAGCGCAACTCAAAGGCGTAAATGCGAAGTATCCAAGAGTATCCTGACAGATTTAACGGTTCGTTCTATCCCATGCGTTTCTATACCGTAACGTACCCACTCTGTGTAAGACCGGGGTTCGTCGTTGTGTATGTTTATCATTTGTTTAACATAGTATATAGTTTCTAATATATTAGCCAAGTCTTCTATCTTTGTCCCTATGTTAGAGTTTTCCTGATAAGTGTCTATGACAGTTTGAAACTCTTTCCACATGATAAACACCACGACGTTATGAATGTCATATTGGTTCACTTTCTCTATCCAACTTGGAACTTGCACGGGTCTATCGTTAATATAATCTTGCAATATATTGTTATTAAGGGTTCTCACTTCACGAAGCTGAATCAAGAAGTCGTGTATGATGTTCCGATTACCTGAACCATTCAACATGCCCTTAAGTTTATAAAACTGCTTGGGGTAATTCATACTAGTGTTACGTGGTATAATATTTATAGGTGCGTTCCAAATAACCTATCATGATTGAATACCGTTTACAAACAATATGCTTCCTTTATTCGATTCCATCATAAAGTTTTCTTTCTTAAAAGCTTCCTGCAATTGATTGGCAACCGCACCCCAGTCACCTGCCATCGGTTGGCCATCAATGTGTCCAAGCACGGTCCCTACCCGAAAGGCCATGGTGTGGAAGGCATCGGACCCGGGAAGGACCTCACATACTACTACTCTGTATTCGTTTTGTTTATGCTCTTGCATGTACTCTCGGATACCCATTTTGAAAACATCGTCTAAACGTAAGGTTTTTACTACAAGGCCGTTAGGGAGAGACATGATCTCCTTGGAGTGCTTGGAATCTTCATAAGTTTCCAGTAAACGTATGTTCGGTTTTTCGTTATCTTTCAAAAAGCTGTATTCGAATGAAACTTCCCTTTCCCCTTCCTTGTTTACTACCTTTAAGTTAACCTTGGACCCGAACTTTTGACGGTGTATCAAGTCCTTTAATCCCAGCGATACATTAAGGTCTTTGTTCCAGACTTCGCCGAAATTGTCCACTTTCTGACCGTTGAACTCGGTAATCATGTCGTATTTCTGAATACCCGCACGATGAAACACGGAGTTGGGGACCACATCGCGTACGATGACACCAGATTCAACGCCGTAGTATTTTGTGGCAGCTGCGTTGGCGTTGTTAGTCCGAAACCCTAACCGTGGCATGTGAAGAAGCCTAGGCGGTGTTTGCTTCAGGGTGACCGCTGGCAAGCTTACCTCCTTGCGGTAGTTCTGGAACCCGGCTTTTCTCATGTTTGTCACTTCTTCCGGCTTGTCGTTATGAATATGTTCCATGACCTCCTTTAATAGGCTGTACGAGTGCTCCTTGTCGAGCACGTGCTTCTGATACCAGTCGGAGACAGACACCCTTGATATTCTCCCTTCACCGTCTTTCTTAAACCCCCCCAAGTTGTGTTTTTCCCAGAGATTGTTGATTTTAACTTCATCGACTTCAATACCATCGGCCGCTAACTGGTGTAGTTGGGTATTGGCAAACTTGACAGAATTGATCATCTGCATCTGTTTCTGTAGCAGTGTTTTCACTATCTGTGCATTGGTAGAGTTGTTCGCCAGTTCGTTTAGGACCCGGTATACCCTGTTAGATGGTATGATGATGTTGGTTTCGGTGGCATTGGTCATTTTCATACTATTGATTCCAATGACCTCACCCGCTTCGTTAACACATGGACCACCACTGTTCCCGGGCTCGATGGTAGCGGTGGTCACGATGTACTCCTGTTCGTTGGCATGTTTGATCCCACTGACCCTCCCGTCGGTGAATTGCTGGTACTCGGTGCCTCTGGGGTAGCCTCTTGCGATTACCCGTGGAGCGGAAAGTTTTTGGAAATTGCTTGGGTGTACTTTATCGGAATCACCCATCTGTAGTGTCGGTATTTCGTTAACCAAGTACCTATCTTGAAGTATCTTCAGCACTTTGGCCTTGCCCTCTGCATCCAATTTGCACACTGCAAGGTCTAGGTCTGTGCTCACCCCAACCGGAAAGACTTGAATATTTGTGTTGTGGTCGGCCGGGATCCGTATGAACACCGCCGTGGCTTGGTTGACTACGTGTGCGTTGGTGATAATAACTGTCTCACCATTGTGATCATAGAACCAACCGGAGCCCGCGGCCATGCCGTGATAGCCTTTCCCCATTCGTGATTTTACTATAAATTGTACTACTGCGTTTAATTCTGCCATGATATAAAATATACTTATGGTGTTTATATAGTTAATTTGTCTAAAAACTCGGTCCATTTTGCGATATTCCAGTGTATGGTTGGCACATACAATTTATTCCCAGCAGATAAAGCATATGCTTCATTCTTATAAAAAAAAAGTTGCTTGTCGTATTCGCAGAATATACTTGTTTTTCCCTTGTACCCATGCACTATATAATCTCCATGTCGTTCAACGTCACAAATTTTATAGTCTTCTTTCCATTCGCATTTCAATTCACCATATCTTACTACACGTGCATTAACTAGGGTAAAACATAATATGAAAATTAAAACTCTCATTATTACACCGTAACTTTAATATTTATAGCTGTAAATTATAAAAAGCATCCATCCATTCATCGGAGGAATACCTTTTTTTAGCTATGAACAATTCATTGTCTTTGAACATGGAGGTTATAATGCCCCTATTTCTGTACAATTTATCATTGACCAAAAGAATATCGTTTTCACCTGTGATATCATGAAATAAAACGTTTTCATATTCTTTTAAATTGGAACATTTGTGGAATATCATTGATTTGTACTTGAACTCTGGACAGTGTTTTAAGTCAACTGCATGGCAGGTTATTATCATAAGTAATAATAAAATTGTTTTCATTTATAGAATATAATAAAAACATTTATACTACCTATTTTGCAATTCAGAAAGGATGAATTTAAATTCTTCGTTTATTTCTGAAAGTATAGCATCTCTTTTATTTACCATTTGTAAGTACCTATCTTTTAAATCGTTTAAAATTTCACCATACTCTTTTTGCAGATCAAATATACGGTCATTGTAGATATTTACCTTTTGCTGTAAGTATGTGTCGTTCAATTGACGTAAGGAATGAGTCGTCTTGTTTTCTTTAATTGTACAAAGATGTGGATACTCTGGACATTGTTTTGCAATGTGTTTTGATATAAAACTTTGCAAATTATCGAGATCAGAATCATATTCATTCCATTTATTTAAAAATGATTTATATTTGATAATTGGAAAATAGTTCATGTTTTTACATAGCTCTGGACTGATGATACAGTCAACTTCTTCTATCACCCCATTTATTGTATTTTTTAAATTATACCATAATGGTTCAATCTCTTTGCAGTGTTTACAATCACTTCTTTTGTACAATACAATTGCATGTTTCTGTGTATGTGTTGAGAAATTGGTGCCAGTTAGCAATGAGAATACTGGTTGTACGATTATAAATAATATTAAATAATTCATTTTATATAAAATACTTTACTTTTATAGCCTACATGTGTTGTAACTAATTTTGTCGAAGTATTGCCTCCCACCGGATATCATGGGACATCTTAATATACTATACATGTTGTAATTTGAATCACCTTCGTACCAACATCTTTTTATAGCCATTACTCCACCTTCTGATTCACACCAACATTCTTTATAACTTGATTTCCAAATAAAGCCTCTCCACGTTGGTTCCAAATCATAACATCTGTTGGCACAAGATTGAGCATTACTATAGTATCCACCATAACGCTCAGATCCGGACCAACCGACTGTTTCTCTACCACGTATTTCAAGGTGATATGAAATACCCTGTCCTGTTAAACCCGTAGCACATGTATATTTGTTTGGTACTGTACAAAAATCATCTTGACCACCAAGAGGATGAAGAAATTGACCTTTGCCGTTCCCCCTTTCACAAGATGTTCGTCCAGATGCCGAGTTATATTGTCCTGTGGGACAACATTTACAAGATGTTTTTCCCTTGTCGTTTTGGTATTTACCCGCTTCACAGTCTTTGCAGTTAAGCATTCCTATATCATTTTGATATTGACCGGAAGAACATTCTTTGCATTCTCTATCAGAGCTTTGATCTTTATATTTGCCAACTGCACAAAACTCACAATACGCTTGTTCTCCGTTCAGAGTGAAGGTCCCCTTTTTACAATTCAGACAATTGGTTATTTCATCCGGCAATCTAGATTTTACAACACCGGTTGAATCCGAAGTGGTTGACAAGCCATTGTTTGAACACATACACTTGAAAACCGATGATTCTTGATGACAAGACAAATGGTGAAATCTGGCACACAATGTTTCACATTCTGTTAAACAACTGATTTGTGTGTTATATTCACTGGTGGGTTTTTTATTATACAATGGATTGATCCAATCCACATATGGTGTATACTCAACGAGTCTAATACCTGTATGTTCGGTAACCCACGATCCCGAGCGTACTCGTTGGATACATGTCTTTCCCGGAACCGTATCACTACATTCACCAATCTCTCTATTAAAGTATATTTTATCTAATAGTAGGTCCAAATAACAACCTCGTAGACCTCCTGATGCGACGCCTCCCCATTTTGCAGAATCTATTGTTCTACATTCGTTTTCATTTAATGGACTAACGTACTTGTCAAGAACATAATCGGTTGGTTTATCTGCAAAATAATAATTTTGTTTTTTGATACAATATAGACATTCTTGATTGATATCTACATTGTTCCAATATACTATATTGGATAGCAAATAATTAGAACAACCTACTGAAAACCCATAATCATTTGTTTCCTCGAATTGCTTGTTTTCCAATAGAGCGAAAGCCTCGCAATCTTCTTTTGAAACACTGTCGTCCGTATATCCAAATAAACCGAATGAAAGTATTTCATCAGTACTATATTTACCTACCGGACAAGCTTGGCATCCTTCTCCAGCCCTTTTTCCGTATGTACCAGCTTTACACGACAAACAAGTTCCTGTACCGGTATTGTCAATAAATGCTATTGTTGATTCTGTACTTGATCCGGCCGGACATGGTATACATGAATCTACACCAGATTGTTTATTTACCCCTGAAAGTTGATAGGTATCCTGTGGACAATCAAGACATATACTATTTTCTTCATACTTTCCATTTGGACATACTTCACACGCTGTTCCGTCTTCTAAAGGTGTTTCACCCTCATAACATTCTACACAATGATTTGGATCTGTCACTCCAACCAAAGTACCCAAACAGGGTGTTTTGCACGAGGATTGTGCAGTTTCATCTTGATATTTGCCTTGTGGACACAATGCACACTCGTTCAAACCGTCCCATACAACACCATATTTTCCTTTTGGACATGGGAACTGTCTTTTATGAATAATCATGTTATTATTGGCATCTTTGCTCATTGGTACATAATGGTTTGCAGATGCTAGGGAAAAGCTTGAACCATCCCAATATTTGTAATTATAGAAATTGATGGACCCATCAAATTCTCTAAAAGTAGGTATTGGGTCACAACCTATCAAAGTTTCTATGGGATCATAGCAGTATCTATAAAACATATTTTTCTTCGAAGTATCGTACCCCTGTTTAATGCTATCAGAACCTATTCTGGTATTACACAAAAGTCCACCGGCACAGTCTGAATCACTAATACAAGGGCCTTCTCCTGTATGACAGGGTGTCTCATCGTCACACTTGCCATGGGGCCCGTCTGTAACAGCTATTTCAAATGCGACCCCACCCGTCCACGTTAGCGGTGAAGACAGTCTTTCAAATGGTCCTAAAAATTTATCTCCTAAAGGATAGTTTTCTTCTATGCTACGTCCCAGAGCATACAGCATGTAGGGATAAAAAGATAGGGCATTTGAACTTACGGGGTTGGCTTCTGGACAGATAGCTTGCCCGTTTGTTGGTATCAAACACCCATAATCTGTGGTTTCTGCTAATTCGGGATTTGTATTGTAGGGTTCATCCAACGAATCGTCACATGAACATGCTCTACCTTTCCATGTTGTTCCTGACAATTCATTTAATTGACATTTACAAACCGCATTTAAAGTTTCTGAATTGACAATACATTCTCCTCTTGCTTCACCCGAGCATACTTTAAAAATAGCATTTGGATCCAACCACTCGGAATTCAAAACACCGGGACATTTCTTACAAAAGAATGAGGAATCTAACATGTTTGTTGTAAATGGGTCGTAAAATGACTGTAATTTTATTTGATCAATCTTTCTTTGAGGAATGGACTGCCATTTTACAAGATCCGTTACCATGAAGCCTGCGGGGCAACACTGATGTTCCCATAAATCATCGGTGCGACACACACACTTTGAAATGGATTGTTCGTCTGGTGTTGTGTCGCATGATCCTCTAGCCAAACACTTTTGACACTTGTTTCTACAATTTTTCCCGGTCCATGTATCTTCACACTCATTACAAGTTTCTGACTTTAAATTAAAATGATTGCAGGTGTCAAAACCATCTTTAACTATAGTCAACTCATCTTTGCATACTTCTGGTGTCGAGCTTTCTATCTTTGTTTGCAAATCCATCTTCTTCAAATTGTAAGATACGGTTTGCGCTGGTATTAATTCCTTCTTGTAGTACAACCCATATTGTATAAACTCTGTACCCACATTACCAATATGTATCTCATATTTCGTATTTGCTTTGTTGTCTCTTTTAAAAACACCGTAGCAAAACCCATTTATATTTGCCAATGATATATCGTTGTACCGGTCACATTGAACCTTGGCGAAATCAAGATCGGGGTAAGATTTACTGTCGGTAATCGGCTCATACCACGAGTAACTTCCTATAACATCGGAATATTTTGAATCGGGTATATCTGTTTTTAGTTTGGCTTGATATTCGTCATCTTGACCACAAACACAATTTGCTCGTTGAAATACTCGTTCTACTGTTAATTTTTCGGAACCAAATAAACACTTGCCCAGTCCATTGCACATAGATTTTTTATTTTCTCCGTCGTATGTTGGACATATTTCGTTGCACTGTGACCTACCATATCCTATAGAACATGTTGAACAGGTAGTACCACCCCAATACCCATAAGTTAAATCTCCGAAACAATTACACTGTGTGCATTGTACCGAAGAGTTTGATATCACCTGACAATCAACCGTATATTCTATTTCATCTTCCGTGTTTCTATCTTGTTTTAAAGTTACTTCTATAATCGGTTCGTCTTCTATCTCCTGACATCTACCAGAACTTTTGTCCATATATCGACCACTGTTACATATACACTTGGTATTGAATGAGCAATTCCCCCGGATATCGTAACGGTCAAGGGAGTTGGAAACTTTTGTACAGGTATTAATGTCTTGAGAAGAACACCAACAAGACTGTCCGTTCGTTAAAAATCCAATCGACGTTTTACACACCTGAAAACAATTTTCAACGGACCCATCCCCTTCCGTTCGACGGGTATGTCCACCCGTACACTGTCCGTCGTACATTTTTTCATATTCTGTAACCAAAGTAGTAAAAAAGTAATCCCCATTTTGTTCAGAACACCCGGTTGGTTTGGTTCCCGAAAATAATTTTGTCATTTGAGGCTTTTTGACACATAGTCGTGATTTAGATGTACCCGTTTGACAGTCTATATCGTTCTCATGGTTATTGTAATGCGCGTCTGTACCATCAAACAGATAACACCCAGTTGGGGTTTCGCTCCAACTCCCAGCACTATCAAACAGATTCCCGAAGTGTTCTCTGCACTCGGCTTCGGTGAGACTCCGGTCTCCTGCACCGCTGGTAAACTCGATGTAACTGAGACTGTCAACATATTTTTGGCAATCTTTTTCTGCCAATATGGTTGAACACAAACCTTCTATTTTTCGAAAATGACATACTTCATTATTTGCTTGAAGGGCACTAATTATAGGTGCTTGAGTACCTGCTTCTACCACAAGAGCTTCTTCTGTTATACATAAACTTGACGGTGTTTTCAAATAATTCGTATACTTTTCACCAGATACCAATTCGTTCTGTATATAATGTTTTGTAGATTCGATGTTAGAGTACTGGCCAATATCGTCGTAACCGTGTTGAATACACCAATAATTCCCACATATTTCATTACTCGAACCATCTGTATTGTAAAAGACAGTTGAACTAACCATAGAACAACCTTTTGGTACACTCGATTCGTGTGTTACAATATATAAATGTTTGTTTGAAATTGCATAAGCCTCGCAATAAATCTGGCTTAAACTAAGATCATTGATCCCATCTAGAGTAATAAAACTATTAAGACGAGTTTTTACAATCAGTTCTTTTTCAGAAGATGCATCTGGACAATTGTCACATTCATTGTAGAACAATTGATCATTTTTTATATAACATCCTGCCGGGTCAGATCTAGTGCTGTGCACTGTAAATTCTCTATTCGTATCCAAACCATAATTTCTACAGTCATCTACGTCCACATATACAGGGTTATCAATGGCTTGGTCGTACACACCCGTTGATGCATCACCATAGGCCAGCATAAACCGGTCTATGTTACTACAAAGACATAGTGGTGCTATTTTCAGCGTTGTATATACTTGCGCGCTATAATGGCCCGATGGGGCTGATTCGTAATCAGCGGCTGTTAATGGGCTCCAGTTATATTTACAACGGAACTGATAATAAGTACCGCCGCTACTTCCCCAACCACTAGACCGATAATAACTTGACCTTGAACAATATCGCTGAGAGCTACCACAAACCCTTTTACAACTAGCGTAATAATAACTGGTGCTTTCTTCTACTATGTAATCGGGGTATTTGATCACTTTACCGTACGTACCCGTGACAGAAGAAAAATAGTCCAAAACTTCACTAGCAGACGACAAAAAACTGGTATATCTTTGATCGTTGCTTCTACAGTAACTATCACATGAGCTTTGACTTGACATATACTTGTTGCTTAAATGTGTATGGGAAATATCCACGGCCCACGAGATAGATTTTATTTGTGTATAATTACCTGAAAGTAATTTTTCCAGTGCTCTTGTACCGTGGTTTTGTCTATAAAGAAGTTCATCCGGATAATACACGGTGTCTATTATTAGTTTGAAATCATTTGACGGTGGAATTGATGTTGTCATATCGTTAAACACTGACATGGTAGCAGTGTAGACACATCCGTGTGGCAAATCGGAAGATTCAGTTTCACTATACTCTGAATCCATTGCATTGGTTATGATTTCACAAACACTCTTATTAACCGATCTTATATCGGTAGGGTACGAAACCATTTTAATATAAAAATTTTGACTTTGACCTTGTTGTGGTAAGCTAATATCATAGCGTTTATAACCGTAGCCCATTCTGGAACATGTATCACTATCTTCATGTTCACAATAACATCTCCCAGCCGGCGGTGCAACCGAAAAGCCAGTGATACCACCTTGTTCATCAATCCACTCCCATGTGGAATGTGTTGGAGTTCTCCTTTCTACACAAGCATTTGCACAACGTTCAATACAATCGGAATTGTCGCCTGTACAAGGGTTGTCTCCGTCACCGTCGTATACTCTCAATTGCACAGAATTACACCCTCCATCAAATTTAAATACATACGATTGACACTTCAAACAAGAAGAACCCTCTATTTTAAAACTATTGCAGGTTCCATCAATTTCACAAAATTTCATGCAGGTTAGTATAGCCTCTTCTTCGTCCATTTGCGAGTAAATGGAACTTATTTTTACGGGATTCAAACACTCTGTTTCCAACTCCGTGTATGGTTTGTTGTAAATTAATCGAAGGTCGTTACTGAAATTTATAACATAGTAAGTATCACCTACAGGCGGATCCCTTTGAATTGCCAAACAATCGTTACAATTCTGTTTTGCTTCTTCTAGCGATGTATATGGAGATATTTTTTCATATGTGTACAACCCACCCAATTTCAGATATTCTGAACCACCTTTTGTGTGTAATATCAAAGTATTGTTGTCTTGTGAACAAAAAGTAATATCAGGTGTATCGCTTCTACATACACAAAGTGTATTAATTGACCCACATTCCACACCTCGTATATTGTTAAAATATACCTTTTTACTGGTCGTAAAAAAACAACCAAATGGAAGGTTTGAAACACTTTGTTCCCCCAAATATATATAATTTGTATCTTGGTATTCCGTCCACATGCGACATTCTTCTTCGGTTATAGGACTACAATGTTTATTTTCCCCAACAATAGTAGTAGAAGCAATGTCTATGAAATTTAATTCATAAAGTGTAGCATACGCCTTGCAGTGTCCCATGCCAGAAAAATATTCACATTGGTCACTAAATCCATTGTATGTATTAAATGAAACGGATATTTCTGCCATTTCACACGTCCCATGACCAGTACATATGCTTCCATCTACTACAGGGCAACTAAATTGACATTCGTCACCGGTGTACCCAATCTCGCATGCACACTGACCACCCAAATCACATGTACCATGACCATTGCATATAGACGACATATCACCCGTCTCTTCATCGAAACCCGGACATACGATTTGACATCGATCTCCCCTATATCCCGTTGTATCCAACGAATTGCTAACCTGAGCGGTGCTTATCACTTCTTCACCATTTCTCTCGTACACGGTCAAAACAGCGTTTGAAATTATCGCTGGATCACACATGCACTGTCCGTTTACCCCGCACCTCCCATGTCCACTGCATCCTATTTGTGTGATTTCGTTAAATCCGGGGCATTGTAAATTGCAATCGTAATTATACCTATACGATGTATCTTCTAAATTACCCAACATGGTTATATCGTAGGATTCGCAAATCCTATTAAAACACCAATACTTGTCCGGGAATTTGATAAAGTCTCTGTAAATAGTTTCCCATGGTACAATACCATTGTACACACTATCGCCACTACAGGACTGTACTATTATTTTACTGACCATGGTATCATGAAACTCACATAAATAATAAAACTCACCGGATGAACCGAAGGTATAATTCCCACTGCCTTCAAATTTTGCTATGTAATTTGGCATGGAAATGTATCTTCCATCTTCACAGCCTAAAAATTCACAGTCTTCCTTTTGCACCAATACCATATTATGTCCTGCTGGCATATTAAAAGTGTACAATATATTCTTACACAGGGTCAAGTCACTTCCCCATTCTGGCGGACTTGATACAACCTGTAAATCAACAACTCGATTTTCCAATGCAAACTGCAAAGCATTCTTTACAAAAGACTCTCTCCCCTGTATCATGCGCACGCGGTACAGCTCGTCTCCCTCTAGATTGCCATCGTTAAACTCGTGCTCAATTGTTGTAACCGTTTCACCTTTCCAGTTCATGCGATCGATGCTGTTTATAACAGTAAACGGTGGAAGACATTTGCAAGTTCCCCTTGTGTTGTCGCATATTCCTATTTGACCACCGGGATATAGTTCCTTGTTACAGTCCCTGCATTCAACGTCACATGCGCCATCTCCATCTTGTCTTGCACAGTGACATTCGCCGGTAAGCGCCCATGCGTTATTATAATCTCCGTACATATTGATATGCTGCAGTTGTTCCCCTGTATACATGCATTTCCCAAGACCACTATCCTCGGAACATGCCGTACCGTCGAATCCAATTGGACAGTGAAGTTGACAAGAGTCTCCAGTGATTCCTAAATTGTCTTGTTTGTTGCAATCGCACTCTACCGCTGCACATTTACCCGGTAACATACCTTTGGTGTCCTTCACGCAGGTATCGTACCAATCTATTGAACACTGGTCTGTTTCTATTACCTCCTTGTTGGACACAAACCATTCTTTTCGAGTTTTACAGCTTTTATCTTTTAACAATTTATTGTAACACTGCGCTGGACACACCTCGGTGATACTATCCGGTAATTTTGCATGATGTATGCTTTCACACTCGGCAGACCAGTCATGGTCCAGTGCATTGTCTATACATGTTTTGTTCCCGTCCAATGGGTCGACAAATTGTTGACAAGTGGTGTACACTTCCAAGTCTTGGTAGGTTGCAGACACAGTACTCTCCTCGAAAGCATTGTAGAAATCGCAGTAGGTGTCCCAATTCAGTTCTTGGACTTCTTTCATCTCATTGTAGTCCAAGGTAATTGGTATCTGTTGTTTGGATTCCATGGACGAACAGACTTGTAATATATCATGCTTCGGTTCCAATAGACTTGGGTATTCTACATTGTGGATAATATCGGAACATATTTTGCGATACGATACATCCATGTCACACGTTTCATAGCTACAAGAATACGGTGAAGGAATGTTTTTCTCAAATCGTATGTTTCTAAATGTTGTCTGACCTTCTGTTTTGCTCAAATTAAAGGTCTGAGCATAGGCAGCTGTAGCCTCTCCTTTATTATTTCTCATGAAAACGTGTGTACCGTTGAGTTCCAGTTCAATCGTATACCATATATCCGCCTCGTACCTCCACGTCTCCGTACAGGTTGGGTTATCGATTGGACAGGACTGTAGTGTATTGGGTTCCATTAATTGGACCTGACCTTGTACAATATATACCGAAACATCTCCAAAATCAATTTTGCTGAAACCAATTGGATCCGGTGCTTTGAATTCAAAGGTCACGAAAGATGCTTCACTTGCCGAAGTGCTTGGGTTATGATCTATACAGTGCTGGAATACATTTGTTTTGAAGGTAATATCCCGAGGACACGATGTGTCTGGAATATCTATGGTACACTGATATTCCGTATACTTCAACTGTTTGAATACACCCTTGTTACAACTAGACACAAAATCACCGGTTTCATGTGTACACAAAGCTTTCGATTCATAGTTTGTACACCTGTATCCTTCAGAGCATGGGTTAAAATCACACGGTGAAGGATATGTACACTTTGGAAACATGATTTTAATACTATCACAGGTCTCTATAATTTCTTTTGTCCCGTCCTCCTCAACAAGAACATGCTCATTCTGTACCTCTTCTAGTTTACAACCCGGTGATCTGACCTCCACCGCTTCTTTGTATGTTTCATACGAAGTAACACCATTGGAACATACCACTTGGAAGGGAAAGTACAAGTTATTGTTGCTTTCTTCTAGAACGCCTGTACATACGGTTGTATTTTGAATGGCACCATTGCACAAATATTGTTTGTTTTCTCTGACGCTTGTAACCGATGGAAAACGTTGCCCATGCTCCGGGCAAAACGAGTTCGGGATTTCAAACTCAATATCTATATTTTTAAATTCCGACTCTGCTTCGTCGTGTAATATAGAATGATCTTTTGTTCTATAGTCTTCTCCTATTTTGAACGGATACTTACGTTTGTCGTACTCATAGTGGTAGTTTAGCTTACTAGACACGTTGCTACCGTCGGTCAAGTCTACCATAGTCTTACACTCTGCTGGTATTGATTTAACAGGACAAAAACTTTCGATCGAATTGCACCCGCGAAATAGATCCGGTTGTACGTGTTCGTTTACGTTCTCGCAGTATGCATGCCAATCGGTGTTTTCTATATCGTTTAAGCAAGTTGAACACTCTTCGGTACGCATTCCCTTCGGTCTTTGATGTAGAATAATGTCGTAACAGTCTTCTTTTGAACGCTGACAACCAAGTGGCTGTTCGTCAATAGCGCTGAAACAGAAAGGTCCCTTAACATCGGACCACAATACTTCACCAGACAGTATGTTTGTCAAATCTACATCTGTTTTGCAGTCTGCGTCCGTAAGACAGTCAAAGGTTGCAGCGTTTGGAGCCTGAATCAATGTTATCGTACAGTTTCCCATTCCATTGCACTCGTTTGCATCTTTCCAAGGTGGTTTTACACAGGAATGGTCACATGTTTCGCCGAAAAAATCTGGACGAGGTCGTTCGACTACCGTTTCGTTCGTGTCCCTTGCATTGTCATACAGGTCTTGTGGGTCACACTGGCAGTTAAAGAGCGATCCTCCATTTTGTTCTATGTCAAATTGAAGAAGTTGCTGTGCCTTCGAGGACACACACTTTCCATGTCCACCACATTCGTGTCCCTGATCGTTGTTACAATTTATATGACATTGATCACCAGTGTATCCATCTGTACATCGACAGTCTCCGTCCTCCGAACATGTGCCGTGACCATTGCATTGGACGCATTCCATGGTTCCATCGCACTCGTCTGGTAAAGAACCAGAGGCGATACAAAACTTATCACACCTTTCCTCGGGAAACCAGTTATCTATACAACTCGCACACCTTGCTTCCGGGTCTACTCTTGGTAAATCACAGTTACAAATATGACTCCCTAATTCGCCAGTATAGTCTGGGTTACAGGTGCCACGGTTATTGCATTTTAAAGACGTACACGCTTCTTGACAAGCCACGGCAAAGTAATCGGAGTTGAACGCGCTTTGTTTTGGGAAATAATCGCTTTCACAGTCTGCACAGTTTATTGTGTGGTCGTAAAAGGACTTGTAATATTTCGTAGCCCCGTTGATAGTCAGGTCGCCTGCTGTGTTGAGGTTACACGTGCATTCCATGTGGTCTTCTTTCACCATGCACGACCCGTGACCGTAGCATCCGAATCCATTTTCTACCTTATCCGATTCAGATTTTTCCAAGTAAGGGTCACAGTATAAATCACAGTTTTCACCGAACCAATGTGGATTGCACTCTAAACAGTTTTCCCCGCCGAAATTTCCAAAACACAGACATTTTTCGTTCACACAATTTCCCTTTCCATTGCACGTGAGCTCCGGCGAACACCTACACGATGGTTGAGACCAATCTACGTTTGTTTCACACGTGCAAACACCCGCATTGTCGCACGTACCGTGACCATTGCAGCTAATTACATCGCCGGGACATTCGATGGAACAGTCTTCTCCCCTAAACTTTTCTTTGCAATTGCACGAAGCAGATCTCTCCGCGTAGTCTACCTCACAGACTCCTCTATTGTTGCAAACATTACCAGTGGTTTGTACTCCCGGACAGGCAATGTCGCAGGCTATTCCAAACCACCCCTTTTCACAAAGACACCCGGCTCTTTCACCGAATAATTTACACAGTCCATGACCAGAGCACATTGCTCCGTTTAATTCGGGGCAGGTTTGTGCACACTGCTCCTCTCCTCGGTTAAAATAATTCGTATCGCATTTGCACTCTCCCATATCACATGTACCATGGCCGTTGCACGCATTGCAGGTACCCCCTTCTGATTTTAATAGTGAACACTCGCTGTTATTGTTTCCTGTCATTAGATTGGCGTAACAACGTTTGTTACACCTTGGACCAAAATATTCCTCCATGCACTCTCCCTTGCAATCGCTTGTATTTGTTCTACACTCGTCACACAAAAACCCAAACCATTTGGTCATGGTGGGACACCTGCATCCATAATCGCTTGTAAAATGATGAGTGGGGTCAGTGGAACAAGCTCCGTTCGCACACATACAGTTTGAACAGTATGTACCATTGAACGGGGTGTTTTCGCAACGACACATGCCCTGCGAATATGTTGTACCGTGTTGACATGGTACCAACATATTTTCGACCTCCCGAATCCCACGGTCAACAACAAAAGAGGTTAAGAATAACAATAATAATCCTACTAGACTGAAAACAATATATTGTATTATTGCTTTCATTTAATATGCATAAAGAAATGAATATATACTCCTTTTTTTAATTTCGTTTGTTTGTATATAAGTGTGCATTTACTACACAAAATGTTTAAAACGCCGTATAAATCCATATACAGAATACAAACTATCGAGGAAGCCTTAGAGTTTGAACTAAAAAACGATCAGACCGATATGTACCTGTATCTTATCGACATATACGACGTTCTCCTTAACAATGCAATAGGAAAGTATGACATACCGAAAGACAAGCTTGTAAAACAGCGAAAAAAATTACACCAGTATTTGATGAAACATTTTCATAGACTATACACCCCCATACCCGGCAGGCTTCATGGGTGGGCACATAACATGCTCCTGTACGTTATATTGTTGACCATCGTTGAATTACAATATGACTCCAAACATCCTGTCATTTCGGACAACATTCACCAGTACTGTGTCAAACACCGGTTGAGAATGTACAAAGACAGAGATACCAAAACTTGGAAAATGAGCGACTGGTTGGACATGCTCGATGTAATTTCATTGCGCTGGAAAAAACTATTACCGTGCGATACTTTACATGAATTGTTGGAAGTCTTATGGCGTGTCTCGGCCAAAATGCTCCTTTTTATGTATCCGCGGGGAACCATGGATATGTATTATGAAGCGGTCACCGAAGACTACCTCAAAGCCAGCCCTGTCGGGGTGATGGCTGGGCTGAGTAGATACTACTGGTTTCATCAAACAATTTTCCAGTATCAAAAGTGGCCGGTTCAAGAAAGGAGTGCACCGTCCCTACTATCCACAAACTGGGAAACATGGATCACCGTAGAAAAGAAACATATATTTTCCAGACGATTCAGAGACGGTGTGGCAGATTTCCTCTGGAATCATATCATAAATTACGGAGACCACGCCATAGGCTCACACGATCAGCTCGGGGATGAAGTCAGTGACTACGCCGTTCTGTATATGAGGTTTCCCGCGAATGTACCGACGTCCCTATCCAAAATATGCACTTACAACGATTACGAAGATATGCTTGCGTCGGATAGTATACGGGATATATTGTACTTGAAGATGGTACACGCACACTTCAGATCCCATTATGACGTTGACTTTACCAAGGTGTTTACTGTCTGGGAACCAACCATGCATAAACATATGAAAGCTATAGAGAGATCACCGGTTCCACTCATTATGTCAAGGTACAAGCGGTATCATGTATATTTTAAAGGTGGGACATACAGACACCCAGAAGGCGAAACATTTCCCCATGCCTTTGTCCTTTGGTTGAAAATGTTGCGGGAACACTTGGACGGGGTTTGTTTTCAAGCCATGGATTTTAATTTGACCATTCAAAGCATGTTGGATGAGAAGAAAGTAGTCGATAATACACGGGAAATGGGGGCTTTCTTTGATTTAGAAGATGATTAACAATACCAGCCTATAAATGTAAATGTATAATAATATAAATATGGCCTTTCACGAGCTCTGTGTAAATCCGAATGAAATGGAAGACGAAGGTTACGACGAGACGTGCGATATGTTGTCTGAGGAAGAACATGGGTATTGTCCGATATGTTCACACTCACAGGAAGATGCAAGTATCATAGATAGACTCAATCAGATAGAACGTAGCATGACCGGAACGACCAACCCCGAAGAAATATACAAGACCATGGCCATGGTGTACAACTCACAGCGTCAGCCAATATTGAATCAGAACAAGTATGCACCGGAAATAACGATACAGCAAATCAAAAAACACTACACACTACACCGACTCAATTTAAAGGATATCGTATCAAAAGAAATTATGGCAGTAAATAACATGCAGATACACTTCAGGAAACACCAAGTTGCAACCATGAATAGCAAAACAGGAAAGAAAAAATTAGACTCCAAAGCCATGAACGAATGGGTCAAGCTATCCAAACATAAATTAGAGCTCATTAAATATTACAACGGACCTCTGGCCAAAATGAAGAAAAAACAGACCAGTAGTATAAAACCTTACGAATTTACCTGAAATATTAAAATCGCACTATATATATGCATAACATATATCTAAAGTATGAATAAATTACGAGGAAGACCCGATTCCGGAATATCTAATGCTGCAACTACTGGATCCTTGCGCGATCCCGGTGGACCTAGAGCTGGAAGCACCGGGGCACCATCCTTTGCCGAATTACGCAGGCCTACGCTAGTCAATTCGAAAATAACATACGATACAAACACCACCGCGTCGTTGCCTCTGCTTGTACGCCCATGGGCTAGTGGATATGAACACGGGTTTCGTCAAGGGTCCTACATTTTTGTAGCAGACGAAGACTGTAACCCGCAAATGTGCACCGCGGCGGATTTGCCTACACTCAATTTTTTATTAGAAAATGTACATGTACCAGAAGGAAGACGAATGCAACCGAAATTACTAGCAGGAGACACAGACGAATTCTTAGAAAAATGGAAGTTTTTTGGTGTCATGCGAAACGACATGATGGCCAACAGCATGCTCCAAAAACTATACAACTGTGATGTATTTGGAAGAAGTATGATGGCCAATATTTTCGGTGATAAACTCAAACGAGGAGACCACGTCGGACTTGCCCTTATAGAGGTAAAAAACATAAGGGGTGTCTACTCAGCATACATGCAACCAGATGGAAGCGGTTTGCCCGGGGTACTTGTAAAAAAACCCAACGTATTACAGCTATGTGGGACACACAATGGCAAGACAATGTATCCCGGCGATCCCGTTGTTAAACACCACATACCATTGGGTGTTATTTCCCATGCGGTTGCCAAAGTACCGTCGAAAAACTTTATAATGAGAGCCCTTCGAGAATCCGAACAGTTTAAACTATTGCCAAGGATTGAAGTATTAATGATTTAATCTAAAATCTATGATCATCTAAAAAATTAACCTATTTAATATATTATATATGTATCATATAATGAACTTTAACAGAAGACAAAATCGAATCGCATCCCCCGGGTTTCACATTAACGTTCGATACGACGACCAGACAATGGCTCGAGCACATTCCAATTCCAACCAAGCACACTCGAAATTGGCGGTCGGAACTACCCATGTCGAAAATTTTGATGTCAAAGAAGCAGAAATTCTAGTTACCAAGAAAGACTCCGGAATGTACCACGATGGCTATACACACTGTTTCAGCTTTGCTAACGGCTTTCCCCAGTCGTCCGATGCCGGGGAGAACGCAGATGCAAGCACCGTCGAAGAATGGGTACTTTCACAAGTAAAATACGTTGGTATTGCCACCACCGAATACAAACCATCCAAAGCATACTCCGAACAGGGTCATGTCGCACAAGTTGGGGGTGTTGTCACCCTACTCAATGAATCCGAAACCACCATCAAACCCGGTGATAAACTAGCACTTGGTCTCAACCTAAAACTAGGAAGAAGAGTTACCAGAGATAAAGGTATTCCAAGAGACAAAATACGTTTCTGTGTCAAAAAAGCAGGACATTCAGACGATCTTATTGCGAAAGCATTGCTTGATACTAAACCGAATGATCAAGAAGTAAAGGATTTGGAGGATGCAATGGAGAAATCGGCGAAGGCGAAAACTAAAGCTGAAATAAAGGCTGCTAAAGAAGCAGTGAAAAAAGCAAAGGAAAACCTAAAAGCATGTTTACAAATGGACCCAATGAAAAAATTCCTTCGAAAATATCAAGAATTGAACGAGCGTGTTATCGGTAAGGCCGCATCATATGCAAGACCCGGTGATCGACTTGAAGTTGTCTTGCAGCCAAGAAACCCGTATTAATATATTACAGTATAAAAGTTATTTTTTTCTTTACAAATGTCTTGTACTCTATGCGAGGAACCCATGGTAAAATCGGGATTCGTGCGCCCCAACATAGCTACTTTTAGTTGTGGACACGAATTCCACCTATCCTGCACGCTTTCCTATTCCGCGGAAAATCTATCCAGAGCGTGCCCCGTATGCCAAGTCATGTCCGAAAATAAAATCAATCTAGGAGAAGACCGTTCACTTGCCATACAATCGCTCGTAGAAGCAAGAAGACAACATGTAGACCATTCAAAGAAAGGCTTCATGTCGTGGTTTACAGAGAAATCACTGCAAAATATGATCAAAAATGGAAATTCCCTCGATACTCTCAAACTCAAAGGAATACGACCAGAAGATATCATTGAGGAAAGAATTGACTGGAACACCATCAGCTCCATATACAAAACAGAAGCACTCCTTGACTTTGGATTCGAATGGCACCACATGATCACCATGGGATTTCAACCACAACATTTCAAACTACTCGATTGGCATCAAATGACGGAACATTTAAAATTAACCGCATCCGACATGCTCAAGACAAGCATAACCATAAGAGAACTGGCCGACCTCAACATAGACATAGCACACCTCCACGAACTAGGGTTTAGACTTACAGAATTAAAACAGATAGGTGCCAATAGAGAAACCATTAAGCTTTTGACAGACGATTTGGATGAAATCAAAACTTACTTTAGACCAACCAGTTCAGAATGGAATGAAATGGGATTACTCGAATGGACACCAGACAAGAAACCAATGAGGGTTATACGTGAAATAAAGACAAAGAATGGGTTTGTTTTTTAATACTATAAATAAATGATTATATGTTAGTGTATGAACTGTACTTATAGCCATACCGATTTGAAGGGCTGGCAGCAAACGAGTAATACTTGCACTCTTAAAGACGATTTTTGGACTAGCTATATATGTAAAGATGACCCGTGCGACATTAAAGAAGGGATTACATGTAATAGAGCTTGCGTTAGTACTGTCGCAGCGGTTCCCGTTGTTATTGTTGCTTTTTTGGGTGTAGTATCACTTATTATTCTTTACTTCTTCAGAAAAAGGTCCGCAAAGTATAAAACATGGGCTCAAGTTGAGGTCGTTATCACATGGGGTGCAACTATAGGCTTGTTGATAGCCTTGCTTTACCACGATGGAAGCGTCTGGCTATGGGTTACTTTGTGTTCCACCGTTTTGATGGGTGTTATACCAATGTTATATTGTCTTAGCAAGAAACTGTTATCAGGTTTTCATATTATTACCTCCTTGGTGGTTTTGCTTGGCCTCAGCGTTGTATTCGAATCAAAAGAAGTCGTTTATGGCAATTTAGTTTCTTTTGCAGTCGTCACATTTGTACTTTCTATCACTGCTTCACATTACGCTTATATTGAAGAAAAGGTAAATACTAAAGAGGTAAATATTATTGCGGTGTATTTAATTGCTCTGTTAGCAGTGATTATACCGATATTAGGATTCGCATTTTATGACTGGCTTGGTTATGTTTTGTTCACATGTGTTGCACTCTTCCTAGCATATGTACACAAAGATGTTTTATTAAAAACAGATCCTAGTTTATTAAAAACAGATCCTAACGCAGCGACCGAAAAAGAAGGAGGAGGAGGAGGATGGAGGCAGTTAAGAGTAGTATATCGGTAGTGTCTATGTCCAAGGCGGTGGTGTCTATGGGTTCAATATCTTCAAATTCAATGTGACTCATTTGTATAGACAGGATGAAGCAATTTATACCCCTGCATGTAAAAATGTATTGGTGGTGTATGGTTGTTTCAGTTTCTTCATTGAGTACTGCCCGGTTAGTCCACTAGTATATTGATGCCATCAGCAGCTGATCTGTTGCTACAGGAACTTCAATCGATGTGTATAAATGTTAAGTTAATAGTTTAATTTTAGTTTGGACAACCCCACGACGGATGTCCATAATCAGAACAGTCGGAACAGTACGTCATTTCATATGGATCAGTGGATAAATCCTGTTCACCGTCGTCGTATCCACTTCCATTGAATTCCTTCGTCAAACGTAACCACTGTTTTTTGGAAAACAAATGTTTTTTCAAACTTGCAATATGGTAACAATGATGCATGTACCGTTCGTTAAATACACAATCATGTGTAAATATAAATCTTAATGCATTGAATGTGGGACATTTTTCGTCTTCTAACAGTTTGTCTTTATTATAAAGCATAAATATAATCTGTGCGGCGTATTTGCGTGCAATAGAATTGTGCCCATAGTCTTCATCGGAGTCATATCCACCATAATACCCTGTACTTTTACGACATTGCATACTAAAACTACAAATATCTTTAAATTCGTAATTCGTACGATACAATGGTATATTATAGTTGTTGCATTTATCAAACACGTTCGTAATATCATCCGTTGTAGGTGTAGTTGTTATTAAATAAAATGCCAAATCGTCGTACGAATGCCAGTTGACACGGGGGGACCCCCGTTTCAAGTATGGTATGATTGACTTTAAAAACGTAAACCCACATGGTAGATAATTATGCGGTGTAATATACTTACGTACCTTTTCTGGTACAAACTGACGTTCTTCGCCGTCGTAGATGCATCGTGTGGATAGCCAATGTTTCTGAAATTCGGTTATGGTTGTCATTTAAATGTAAAAATGATACTTATATAGTGTAGATTTAAATTAAACGATACTATATAAGTAAATCTATCCATGTTACTGCCGAAAGGGACGGTGAATTTGACGGTGTACCGTGCGCGGTATGGGCAACCTCGTCTCGTCAAATTTGGGTTTATAAGGACTATGGTGAGAATGATACAATAGGACAGCCATGGACTTACTCTCAATTGGACTGTGGCGCGAATATGTGGGGAGACGAGTTAGACTGTGTTGGAGATTGGGGACAGAAATGGGAAGGGGAAGAAGAATGTCCAGATTGTGGTACCAAAGTGGTTGGTACCAAAGCGGTAGTATTTAATTACGGAGAGTGTAGTGACAAGTGTAAAACGGGTGGGGATTGCAACTACCATATTAATGGTGATGATAAAAATTGTAAAGCTGAAGATTATAATCTAGGAAGGTGTCAAACACTAGGGGATGAAGGGTTGGCAGGAGGAGCGCTTGCCCTAGTGGTTATTCTGGTAGTGTTATGTATTTGTCTGATCGTCTACGTGGCATACCGGGCATTCAGTTACTGTGGTTTCTATGTACACAAAGAGGGTCCTTTTTACCAAGTTAAGCGTAGGGTAGGCAAATATAAAACAGATGCTAACGCAACGACCGGAGTAGAATGGAGGCAGTTAAGAGTAGTATATCGGTAGTGTCTATGTCCAAGGCGGTGGTGTCTATGGGTTCAATATCTTCAAATTCAATGTGACTCATTTGTATAGACAGGATGAAGCAATTTATACCCCTGCATGTAAAAATGTATTGGTAGGGTTACTAATAACCAAGGGTGTACTATACTGTTCACCAAAGTAACAAGCAGATACAGTGTCCATATCAGTGGGAACACATCATTTCCCTTGTAAATGAATATACCATACAGTGTGGTACAGCATATAGCTGTCATGAAATTAGTAATATAAGATAAAACTATTCCAAATACTATTATATAAACATGTAAAATCATATACGTAAAATTATTATTGTATTTATAGTCCCGGGTGTTGCAGGCGTTTCCACCGTTGTTCCAACCCCTTTCGTATTGTACTAAGTTGCAGTTTTGTTTCCGCATTTCGTACCCATGGTTTTAGGCACGTGTTGCACAGGTGTATGGTTGTTTCAGTTTCTCCATCGAGTACTGCTATGGGCGACCATGCTTCGTTTCCCTTTGGTGTTTTGCACCATTCGCAACATACTGTCGTGTACAATTTTCCATGTTGTATGCAACACCCACAGTATATGCCATCTTTCGTGTAGTTTTCCGAGGTAACTTCCATGAAGTTGGCACAGGACGGGCAGTGCATGTACATTTTCCCGTAGAATTCGAGTAGTACACCCACCATGTCAATTTTCGACAAGGGTGTTTTGGAACAGGTTTTGTTCTTTATTTCTTTCCGTCTTTCTTTTGCAATTCGTTTTTGATTCCGTTTGTTGTTCGCATCTTGGATGGCTTTTGTGTCTACGTCAATAAACGATGAATATTCTGGCGAGGGTTGTGTGCGTTTTTTGGAGTCTACTTTCTCCGATCGCTTCCCACAGTACATTGTCATCGTTTCATCGTCGATTAACACCTTGGAATGACCATAGGCGAACAGGTTCACGATTTTTCCGCGTTCTCTTTTGGTTACGAATCCCTTGAACTGCTTGCATTCAAGACATACGAAAGTGTCCCCCACCGTCTCTGACATCAATTCACCGTTGTCAATGCAGTGTTTTCTCCGAAGGGCCTTGCACTGTGCGATGTAGGTGTGCTTTGGTAGAGAAAATATGCGGATGTGGAATTTACGGTCGAATGCTTCGCAAAGGTCTCGGATGCACTCGAATTCGTACCGTGTAAGTCCAGACATGAAGGTTTTTAAATGGCCTTTGGTTCCGTCCGTAATGTAGGTCTCTTGAATCTGTGTTATCTTTTTGATAGTGCTTTCGGCCACATGAAAGTATTTCAACCATTCAAAAATCACGTACTTGTTCACCGGAACACGCGTGGCCATCTCATACATAAGGTCTTTGTAGTCTTTTGGCGTTTCCTTGCTGAGGTAGTCCACATGATTCGAGTCGTCGATCCTCTCACATTCGGAAAGAATAACATTGCAGAACAAGTGTCGTGTGGGACGAAACAGGTGGTGTACCTGCTGTTTGTTGATGGCAATCATTTGGGCTTCGATCCCTCGAAATTGCATGATGTTCCCAGTGTCTTCAATGTTTCCTCGCACAGTGTTCATGGCCTTGTTCACACATTGTTCGAATTTATCCCAGTAGTAACGCCTTTCAATCTCCAAGTAAATGCTAGGAATATCGCGCACTCCGAAGATTAAGAACTCTTTGATTACGTAGAATAACAATTGTTGGTGATCTCCAAGCATCCATTGTAACATTTCCACTTTACTCAAGTTGTTAAACTTACGGTACAGGCGCAGGCGGACTCGCAGACCGGGTCGAACCAAACAAGTCTTGTACATGCCCAGTAACGAACACTTGATGCAGGCCAGAATGAAGTCGTATACCAACTCGTGCTTTCGAGAGTATTTGTTCAAGATTTCACGCATGTTTCGAATTTGGCATCGTTGCGGTAGACCCTTGCTCAAAACATGCACGATAGGGTTCCCCTTGCTTCGTATGTCCGACCAAAACGAACAATCTGGGATGTGATTGATAACATTGGGAATAAGGCCTTGGTGGAATATGTATTTCGTCGAAGGTTCATGGTTTCGAATTGGTGCACCTTCACCGTAATCCGTAAGTAAATATTCATCAGTATACTTGTCTGCATCCTCCATTTGTATCATCAGAGGCAAGTGTTGGTCCATAAACATGTGCAGAAAATAACGAATCTCGTTTGTTACATGCGCGTGGTTGCTCAGTGTTTCCACCAAGTGCATGTGGTAACCCAGTGTACAGTAAATTTGGTATTTGGCATTCGCACAATCCAATCCGGCAGGGTTCCAGACCGATGGATTCCATTGCGAAAGGTCGAATGTATGTACCCTATCGACGAAATTTCCCACAAACAATTGCTCGTACTGTGTTCCAGCAAAGTGTGGGTGCAAAAATGCATTTAAATCGTCCATAAATGGGTAAATCGCCCCGCTCACTTCGACGGATGAGGGGGCGTCTGAAACAAATGCTCTTTCTTCTCTGGGTAGCCCATGCGCCACTGGTCGTAATAACGCTTGCCATTCTTCTCCTGCAAACGGTATGCAGAACGCACGTGCAACACCACGGGGTCCAGTATACCTTCGTATACTTCGCGCGAAGAAACGATGCAGTCTTCCAAACGGTATTCGCCTTCGACATCCACCAAATTGCGCCAATCTGGTAAAATTGTGTCTTCGCGAACACCCATTCCATCCGCACGAATGTTAGTGTGCGCGCGCGCCAACTCCATGCGCTTACACATTAAACACAAACGCCTCTCCGGTGGGTACTTGCCAGTTGCCTCGTACTCACGCTGTTCAGAGGGCTTCAAGAATTCACGCAAGATAAAGGCACGGTCCTTTGCATTCGTTATCTGCAAACCTTCGCACCCGCCTTCCATCAAACATGCTCGTTGAGAACCGATCGGTTCACACAAATAGGACTGCTCGTATTCGCGTGTTACCGCTTCGATGTTCGCCCTTAAACGTTCTTTGTCGTTCATCTGATGGATATCAAAATGTGCGATCTTTGGACGCTGAATTAAGGCTCTTACGAACAAATAGTCCACAGGTCGCATATGAGTATACTCACCACGTGCCCAACTCTCAGTATTGTCCTTCTCGAAGAAACGGTTCTCCGCGATTATCAACTCCGTCTGTTGACCCTTGGAGGAAAACTCTTCGTCCACTGAAAGAATCTCAGGGTATTTCTCGGCAGTCACGCGCTCTTTCGGTGCCACGGTGCGCACGGTGAATTGGGATATCTCCTTCTGAACCTTACTTGGTCTTACACGGGACACACGACGACGCTTCTTTGCACGCTTCATTGCCACCTGCTTGTCGTGCTCTTTTCCAGAATCTTCGTCGCTCTCAGTCTCCTTTACAACAACATTGCTGGTGTTCTTGTCTTTAAAAGCCCTTTCAAAGGACTCTTTTATAGAACCTGACATTTTGACTTACGTTTGTTTTGCTTATATACCTTCTCAAACCGATTTCTTTTTTAAATCCCAAGCTTCACACACATCGGTCATGGACACATTGGTCATGGGTACATCGGTCATGGACACAGGTGGTGGCTCGAATCGGGACACGGTCCGGGACACATGGGGACCGTGGTTACAGGGTCACACCACACATGCTATTCAATATGTACCAAAAAACGGCTTGATAGGTAACCGGTACAAAAATTTGTAGTCTAATTCGAGAAAAACGTCGCTAGCATGGGAATAACGATCCCACTATAAACCTGCTAGCATTCCGCCG
>Ga0233415_10000087_pt1 | contig 41363 bp, 44 predicted proteins | sample Na_anoxic_12_MG_FD_188631 | JGI IMG/M metagenome (GOLD analysis project Ga0233415, IMG submission 188631) | Seawater microbial communities from Saanich Inlet, British Columbia, Canada - Na_anoxic_12_MG | ecosystem: Environmental > Aquatic > Marine > Inlet | place: Canada: British Columbia...
AGATACGGCCGTGAGCTTGAGATTAAAAATGATTTATGGACCAAACAAATTGCCAGTGTGGTCATTGAAGATTACAAAAATATTTATCCAGAATTAGAAAATAATAAAGAGCTTATTTTAAATAACTTAGATAAAGAAGAAGCTAAGTTTAAAAAAACATTAGAAAGGGGATTAAGAGAGTTTGAAAAAGGAATAGATGCTTTTGTGCTGTTTTCAACCTATGGTTTCCCAATTGAAATGACTCAAGAATTGGCAAAGGAAAAAGGAAGAAAAATAGATATAGAAGAGTTTAATGAACAAATGAAAAAGCATCAGGAGCTTTCCAGAACAGCTGCTGCTGGCAAATTCAAGAGCGGATTGGCTGATAATAGTGAAGAAACTAAAAAACTTCATACAGCAGCTCATTTGCTTTTAGCTGCTTTGCGGAAAGTTTTAGGCGAGCATGTTACTCAAAAAGGCAGTAATATTACTCCTGAACGATTGCGTTTTGATTTTTCCCATAATGAAAAATTAACAGAAGAGCAGAAAGAACAAATAGAAGATTTTGTTAATAAGGTCATAGAACAGGATTTAGAAGTCAAATGTGAAGAAATGTCTTTGAGCCAGGCAAAAGAACAAGGAGCAATGGGTATTTTTGAATCAAAGTATGGGGAAAGAGTTAAGGTCTATACTATTTCAGAAATATCCAGGGAAATTTGCGCTGGCCCGCACGTTGAGAAAACAGGACGGCTTGGCCATTTTAAAATTAAAAAAGAGCAATCATCTAGCGCTGGCGTGCGCAGAATCAAGGCAATTTTAGAATAATTATTAACAAATATTAGTTGTTATTAGTAAAGAGTTATTGTAAAATATAAATATGGGGTTGTTTTTTAGAAAAAGGGCTAAATCTAAGAAAGAGTATTTATTGGCATTGGATATTGGCACAGAATTTGTTAAAGCATTAATTCTAGAAATAAATAAAAATTTTCTTGTCGATGATAGCATTAAAGAACAGGGTGCAGTTATTGGAGTTGGCCGCGAAAAGCAATTAGCAAACAATATGAGGGCCGGAGCAGTGGCTAATATTGATGGAGTATCTTTTACTTGCAGAAGAGCGATTGAACAAGCTGTCCAGATGTCGCGAATAAGGCCTAACAAAGTAATTATCGGCATTGCTGGAGAGTTTATTAAGGGAGCGACAACTGATTTTATTTATCAAAGAAATAACCCAGAACAAAGGATTGATTTAGCCGAGATAAAAAATATTATTCAGAAAATCCAATGGAGGGCTTTTGATAAAATTCGTTCTCAATTGTCATTGGAAACAGGCCAACCAGAAGTTGAGATTAGATTAATTAATGCTCTAATTCCAGAGATTCGTATTGACAATTATGAAGTAACTAATCCATTAGATTTTCAAGGCAAAGAGGTTTTTTTAAGTATTTTTAATATTTATGCTCCTCTAGTTCATTTAAGCGCCTTGGAGAATATCGCTCACAAATTAGGACTGAAACTGCTTTCTATTATTGCTGAACCATATGCTTTAACAAAATCATCAAGCTTTAATCCAAGAAGTGGAGCTGTGTTTATTGATATTGGCGGCGGAACAACTGATATTGCTTTAGTTCGACAAAACAGAGTAGAAGGGATAAAAAGTTTTGCATTGGCTGGCCAGACTTTTACCAATAGGCTTTGCCAAACATTTGACCTTGGCCTAAACGAAGCAGAAGAGATAAAAATAAAGCATGCTCATAAACAGTTTAGCCAAAGCGTCCAGCGGAAAATAGGAGAAATTCTTAAGAGGGATATAGATATTTGGCTTAACGGGGTTGAATTAATTTTAGAAGAATTTAATCAGAACCAGCCAGCAAAAAACTCTGAATCAGAATATGTCCAATTTTTCCCTTCTTTAATTCTGCTTTGCGGAGGAGGAAGCTTATTGCCTGGGATTAGAAATGTTTTTAAAAAAGATGTTGTTCAAAACCAATGGATAAAAAAATTCCCATTTGATAATCCTTTGCAGATAAAATTTATTCGTTCCAATCAAATCGAAAACATTATTGATCAAACTGGAATTTTAAAAGGACCGGAGAATATTACCCCTTTGGCTTTGGCCAGCTTAGCTCTGGAATCAGCTGTTGATGAAAAAAATGTTATGTCGCCTATTTTACGTCAAGTAATTAGAATGATGAGATAAAAAATTTTAAATATATGGAAAATATATATATTGAGCCAGACGAAGAAATCGTCTCTATTATTGATAAATTGATTAAAGCTGAATCAGAAGAGGTTAATTTAGTTGTTCCTATTGGCGCCCAGCTTTGGCAGAGCTCAATTAATTTAAGACTGCTTAAAAGAGAAGCAGATAATTCAGATAAAAAAGTTACTCTTATTGTTCCAAATGGCTTGGATATTGAAGCGGCTGGAAAAATAGGCTTTGACATTAAAAAGGAAAAAGACATTCCAGTGGAAATGATTCAGGAAGAACAGGATATTATTGAAGAAACAAGACAAGGCAAGAAAAATATGATTAGTTATTTAATTAAAGAATTAAAACCAGGAGAGAGATTAAGCAAGCCCTTTGCTTTTCTGAAGTCAAAGAGAAATAATTCAGAATCCTCTTTATCTAACATGCATTCTCAAGATCAGAAAAGGAAAATGGCTGATATTATAAATCCGATAGGAAAAGTTAAAGTAAGTTCTCCTTATCGTCCTTTTCCAGAGAAAAAACCAGAGATTGAAAAAGCTCCTCTTTTAGAAGAAGCAAAAGAAGAAATTTTTTCAAATGAACAAGAGCCATCTGTTTCAAAATGGCCTAAATTCTTCTTTGCATTTATTATTATAGCTATTTTGATGGCGGGTTTAGTTAGTTATTTAATCCTGCCGACTACTGAAATAATCGTTTCGCCAAAGACAGAAAAAATGAGTTTTGATTTAATGGTTATTGGCTCTAGAGATATTTCTCAAATTGATAAAAGTTTAAATAAAATTCCTCTTCAGGAAATCGAAGTAGAAAAAACAAAAAAAAGAGAATTTTCATCTACTGGAGAAAAGCAATTAAATGAAAAGGCAGAAGGATTTATTACTATCTATAACGAATACAGTTCTGATCCGCAGCCATTACTGGCTAGAACTCGTTTTGAATCTCCAGAAGGAAAAATTTTTAGAACAACTAAAGCTCTAACTGTTCCAGGAGCTAAAATAGAAGAAGGTAAAATTGTTTCCAGTAGCATTGAAGTAGAAGTGATAGCTGATGATTCCGGAGAAAGCTATAATATAGGTCCAGCTAATTTTAATATCCCTGGCTTTAAAGGATCGCCTAAATATGCTAGTTTTTATGGAAAATCGGAAAAAAGCATGGAAGGGGGATATGTTGGTAAAGTAAAAGTAATTTCTGCTGAAGATATTGAAAAAGCAGAAGAGAGCTTAACCGAAGAAGTAAAAAACGAAGTTAAACAAGCCTTTCAAGATCAAATCCCAACTGATTTAAAAATAATTGAGGAAGAATTAAAAGAAGAAGTAACCAAAGTATCTTCTGATAGCAAAGAAGGAGATGAAACGGATAAATTCACAATAGAGATAAAAGCAAAAATTAAGGCCTTTCTTTTTAACGAAGAAGATTTAAAAAACTTAATTGATTTAAATATAGTTTCTCAAATTTCTGAAAACAAAACGACCCTTTTGGAAACGCAGCAGATTAAAATAGGAGAATTAATTATTGATTGGGAGAAACAAGAAGTTTCCTTTCCTTTATTTGTAGAGGAAGAAATAGCTTGGAAAATAGACAGCCAATCATTAAAAAAGAATTTAATTGGTTTAAATGAACTGGATGTAAGGGGATATTTAAGTAGTTTGGAAGAGATTAAAGAAGCCAAAGTTAGTTTTTGGCCATTTTGGGTTAAGCGAATACCATCTCAAGAAAAGAAAATTAAAATAATCATTGACTAATTTTTATTTATTGTTTAGTATATAAAAGTGCCTCAATCTAAAGAAACAATTAATCAAGAAGGGATTATAATTGAAAGTCTGCCTAATCTTAATTTTAAGGTTAAGCTAGACAATGGCAAAGAGATTTTAGCTCATCTTTCGGGCCGTATGCGATTGTATCGCATTCGAGTGCTTGTTGGTGACAAGGTAAAATTAGAAATGAGCCCTTATGATGAGACAAAAGGAAGAATTGTTTATAGAGAAAAGTAATATATAGATTATGAAAGTACGCGCCTCTGTTAAAAAAATTTGCGCTCATTGCAAAATTGTCCGACGTAAAGGTCGGGTTTATGTTATTTGTAAAAAAAATCCTAAACACAAACAAAGGCAAGGATAAATAAAATTAGAAATTATATTCATATGCCGCGGATAGCCGGAGTTAATATTCCAGATAACAAAAGAATAGAAATTGCTTTGACCTATGTTTTTGGCATAGGGCATTCTTTGAGTAAAAGTATTTTATCTAAAGCTAAAATAAATCCTGATACGAAAACAAATAAATTATCAGAAAAGGAAATTAATCTTTTACGGGGAATTATTGAAAAAGAGTATAAAACAGAAGGAGAATTAAGACAGGAAAGAATGATTAGTATTAAGCGATTAAAAGACATTGGATGTTATCGAGGAATTCGACACAGCAAAGGATTGCCAGCTAGGGGACAGAGAACCAAAACAAATACAAGAACAGTTCGTGGCAATGTCAGAAGAACTATTAGCAGCGGACGCAAAAAGGCCGCTGAAAAAACATAAAGAGTTTTGTCTGAATTTCTAAAAGAAATTCAGAAACAAAACCTTTACCCGCCTTAGGCGGGTGATAATTTTAAACATCAAAAATTTTTCGCTTTTAGCTTAAATTTTTGATTAAAATAAATCATGGGCAAAAAAAGAATAATCAAAAAAACAGAAGATGAAATTTTGAAAGAAACCGAAGCAACCGAAAAAAAAATTGCTAAATCAACTCAACCAAAAAAGACAAAAAGCAAGAATAAACTTGGCGAACTTCGAAGCGCTAAAGTTTACATACAATCTACATACAACAACACAATTATCACTTTGACTGATATGCAGGGAAATATTGTCGCTTGGTCTAGCTCAGGAGCGGTTGGCTTTAAGGGTCCCAAAAAGGCCACTCCTTTTGCTGCTTCGAAAGTAGTTGAATCATTGCTTGAAAAAGTAAGAGATGCAAATCTTAGAGAAATATGGGTTTTTGTCAAAGGAGTTGGCAGTGGCAGAGATGCAGCAATTCGCGCTTTTGTTAACTATGGTTTAGAAATAAGCAAAATTAGAGACATTACTCCTGTTCCGCATAATGGCTGTCGTCCACGTAAGCCAAGGAGAGTATAAATAAATTTCGTATGATACTTGATTCTAAATGTAAAAAATGCAGAAGAGCTGGTCAGAAACTTTTCCTTAAAGGAGAGCGTTGTTTTAGTCAAAAATGCGCTATGACCCGAAGGCCTTATCCTCCTGGTGTTCATGGCAAATCCTTTAGAAGGAGAATGTCAGAATATGGCCAGCAATTAGCCGAAAAACAAAAAGTTCGTTATGCTTACGGTGTTTCAGAGCATCAATTTAAAAAATACTTTAAGGAAATTGTAAAACAAAAAGGAGACAAAGAAGAGATTTTTATAAGAAAACTGGAAGTACGTTTAGATAATGTTGTTTTTCGTTTTGGCTGGGCCAAGTCAAGAAGGCTAGCCAGACAAATAGTCAGCCACGGTCATATTTTAGTTAATCAGAGAAAAGTAAATATCCCTTCTTATCAAGTCAAAAAAGGAGATGTTATTAAAATCAAAGAAAAAAGCAAAAAGCTTGCTCTTTTCAAAAACATGGAAATATCGCTTAAAAAATACGAAGTTCCAGAATGGCTTTCTCTTGATAAGAAAAAAATAGAAGGGAAAATAAAAGACGAGCCTAAGATAGATAATTTAAGCGAATTTGGCGAAATAAGTATGATTATTGAATATTATAGTAGATAAATTAAAAGTCAAAATTAAAAATTAAAAATTATATTTATGCTTACTCTACCTAAAAAACCCAAAATTATTGAGCAAAAAGGAAACGAGGCAGTTTTTGAAATCGAGGCCTGTTATCCAGGATATGGAGTTACCTTAGGCAATGCTTTCCGTCGAGTCCTTTTATCTTCATTGCCAGGAGCAGCTGTTACAAGCGTTAAGATAAAAGGCGTTAAACATGAATTTTCAACCATTCCTTATGTTGTTGAAGATGTTGTCCAGATTATTTTGAATCTTAAACAAATAAGATTTAAACTGCATACTGATAAGCCGCTTAAATTTTTACTTAAAGCAAAAGGGGGAAAAGAAATAAAAGCTAAAGATATTAAAATAACATCAGAAGCGGAAATAATTAACAAAGAAATTCATATTGCCACCTTAACCAGCAAGAAAGCTGAATTAGAAATGGAGATTGAAGTAGAATCCGGATTAGGCTATTTACCTACAGAACAGCAGAAAAAAGAAAAGTTGGAAATTAATAAAATTGCTATTGATGCTATTTTTAGTCCAGTTCGCAAAGTTAATTCATCGATAGAAAATATGCGAGTTGGTGGAAAAACCAACTATGACCGCTTACGGATTAATATAGAAACTGATGGAACCATAACTCCTAAAGATGCCTTTCTTAAAGCAGCCAAAATTTTAGTTGATAACTTTAGTGTGTTTACTCTTTTAAAAGAAAAGTCGGCTGTTAGTAATATCAAAAAAACAAAGAAAGTTTCTTTAAAGAAAAAGGATAAAAATGAATCTCATCTTAAAGAAGTAGAAACAGGAAAAATTAAAATACAAGACCTAAAAATTTCTTCTCGGACAGTAAGCGCTTTAAATAATGCTGGATTAAAAACAATATCTGGTTTGGTTAGAAAAAAAGGGGAAGATTTAAAAAAGATTGAAGGCATTGGCGCAAAGGGCATTATTGAAATAAAAAGAGCATTAGGAAAAATTGGCTTAACTCTGAAACTATGAAGCATGGCAAAAAAAATAGAAAATTCGGCCGCAAGCAAGGGCAAAGAAAGGCGCTTTTAAAAATTCTAGCCGCTAATTTAATTTTAGCGGAAAAGATTAAGACAACTGAAGCCAAGGCAAAAGGATTACAACCTTTTGTTGAGAAACTGATTACTAAGAGTAAAAATAATAACTTGTTATCTATAAGGTATTTATCTAGATACTTGCCAGAGAAAATAAGGAAAAAAATAATTGAGGAAATTGGCCCGCGCTATAAAGAAAGAGCTGGTGGATATACAAGAATTATTAAATTAGCGCCTCGCAAGACAGATAGCGCTAAGATGGCGATTATTGAATTGGTAGGCGACAAGGACGCAGGCAATAAGGACAGTCCTTAAAATTACATCCTTGCCGAATGATGCTTTAAATATTCACTAGGCATTGAAACTAAGACGGAAAGGATGTGATTTTAAGGACTGTCCTTATGTAGCTTATGTAATCATGACATACACGATTGATGCAACAAATAAAATATTAGGGCGTTTAGCTGTTGAGGCAGCTAATTTATTGCGAGGTAAGAATAAATCAAGCTTTGTTCCTTATTTAGACACAGGAGACGAGGTAATAATAATTAATACCGACAAAATTAAAGTAACTGGTCAAAAACTAAAACAAAAAATTTATTATCGACACTCTGGCTATCCTGGCGGAATGAAATCAATTGAATTAGAAAGAGCCCTAGAAAAGGATTCCTGCGAGGTAATTAGAAAAGCAATTTATGGAATGCTGCCTAAAAATAAACTTCGGGATAAATTTATTAATAAATTAAAGCTGTACAAAAAAGAAAAAGAATAAAAATTAAACTATGGTTACAAAGAAAAAATCTGTTAAAACAAAAAAAGCTTTGCCTAAAAAAACACCTAAAAAAATAAAAGAAAAGAAAGTAGCAAGGAGATACTATGAATCAGTTGGAAGGCGTAAACAAGCAATTGCTCGTGTTCGTCTTTTTACTTGTCAGCCATTTGAAGATGAAAAAGGGAAAGTTTTAGTGAATAAAAAGCCTTATGATGTTTTTTTTAAAACTTTTGAGCTTCAAGAAAAAGTCATTAGTCCTCTTAAAAAAATGAAATCGCTTAATCGGTTTGAAGCAACTGTCAAAGTTAAAGGCGGCGGTATTCTTGGACAAGCAGAAGCAATTCGTCACGGCTTATCCAGATCATTAGTTAAATTTAATCCAGATTTTTCTAAAAAACTTAAAAAGGCCGGTTTTATTCGCCGGGATCCAAGGAAAAAAGAAAGAAAAAAACCAGGATTAAAAAAAGCCCGTCGAGGACCGCAATGGAGCAAAAGATAAAATAATTATTCCAAGCTTAATCTTAACAATTCTTTTTCTTTGACAAAATACAGCTTGTTATCTTTTAAAGAATAAGCTATTTGTTCAGTATTCGTTTTTATAATATCAACTGCATTCCGTTCATTCCTGCTGTCCAATTCAATAATTTTAATATTTTGCCCAACCAGAAAAATAATATGCTCATTGGTTTGTCCATTCCAGACAGCTTGCTTAATTTCTTGACTAAGCCGGGTGATTAATTCTTTGTCATCGGCTTTTTTATTTGGCTCGGAAAAAACATCTTCTAAATAATATACCCAGATTTCAGAAGAAGTGAAATATAATAATTTTTTATTATCATTAGAGAATTGCAATCCTTTAACATTTTGGCTTATTAATTCAAATATTTTTGTTCCTGGGTTAAGCAAATAAAGGTCATTTTTATCGCTTAAAGCTACTATCCTTTTATTTGATAAGGCAAAAATCTCATAATCATTATCAGATGGCAAAGGAGTTGAGCTTATTTGCTCATTTTCCATATTAAGTAAATCAGCTTGATAGAGAATATAGCTTGGTTTCTGAATATATAAATCATCGCTATATTTTTCTACGCCAAGATATTTTTCTAAAGAAAAATTTTCTGATATATTTTCTTTGATAACTTCAATATTAGGGACTAATGGAATTAAAAATATGTTTTTAGCTTCAGTGACCAATTTTGATTCCACTTTTAACTTTTTTTGCCAAGAGTGATATCCTTGTTTGGATATTTTAATCTCATATTCCCGCGGTATTAGTCGTTTAATAAACGCTGGAGTTTTATCTTTTTTCTTGTTGTTTATATAAATTTCTGCTTTTTTGGGGACTGATTTAAGATAAAGTCCGCCAGTTAAAACAGGCCTTTTCTTTTCCCAGTCAAAACTGTATCCCCAAGCGTAAAATAAAGCTGTTGAAGCAACTAAAATAAAAAGAAGAGTTATTGAGTAAAGAAAAATTCTGCGAATTCGCCGAGTCATATTATAAGCATACATAGTTTAGAATTGTTGGTCAAGACGGCTTGTCAAGTAATAAATAATGGGGTAGCATTAAAACATGACTGAGAAATTTGTTATTAAAGGCGGTGAACCTATGAAAGGAACGATTAAAGTAAATGGGGCGAAGAATGCTGCTTTAAAACTTTTGGCTGCCTCTCTCTTGACTGACAAAGAATGGACTATTTCTAATGTGCCGCAAATTGAAGATGTTTTTTGTTTGCTTGAATTGCTTAAAAATATTGGCGCAGAAGTTAAAAATAGAATTAAAGGAACTTATCAAATAAGAGCCAGAAATATAAAAGCGGATAATTTAGATTTAGATATTGCTAAGAAATTAAAGGGCTCAATTTTAATGGCTGGTCCATTATTGGCTCGCTGCGGAAAGGCAATTTTTTCCCAGCCAGGCGGATGTGTTATTGGCCAGCGGCCTCGTGACATATTTTTAGACGGATTTAAGGCATTTGGCGTTAAAATCAGGGAAAGTCAAAAAGGTTATTATTTAACAACAAAAGGATTAAAAGGGGCTAAATTTGTTTTTTCGGTTATTAGCGTAACTGCTACTGAAACAATGATTCTCACTGCTGTTTTAGCTAAAGGGAGAACTATTCTCAAAAATTCTGCATGTGAACCGGAAATAGTTGCTTTGACTGATTTTTTAAACAAATGCGGCGCTAAAATTAAAGGAGCCGGCACTTCTCTTATAGAAATTGAAGGAGTCAATTCTTTGCGAGGCGGAAAATCTCAAGTTATCCCTGATAGAATTGAAGCAGGAAGTTTTGCTATTTTGGGAGCTGCGTCTAATAGCCCGATTAAAATAACTAATTTGATTCCTGAACACTTAGATGTACTTTGGTTTCTCTTAGATAAAGCAGGTGTTAATTTAGAAATAGGAAAAAATTTTGCTATTATTAAACCAGGATTCATATTAAAATCAGTAAATCTTAAAACACATGAATATCCTGGTTTTGCTACTGATTTACAAGCTCCTTTTACTGTTTTAATGACTCAGGCTAATGGCATTTCTTTAATACACGAAACTATTTTTGAAGGTAGATTATTTTATACAGACATTCTTAGTCAGATGGGGGCGAGAATTATTATGTGCGATCCTCATCGCGTAATTGTTCAAGGCCCGAATAAATTAGTTGGACGCCGCATGGTAAGCCCTGACATTAGAGCTGGCATTGCATTGCTTATTGCTGCCTTGATTGCCAAAGGGGAATCAGTTATTGAAAATATTTATCAAATAGACAGGGGATACGAATGCATAGAGAAAAGATTACAGAAATTAGGAGCGAATATTCAGAGAATGAACGATTAAAGAAGTTTAGAAATTAAGTAATTAGAAATTCAATAAAAATTAAAAATTAAAAATTAAAAATTTTATTCATGTTTATAAAAAAGATAGGCATAGATCTAGGGACAGCTAATACGCTTGTTTATCTTCCTAAAAAGGGAGTTGTTGTTAATGAACCGACTGTAGTGGCTATTTCTATTGAAGATAATCGTATTTTAGCTGTTGGGAATAAAGCTAAGGAAATGCTTGGCCGAGCTCCTCAAATAATTACTGTTTCCAGACCCATGAAAGATGGTGTTATTGCCGATTATAGAGTTACTGAAGCAATGCTCCGCTATTTCATAGGAAAAGTTTTAGGCCGAATGCGTTTTTTCCGACCAGATGTAATAGTAGCTGTGCCAGCTGGAATTACTTCTACTGAAAGGCGCGCAGTAATAGAAGCGTCTATTAAGGCAGGAGCAAAGAACTCATACATTCTTAAAGAGCCTGTTTTAGCGGCTATTGGCGCTGGGATTCCTATTAATGAACCATTAGGCCAGATGATTATTGATATTGGCGGAGGCACATCTGAAATGGCCGTGATATCTTTAGGAGGAATTGTATCATGCGCTTCAGTAAGAGTTGGAGGCGACAAGATTGATCAGGCTATTGGCGAATATATCCGGAAAAAACATAATTTAGCTATTGGAGAAAGAACAGCTGAAATGGTTAAAATAAAGATAGGCAATGCTCTTCTACAAGAAGAAGAATCCTCTTTAAAAATACGCGGGCGAGATTTAGTCGGCGGCTTACCTAAAACAGTTGAAATTAAAGATAGCGAAATAACAGAAGCAATCTCTGAACAGCTTAGAGAAATTATTAAGACAGCCAAAGACGTTCTTCAGGACACTCCTCCAGAATTAATCGCTGATATAATGGATAGCGGCATGGTTCTTAGCGGAGGCGGCGCCTTGCTTCGCAACTTAGACAAACTAATTGCTGAAACAACAGGCGTAAATTGCCGTTTGGCTAAAGAGCCAATGCTCTGTGTTGCCAGAGGCGCTGGTTTGGCTTTAGAACATTTAGATATTTATAAAAGAAGCATAATGAGCAAAAAATAATATGAATATTGGCATTAACGCTATAGCTGCTTTTAAACAGCCGCGGACTGGCGTAGAAGAATATACTTATCAACTAATTAAACATTTAACGATGCTAAAACAAGCTAAAAAGCATCGCTTTATTTTATATAGTCATAAAAAATTAAAATGGCCTTTTCCAATGTGGACGCAGATTAGATTAGCCGCTGAAATGGCTTTAAATAAACCAGACGTTCTTTTTATTCCAGTTCATGTTTTACCATTAATCCATCCCAAGAATTCAGTAGTAACTATTCACGGTTTGGAATACGAATACTATCCAAAGACATACCCTTATAACCATTTAAAATATTTACGCTGGAGCACCAAATATGCTTTAAAGCATGCGCGAAAAATTATTGCTGTTTCTGAAAACACCAAAAAAGATTTAATAGAATTATATAAAGGCAATCCAGATAAAATAGAAGTAGTTTGCCATGGTGTAGCAGAACAAGGACAGTCCTTTAAGGACAGTCCTGAGAACAGGACTGTCCTTAAAGGACTGTCCTTGAAACCGCCGTATATACTATTTATTGGCCGGATAGAAATTAGAAAGAATATTCACGGATTAATTAAAGCGTTTGAATTGCTAAAAAAGAAGTATAAAGTGCCGCATAAATTAGTTTTAGCTGGTCCAAAGGGATATGGATATGAAAGCTTAAACATTAAGGATAATATTATAGAAAAAGGGTATGTGAGCGAAGAGGAAAAATCACAGTTGCTTCAAAACGCAGAAATGTTTATTTTGCCGTCTTTTTATGAAGGATTTGGCATGCCGATTTTAGAAGCCCAATCTAGCGGCTGTCCTGTAATTACTTCAAATATTTCTTCAATGCCAGAAGTAGCTGGCCAAGGAGCTTTACTGGTTAATCCGAAAAATATTGAAGAAATAGCTGAAATGATGTATAAAATAATAAGTGATAGCCAATTTAAAAAAGATTTAATTGAAAAAGGATATGAAAATCTTAAGGAATTTTCCTGGCAGAAATGCGCTCAAGAAACATTAAATGTTTTGTTAGAGTAATAAATTTATCCATGAAAGTAGCATTAGTTCACGATTATTTAATTCGTTTTGGAGGGGCCGAGAGGGTCTTTTTAAATTTGAGAAAAATTTTCCCTAAAGCAGAAATTTTTACTTTGCTTTATAATAAAGAAAAAATGGGAAAATATTTTCCCAATATTAAAATCCATACTTCATTTTTACAGAATTTTCCTTTTGCTAAAAAACACCATAGAATTTTAGCTCCTTTAATGCCATCTGCTGTAGAATCGCTTGATTTAAGAAATTTTGATTTGATTATCTCTTCTTCCAGCGCATTTATTAAAGGATTGGTTTTGCGCCCGAAGACAATTCATATTTGTTATTGCCATAATTCGTCTCGTTTCTTATGGGATTGTGCTTTCCAATATGAGACTAGATATTCTTTTTTAAAAAAAATACTTTTCCATTACTTGAGATTATGGGACAGGGCAGCAGCTAATAGAGTGGACTATTTTATTGCTAATTCTAAAACTACTGCCCAGAGGATTAAAAAATATTATGACCGAGAAGCAAAAGTGATATATCCAGCAGTAAATAAATTAAAAATTAAAAATTGGAAATTAAAAATTCCAGAAAAAAATCAAGATTTTTTTCTGATAGTATCCCAGCTTACACCTTATAAACGCATTGATTTAGCTATTGATGCTTTTAATAAATTGGAATTGCCTTTAGTTATAATTGGACAAGGTCGGGACCAGAAACGGCTTAAGAAAATGGCTTATTCTAATATTCAATTTCTTGGCTGGCAAACAGATAATATAGTCAGGCAATATCTTCAAAACTGCACAGCTTTTATTTTTCCCGGCGAAGACGATTTTGGCATTGCTCCAGTAGAAGCAATGAATTTTGGTAAGCCAGTTTTAGCTTATCGTAAAGGCGGAGCAACAGAAACGGTCTTGGAAGGTATAACCGGCGAGTTTTTTGACGATCCAGTTACTGAATCTTTATCTGATGGAATACGGCGCTTATTACTGAATCTTAATAATTACAGTCCCTTGGTTATTAGGAAAAGAGCTGAGAGATTTTCTTTAGAAAGATTTGAAACAGAAATTAAAGAGTTTGTTATTGATGTGGTTGAGAAGAATAAAAGCTTGTGGTAAAATAACTATATGATTATTGGCCATCAGCGGATTTTAGATTTATTAAAAAAAAGCATTGAGAATAATTGTTTAGCTCATGCTTATCTATTTTCTGGCCCGGCCCATTTGGGCAAAAAAACAGTTGCTTTAGAGTTTATAAAAATGTTGAATGGTCAGGAGATGGATCAGACAGTTCATCCGGATATTTTAATTGTTGAACCAGAGAATACAGAAAAAAATGGTATTAAAAAAGAATCAGAAATAGGCATTGATCAAGCCAGAAAAATTCAGCATCAGATAAGCTTGTCTCCGTATCAATCTCCTTATAAAGTAGTTTTAATTAATCAGGTTGATAAAATGACTGTTCAGGCAAGCAATTGTCTTTTAAAAACTTTGGAAGAACCAACTGGCCAGGCAGTTTTAATTTTAATAACAACCAATGAACAATTACTTTTGCCAACTATTGTTTCGCGCTGCCAATTAGTTAAATTTTTGCCAGTAAGCCATGAGGAAATAGAGAAGAAAGTTAAAGATTCCAGAATCGTCCGTCTATCCAATGGCCGGCCTGGATTAGCAATTAATTATTTAGAGAATTCAGAATTATTAGAAAATCAGAATAAAATTATTAATCAATTAGAAAAATTATTAAAAGTTAGCTTAAATGAAAGATATCAATATGTTGAAGAAATAGCCAAAAACTTGCCTCAAGCGCGCCAGATTCTTAATCATTGGTTATTCTGGTTTAGAGATCTGCTTTTATTAACTGTTGATTGTTCTAAATTGACTCTTTATGAGAATACAGAGAAATATAGTAATTGCTATTCTTTAACCAAATTAAAAAATATTATTAAAACAATAAAAAAAACAGATTGGCTTTTATCTAATTCAAGCATTAATGCTCGTTTAGCTTTAGAAGTTTTAATGCTGGAGTTTTAATTTTTAATCATGGGAAAATCTCTTTTAGCTATTATCCCTATATTTACTTTTTTGGCTTTTTCGCCAATGACTTGCTATGAATCAACTAAGGATGGCGGAGTTTATATGTCTGAAAATATGGGCGAATCCTGGGAGCAATTAACATCACAAAGCAAAGAGGATTCAATAACCTCTTTAGAAATTTTAAGTATGGCTGTTGATCCTAATGATTCAAGAGTTCTTTATTTGGGCGCAGAAGCTGATGGAATTTATCAAAGCTGTTCTCAAGGCAATAACTGGTATAAATTAGAAGATAAAAATGGAGCGCTTTCTAGCCGGGCTAATATTTATGATATTGCTATCGACCCAAAAGATTCTGATCGCATTTACATTGGCGCTTATCAGGATAAAAAAGGTAGGGTTTTTCGAACACAGGATGCTGGCAAGTCATGGGAAGAAGTTTATGTTGTTTCTGAAGAAAAATATGCTGTTTTTGCTGTAGCAATTGATAATTATGATCCTTCCATTATCTATATGGGCACAGCCCAGGGTGGTTTTTTGAAAAGCGTTGATTATGGAAAGTCATGGCAAATAATGAAATGGTTTGATAATGTTATTTCTGACATTGTTATTAATCCAAAAGATACTCGCCAAGTTTATTTGAGCACATTTGAAGAAGGTATTTACAAAACTATTGATAAAGGACTTACTTGGCAGTCATTTGAGCAAGAGTTAGAAGAATTTAAGCAGTCAGAGAAAGTCGAAAAATTAGTAATTGATTCTAAAAGAACAAACATTATTTATGCTGGCTCTGAATACGGACTTTTGGTTTCTAAGGATAGTGGGCAAACCTGGGGGGAAATAAAGATAATTATGCCGCCTCAGTCAGCGCCAATTTTAAGTTTAGCTGTTGAAGATAAGAATACTGATCATTTGTACTATGGTGCTGGTCCTATACTATATCGTAGTTTAGACCAGGGACAAAACTGGACTGTTCACGAAATATCAAGCGACAAAAATATTAAATCAATTATTATTGATTCAGAAGACACTAATTTAATTTATGTTGGAATGCATGAATAAAATTTTTAATTTTTAATTTTTAATTTTTAAATAATTATATTTTATAAAAACATGTATAAGGAAGTTATAAACAAAATAAAGCCGGATTTGGAAAAAACTGTTGATTACCTGAAACAAGAACTGGCTGGTTTGCAAACAGGTCGGGCAACGCCAAATTTGCTGGAAAATTTGGAAGTGGAATGCTACAACCAGAAAATGTTATTAAACCAACTGGCAACCATTCAAATGCCAGAACCGCGCTTGATAATTATCCGTCCTTGGGATAAAAGTATTATTCCAGATATTGAAAAAGCAGTAAGTCGTTCAAGAATGGGGTTAAGTCCTGTAACCGAAGAAGATTTTATTCGTTTGAATATCCCTCCTTTAAGCGAAGAACGGCGTGAGGAAATAGTTAAAATTCTTCAGGAAAAAGTAGAAGAATGTCGAATTAGCATTCGCCGCCATAGGGAAGATGTTTGGAAAGAAATACAGACAATGGAGCAGAATAAAGAAATCAGCGAAGACGATAAATTCAAAGCCAAAGACGAACTACAAAAATTAGTTGATGAGTATAATAAGAAAATTGAAGAAATAGGAGACAAGAAAAAAGAAGAAATAATGAAAGTATAAATCTAATGTTTTTAACTATTGCTATTTTTATTATAATCCTTGGGTTGCTTATCCTTGTTCATGAAATAGGACATTTTGTTGTTGCTAAAAGAGCTGGCGTTAGAATAGAAGAATTTGGCATTGGCTATCCGCCTCGGCTTTTCGGCGTGAAAAAAGGGGAAACAATTTATTCTTTGAATCTTTTCCCCATAGGCGGTTTTGTCAAAATTTATGGGGAAAATGGCGCTGATTCAGAAGGCAAGAAAAATAAAGACAACAAGGCTTTTTATAACCAGCCAATTAGAAAAAGAGCAATGATTTTAGTTGCTGGAGTGACAATGAATTTTCTTTTAGCTTGTCTTCTTTTAGGAATAGGCCATTGGATTGGATTGCCAAGTATTATTAATGATGACGAATCTGCTAATTTGAAAGATGCAAAAGTTCAAATCGTTCAAATAAATCCTGATTCACCAGCTAATCAAGCTGGTATTAATATAGGAGACACGATAAAAGAATTTCGAATTTCGAATTTCGAATCTCGAATAGATACAGTGAATCAGGCGCAGGAGTTTGTCAGTTCTCATAAGGGTGAAGAAGTTGTCCTAGTTATCCAAAGAGGAAATGAAGTTTTGGAAAAAACTTTAGTGCCGAGAAGCGTTTTTCCTGATGATCAAGGGCCATTAGGAGTTGCTTTGGCCAGAACAGCCATTGTATCTTATCCTTGGTATAATGCCTTAATCAAAGGTATTGTGAGCACAGTTAATTTAACATGGGCGATTGCAATTGCTTTTGGCAATTTATTTTGGCAGTTGGCAACAACAGGTCATTTAGCAATAGAAGTGGCTGGTCCAGTTGGCATATTTGATTTTACTGCCCAAGCAGTTCAGCTCGGCTTTATTTATCTTTTGCAGTTAACCGCTTTATTAAGCATTAACTTGGCTATTATTAATATTTTGCCTTTTCCGGCCTTGGATGGCGGCCGTTTGCTATTTTTAGCTATTGAAAAAATTAAGGGTTCTCCTGTTAGCCAGAAAATTGAAGGTTTTACTCATACAGCCGGATTTGTTATTCTAATCTTATTAATGATCGCTGTAACCTGGCGGGATATAATAAGATTGTTTTAAAATTATGAAACAATCAAAGCTTTTTATTAAAACAAAAAAACAAGCTCCAAAAGGAGCAGAAACAATTAGTCATAAATATTTAACTAGAGGTGACTTTATTGACCAACTGTCTGCTGGAATTTACAGTTTTTTGCCTTTGGGTTGGAAAGTTCATCAGAAAATAGAAAATATTATTAGACAAGAGATGAATATTTTAGGCGGCCAAGAATTATTTATGCCGACTTTAGTGCCACAAAATTTATGGCAGGAAACTAAGCGTTGGGAAACCATTGATCCGCCTTTGTTCCGCGTTAAGGATCGTCATAAAAAAGAATTTGGTTTAGGATCAACCCATGAAGAAGTAATTACTGATTTGGTTAGAAAAAGAGTGGATTCATATCAAGATATACCTCTTTATCTTTATCAGATTCAAAATAAGTTTCGTAATGAAATGAGAGCAACTGGCGGACTTTTGCGTGTGCGGGAATTTATAATGAAAGATCTTTATAGCTTTGATGCTTCTGAAAAAGAATCCATGGATTTTTATAATAAAACAAAAGAAGCATATTTAAAAATATTTAAACGCTGCGGATTGGAAGTAATAGCAGTTGAAGCAGATTCAGGAACAATTGGCGGCAATTTATCACACGAATACATTCTTTTTGCTGAAACTGGCGAAGACAAAATACTGATTTGTTCAAAATGCGGATATGCGGCTAACATAGAAAAAGCAGGTGATATTAAAGAATGTCCCAATTGTCAAAGTTCATTAGTGAAAAAAAATGGCATTGAAGTTGGCCATACTTTTTATTTAGGAACTAAATATAGCAAAATAATGAAAGCTGAATTTATTGATAAAAACGGGAAGAGAAAACCGATTGCTATGGGTTGTTATGGAATTGGTTTGAGTCGCTTAATGGCCGCTATTGTTGAAGCGTCTCACGATGAAAAAGGAATTATCTGGCCAAAAGCAATATCTCCTTATCAAGTCCATTTGTTGAATTTAAGCAAAAATAAAAAAGCAGACCAGATTTATAAAGAATTACAAAAGAATAAGATTGAAGTATTATATGATGATCGCGATAAAAGCCCAGGGGAAAAATTCGCTGATGCAGACTTGGTTGGCATTCCTTTAAGAATAGTAATAAGTGAAAAAACAACAGCCGAGAATTCAGTTGAGATTAAGAAAAGGGATAGCGATAAAACAGAGTTGATCAATATAGAGAGAGTGGTTAAATTTTTAAATTTTTAATTATGTTAAACAAACTTTTCGGCATTTTTTCCAAAGATATTGGAATAGATTTAGGCACAGCTAATACATTGGTTTATGTCAAAGGCCAGGGAATTGTTATTAATGAGCCTTCAGTAGTGGCAATTAATCAGAAAACAGGCCAGATTTTATCTATCGGACAGGAAGCAAAGAAAATGGTTGGCCGTACCCCGGCTCATATTATTGCTTCTCGGCCTTTGGTAGCTGGAGTAGTTTCTGATTTTGAAATAACTGAGCAGATGCTCAAGTTTTTTATTGACAAAGTCCATCGGGAAAGTTTTTCTATTTTGCCTCGTCCTCGGGTTGTTGTTGGCGTACCTTCTGGAGTAACAGAAGTAGAAAAAAAGGCTGTTGAAGACGCTACTAGGAGCGCTGGCGCTAGAGAGGTCTATTTAATAGAAGAGCCAATGTCAGCGGCTATTGGTATCCGGCTTCCTGTTCAGGAAGCTGCTGGTAATATGATTGTTGATATTGGCGGAGGCACTACTGAAGTGGCTGTTATTTCTTTAGGGGGTATTGTTGTTAGCAAAAGTTTGCGGGTAGCTGGGGATAAACTTAATGAAGATATTATCCAATATGCCCGTGATGAATTTAATCTTCTTTTAGGTGAAAAAACAGCTGAAGATATTAAACTGTCTGTTGGCTCGGCCTATCCTTTAGAGGAAAAAATGGAAACAACAATGCGTGGTCGGGATATTGTTACTGGCCTGCCTAAGGAAGTGGCTACTGATGACTCACAAATTCGCAAAGCATTAAGCCGTTCAGTCAAAATTTTAACCAATGCCATTAAAGGGACCATTGAAGAAACTCCGCCAGAATTAGTTGCTGATATTATGCATCGTGGAATTTTTCTGGTAGGCGGAGGCAGTTTGCTTCGCGGACTGGATCAGTTAATAGCTGAAAGAACTGAAATGCCTGTTAAATTAGTTGAGGACCCCTTAACAGCAGTTGCCCGTGGCGCCGGTATGGTTTTGGAAGACATTGATTCATTAAAAGATGTTTTAGTTAACACTCAATACGAAGAATCTCCAAGGATTTAATTTTAGTTAGAAAGAATAATTTAATTGTCTAAAAAAAATATTCTACAATTTCCAAAAGGTTTTTTGTGGGGGGCATCTACTTCAGCTCATCAGGTTGAGGGTGGGCAATTTAATGATTGGACTGTTTGGGAAAAGGAAAGTTCAAAATCCAAAGTTCAAAAAGCAAAATTAGAAGACTGGTCAGGCTATATTCTAGAAAATTACCCAAATCCATTACAGAACAACAACTATATTTCTGGTCAGGCATGCGACCATTACAATTGCTATAAAGAAGATTTTGATATTGCCAAATCATTGAATCATAATGCCCACCGTTTCTCTATTGAATGGTCTCGGATTGAACCAGAACAAGGCAAATTTAATCAGAAAGAAATAGAGCATTACAGAGAAGTTCTTTTATCCTTAAAAGAGCGCGGGCTTGAACCATTTGTTACGCTTTATCATTGGACATTGCCAATTTGGCTGGCTGAAAAAGGCGGATGGCTTAATCAAAAAACGCCTTATTATTTTGACCGTTATGTTAAAATAATTAGTGAAAATTTGTTTAATGAAGTTGATTTTTGGATTACTATTAACGAGCCACTAGTTTATGCTAGCGCTTCTTTTTTAAAGGGTATTTGGCCGCCTGCCTCGCCGAGTCAAGGCAGGCCGCAAAATAGAAGTATTTTAAAATATTTTAAGGTGCTTAATAATTTAGCTAAAGCTCATCAATTATCATATAAATCGCTTCATTTAATTGACTTGGATTGTCAAGTAGGAATTGCTAAAAACAACATTCATTTTAAGAATGTATTTTTAGCTAATTATTTCTGGAATAAATATTTTTTAAATAAAATTAAAAAGGAACAGGACTTTATTGGATTAAATTACTATTTCCACCATAGATTTTTTAAAGAAAAAAAACTATTAGTTTCTGATTTAGGTTGGGATTTTTATCCTCAAGGAATTTATTATTTGCTAAAAGATTTAAAAAAATACAAGAAGCCAATATATATAACTGAAAATGGGTTAGCTGACATTAAAGATACTAAGCGAATTAGATTTATTAAAGATCATCTTAAATATATTTATCAGGCAATTAAAAAAGGAGTGAATGTGAGAGGTTATTTTTACTGGTCTCTGCTTGATAATTTTGAATGGGATAAAGGTTTTTGGCCAAGATTTGGTTTGATTGAGATTGATTATAAAACAATGAAACGGAAAGTCCGTCCCAGCGCTTATGAATACGCTAAAATATGTAAAGAGAATAGAATATCTGCGCATAAGGACAGTCCTTAAAATGACGTCCTTATGCAAAAGGACGTCATTTTAAGGACTGTCCTTATAAAATAAAACATATGAATTGGTTACTTATTGCTATTATTTCCTATTTTATTCTTGCTATTGTTTTTATTGTTGATAAATTTCTTCTTTCTCATACTGCTCTTCGTCCTTTGGCCTATGCTTTTTATGTTGGAATTTTAGGCGGTATTTCAAGCTTATTTTTAATTCCTTTTGGTTTTTCCTCAATACCTTTATGGCAAATTATAATCAGTTTTATTGCTGGAATTTTATTTGTTTTCGCTATTCTTTGTTTCTATAAATCAGTTCGCTTAGGCGAGGTTTCCAGAATTACGCCGATTATTGGCGGAGCAGTTCCTATTTTTACTTTTGTTTTGACTTATTTCTTTTTAGGAGAGCGTTTGAACTTTAATCAATCAACTGCTTTCCTATTTCTTGTTTTAGGCGGGATAGTTTTAGTTTGGCCGAGGAAAAAAATTATGATTATGCCCGGAGAAGCAAAAACCCCCTTGATTAAAAGATTACCCTTGGCTATTTTAGCCAGTTTATTCTTTTCTGGTTCTTATGTTTTAACAAAATTTATTTTTATGGAACAGTCTTTTGTTAATGGATTTGTCTGGATTCGTTTAGGAGGAATTTTAGGAGCTGCTTTGTTGCTTTTTTGGCCTAGCGCAAGAGAAACGATTTTTAAAACATCAAAATCAATTAAATTAAAAACAAGCGGTTTGTTGATTACAAATAAGGCATTATCAGCATTATCTTTTATTCTGCTTAGTTATGCTGTTTATTTAGGCAGCGTTACTTTAGTTAATGCCTTGCAAGGAGTCCAGTATGTTTTTCTTTTAATAATTGCTATTTTTCTTTCTAAAAAGTTTCCAGAGATTATTAAAGAACAAATTAGTCATGGAATTATTCTTAAAAAAATTATTGCTGTTTTAGTTATTTGTATTGGTTTGGGAATTTTAGTTTTTTAATTAAAGATTATGAAATTTATTTTCCGCATTTTTATTATATTCATTCTTTTTTTAATTCTTTGTTTAGCTGGTTTTTTAATATATCTTTTTACTGGACAGGCAGAGCCAGTTGACAAAATTGATTTTGGCATTACTTTTAGCCAGTATTTTGCTGAAAAAATGGAGCTTGACTGGAAAAAAATGTATTCAAATATTCTTGATGATTTGAATGTAAAAAAACTGCGTTTAATTGCTTATTGGCCGAATATTGAACCTAATAAAGACGAATATTATTTTAATGATTTGGACTGGCAAATTTCAGAAGCCAAACAAAAACAAGCAGAAGTTATTTTAGTTATTGGCCAAAAAGTTCCTCGCTGGCCTGAATGCCATATTCCTGGCTGGGCTAAAGAATTAAGCGAGAATGAAAAACAGCAGAGAATTTTATTAATGCTTAATGAAATAGTTGAACATTATCAAGGCAATAAGACAATTTGGGCTTGGCAGATTGAAAATGAGCCGTTCTTAAAAAGTTTTGGAGAATGTTCTAAATTAGATAAAGAATTTTTAGATAAAGAAATTGCTTTGGTAAGGGAATTGGACTTAGACAACAGGCAAATTATTTTAACTGCTAGCGGTGAATTAAGCAGCTGGGTCCAGCCGGCTATTCATGCTGATATTTTAGGCACTACTCTTTACAGGATTGTTTGGAGCGATTTTTTAGAAAAGCATTTTGAATATCCTATTCCTCCTGTTTTCTATTACAAAAGAGCTAATTTAGTCAGATTATTTACAGATGTAGAAAGAATAATTATTGTTGAGCTTCAGGCCGAACCATGGAGCCATAAAATGCTTTATGAAACAGATGCTGAAGAACAGTCTAAATCAATGGATTTGGAAAAATTCAAGGAAATGATTAAATATACAGAGAAAACTGGTTTTAATGAAGCGTATTTATGGGGTGCTGAATGGTGGTACTGGCTAAAAGAGAAAAATCAAGATGATTCAATCTGGCAGGAAGCTAAGAAATTATGGTTAATCAAGGACAGTCCTTGTCAAGCTCAAACCTTGACTAATTAATAATAATTTGCTATTATATATAATAGTTTTTTAACATCTTTTAACTCTATAAGGGGAGGGCAAGATGAATATCAGTGAAGAAATAAAAGTATTCAGAATCATAATAGGTAATCTGCTAGATATAGAAATTGACGGGGGGGAACCAACCGGATTATTAGCACTACGCGCTCTTTGCGCCACTGCTATTCATGCGCTTAAAAGAGGTTCTTTCCTGACGGACGGGGACATAATTTTGCTAGGAAAAGAATTTCTATCTGTTTTAGATGAAAAGGAGATTATCATTTCTAAAAAAAATAGAGACTATTTTCTAGGGAAAAATTTGAAGAAGAAAAAGAGAAAAGATTGGAAAACGGAAATAGTTTGGAAGGGAGCAGTTGCTCATGAAAAGAGGCAGCCAAGAGATGCTTATTAGTAACATAAAAAGGCTTATGCTGTTTAGCATAAGCCTTTTATTAAATTCTTCAGAATTTATAAGGAACGATTATTTTCATTCCCTTTGTTATTCTTTCGGGAGAAATGTTATTGATTTTAGCTATTTTAGTCCACTTTTCACCAAATAGCCTCCACAAAGTTTCTCCTTTTTTAATCCGGTAAAAATAAAACTCGCTTTTTGTTAAAATCTCTATTTTTACCATCTCAACTCCTTTTTCAACTATACCAAGCTTTCTAGCCGCGGCATATGAAAGATCGAAATGTCGACCAATAATATACGGGCCTCTATCCTTAATTACGACAATAATACTCTGGCCATTTTCTGGATTGGTTAACTTTATTTTTTTACCGAATGGCAGAGTTTTATGTGCAGCTGTGGAAGGGTCGTACATGTTATAAACCCTTCCATTGGCCATTTTTCGGCCATGGAATTTCTTGCCATACCAACTGACATAAGTGGAATACTTGTAAGAAAGTATATGGCATTTTGTTTCAGTGACGTCTTTGACGTCTTTGCAGGGAATACATCTATCTATTATGGGGCTTATTTTTATTGCCCCAAAAGTCGTAATGATTATCATTCCCAACATTGCCGTTATGCATATAATTATTTTTTTCATTCTTTTTCCTTTCTTTTCAGTTGATGTTAAAGAACTATTGTTTTTATACCATAACATATAATAATTAATCGGTCAATGTTTATGAATAAAGGACAGTCCTTAAAATGACGTCCTTGCCGAACGATATTTATTAAGTTATTCTTAATTATAGAATGCTAAATGGAAAGGACGTCATTTTAAGGACTGTCCTTTAAAACTTATGGAATCAAACAAAAAACTGGCTTTTTATGTAATTTGTGACAATATCCGGAGCTTGGAAAATATAGGCTCTATTTTCCGCACGTCTGACGCTTTGAGAGTAGATAAAATCTTTTTATGCGGCATTTGCGGAAAACCGCCTCGTCCTAAAATATCCAAGACCGCTTTAGGAGCCGAAAAAAAAATTCCATGGGAGCATCATTGGCAAATTTGGCGAGTAATAGAAAAACTGCAAAAAGAAAAAGTTCTGATTGTTGCTTTAGAACAAACTAACAAAAGTTTGCTCTATACTAAATTTAAACCCAAATTTCCTTTAGCTTTGGTTATTGGCAATGAAGTTAAGGGTGTTTCTTCTTGTATTCTGAAAAAAGCTGACCAAATTATCCATCTGCCGATGTTAGGCAAAAAAGAATCTTTAAATGTATCTGTTGCTTTTGGCATTACTGGGTACTATCTCAAAGGACAGTCCTTAAAATGACATCCTTTGCAAAGGATGTCATTTTAAGGACTGTCCTTTTATAACATGTCTTTCTTCAAAATCCTCAAAAAGAGTAAAAAATCAAAAGCCCGTTTAGGATTAATTCAAACGCCTCATGGAGTAATTCATACGCCGGCTTTTTATCCAGTTGCTACCAAAGCTACTGTTAAATGCTTATCTCCAAAAGAGATTAAAGAAATTGGCTTTGAAGCAGTTTTAAGCAATACTTATCATCTTTATTTACGGCCTGGCCATAAAATTATTAAAAAAATGGGAGGATTGCATAAATTTATGAATTGGTCAGGACCAATAGCTACTGATAGCGGCGGATTTCAGGTTTTTAGCTTGGGGTTTGGTTTAGAACATGGAGTAGGCAAAATATCAGGATTTTTCCCTGGCAATGATAAAAAACCAGAGAAACCTGTTAGGCCTAAACTATTTAAAGTCAATCAAAAAGGAGTAGAATTTAGATCTCATTTGGATGGTTCAAAACATTGCCTAACTCCTGAAAAATCAATTCAAATCCAAGAGGCATTAGGAGCAGATATTATTTTTGCTTTTGATGAGTGCACTTCTCCTTTATCTGATTACAATTATACCAAAGAATCAATGCAAAGAACTCATAATTGGGCAGAGATTTGCTTAAAAACCAAGAGAAGAAAAGACCAGGCGCTTTTTGGCATTATTCAAGGAAGCCATTGGCGCGATTTAAGAATAAAAAGTGCTAAATTTATAAGTCAGATGCCTTTTGAAGGTTTGGCTATTGGCGGTTCTTTAGGGAAAACTAAAGAAGATATGTATAGAATTCTGAATTGGATTATTCCTGAAATGCCTAAACAAAAACCGCGCCACCTTTTAGGGATTGGTCATCCTGATGATTTAGTTAAAGCAGTTAAAAATGGAGTTGATCTTTTTGATTGTGTCTATCCGACTCGCTTAGCCCGCCATGGTATTTTCTTAACTCCTAAAAAAGAATTGAATATTTTAAATACTCGCTATGAATCAGATAAAAATCCAATTATGAAGAATTGTTCTTGTTATACTTGCCAGAATTTCAGCAGAGCTTATTTGCATCATCTTTTCAAGACAAAAGAAATACTTGGCTTGCGTTTATCCACTTTTCATAATTTATGGTTTATCCATAGATTAATGGAAAGGATAAGACAGAGTATTAAAATTGAAAAACCATTAAAAATCTGATATTATAAAAATATGCTTAAGATATTTAATACTTTAACCAGAAAAATTGAGATATTTAAACCTATTAAAAAAGGGAAAATTGGTCTGTATAGCTGTGGTCCAACAGTTTATGATTTTGCCCATATAGGTAATTTTAGGTCATATATCTTTGTTGATTTGCTTAAACGCTATTTAAAATATAGTGGATTTAAAGTTAAGCATGTTATGAATATTACTGATGTTGATGACAAAACAATAAAAAACAGCCAGCAGAATAATAAAAGTTTGCAGGAGTTTACAGATTTTTATCTAAAGGCCTTTGTTAAAGACATTGAGTCATTGAATATTAAGATGCCTGATATTCTGCCCAGAGCCACAGAGCATATTTCTGAAATTATTGATTTAATAAAAAAAATAGGAAAACAAGGATATTCCTACGAATCAGAAAAATCTATTTATTTCAAAATTTCCAAATTTTCTGATTATGGAAAATTAGCACAGCTGGACAAACAAAAATTAAAGCATAATGCCTTTTGTCGTTTAAATTTGTCAGATGAGTACAATAAAGAACAAATTAATGATTTTGCTTTATGGAAAGCATATAAGCCAGAACATGGCAAAGTTTTCTGGGATACATCAATTGGCAAAGGCCATCCTGGATGGCATATAGAATGCTCGGCTATGTCAATGAAATATTTAGGGGAAACATTTGACATTCATACTGGAGGAGTTGATTTAATTTTCCCTCACCATACTAATGAAATTGCCCAATCAGAAGCAGCCACAAAAAAGAAGTTTGTTAATTACTGGATGCATAATGAACATTTACTGGTTCAAGGCAAGAAAATGAGCAAATCATTAGGCAATTTTTATACTTTAAGAGATATTAAGGATAAAGGATACAATCTTTTATTAATGAGATTTATTTTATTAAAAACACATTATCGCAAAGTTCTGAATTTTACTTTAAAAGATTTTGAAAAAGCAGAATCAACGACTATTAAATTATTAGATTTTCTTATTAATCTTGATTCAATTAAAAGTAAAGGGAAAAATAAGCTTGATATAAAAGGGAAAATATCTGAAACCAGAGATGATTTTAAAAAAGCAATGGGCAATGATTTAAATATCAGTTCTGGATTAGCATCTCTTTTTGATTTTATGAATGAGATTAATAAAATACTTAAGAATTTGAATTTAAAACAGGCCCAGGAGATTAAAAAATATATTATGGAAATTGATTCTGTTTTGGGGTTTATAGATTTGCTTTATCAGAAATATCGAAAACAATTGTCTGAATTAATTAATAATAAAACAATTAAAAAAATGCTCAACCAGAGAACTAAAGCAAGGGATAATAAGGATTATAAAAAAGCGGATAAAATAAGAATAGATTTATTAAAAAAGGGGATTGTTATAGAAGACACAGAAAAAGGCTGTAATGTCAGATTGTTAAAAATGATAGATTAAATTTAAGAAATATATGAAAATCTTTCAGGGATCAAAAATTATCTGGCAGTATTTAAAGGGATATAAATCCAAAGTTTTTGCAATAACTTTAATTGCAATTTTGGGTTCTTTTATTGTCGCTATTATCCCATATCTTTATGGTTATTTGGTTGATGCTGTAATTTCAAAAGCAACTGATTTCGAAATAATTATTGGTTTTCTTCTCTTGTGGTTAGTTTTATCATTAGTGGGGGATTGGCTTGATAGAACAGCTAGATATCGTGGATATGATATTGCAATAGATATTGAGAATAATTTTCGTCTGGAAATTACTAATCATCTTCTATATTTGCCCTTAAGCTTTCATAAGAATAAAAAAATGGGAGAAATAGTTCAACGCGCTTCCCGAGGAGCTGATTATTTAGAAACAATTATCAGTAATGTCATCTTTCATCTTGGTCCGCAGTTTTTAACAGTAGTCGTTGCTTTAGTGATTATGAGTTTTGTTGAGTGGCGTTTAACTTTATTGCTTTTTTTGATTTTAGTTTTTTATTCTTTAGCTTCTGTCTGGAAGACGAGAGCAATTGTTAAAGCACAGAAGAAATTGAATAAAGTTTATGAAAAATCCTATGGAAATCTTTACGATTCTATTCTTAACATTCAAACAGTAAAATCTTTTACTCGCGAACAAAAAGAAGAGAAAAGAGCTTATAGAGATTTTAAAATTAATGCTGGTCAGCAATATAAGTTATTTTTAAGTTTCTGGCGTGATCTTTACGCTTGGCAGCAAGCTATTTTTAGCGCAGGTTTTGTTTTTATCTTTGGAGTTGCTATTTATTTTTTAAATATAGGAATAATTACTCCCGGGCAGTTAGTAATGTTTATCGGATATGTTAGTTTAGTTTATTCTCCGTTTGGTATGTTGGCTAATAATTATCGAATGATTAGAATTGGTTTAACTGCTATCCAGCGAGCTAGAAAGCTTCTTGATGCCGAGCCAGAATTATATCAAAAAGATAAAAAAGAATTTAAAAATATTAAGAGCTTAGTAGAATTTCAAAATATAAGTTTTAGTTACCAAAAGAATAAAGATATTTTAAAAGATATTAATTTTAAAATTAAACAGGGACAGATGGTGGCTTTAATTGGTGAAAGCGGAGTTGGCAAGACAACTTTAGTTGATTTAATCTCTCGTTATTATATTCCTAAACAAGGTAAAATATTAATTGATAATCAGAATATTGCGGAAGTAAACTTAGAGTCATTAAGAAAACAAATTGCTATTGTGCCGCAAGAAATAACTCTATTTAATGATACTATCAAAAATAATATTGGCTATGGAAAATTAAAAGCGACTGATGAAGAAATTATTGAAGCGTCAAAAGCAGCTCATGTCCATCAGTTTGTTCAGAAATTTCCTAAAAAATATAATCAGTTAGTTGGTGAGCGTGGGATCAAGCTTTCTACTGGCCAGAAACAGCGAGTAGCTATTGCCCGGGCCATTTTAAGAGACCCTAAAATTCTTATTTTAGACGAAGCTACTTCCAGCTTAGATACAGCTACTGAAAAATTAGTTCAAGAAGCTCTTGCTCATCTTATTAAAGGCAGAACTACTTTCGTGATTGCTCACCGTTTAAGCACTATTCAAAAGGCCGATTTGATTTTGGTCCTTGAAAAAGGCAGAATTATTGAAGAAGGCGACCATCAAGAACTTATTTCTAAGGGCGGCGTTTATAAGAAACTCTGTGAGCTTCAGTCAACAATAATTAGGTAAATTTTAAGAGAAAGTTATAAATAATTAAAATTATTTTAAGTTAAGGCGAGAAATTATAAAATTCTTCGTCAGAATTTAGAATAATATAATTCTATGCCAAAAATATTTATTACTCGCCAGATTCCTGAAAAAGGGATAAGTTTGTTAAAAGATAAGGGATGGGACGTTTCAGTTGGTCCAGAAGATAAAATATCAAGAGAGGATTTATTAGAAGGCGTTAAAGGCGTTGACGCTATTTTATCAGTCTTAACAGAGAAGATTGATAAAGAGGTTATAGAAGCAGCTGGCAAGCAATTAAAAATTATTGCTAATTACGCAGTTGGCTATAATAACATTGACGTAGCTGAAGCACAGAGAAGAGAGATTATAGTAACTAATACTCCGGGCGTTTTAACTGACTCAGTAGCCGAGCATACAATTGCTTTTCTTTTTTCCATTGCCGAGAGAATTGTTGAAGCAGATAAATTTATTCGAGCCGGCAAGTATAAAGCATGGGGACCGAAACTGCTTTTAGGAGCAGATATTAAAGGAAAAACATTGGGGATTATAGGATTAGGTAGAATTGGTTCAGCAGTAGCTCAAAGAATGCAAGACGGTTTTGATGTAAAAATTGTTTATTACGATCTTAAGCGCAATAAAGAATTAGAAGAAAAATTTGGCATGGAATACAGAGAATTAGATGATTTATTAAAAGAATCAGATTTTGTAAGTTTGCATACTGTTTTGACAGAAAAAACTCGCCATTTAATCAATGCAGAAAAATTAGAATTAATGAAGCCAACAGCTTATTTAATTAATACTTCTCGCGGTCCGATTATTGACGAAACGGCTTTGGTTGAAGTATTAAAGGGAAAGAAAATTGCCGGAGCTGCATTAGATGTATTTGAAAAAGAACCGGAATTAATGCCTGGTTTAAGTGAATTAGAAAATGTTGTTTTAACTCCTCATATTGCTTCAGCTACTTTAGGAACTCGGGATAAAATGGCTGAAATGGCTGCTAATAATATTATCGCTGCTTTAGAAGGCCAGACCCCACCCAATTTAGTTGAAGCAAAATGACTTTTTCTTCTCAAGAAAGATTGGTTTTCAAAAAGGGCTATAAAATTATAGCTGGAGTTGATGAAGCTGGGCGCGGTTCTTTGGCTGGTCCGGTAGCAGGAGCAGCTGTTTTAATTGATAAAAATAATTTACCTGATCTTAAAGGTATAAAAATTAAGGACTCTAAACAGCTTTCTGAAAAACAAAGAAAAGAAGTTTTTGAGGCAATTAAACAAGAACCAAACATTAAATGGTCAGTAAGTTTTGTCTGGCCAAAAGTAATTGATAAAATCAATATTTTAAAAGCTACTGAACTGGCTTGGTTAAGGTCATTAAAGAAATTTAAAAAATGGCCGGATTTTCTTTTTTTAGACGGCAATAAAACTTTGAATAATTTAAAAATTAAACAGAGAGCAGTTGTTAAAGGCGATGAAAAGATTTTATCTGTGTCCCTGGCTTCAATTATAGCCAAGGTTAGTCGGGATAGATTGATGCAGCGGCTTGATAAAAAATATCCTAAATATGGATTTGCTCAACATAAAGGATACGGAACTAAACTTCATTTGGAAAGATTAAAAAAATTTGGTCCATGCGAAATTCATCGTAAAAGTTTTAAGCCAGTTTCTGCTAATAAAAAAAGCAATATGATTTTGATAAAAAATATAACTATTATTACACAAAATTCTAAACGACAGTTAATTAAGAACGGCGGGTTAGTTATTGAAAAGGATAGGATTAAAGATATTGGCCAGACCAAGAACATAGAAAAAAAGTATAGAAGACAAGTAGAAAAAGTAATTGATGGCCAGGGCAAAATAGTTATGCCTGGCTTGATTAATACTCATGGCCATTTAGCTATGAGTCTTTTGCGCGGTTATGCTGATGATATGAATTTAGAAGAATGGTGGCTAAAGCGTGTTTATCCAATTGAATCTAAATTTGGCCGTAAAGAAGTTTATTGGGGTTCTTTATTATCTATGTTGGAAATGATTAAGTCAGGTACAACCTGTTTTACTGATTTCTATTACTATCAAGATCAAGTTAATGGTGCAGCTAAAGAAATAGGAATAAGAGGAATTTTGGGCTGCGCAATTTTAGATTTGCCGACTTTTGCTTTTAAAAACACAACAGAGGCATTTAAAAAAATTAAAGATTTGATTAAGAAAAAGCTTATGAATATGGCTTTAGCCCCTCACATGTTTCAGACCACTTCCTTGAAGACATATCAGAAATGTAAAAAAATAGCCAATGAGAATAATTTGCTATTAACAACGCATCTGGCCGAAACAAAACAAGAGGTTGAATATTGTTTAAAGAAATATAAAAAGAGGCCAATAGAAGTTTTAGCTAAGGCAGGGATCTTGGATAAAAAAACTCTGTTAGTCCATTGCTGCTGGCTCAATAAAAAAGAGATTAAAATTTTAGCTCAATCCAAGGCCTCTGTTTCTCATTGCCCGGTTTCTAATATGAAATTAGCTTCAGGAACAATGCCATTGCCCGAAATGATTAAAGCTGGCATTAATATCAGTTTGGGTACAGATAGCGCCTGCTCTAATAATGCTTTGGATATGTTTCAAGAGATGAAAACAGCTGCTTTATTACATAAAGTCAATCAGCTAAACCCAATGGCAACTGATGCTCAAATGATTTTAGATATGGCTACCATTAATGGAGCTAAGGCTTTAAATTTAGAAAAAGAAATTGGTTCTTTGGAAAAAGGGAAAAAAGCCGATTTGATTATCCTTAATTTTGAAGAACCTCATTTATTGCCTGTTTATAATTACATTTCTCATTTGACCTATTCAGTCAAAAGCAGCGACGTAGAAACTGTTATCATTAATGGAAAAATTATTATGGAGAAAAGAAAAATTAAGCGAACTAGAATCAATAAGATTTTAGATAAAATCAAAGAATTTGCTATTTTAAAGAATAAATGATATGCTAAAAAATATGACTAATAAAAAAACAATTATTTTAGGGATAATAGCTTTAGCCTTTTTAGGCGGAGTAGTTTGGTATTCCAGTCAGAACAAACAGCCAATAGATAATCAAGCTGCTTCTATTGCTGAAAGCGTTGCTAAAGGCGATAATGCTGAACTTTTAAACGATTTTGCTTTAGGCGACGACAAAGCCCCAGTAACTATTATAGAATACTCCAGTCATTTATGCGGACATTGCGCTGATTTCCATTCAGAAACACTGCCTTTAATTATTGATAAATATATTAAAGAAGGACAAGTTAAAGTTATCCACAGAATTGTTTCTCCTTCTGTTTTAAGCATGGCAGTTCTGTGCGCTAGCGAACAAGGAAATTTTTGGCAGTTTGATGAGTATCTTTTTGAACATATTCAAGAGATTCTAGAACAAGTTAGTGGAATTGATTCGCCAGAGGAAGCAGAAGCCATGGTGATTGATTGGCTAAAAACAACTGCTGGGAATTTAGATTTAGATAAGGATAGATTTAATCAATGTTTTGATTCATCGAAATACGAGAAGGAAATTATAGCGTGGTTTGATAAAGCTGATGAAGATGGCGTGAAAGGAACGCCAACTTTCCTGATTGATGGTGAGAAAGTTATTGGCGCTCAGTCATATATAAATTTCGAAAAGATTATTGAAGAAAAACTCAATCAATAATTAGATCTTTTAAAAATTTAAGGGAGGTGATTGAACGTGAATTTAGATATATTAACCGGCGAAAATAAAAAAATGATTAGGGAAATAGTAAAAAATCTTTCTAGGTCTGGAATAGATCTTAGAGATCCAAATGAAAAGATTGAACAAATTCTTAATAAATTTAGAAAAAAAGGCGAAATAGCTGATTTCTTGCCTAAAGCCAGATACAAAGAACTTTACGGACTTTTAGCGATAATAGTAAAAAAAGACAAATATGATGTAGTGTCAGTTAATGTAAACGGAGAACAAAAAACAAAGAAGAATCTGAGAAGAGAATTAAGAAAGTATTTTCAAGAAGTAAAAAAATCCTGACTAAAGTTATAACAAACTAATTAACGGTCAGGATTTTTGTTTTTTAAATTTTTGTGCTATTATATAAATACATATTGTCGTAGCTCAAAATGCTATGCTATAATTAAATAAATATTTATGCCAGCGATAAAAGTTTATTCCACTCCTACTTGCTCTTATTGTTATACGCTTAAAGCCTTTTTAGATGAACATGGATTTCAGTATGAAGATATTAATGTATCTGAAGACCAAAGAGCCGGAGAGGAAATCGTTCAAAGATCTGGTCAAACAGGAGTTCCAGTAATAGATATAGACGGGGAAATTGTTATTGGCTTTGATAGAGAAAGAATTTGTGAATTATTAAATATTAAAGATTAAAAAATTATGACAAAAATAGCAATCAATGGCTTTGGTCGTATTGGCCGGCCAACCCTTAGAAGAATTTTTGAAAAACATCCAGAGTTGGAAGTAAAAGCTATTAATGATTTAACTGACACTAAAACACTGGCTCATCTTTTGAAATATGATTCTGCTTATGGTATTTACGATAGAGAGATTAAAAGCGATAACAGTCATTTAATTATTAACAAGACAAAAATTAAATGCTTATCTGAGAAAGATCCGGCTAATTTACCATGGGAAGAATTAGGCATAGATGTTGTTTTAGAATGCACTGGTTTTTTCAGAAACTTTGAAAGCGCAAAAAAACATTTAGAAGCAGGAGCTAAGAAAGTAATTATTTCAGCACCTTCTAAAAGCCCAGAAATTTCTCATTTTATTTTAGGTGTTAATCAGGAAAAATATGATAATAAAAAGGATAATATTGTTTCAATGGCTTCATGCACAACTAATTGCTTAGCGCCAGTAGCTAGTATTATCCATAAAGAATTTGAGATAAAATCTGGTTTAATGACAACAATTCACAGTTATACAAATGACCAAAGATTACTTGATTCTCCTCATAAAGACCTGCGTAGAGCGCGTTCAGCAGCCTTATCAATGGCGCCTACTACTACTGGAGCAGCTATCGCTGTAATAAAAATCATCCCTGAATTAAAAGGCAAAATTAATGGTTTAGCTGTTAGGATTCCGAGTCCAGTTGTTTCTTTGATTGATTTTGTAGCCAAGGTTAAAAAAGAAACAACAGTTAAAGAAGTCAATTCTATTTTTAAAAAAGCATCAGAACAAGATAATTTTAAGGGAATTTTAGATACTGAAGATAATTTATTGGTTTCCGCTGACTACAAGGGTAATTCTTTTTCTTCAATTATTGATACTGCCTCAACTATGGTTCAAGGAGGAAATTTAGTTAAAATTTTAGCCTGGTATGATAATGAATATGGCTATGCTTGTAGATTAGCCGAATTAGCCGAATTTATCGGAAAAAAACTATGATTTATTTAGGAGCTGACCATGCTGGCTTTAATCTAAAAGAGGAACTCAAAAAATATCTTGAGGAATTAGGGTATGAATATGAAGATTTAGGCAATAAAGTTTTAGAATTAGAAGATGATTATCCTGATTTTGCCTTGAAAATAGCTGAAAAAGTAATTGAAACCAATGAAAAAGGAATTTTAATTTGCGCTACTGGGTTTGGGATGGCAATGGCAGCTAATAAAATAAAGGGTATTCGGGCCGCTGTTTGCTGGGATGATTTTACTGCTTTGCAGTCAAGAGAGCATAATGACGCTAATGTTCTTTGTTTGGGCAGTAAAATAATAGATTCAGAAACTGCCAAAAAAATTGTCAGAACCTGGCTGGAAACAGATTTCAGCAACGACGAAAGGCATGTAAGGAGATTAGAAAAAATTGAGAAATTAGAATAATGATTAAAATTATCCCTGCTATTATTGCTAAAGATTTTCAGGAGTTGCAGAATAAAGTTAAAAAAGTAGAGCCGTATGTTGATTGGGTTCAATTTGACATAATGGATGGAGAATTTGTTGATAATATAACATGGAAAACCCAGGCTGATTTAAAGGAATTAAAAACTAATCTAAAGTTAGAAGCTCATTTATTAATTAAAAATCCAGAATTAATTATTGATGATTGGATTAGTTCAGGCATAGATAGAATTATTTTCCACTACAGTTCAACTAAAAAACACCAGGAGATTATTAAAAAAATAAAAAAAGCTGGCTTAAAAATTGGTTTGGCAATTAATCCAGAAACCCATATTAAAGTAGTTGATACATTTATTAAACAACTTGATTTAATTACAGTAATGACGGTTAATCCGGGCTGGAGTGGTCAAGGCTTTTTACAAGAACATTTAGAGAAAATTAGACAACTACGGGAGAAATATCAGGAAATTGATATTGAAGTAGATGGAGGGATAAACTTAGAAACAGGCCCCATGGCAATTGAAGCCGGAGCTAATATTTTAGCTGTTGGCAGCGCAATTTTTAAAAGCGGTAACATCAAAAAAACAATTGAAGATTTAAAAAATGACCATTAAAGAATTAGAGAAAAAAGCTAATGATATTAGGAAGGACTTAGTTGATATGCTTACTGAAGCTAAATCAGGGCATTCAGCAGGTTCTTTGGGCATGGCTGATGTTCTTACGGCTTTGTATTTCGGCGATGTGGTTAAATATAATGCTAAAAAACCGAATTGGCCAAAACGCGATTACGTGGTAGTCTCTAATGCTCATATTTGCCCTGTCTGGTATGCTGTTTTGGCGCATGCTGGTTATTTTGATAAAAAAGAACTTAAGACCTTGCGTAAATTAGGCAGCATTCTACAAGGCCATCCTCATCGACAAAGCGTTCCCGGCATAGAAACATCAGGCGGTTCCTTGGCTCAAGGTCTGCCAATCGCCTGCGGCATGGCTTATAACTTTGCCAAGATTGACAAAAAAGATAATTGGGTTTGGGCGCTTACTTCAGATGGCGAGCATGATGAAGGTTCTATGTGGGAAGCAGCTATGTTTGCTGGTAAATATAAGTTGTTTAACATTACTCAAATTATGGACAGGAATAATATTCAAATTGACGGCTACACAGAAGATGTTATGCCCTTGGAGCCATTAAGAGATAAATATGAAGCATTTGGCTGGCATGTGATGGATGTGGATGGGCATAATATGGAAGAGATTATTGACGCTTGCAATAAATCAAAGGCAATTTTTGAAAAGCCGAGTTTAATTATTTCTCATAATATTCCTGGCAAAGGAGTTGATTTTATTGAGTGGAAGTATTCCTGGCACGGAAAAACTCCAAATAAAGAAGAAGCAAAAAAAGCTTTGGATGAGTTAAGAACTTTAGGCAATAGGATTAAAAGCGAAAGCGAGTAATTAAAGGACAGTCCTTAAAATGATGTCCCTTTTAACACGCCGTTAGGCGGGTTGTAAAGGGCGTCATTTTAAAGACTGTCCTTGTCAAAATTTAAGAATCGTCCTTTCGAGCGTGACCTTCCGCCTCTGGCGTAATATCACTACTCTCAATGACAATCCTTAAATTTTTAAGGCACGGCCTTACTAAATATGTTAGCTAAAAACTTATATCAAAAAGAAAAATTAGAGCAAAAGCCAACCCGTGATGGTTATGGACTGGGTTTGGTTGAATTAGGAAAGGAAAATAAAGATATAGTTGTTTTAGGAGCTGATTTGACTAGTTCTACGCGCTGTAATTGGTTTCAAGATGAATTCCCTGAAAGATTTATCCAATGCGGTATTGCTGAACAAAATATGATTGGCGTGGCAACAGGTCTGGCTCTTACAGGCAAAATCCCATTTGTTTCAACTTATTCTGTATTTTGTCCTGGCCGAAACTGGGATCAAATTAGAATATCAGTTGCCTATAACAATGTTAATGTAAAAATGACAGGAGCTCATGCTGGTGTCTCTGTAGGCGCAGATGGAGCAACTCATCAGGGATTAGAAGATATTGCTCTAACGCGCTGTTTGCCTAATATAACAGTTCTGGCGCCTTGTGATGCGATTGAGACGCAGAAAGCGACTCTTGCTGCCGGGAGAATGAAAGGACCTGTTTATTTAAGATTTGCCCGGGAACCTACCCCAGTTTTTACTACTAAAAGAACGTCCTTTAGAATTGGCCAGGCAGAAGTTCTTCGCAAAGGCAAAGATGCAAGCATAATTGCTTGCGGTCCGATTGTTTATGAAGCATTATTAGCTGCTGAAGAATTATCTGAACAGGGAATTAGTGTTCGGGTAATTAATAATCATACAATTAAGCCGATTGATGAAGAAGAAATTATAAAAGCAGCAGAACAAACAGGAGCTATTGTTACTGGCGAAGATCATCAAGTAATGGGCGGATTAGGCAGCGCTGTAGCAGAGGTTTTGTCTAAAAACGAACCAGTGCCTATAGAAATGATAGGGGTTCAAAATCGCTTTGGCGAGTCCGGTGAACCAGAAGAATTAATGGAAGAATTTGGTTTGGTTGCAAAAAATATTAAAGAAGCGGTTATAAGAGTTATCAAGAGGAAAGGATAAAAGCTATTGCTCAAGCTATTGCTCAAAGACGAATTTTTTTGAATCGCTTATCCCTACCCTCGCTTCGCTCGGGCGCGCGCCCACACCTACGATTCAAAAAATTGTCTTTTTCGCAATTGTTTAATATGAATTATGATATTATAACTTTTGGTTCGGCTACCCAAGATGTTTTTATGAGCAGTAAAAAATTAGAGGTAGTTGAAGATGAAAAGTTTGCTACTAAAAAAGGGCTTTGTGTTCCTTTGGGCTCAAAAATGCGCATGGATGATGTGCTTTTTGCTATGGGAGGATGCGGAACTAATAGCGCGGCTAGTTTTTCTGAACAGGGTTTAAAGACTGCTTATTGCGGTATGATCGGCAAAGATGCTTTTGGACAGGAAATTAAAAAAGAATTAAAAAAACATAATGTCTCTTTGGATTTAATGAAGGAATCAAATGAATTTCCAACTGCTTTTTCAGTAATTCTTTCCTTGCCTGAAGCAGGCAGAAGCATTTTAGAAAAATATGGAGCTTGCCATGAATTAACTGACAAAGACATTCCTTTTGACAAACTTAAGGCAAATTGGTTATACATTGGTTCTTTATCAGGGAAAAGCCATCAAATGCTTGTGCCTTTAATTGATTTTGCCAATAAAAATAATATTAAAGTAGCTTCTAATCCAGCTGGCAGCCTTAAAACATTGGAACATACAGAAATTCTTAAATCAGCGCTTAATAAGATTGATATTTTAATCCTTAATCAAGAAGAATCGTCTAAATTAACTGGAATAGATTTTAATAAAGAAAAAGAAATTTTTCAGAAATTAGATGAATGGGTTGATGGGATTGTTGTAATGAATAAAGGCCCGCGCGGAGTAACTGTTTCTGACGGCAAAAACTTATACTCTGCGGGTATTCCAGAATCTGGCTTAGTTGATAGGACAGGAGCAGGTGATTCTTTTGCTTCTGCTTTTGTGTCCGGATATATTGAAAAAAATGACATTGCTCATGCAATTCAATTAGGCACAGCTAATGCCACGTCCTGTTTGCAGAAAATGGGCGCTACTAATGGCTTGCTTAAAAAAGGTGAATGGGGCTCTTGGGAGAAAGTAGAAGTGACAAAGATATAAAAGGACAGTCTTTAAAATGACATCCTTGCCAAACAATTCTTTTAAATATTTATTAAGCATTAAAACTAAGATGGAAAGGATGTCATTTTAAGGACTGTCCTTGGTATTTATGAATCCAGTTTTAAAATTAGCTAAATTATTAAGAACTCCTGAAAAGGTTATTTTGGATTTGGAAAAGAAAATGAATAGGATTACTGGAAAGCAAGGAGTAATTGGAAAAATTATTCAAGAAAACGATAATAAAATTAATCAAAAATTAGAAAAATTAGGATTAAACAGAAGTTCAAAAGCAAAGGATATTTATGAAGCGTTAATTGCCAAGGCAAAACAAAGCGATCAATCTCTTTTCAGCCATTTTCATCAATTGAATTTTTCTACAGCAGCTGGTTCTCAGGATCTAATTAATACAATAAAAGAATTAACAGGAAATTTATCAGGTTTTTTCCTTAAAGAGGAGAAAATAAAAGAATTATTCAGATCAAATCCTCCAAAGAATATTATGGAAATTCTAGGATATGGAAATGATATTGATGAAATGCTAAAAAAAGAGAATGTTTTTGAACTTTTTTGCGCTTTGCGTTTTGCTGAAGATAGTAATTGGCTTAATAATATTTTTTTCCAATCTTATGGATATTTAACAAGAGAAGACTTTGAAAAAAGGCCTATAAAAATAATGGTTTTGCCTGAAAAATGGTCAGGCAAAGGACAGGAATTTTTAGAGAAAAAATTTCATCATATGAGCCATTTAAAAGAAGTCGGCGTTGTTTTTATCATCCCTGTTATTAAAAGTCATACTAATGAAGCTCTATATTGCTTTTTTATGACTCTTCATTATACTTACGAAGTTTATTGGCACGCGCGTCTTTTTGAAATATATAGCGAACAAGACAATTTTGTCCAGAAAATGACAGAAGCGCTAAGGGTTCATGTGAGCGATTTTCCTCTGCCTAATAATGAAAAAATGAGCTGGCGCATGATGCCGGCGTATTTGGCTAAAAAGGATCCTAATGATTCCAGACTGTTTGAACCGCATATTAGCCCAGAGGCATGGCATTATACTAAAGCAGCCATATGCATTGATAAATTTAGTCAGCAGTTCCCTGATTCAGGATTTGATTTTTGGCAGGGATCTGATGTTTTATCTGAATATTTTTCTAATAGTTCAGGCCAAGAAGATTTAATAAGTTTTGATTTATTTGATAATGGTATTTCTTTGCTTCAGCAAAAAGATTTTGAATTCAGGTATCTTTATCATCAGCAGGAAGCACTTTGGAATAAAATTTTTATTGAATATATGGGAGAAGAAATGTTAGATAAATTAATGATGGAGAATTTGGATAAGGGTTATGTAGTTTTATCAAAGGACAGTCCTTAAAATTACATCCTTTTGCATAAGGATGTAATTTTAAGGACTGTCCTTGTATAATTATGTTAGATATTTTTAAAAAAGCAAAAAAGAATAAGTATGCAATTGGCGCTTTTAATGTTTCTAATTTAGAACAGCTTAAAGCGATTATTCAAGCAGCCCAAGGATTAAAAGGGCCTGTTATTATTGCCACTTCTCAAGGAGAGAGTAAATTTATTGGCAAAAAGCAAATTAGGGCATTGATTAATGCGTACAAGGAAGAAAGCAATTTGCCAATATTTTTACATTTAGACCATGGCAAATCATTAGAAGTTATTAAAGAGGCTATTGAATCTGGATATGATTCTATTCAATTTGATGGTTCAGAATTAAGTTTTGAAGAGAATATAGAAATGACTAAAAAAGTAGTTGATTTGGCTAAAGACAAAGGCATTAAAAACATTGAAGGAGAAATGGGTTATTTAAGAGGAAAATCATCTTTGCAAGAAGCAGTGGAAATTAAAGAAGAAGATTTAACTAACCCAAAACAAGCAGAGGAATTTATTGAAAAAACAGGGGCAACTAGCTTAGCTATTGCTATTGGCAATATTCATGGTATTTTTAAGTCGAATCAGAATCCTCATCTGTTTCTAGATAGATTAGAAGAAATAAATAATCAGATAGGCGATAAGGCATTTTTGGTTTTACATGGCGGTTCTGGAACTCCAGAAGAGGATATTAAAAAAGCAGTTAAATTGGGGATAACTAAGATTAATGTTAATACAGAATTGCGGCTTGCTTATACTCAATCGCTCAAAAAATATTTAGAAGAAAATCCAAATGAGACCACTCCTTATAAAATTATGCCTTTAGTTGTTGAAACAGTTCAAAAGGTCGTTGAGGAAAAAATTAAATTATTTAATAATAATGAAAATTAAAATAGACAAAGAAAAATGTATTGGCTGCGGCAGCTGTACAGCAGTTTGCCCAGATGTTTTTGAAATAAAAGATGACAACAAAGCTTGTGTTAAACAAGGCAAAGAAGAAGCAACTGACCAATGCGTTCAAGAAGCTGTTGATATTTGCCCAATACAAGCTATTAAAATTGGTGAATAGATTATAGAGTCAATCCCTTAATTATTCTTGACCCAAGGGGCTTTTTTAGTTAGAATAGA
>Ga0233415_10000088_pt1 | contig 41267 bp, 28 predicted proteins | sample Na_anoxic_12_MG_FD_188631 | JGI IMG/M metagenome (GOLD analysis project Ga0233415, IMG submission 188631) | Seawater microbial communities from Saanich Inlet, British Columbia, Canada - Na_anoxic_12_MG | ecosystem: Environmental > Aquatic > Marine > Inlet | place: Canada: British Columbia...
GTTGAATTCTCTAGGTAAATACCTTTAGACCCATTATCGTCAACACTAAACATAGGCAGGGAAACTTCAGAGTTAACTATAGTGCATCCCGATGTATTTAAAAACGAATCTAATCTTGCATCAAAGTCTATTACTGAATTCCAACACCCATAACCTAGGACATTTCCAAACGATTGCAGGTGCGCTGTTTGAGTATCCTCACCCCCAGCATTTTTAGAGTATGTATTTGTACGTTCTGTATTTCTAGCCCCTCCCACAATAGAAGAGTTAAGGCTTTGTATACCTACCTGACAACCTCCACTGATGGTCCTCATGTATTTACCTGAACCCTCAGCACTGCTAGTATCAAATATTAGGTTAGAGTGGTCTAAGAAGATGCCGACACCTCTAGAGTTCCCCTCTAGATTTTCATCATTATCCTCGAAAGCATAGGAGGCAGCACCCCACCCCTGACTCAAAACTCTATACACTGCTAAAGATTTGGTAACGGACACGTTAGATTGATTAGCGAGGATACCTGTGGTTCTACACCTTACAACTGCGACATCCTCCAACAGAACGTTGGAATTTAGTATGGATAACCCGCTCTCTCTAAGGTACTGTACCATTTGAGGGAAAACGGAACGGAACACAGCCCCATCAACCATTACACCTTTTAACTTAACCTTATTACAGTCTTTAATTTCAATACCGCTAAAGTACGCGCCATATAAAGAGGCACAAGCCGTGTCCACGCCTGAAACAGGATTATCTCGGTAACAATTAGCGAGGCCACTGGTAACTCCATCAAACGTAACGGACGGGAAAGGCCCAGCTAAGCAACTTTCATCTTTAGTAGTTGAGCCAATGTCAGAATAGTTATCTACATAAAATCCGTCAACGGAGGAGAAGTTGTAATTACCGTAAATATCCTGGGTAAAGCTTACACCTCCATTAAATTCATGCTGGGAATCGGGAGTTTGATGGGCGATAGCAGCGCCAAGCCTCCAGCTTACCGCATTGAAAGTAAGGTCTCCAGTTCGCTGAGAAACCTTTAAAGGCAATGCAGTTTCTAAGGCAGTAGACGATACTTGGGAAGGTATATTATACTGGTCTGCGATAACTGTAGAAACGTTTTTATAAGCCTTTACCTTGGTAATAAGCGCTGAGGTATCTGAGCCTTGATTTAATATTTGTACCTGTAAAGCTCCATCTCCGTGACACTTAATACCTGTAATGTTAAGCGCACCTAGGTTTCCGTAGTCTGCAATTTCAATGTTGAGCGGATAGTTGAGAATCCTAGGCACGGCATCAACAGCATCTTGTACGCTGGAGTAAATGCCCGATTCGCTGTCAGGGGTTGCGGTGGAGGAAACTAAAAGAGTTACGCCTGAGTATGTCCCTGAACCAGGAAATCCCATAGCTTGCCCGATTAACCTATCGCGTATTTCTAATCCTGTAGTAGCAAGATTGTCATCAGTATAGTTATAAAAGGTGCTAGGGTCATAATGAAAGACGTCAGGGAATCCAGACGTAATAACGTCCCCCCCTCCAGTAACATCATAATACTCATAAGTACGGCTCATTATACCAACCTATCTAAATCAAACATGTTCAAGGAACGTACTCCGACTCCATAAGTTGGATTACCTCCTAAGGTATCTCTACCTTCCCCTCCAAGAGAGGTAGTAGAGCGGTAAATAGAAACTAGGTTTACCTTTTTATTTGTGGCATGTTTGGTATTGGCAAATACGTTAGCAGCGGACTCATCAACCCAATTTCTCATATACCCTTGCCACCCTAAGTGGAGAGGAGGTACTGGCATGTGTGGGTGTAGTTGACCTAAATCCCAGAGCATCCCTGCTCCTTCAGTCATAGGGGCGTGAGTTATAAGGCCATTCATTTTTCCAGGCTCGTAGGGTAATCCTGCTAAACCTCTACCGAAAACGGGCTCTGTCCCAGAAGTAGAACCGTACTCTAAACCTACATGGCGGGATACATCTTCAATACCAAAAGTATCAATAGCAGTATCAAACATGGTTTGGTATCCCTGACCACCGCATTGGTCCAGGGGGGAACCCCCTCCAAAATATTGGGACCTTATGGGGTATCCATCGTAAGCTACTTCGGTATAGGACTTTAGGTACCCCCTGTTAGAACCGACAATTCGGAATATTCCTAAATTATAGAAACCATCTACAGACCCTGCTGTAATTGAACAAGTTTCAAAAGTACTAGCAGCAAACCCATACTTGCCATAATAGTCACAAGCAGCGCCGTTGTGCCATCTTCCTGTAGGGCCGTGCCAAGTGCTTCCAACGCAGGCCGTTTCAGGCGCTAACCTATTAATAAGAAGGTTTGAAGCGTGGAGTCTAGAGGTATCAGCTATGTTCCATAAATGTACCCTGCTTCCAACACAAGAAAAATCAATATCATTAGTGTCAAAGTTCTCTTCTTGAGTGGCTAGTGTTCCTTGATTAATAACATTTGCCCCGCCAACATCAAATTTAGGAAGATTGTATTGAATGGTCGGGGGTGTGGTTGTTGTAGTAGATGACTCAGTAGAAAGAGTAGTAGTAGCGAGAGTAGTAGTAGCGAGAGTAGTAGTAGCGAGAGTAGTAGAGAGAGTAGTAGTAGCGTCGGTGACGGTAGTGACAGCAAGAGTGGTAGCGTCGGTTGGGGTAGTAGCGGCAGTAGCGGCAGTGGTAGCGGTAGTAGACGTGGTAGTAGCGGTATCTACATCACAACAGGATGTAACTAAATCACAAATATTAGACGTAAGGGAAGGCGGGCCTCCTGAAGTGGTTAAACCATCGTACTCACAGCCCGTACCATTGTAATTATACATAACCCCTGAAACGGAGGAAGAATTCATACCGAACTTAAAATTAACTAAGTTAGCATTAACCTGACTCGCTCCTACAGCTCTAACGCACATACCCCCCGTACTAATGTCTGGGTGGTCGTCGTTAGGCGCACCACTTAAACTAGTCCGTGTAAAGGTATCAAAGCCCCCAGCCTCTACCTGAAGAGTACCTATCGCATTTTCTGTAAACCCGTTAGGGCAGAATCTAACAAAACTACCTGACGTTGCGGACGTATACAGTCCAGATAAAGCAGACAGCGATTTAGAGTCTACGGATGATGCGTGGGTTAAAGAAGACCCTCCCAAAGACTCCATACTAATCGTAGATTTGTTGCTTGCTACTACACACGCCCTATTAGCATGCAAATCAATCATGGTATGGTTAGAAGACGAGTCCAGTCCATAAAGAGACCCATTAGGCGCAGACTCTCCAGCGGTTATAGGAGGCCCAAATGACGCTTCCGAGTTGTTAACCGCAAGGACAGCAATACCGTATCGAGAAATTTTAGTAGGGCCAGAAAAAGTAATCTTCGAATTGCCGTCAGCGCAAGTAGCCGCTGTAGTCCAGTTACGCTCCATTGCGGCTAAACTATTAATGGTACCGTAGGAACCTAACCCAGTAGCCCCTTTACTCGTCCCTCGAATTGTTAGAGTGGAATTCTTTTCTGCTCTAGCGCACTTACCTCCTACACCTCCATTTACCCCAGGAGTAGCGACTACTAACTGTACGAACTCTCCATTGGAATTATCAGAGATTAGAATAGAGGGGGCTGCAGCATTATGATTGCTCATCGCTAACCGAGTTATTGTATTCTGGCCTGTACCTGAATAGGACCCTCCCCACATATCAAGATTGAGGATGGCGCTGCAGTCTTGGGCTGGGGATATTGAAGACCCTTTATCTGAGTGAATATTAATACCATTATAGTCGGCACAATAAGCAGGCTTTGGTTTATCCGAGCCTAGGGTTGCACTACAACTACCATACGCAGCAAACCACGTTGAAAAGTTACCGTATTGAAATCCTGATTTGCTTAGATATACACCCTCATCCTGATTGTAGTCAATACTAAATTGAGGGAGAGTGATATTGGATTGGAAGGCATCCACTCCTTTTATATTACAAAATACAGATGGACGTCCATCATAATTTAAAATAGAATTCTCTAACCTGATACCTGTCTCGTTACCGAAGCAGGTTATATGAGTTGTGTCGAAATCAATTCCGCCAGCGTTTTTAGGATATAATGAAGTTATATCAGAGGAACGTGCTCCGCCGCCTACCTGTGAATTAATGGCTTCGATACCTATACCGCACTTCGAGATGGAGTTTATGTAAGCTCCAGCGGAGTTAGCAGCGTAACTAGCGGTATCGGTAGAACTCGTATCAAATATAAGGTTAGAATCTACGGAGTAAACTCCCACTCCATTACTTTCGCGAGTTTGATTTACGGTCCTGTCGTATATCCTGTGAACAAAGAAGTGTTTTGCCGTACTTACAGTAGAATTATCCATGTAAATACCAGTCTTTCTAAATCGAGAAACAGCAACATTCTCCAGTAAGACATTAGAATTTCTAATATCTAGCCCTCTATCGCATAAGAATTGAGCATTATTAGGATACGTGAAGTCTGCTCCTGAAGCGGAATCTACACATACGTTTTTCAACTTAACTCTAGAGCAGTTACTAATCTTAATCTTTCTAAATGATGCTCCATAAGCCACTCCCATTAAAGAATCAGTATTTAAAAGAGGCAACCTCTCTTCGATAAGGGGTATACTACCCGCCATAGGATTAGCATCCTCCCTTACCGTAATGTCATCTAATTCACTGTACCCTTCAAAGTTAAAGGTGTTGACCGTAGTACCACTGAACGTAACCCCATTCGCGCGAGGCCAGGGAGCATAACAAAGTGTTTGCACCTCATCTTGTGAGTTGTTTCTCTTTTGGACATACATACGTCCATGCCTATCCCAAGGCTCACTTGCTGAACAAGAAATACCTAGCCGAGTAGAAGATACCGCATACAAAGATGCTTGGAATCCAGCCGCTGTAAGCTCAGTAGGCATACTTTGCAAAGCGCTAGGGCCATATGTATAAGATGCAGATAAGGTAGGGCCTGTTACACCAAAATCTTCTAGGTACTGGCGGCAGGTAATCTGTAACCCTCCGTCTCCTTCCCCTTGAATATCTTTTATCTCTAAGTCGCCTAAATCCCCAAAATCACAAATCTCAATAAGTACGGGTATTCGCACCCTGCGAGGTACAACCTCTAACGCTTGTTGAACGGTTTGATACACGCCCACGCTTGACGCTGATTTTGGGGCATCAGCAGAAACCGTTAACGTTACTCCCGTAAGAGAAGTGTCCAAGCCAAGATATTGCTTGAATACATCCGAGCGAGTCTCTAAATCGTTAATAGGTAAGTTATCTTCTTCCCAGTTATAAAAGCCACTAGCATCGTGCTTATAAACCGCAGGGAAAGCATACCCTGAAAGGTTTTGGTCTCCGCCCTCAATATCAAAATAATTATAAATACGGTCCATTAGAATTCAATAGTCCAGCGAAATAGCACAGAAAAGGAATCTTGCTTAGCAAGTGGGGTGAAGTACCTGTAGGCACATAAATAGCTACCCTCAGTCGCAGAGGAGTTAGGATTTCTACTAAATAAACCAATCTCATTAATAGTAATACCCTCTACAGCCTCGTCTCCTACCATTATCTGGTACATTACGCGGGTAGGGCTTACCTTTTTAATATAAGGCCACGGAATAATTCCAAAAACCTGGTTGGTGGTAGGCGTACCAGAGCTTAAATCATGAGTACTGATTTCAAAGTTTGCAGTCCCGTACTGTACAGAGGTAAGAGGGGCCGCTAAATCTCCAGTAGAAGACACTTGGCGGGAATAGTCTCCACTAGCCCCTAATTGAAAGTATTGAATTTGAAACGGTTCTATGGTTCCAGACCCTGAAGAAGCGAACGCCGCTAGTAAAGTGTACCCCATTCCAGAAGTAATGACGTTTTTATCTGAAAAATGAACCTCCTCCGTACCATCAACATAAAGCTTGATGACTTCTAGGTGGCCTTTAATTCTGTCTCCAGACCCGTAATCTAAAATGGTTTCCATTATATAAATCTAATTTCCCAACTAAGACGAATAAACTTATTAGCTCCCGTAGTGTATGACAAGGGCGTTCGAAAAACTTTCTTAGCCACTAATCTAAATACGGGGTTTCTAGTTACATCGCTTAAGTTATATAGGCTACCGAGGGCAGCGGCCGAAGTGTCATAAATGGCACTCAAATTGAACCCATTTGTTTTAAGCTTCCTGTAAGTTTCATCTACGTTAAATGTATGTAACCCTACCGCTCCTACGCCTCCCTGCATCTGGAAGTAATCTAAGGCTCCAGAGCTAACATCTAGTGTATAGGTCATAGAGCTTGTAGAGCTTGTAGCGTTAAACCCATTTACATAAACAGGAAATCCACCTTGGTCCTCTGGACCTTCATATCCAAATAGTACGTACCCATCAGAATTAATTACATCGTACGTATTTAAAACAGATTTCGCCTCAACCCCACTAATAGAAAGCCCAGCGGAGGGAGCCCAGTTAATATTACCTAAAGCCCTATCCAAGTTTATAGCCGATAGGGATGCTGATAAAGCTATTTGGTTAGTATAATGACCTAACTCTGCATAAGGAGTGACGGGAGGCTGTACAGTAGTTTGGTTAGGAGCGGGGAACTCAGGCATATCCATTTCAGGGTAAGGCCCATTTGTGTAAAACTTCCAATTAAGTAAAGTAATAATATCATCTCTACCCCAAGATGACATATAAATAGACGTTTTAATTTTAGTAGTTTTATCAAAACGCTCATTCGTAATATCATACTTAGTGCTAATGGCAGTTTTAACTTGACTGCTCCCACCTCTTTGAAGAGTGTTAAGGTAACTATTACTAGGTATTGACGAAAGCTCGTACTCGTCCCAGGTACCCTTGCTTGCACTCCACCATACAACCCCACCTTCTTTAGTTGTCGCGCATGCACGCCATTTTAGTACAGGCTCCAGAGAGTTGATATTGTTGTTGTACTCAAAAGTAAAAGACCTTTGAGTGGCGCTTGTAGGAAGTACAATATCCTTTAAATTTTCAATATAAGATAATTGACAAGTAGGAGAGCCTCCTATAAGAGGGTCACCTAACGCAGCTAAAATTAAACTTGCATTGGACTGGTTAAGAGTACCTTGCAAGGCAGGAGTCGCAGGGGATTGAATGCACGCGCCTGGATGAACAAAACTAGACGGGGGATAAACATTAAGATTATCCTCCCACTCAATATAAGGCTGATTAGCAAAATCAAATCTTTGAGTGTTAACGTACGATTCCGAGGTAATAGTATCATAAGGAGGCGTACTCGTAGACGCGACTAGCGCATCATCCACAATATTTATCACGTTAAATTTATAGGCTTCTCCTGCTACCCCAAACCTCCCTAAAGTCTCCTCGCTTTGTAGCAAATAAAACCTATAATCAGAATCAGAAGCATGGCACGAGCCAGAAGATTCATACATCGCCTCAATAGGGTAGGTTCCTAGCAGGTTTAATTGATGTGTAACGGATGCGTGGGCATTGGACTTGAAAACAATTCCAGTAGATAAACCACTTAAGATGTGCTGGCCTGAGTAGGATACATCTAGCCAAGACTCGGAGGGGGTCATACTTAAAAAGTTGTATGTTTCCTGAGTGTCTTGCGCTATGGTTTTTGGATATGAGTTAACGCGCAAGTTTTTAACGAATGCGGGGTTTGTACCTCCATTCTCTAAAGCTAAGAGAAGGTCGTATGCGTTATTATCATTCGGCTTAACAATACCTATAAGAGGGTTAAGTTCAATTTGAGGTGCGTTAAAAGCCGCAAAGCCACTTCCATAAATAGAGGATGAGTCTAGGTAAATACTAGCGCTTACGGAACCTGACGATACCTCCCAGCCCCCAGACTTAAAATTAAACCATCGCTGATTACCATTAGCGTCAAAGCCTACGGTTCTCAGGGAAATCTTCAGATGGTCCGTTGCGACAACTCCCGTCCTGAAAGTTCTTATTACCTCTCCACTTAATAGGGCGGGGTTATTAGTAGGTAGCTCAAAGGTTCCACTTACAGTAGCTCCTCCAGAAACCTCTAAGCATAAATCCGAAGGTCTCACTGTAGCAGACTGCAAATCTATGCTATTAGGTGGAGTCGTGGGAGGGTACTCAGGCGAAAAAGCAAAATTTGAAGGGAGTCTTGTTTCCCTTAAAGGGAAACTACTTGACGTAGACAAGTAATTATAAGATGTGGCGGAACTTACATCTGAGGTAAATCTCTTTACAATAGCAGTATTAATAACATCGGAACCTGCTGTAAATGGCAAAGTGCTACTAAAAGCGGTCACAACCGAATATTTTTTAAGTGGCTCCATCTTAAAGGGCTGCGCCAGATAAGTTGTACTGCTTAGCGGTACCGTAGTCGGAGCGGCACCAACAGAGCCTTCAGCATTTATAAACAATGCAGGGTTTCGGTAATCGTTATTTAATACTCGATGTACCCCCTGGCCTGAGAATATATTACCCCAGCGCCAGCCTCTTAGAAGATTTACATTCGAATTCCAAAAATAACATTTTAAAACATCGCCTACGTCATGACAGTAAAACTCAAACTCAACACTAAAATTATGATTGACTCTAGTAGATGGTATATTAATAAACTCAGATATGGTGCCACTAACACCTCCCGCTGCGTTAAATTCTAAAGGAGCGCCACTTCCGCCCCACGAATTTCGAATTAAACCTGCGGTAGAGCTAAAATTATAATACTCACCAGAAGTTCGGTCTCGTACATTAAGGTGAATACGCGAATTTGGGTCACCTGAAAGAGAACTAAACTGCGCGGTTATTTCAGCGAGTACATTGTCAGTACCGTCCACTATTGATTCTTTAAGAATTTCAGGAGTTCTTACAGTAAAATGTTGTTTTAATTTTACAATCCCAGAGCCGTCAGCCACTTGAGGGGGATACGCAATATCTTGAAAAGAACGAATGTAGAGTATACCATCGTCAGCCTCTCCGTAAGTAGATGAAGGGGTAGTCCCCGATAAAAAGCTATAAATCCCAGGTACATCCTTTAGGTCATACCTGGAGCATGAGCCAAGTCTTAGAGTATCCTCGAAATTAGAATAAGTTATACCGTAACGTAGGACGCTATAAACTTCCCATCCATTCAGCTCGTATAACGAGAGTACCTCGTTCATGTGAACCCCCGACAATGTCCTGTCTAGGGAGTAATCCCTAAAGTTCCCGTTTAATAGCAGGGGGTCTAATAATGAAAAATCGGGATTTACTAACTGTGCGTTAGGGGTAATACCGCCAGAAACGTTTACTGACGAGAACTGATGGTTAGGGATATCTGGGTTATATGCCCAAACAGTCCCGTCTGAAGGGTCTAGGTTTTTATAAACCGATGAGGTTGGGCTTGTAGCCACATAACCAGAAAGTGCGCCTAAAGCATGAACCCTATCAAAGGCTGAACGGTTAGGGCTTAAAGTGAACCCTTGGACGGTGAAGTTAGAAACATTATACGAAGAGGATACATCAGCATCAATAGCGGAGGGTGCAGGTATACGCGTAAGCATATTCACTACATGCTCTTTCATTCCATCTACAATAAGATTTCTCTCTTGTATAATAGGCGTGGATTCAGTAACGGGGTTTCCCCCGTCTAAGTACCCTTGATAAATTGAAAGTGTTCCTTGCATGTCAGTCCTTCATATTGAAACTTCTGTATGTGTATGAGCCCTCAGTTGTTGACCCACTATTAGTAGAACCTCCAAGAAGCTCTACGTACTCTGCCTTGCTTCCCCCAGAAACCTCAAAGGAGGATGTAGAGTAAGCCGCATCACGAGAGTAACTTGTAGTAGTTAGGCCATCCCAGAATGTATAAATGGTATCAATCTCTTTGCTATTAAAGTAATTCATGGATTGATTTAGTACAGTATCTACCACGGAAATTTCATAAATTACAATCCCATCCCTTACGGTGTTATCAAAAATATCATTTGTAGTGTTACTTTTAACCTTTAGAAGATACCCAGTAGAGGAAGTATGTACATCTCCTGATTTAAAAGTATCTCCACAGGGAATAGATTTTACTGTAAATATGTCTTGCGTGTGAAATGATGCAGATAAAGTCTCAGGGCATCTAGCAGTCACGCTTATAGGCAATACTTTCGTAAATATATGGTCATCTACTGTCGTCGATGGAATCCACTTCTCATCCCTCCAACAGAATCTCCATTCAACAACTGCGCCTCTATCGTCAAGAACACCTGACGTGCTAAGCTCTACAGCTAAGCTTTGAACTTCTAAATTAGATTGAGTTCTAGCTGCAATATCTACCTTAAATTGGGATTGAGGTCTAAGCTTATTGAACTTTTGATTGCCTGCATACTGAGGGTCAAAAGGAACTACAATCTCAAGAGGGTTAGTGTCAGGGGAAAATAAGGCAATACTCGCACCTAAAGCGGCGTTTAATACAGCGTCTTTGTCTCCGTTATTTACTACAGCAAAAGACTTAGAGTTTGAATGCGATTGCCTGAATTGTATCCCTGATAAAATCTCATTAGTAATGTATTCTCCTGAAGTCCTGTAAACTCCCGACAAGCTATACTCGGAAGAAGCGTCAGGAGCAGCGTATAAATAAGGACGGTCACTAATCGTCATAAGCCTCTTATCATAGTTTGCGTACCTAAGCCCCGCAGCGGCTCTAGGAGCGACTACAGAAGACCATTGGAGTTCATACCCTCCAGTGTACTGTCCTTGCGGTAGGGGTGTTAGAGCCCCAGCTACGTTATCGTCGATTAGTCCTTTGTACCTAAAATCGCTATTCCACAAAGTAGGGCCATAAGCATAAGATATAAAATTATAACCCCCATAATAAGGAATATTAGGGCTTACAGTATTTGCTAGGATACTACTAAATTCATTCTTATAAATATGGTAACTGCTATGAACGCTATCTCCAAAATCAAAGCTCCTATAATCTAAATCTGAGAATCTCGGATTTGAATTACGGCGAATGGTTCTAGAGGTCATAGCCTTCATAACCCCTTTCATGTTATTTCTAAGGATTGGGACAGAGCTACAAGCTGTATTTGTCTCAGGCACTGCGCGAGAAGGGAAAAGGGAGGATAAAGCGAAATCGACTGACATCAACCCTTCTCGCGTACAATCAGTACCTGAGAAAAACCCGCTATTGTCCCATACCGTAGAAGACATAGGCAAATAATCTTGTGTATCGTACTCAAACCCTTTAGAAATATACTCCCAGGTAGTAGTGTACTCATTAAGGGTGGCGTTTGAAGTAGCAATACCATAATGATTCATGGCTATGGGCTGGCCCTTTCCTGGTCGAGTGTAGGGATAACATGGAAGGGCGTAGCGGTAGTTCCTTCTACGAGAGGCGTTTCTATTTAAGTCGGTAGCCGAAACATACCAAAAATTATTTGAACCTGCGCTGACCCATAAAGGAAGAACTCTACCATCTCCATTTATGCCTTCGGTGCCTAGGGCACCTGTTCCGCTTGCCCCTGCCCAAAAATCAGTCCTATAAGACCGTAGATACTCTGTATTCCAATCATCAAGGCAGTTATCTGTTAGAATGCACAGCTTCCCTAGGGCTGTATGAGTGTCTTCTAAATCTTCATATAGTGTTATACGAGCAACCACATGCAAGGGGAGAAAAGTTCTCAGGATATCTACGTAAACTTGCAACGCCGCTTTGTTTCTAAAGGAATCGTAGCGTGCAACTGTATAATCTAAGGAAGATGCTTCAAAGGCTCCAAAAATAAAGGAAGATTTTGTATTCCAAGTATCAAATAAACTCAAAGCGCTAGTATGCCCGTACTCCACAAATTTAGAGTAATTAGGAGGTAAGGACATTGCGCTTGTAAAGAACCTGAAACCGTTATTAGCGCCAAGGGCAGGAGCGCCTGAGAGTGCATATACTTGATTCAAAGCGCTCATCATATAATCCTTAAAGGCTAAAACGTAAGTCTCGTTTACTTCAAATCCAAAATCGTTGCGGCTTCCTGATAAGGCGCGGCAGAAAAAATTAACTCGCGCAGGCGTTAGCTCGCACTCTTTATAGAACCCATACTTCTCCCATGGAGGTACGGCAACATGAAATCCTACATCGCCTGTAGGAGAATCAGAAGGATAATTCCTGTGATAGAACCCCTTTAACCCGTTCAAGGCAGGAAGACACTTCCATACCTTATTATCTTTAAAGGGTACACCTCCGATTAAGATAGCTGAAAAGGTGTTAGAGTAATCTTCCAAGATGCCGTCAACTAAAAATCTGTAATTTCTATCTTTCGCATCCGAGTAGGTAGGGGGAGCTTGATTGAACCTCACACCAGAAGGCCATGAATCCCTAAACGTTGTACTTACGGAACTAAACTCTAAACCCTCTTTAGCAATAAAAGATTCTGTTTTTACTAGGTAGTAAAGCAATTTAGGGAGATAGGATTCCCATGTCTCGCCCACATCAGAAGCGGCGAATACCCCATCTGGGAATATTAACCTGCAGGCTGCGTCAAACCCAACAACGCTACCTTTAGTCTTGTACATCATTACGGCGTTTCTTAGCTGGGCTCTCCATTTGGAGTAGTCACCCGTAAGAAATTGCCATCCAACATTATTCGCCAACAACTCTAAGAATTTCTCAGGGCAGTCATCTATACTTAATAAGTCTCCTATCTCTTCTATAATTAAGTTTATATCAGCAATGCCTAAACTAATAGCCTTTAGGAACCTCTGAAAGGGCCCAGCATCCCTCATCTTAGAAGGGAATCCTCCTGTGCCGTCTAATAGCACGCTTAAAGAGTCTTCATAAAAGGAACTATTTTTTAAACGGTCATCAGTCCAAGTCTCCAACTGTTTTTGAATAGCAGTAAACATCTGAGTCCCAGATAGGTACTCATTAGCCGATAAAGAGGCGGTTGAGCTTGCATGGCTATAAGGAAAGAAGCTTCCGTAATACGTACTGTCGTCTCTACCCTCCCAGAAAAATCTAAACAGGGAATTTAACGCATTCTTCGTAGTTAAAGTTTGCCCTTTAAATAAAGGGGGTATCATATATTCAACCATTAACGCGGAAGCATCTCCAGATGCATTCGTAGCACTTAAAGAAGATGTATTTAGGAAATAAAACATTCCCATAGTTTCTATTAAATACTCATGAACAGAAGAGAGTGAGGAGTAGGACCCAAACGCTAACCCTGACATGTGAGACAGCAATCCTGAAGGGTTATTTAATTCAGCGTCAGGGAGAAAGGTGCCTGTGAACCAGGAAGTAAGCTCCTCTTGAGTTTGAAACGAATCGAACGTTAAAGCGTATGGAGCTAAAATATTACGCTGAAAGTCATTAGGACTTAAATTAGTTTGCTGGTTAGGAACAAAGTATTTCGCCACAGCAGATGTTGGCATACGTTCCGTTAAATCAAAACTACTAACCGTCAAGTATAAATCATTTTGAATAGCAGCTTTTAGCATTTTGCCTAGGAAGGTTAAACTTACATCTTCCTCCTCTCCGTAAAGGCGAAAATCCGTTTCCCGATAAAATTCGGGAACCATACGGTTTACTATTTCGATATAGTTATACTTTGTAGTAGATGAGGACATTATACGTACTGCACGTTTATCTCTATATTATTCAACTGTAGTATTTCATTAAAATCTACATAAATATCATTAGCGTAATTGTCAATCGAGAAGAATCGGGCTCCTGGGTCTCCTAGAATATAATTAATAAGTTCAGCTAAAATGAGAGGCTTCCCAAAATCCATAACATTTGTAGAGAAGTATTCCTGAATAAGACCTGCGACACGTTGCTTAACATCCTCAGAAGATAGCTTTTGCTGCTTGTCGATATAGAGGGTAGTAACCAAATCTAAAGTTCTCACTATACCATCAACAATAGTAAGCTCATCAGTCATCATTCTGTACTTGTCTAGATAGGCTAATAACTCAGACTTAAATTCAAACGCTGCTCTTTCCAGGTGATTTTCGGTAGCTTTTTGAAGCACAAAAATATCAATCATGTTTCCCGCGCTTCCGTTGTCTCGCAACACTGCTAAAGCTTTACCTGTTTTACCTAGAACGCTCCTGAAGCGATTAGCAAATGCGGTGTAATCTTGACCTGTCACAGCCCTATACTGAGCCGCAAACCACATAGGACCGAAACGACGAGCCTCCTCTAGGGATTGAGCGTCTACGCCACCTGTTCCTGGTCTGTTGTTTGTAAAGGAGAATGCTCTGGGAGTCCCAGGGCTAATACTGAACTGAGCTGTGTCAGATTTAGAGATAGAGTTGGAACCTACATTACCTCTCAAGCCTCCTCCTGTACGATACATTACCCTGTACTCTGAGCCTGGGGGAGGAGCTTTACCGATAACACCATCCCCAAAGCGTAACTCACAGGAAAAGTCTTCATTGTAAACAAGCTGAAATGCAGGGGTTCCAGCAGACGCAAACCATATATTATCAATCTCAGTGAACCAGTCATCTACTGAGGAGACCACGACACTACCCTCTACTACAGAAGGTAACGTTAATTTTATAACCTGACTAGTTGAGCCAGTTAAAAAGGTCCCATCCTGGGTCTGCAGCTTCCCTTCTAGTAGAAGTAGATTAGACGCAGTAAGACCATCGTCTTCGAAATCAGCAGCATTTAATGTAATATTAGCAGCTTCCATATCTATATTTCCATTCGCATCTACGTCATAGAGTGTATAAGATAAAGGTAAATTGTCTCTAGTGCTAATCATATCGACATTTCTGGCACTTTGAGGGATTGTCATGGTGTCAGTACCAGTAACAGCGTACGTCTCATCAGTAACCGTTAACACTGCATTAGCCTTCGCAGGAACAGGACCTCTTAAGGATATGCCAATTAACTCCAAAAGCTTAAGCAACCCTTCAGAGGTTTTAGCAGTAGAAATATAACTCTCCTGCGCTAAAGCATCGGCCTTGAAAGATAAGACAGCGGCTTGATAGGCAAATAGTTCTGTAAGCATCTGACCTAAATCTGACTCAACAAAATTATTGTAATCTTGAGGATAAACAGATTTCACATACTCTTTAAAGCTTGCTTTAAACTCATCGAAATCTGCTGTAGAGAAATCAATTAAATCTTTTTTAAGTGCCTCTGGAATACCTCCTAAGCGGAGCCAGTCTGAAGTTACTTGACCATCAAACCCGCTAGGGTTATAAATAGAGTCGAAGGCGGGGTTTGAATTTGGTACGTTTTGGTCAACCATTGATAGTAACTCCTTGCGTGTTTACAGTTAGGTAAATTCCCTCTGTAGTGAATACATTATTCTTTATAGAAAATGCTAATTCTAGAAACATTTCCGAGGTTTCGGTTTGGGGGGTCAAGGAAAAACTTCTTATAATTACTCTTGGTTCGTACCGCTCTATTGCAGTTCGGATAGAGTTTTCTAGAGTTTCAACCGTATATGAATCCATTGGCGCAAATACTGAAGAACGTAAATCTGTACCAAAGTCTAACCTCATAGGACGTTCACCTCTCTGAGTTAGAAGTAACTGAATTAGACCATCCTTAATAGAGGTCTCGTTGAAGTTTCTAGAGAACATACCTCCCGTATTATCCGTAAGGCAAGGCCATGCTAAACCCTTAACAGCGTGTACGTTGTTAGTAGTAACAAATTGTAAATCTCCGTAACTAGCCATTATAGAAGCCTAAAGGGGGTAGTGATTCCTGTAAAGAAAGGACGCTGTGCATTATAATTTATAAGTACCTCTTTAGTAGATAGGGGTTTTCCGTACATCTTGAAACTTCCTAGGTGCCCATCTAATCCACTGCGTGCTAACTTGTAGTTAGACCCTGTCGGTGTATACCCTCCAAGGCCAGGAGAATTAGTAGAAAGTACGGAATGCTGGCCGACAGGACCTCCATTCGCCTCCATAGCTACTCTAAAGTAAGAATCATTTGTATTGGTCCCTAGGAAGCCTGGGAAGGTGGAAGAGAAGACGGGTGGAGACTCATGACCTATACCGTCAGTAAACCCTCCCCCTAAAATCCAGGGGGTAAAGATAGGAGGTTTACCCTCCAAGGTTCCCTTATACAGTTTTTCCCCGAATCGCCCTTGAGGGTCTTGATAGCTCCCTTCAGATATACGGGTCGGAATATCTAAAGCGGTACCAGCCTTTACACCAAAGGACGTGCTAACATTAGCCGAAGCTATAAACTGCCCGTTAACATAAGCCGTAATAGTGTCCGTGGGAAGGTCACAAGCTATAACGTAGTGCGTAAAAGCGCCTGAAGCAGACCCAATAGAATAACCACTCGCTGTAAGAGTATCTACAGGTATCTTGAAACCGTACTCTGTAGAGCATGCCGCTCCACCCTCTCCGCTAACCTCCTCAGCTATACACACACTCTTACCCCAACGCTCGTTGTTTTGAGATACTGTAGGAAGAACAACGAGCTCTAAGCCGCTGGCGTTTACAGTGCCAGGGTCACCCCTATCTCTCCACCCTACAATCATACCCCTTGTTCTACCACTCCCGTTCTGACCAACTCCCCCGTAACCAGCGGTCGTTATTACTGTAGTCGTAATGTCACTAGTTACAGGGTCCCCACAGTTTTCGTTTGCGGCTACTAACTTATACCTGTGAGCGGCAGTTAGAGTGGAGGATAGCCCTGGAGTATGCGCCCAGAAATCCATTGACCAACCCCTTTTATTATACATTAAGGAATCTAATGATTGTGATGCTGGATAGAGCTTGCTATCTCTCCAATTGTTAGGGAGGCGTACGTAAGAGCCTGTGGAAGCGTCCAACCAGCCATACCTAAGACCGTACTTACGGTTTATATTATGCAAGGAGCCTGTTAAATAAGGAATGGTCACCCCTGAAACGAAAATGGATGAGGCAGAAGAGCCTACCATCTTTGCATTTAAAGGATAACCTCCATTAACGTAATTAGTAACTCCAAAAGTGGTGGAGCTTGGAGCTACAACAGCACTTGGTTCTAGAAAGTTATAACAAACGACAAGCTTATCCTGCACTATAGAGCTATCGAGTGTCCTAAGGAAAGGCACCGTACCAGAAAGGGCTGTATCCCCAGAGGTATTAACCCAGTCAGTTACCCCTATAGGAGATATGGACATTTCGGGGATAGCTTGAATAGGTTCCCCAGGCCCCTGCTCTAAGTACACGGGAGCGCGGGGAGACGTAGTCTCATCCAAATCTGATGAATGCAACATTGTATCTTCCTGAAAGTTTAAACCTGGAATTAAACCTACATCTTTCAGATAAGAAAAATCATTAAGGGGGATTCTTGGAATTGGAACATGCACCGTATCTAACGGCTCGCCTGCTATATTCTGCCCATTGTTGGCGTATGTATGAGTTAGGAAGGGTTCCTCAATGCCACATTGAAGTAAATCAATTGGGTCTGCTGCTGTAAAAGCGTCTAACCTATAAAACTCTCCTGGGCCCTCTATATCTCCAGGGGTAGTAACCCCAAACGGGCCAAATAGAGCCGCAATTTGAAGTTGCTTCTTGCGCTTTTTAATCTTGCTCTCGTAGGCATGACCAATGCTTGCATAGCTCTCCTTATAGTTTTTAATAATGGCAGATGAAAGCTCATACCCTTCACTAAGCATATCATCTATCCTGCCCGAAACTGACTGTACCTGAAGATTTCGGTCATTCTCTAAATTTGCCAAAACATCGTCATACTTATAGAAATCTTTAACAGCCCCAGACTCATTTTGATACTCATAGGATAGGATGGTATCTGCGAACCTCTGGGAGTTATCATTATTATATAACTGCCCTTTACCTCCTCGGTTAGCCGCGTACCGTAATTCCCATGAACGGGAATCAACCTTCATGGCAGTCACATAGGGAATCGAGCCATTCCTAGAATCATAGTAGATTCCATCTTTAGATAAAATAAATTTTCCAGTAGTGGATATAGGAGGCCCGTAGACCGTTCTAAAGATGGAAGCATCCTCATCGACTATTTCAGTGTCAAGCAGTTGAGCCGCTATTATGTCTATGGCTGCGGAGTTCTCAACAAAAGGAATTACAATTTTATTCTCGACCAGAGCCTCAAAGGTATCTAAATTGGCCTCAGTGGCGCGTTCAAGATTCTTAGTAATAATATCTAACTGCTCTGCGGTAAACGCCCCAGACTGCCCTAGCTCTGCGAGTGTATTCTCTAAGGCGTCTTGCACTCTACTAAAATTAACTTTTGGACTTGGCAACTCTCCTGAAGCTCTCTTTTTTATAACTTCATTTACGGACTCTATTTGAGTGATAGTCTGCGCTAACTCCCCTTGCAATCGGATAATATTTTGGGAGGATTCAAGCCTCTGCAGGTCTAAAGCGGTTGAGGTACCTGCTTGAGAATCACCGTCACCTATTTGGTCGCTAAGGTCTGAGCCCATAACGTCGATAGCGGCTGGGCTGGTATCGGTTCCAGGCGCGATGGAGTCAGGCTCGTAAGGCTCTTCCTCACCATCTACCAGCGTTTTAACCATATCATAAACATTTTTAGCCATCCCCGCAATCTCTACAGCAGATTTAATCGTCGCTAAAGTATTCTTTAAGGAAAATGTCGTCCTACCGCCTTCCGTATTTTCAACTTCAGATACACCGTTCATTTTATCGGAGCGTGCTTTTTCCGCAGACAACTCCGACTGCTCATCTAGGCCCTTTTGAGTAAGACCGTTAGACAAAGCCGCTAAAGAGTTTGTAGGTAAAAGATTTAGTGTATTTTCAGAAATCATGTTTAATTAGGCTTGAGTTAATGGAGTCGAGTCAATAAGAAATAGCTTATCCTTATCAAAGACGGGGGGAGTGCTGCCAATAGTAAGCACTTCTTCAAGAGCAGCTACTCTATACTGAAGAAGTAGTGCATTAGACGCTGCTACCCACCCCGCAATAGCGAGGGAATTAGCGCCTGATGCAGCGTTGATACCTGAATTCAGGTCCATTGCAGTTAAGACTACAGCAAGGCTGTCGTAAACCGCAATTATATCTGAGATAAAATCGGGGGTATAATTAGGTCCAGGAGGTGCAGAATGTGTCATAGTAGTATTTAGCCTTAGATAACAGGAGTAGGTATTCCGTGGTTACCTACGTGCATATGAGTATTAAGAGTTCCAGTGACGCCTGTTAGGGTTGCGGTTCCGTTGAACGCCATGGAAGCGGAGTTAAAGGTAGTTAACGGTGAATTTACAGTAAAGGAGGGGGAATCTATGACAATAGAAGCGGGGGTCATAGTGATAACAGATGCACCGCACGTTAGGGTGATAGCAGTCCCAGCCTCTATTCTAATCTCGCCTACTGTAGCATTGTAATCTATATTTCCAGTATCGGCCTGTTCCTTAATATCCCCTTTAAGGCTAACGCGTAGAATATCTTTCTCAACAAGTAAATTGTAGTTTCCTTTCGCTACAAAATCTTTCATGTCGCCCGTACCTAGCTGGTCCCTTCGCATAGGACCTTTACTGGCTGGCATAACCGTCATAACTTGAGACCCTTTCTCCGTGGTGTAATCCTGATTTCGTATAGTATGGATAGTGGAGCTATCTGGATTATCACCACCCGTACGTATAACAATTCTATTCTTATGCTCGTCAGTTATAGTTATACGGTCCATTCTCATCTGCGCGGGGCCGTCATCTATGTGAATCTTCTTGCCTGATGCGGCCTGTAGAAGGAGGGAGTTATCATGCCTACCCTTACCCGTAATCTTATGGGACATAATAAATTTATGACCGCATTTATGCTTCCAAACATCCTGTTGAGGGAGGAAGTTATCGGCGTACACAAGCCCTGCCTCAGGTACTCCACTGTCTAGGATTATACTATTCTTAAAAGGGTCTCTTTGCAAGTAGTCTTTTTGAGTATCGTTACCCTCATCAGCGTCATTCTTATCATCTGATACTGAGGACTGGCCTCTCCGCTGAATCATCTGCGAAGTTAAAGACCCCACATACACCCATTTATAAGGAATGTCAGTGGACTGCTCAAATGCGTTTAAATGTTTTAAAGCGTTCGACGCATCTTCGTACATTATAACCGTACCCTTTCCAGGCATCGAAAATATACCCTGACCAGCTCCTATGTTCATTGAGAGGTACACGACAGGTATAGCAGTTCTAGCAAGTTGACCTTTAGAATCTACAGGCATAACTTTTATTATACCCGCACTTGTAATATCTTTCGTATCTACTACAATTCCAAGCCTCATATGGAGTCACCCCCTACCTGAAGTATCGTGTATTTTAGCATCTCTTCTTTTGTGTTTGGTAATTTAGGAACTAAAGTTAAGGTAGTTTTATACCCATTAATGTCAATCTTATGACCGAAAGAGCTTATAGTGTACATGCCAGTTAGCCAGTGATACGTCCCAGGGTCTCTAGGTTCATGCACCCACAAGGCGACACTTCTATTTTGAATTTCATTAGTCCAAATATCCATCTCAGGCACTCCCAGAATCTCTAGATTAATGTCTGTTATTAATTTTTTAAATATGTTCAAGGATTGAATTTTAGCTTGAAGCAAAATAGCGTTCGCAGGGTCATTTAAAGAAGTACCTCCCTCCTCTAAGACTTTTTGTAGAACGCTTAAAGGGGACTTGGTAACGTATTGAAAATAGGAGGTACTTGAAGATAGTCTATTTGGCGCTCCATAAAGATTCTCCCCCGTCATTCTAAGCAAGATTCTGTCCTGGGTCTCGGGGCTAACTTGAGGGAAGAATATATGAGTTAGGTTATTATTTAATATAAAATCTAGGTCTTCCGCCACTTGCGCAACGAGTTTAGCCTTACCCGTAGGATTATTGCCTCCAGAATCCTGAACGCCCTTATTAAAGGCTGTCAGCGTGACCGATTGAGCTAGGGCCTTATCTACAGCCTCCTTAGGAAATGCTTGCTTGCTGACTACATCCTCCTGATTCTCTATACCTTGAACACTAATTCCTAGCCCTGTATCATATGGTCCAGTGGAGGTTATGCTGGTAGTTGAGTCGGCCGTGGACCCAGCCCCAGGAGCTACCTGACCCTCATGTAACTGCATACCAAGAGTTCCAATTACAACGTCTTGATAGCCAGAGTCTTCTTCAAACCTCTTCGCCACGTTATATAACTTTTGCACTATTACAGGAGTTTGCCTAATCTCATGGAATATAGAACCTTGATTTAACCGCCAGTTTAAAGAAGTAATAATATTATCCTTTCGATTATTAAAGCCTGTCGCCAAAGAGATGGCTTGGGGGTTTGTTTTTGACTGAATAGGGAAGGATTTAATACTTCCTTTACCATTAGAAAACTTAAAAATCTCACTCATAGTATTGCTATTCGTTAGAATCAATACCCCGTTATCCTTTTCCCAGTCAGGTACTGTAGGGCCAGAACCTTCAAAAAGAGTTCCCAGAGCACCCTGAACGGAAAGGCGGTCTTTTTTAGGCACATTAGAGAACTCTAATTTCCCTGTTTGAAGATACCTTGAAGTCCCTTTGAAATACTTATCATTTAAATGTTCTACCATGCGTTCCATGTCTACCCTTAAGTTATGAGAGACAAATTGAAGCGTGTTATTTTTAATAGGTACTTGAGATAAAACAGCCTCAAAGTCAGGGACAGGAAGGGCTTGGATTGGACCCGCCATTTTTAGCTCATTCAACTCATCAACCTTTTCTTGTTTTCTAGCCTCCAGAGCTTGTAGAGCCAATTCTATAGACATTGCTACCGCATCAGTGGAGCCATTAGGGTCAACAGGATATGACAAAAGCCCCGTATCAGTACTCACTGAGGTGGCAGTGCTTGGGTCGGGGTAGGGTTCAGACCATGCAAGGTATAGAGCAGCCTCGGGGAATTTCTTGTCTTGAACTAGAACTTGTTTGTATGCAGGGTTAACAGCGTAGAAATACTTATTATCATTTAATATGGTTTTTAGCTGAGCCGAAGTTAGTTGAGTTTTAGCAACCCCATGTATATCCCTATGTACTAAAGTATAACCTAACATGGGGGCGGGACCGCCTGCTAGGATTACGACAGAGGGGTTATTATCAACTCTCGTAGGGTCCACAATTGTAACCTCCTCGGTGTACCCGTCGGCATTTGCCACGGCATTCTCGGCATTCTGTAACGCGGTAAGGTTTGGGTCATCTGGGGTCCCTTGGTTAGCCGCGCCTACACCTTGATTAAGTGAGGGGGATTGGGAGGCTGATTCTGAATCCTCATCTACTACCAAGCTTGGTACTAGTCCGAACTGACTGAAGAAGTCCCTGGCAGCCTCCCACATAATCATGCTAGTGACTTCAGACACATGCTCTGGAGCTACACTCTTCTGAATATCGTATTCCGCGTGGTCTAACCTGGACGGGAGGACTAGGTTAAAACCGTTGACTCCTGAAGGTAATTTCGCCTTAACCGTAGCGGCAAAATCTGAATTTAAAGCCTCAAATTGGTCATCAGTCCATTTAGAATAACCTACATAGGTATCGTGCGCGGCCAGCAACTGCAGGATAACCTCCTCCATAATAACGCTAGGGTGTCTAATCTTGCCATCGGAGTAAACTAAAGAGAACTCGAATAATCGCTCCTTTTCAACAAAATCGGGGTTAGCGTAATAAAGCTCCCACAGGTTAATAAGAGTTAACGTTATTATTTTATCACCCTTATCAGATATCTGATACCCCATATCCAACAGCCTAAACTTATGAATATGGGATAGAGCGTTTACGTTCGTGCTGCCTAGGAACCCTTTATCTTGAACCCCAAGATTTGGAGCTGATTGATACCCCCATCTGACGTAGAAATCAGCGACTTCCTGAACCTGTGCTTCTAGCTCCCCTATAGGAAGTGCTCTGGCCTGTGATGTCCAAGAACGGGGAGACAAAGCAGCATACCATGAAAATAACTTATCCTCGATAGCAACTGAGGGATTAATCATTACAAGCTTACCGAGCCCATTATTGCCGGAGTCGAAGCTGTAGTCCCAGCTTAAAAAAGTATTCTTTAAGTCTAGAGGGTCTTGGTATTTCGAAAAGGTACCGCTCTCAACATCCACTTCATCCCTATTAAAAGAGACAAGTAGACTAGGCGGAGAGGTCCCTCTATAACCAGCATAACTTTCCATTGTTCTATATTATAGGAATTTTTATCTGCTTCCCTGCAGGTAATTCTGTGTTAGGGTCAATTATACTATTTGCAGTACATATTAACCACCACAAATCAACGGACCCGTACGCAGCGAAAGCGATAATATCTGGCCTGAACTCCATATTGGTAGGAATTATAGCTACATTATACGAAGTGGTCCCTAAACCTTCAACCAAGAACTCTTTCCACTGCTTAGAGCTAACTAAGTTCTTAAAAGGAAGACTGCGATGCGTTGTATTTAAAGCATCGTAAGTGTTAAACCGAGAGGGGCGGAGAGAGGGCATGATTAAGAAGGGTGCCTCTTACCTGCGAAGCGGTCATTGTTAATAGAGCCGTCTTGAAAATTAAGCTCTATGATGCTGGATGAGTTTTTAACATCACCCTTAATATTACCGTGATGACTTCCGTGGGTCTGCCTAAACTCCTCCATATCTAAAGTAAACTTTACCTGCCTCGGGAGCAAGGTTCTTACCTCGTACCCAGCCTGAGTACTGTAGTCAATATTCATAGAAGTTATAATAAAAGGAGCTTCATTAAACACAGTACCGTGCCTAAAACGTACTATGGGAGGGCCTACGGCTGCTCCGCCGTCTAAACCTGTTACGTCATCTCCGACGACAGAGGCTCTCAAAGTGTCAATAACGAACTGAGTATAATACGTGGCGACTGCGTCGGGGACATTCGCATCTGGATTAAGAGACCATGCATTAACTAGCCTTTGGATGAATGTATCCTCGCCCTGATTCTCCACGTTAATTCCAGGACTGGGAATCATTGAATTTTTCTCTTCTCGATAAAATCTAGGTCCCGTAAAACTAGAATTAAGCATGCTTGTCGTAGGACCAGAACTCTTAACCTTAAAGTCGGTACCAAAAAATTTGCTAATAGTGTGTGCAGTAAATGCACGCCAAGCATTTAAATTACTTTCTTTTGGAGTATCCCCCACACCTTTTAGAGGCTCCTTAGGCTGTTTATCTAAGTCAGAGGCAAACCCATTTGGCATAGCGCCCATCATGGCAAAGAAAGTCTGAACGTGAGGGAGGGTATAAGTAAAAGAAAGCTTAACTTTTCTTGCATCTGCTCCTACAAAAAGGCGAACGGGCTCATTCCTCCCGACAATCTGCTTACTTGCATATTTAGGAACCCGTTGTTCTGTGATTTTAGGGTTCTCAAAAAACACCACCCTGCGACGACCGATAAGAGCGTTAGGGAAGTAGAAATCCAAGTAAGAGCGCTCCTCTAGAACCGTATTAACTCTAGCGGTATTTTCTTTAATAACGCCTCCCCACTCCTCTTGAGCCCCATGAAGACCAAGGCGCTCCTCCCTATATAAGCCAACCTCGTCAATGGCTCCCTCGTTAATACCCTTACCTACCCCTAGGGAGGCGCGGTGAATATCAGTAGGAATTGGCACAAAACCCACAAAGCCGCCGAGCCCATATTCAATTTTAGAGGTAGGGGGAAGCCCTTTAACTCCAACACCTCCAGGGTAATAATTCCAGTTAGGATATAACTCATTAACCTCATGAAGACCTGGGGGTAAAGGATTGAACTGCTGGTCGGGAGCCCCAAAGGTTGGTATCCACCCTAACCCCTTGTCCAGTACCTCGTTAATACCTTTAGTAATCCCTGTAAGTAAGCCACCAGAATTCCCGAAGGAATCCTTCTTAGCCATGATTTCACTTATACCCTTGCCGATGTCTACCATAATTTATCCTCGTTGAGTGCTCGCCATGCCTCCGAAGTCACCCATTCTGGTTCCAAAAGGGGCATTAGGCTCTCGTGATTTTGGTGCCCCTGCCAAGTCCTTGAGAAGGTCGGTGGCAAGAGTTAGACTTACTGCCATCCCTTCTAAAACGGCTACCTGTGATTCTTCGACTTCAAGCTGGGCAGTTGCGGTATTAGCCAACTCTTCCTCTCTGATAGACGATTGAGCCTTAGCGGCATCCTTTTCAACCTTGGCAGCCTCTTCTCTATCTAATTCTTGCTTCTTAACGAAGTCTGTATCAATAGAATCATGAACAACTTTAGCGGCTTCTCCCATACCCCATGCACCCATGATTCCACCGACAAGACCAAGAAGTGGGGACATGACAACAGCACCTGGGCCAAAGGCGAGACCTGCCGCTGCACCAGCAGCAGCCCCGCCCCATCCACCTAGCGCTGTACCAGCGCCTGTCGCGATAGCCCTACTCTTGTCCCCAGTTTCTACCAACTCAAGGGCGGTGGAGATTCCTGCTCCGAGTAAAGGGATTCTGGCTGCGCCCTTCCCAAACAAGGCAGCTTTCCCCGCGCCCAAAGCCCGCGTCCCTCTACTGACAGACGCAAAGGTTTGCGCCTGACGGTGAGGAAGTCCAGTAGCTGGGTTCAGTGCGTTTGGTAGCCCAATACCTCGACTCGCGTTGGCGACCTTACCACCCTTCCCCCAAACCTCACCTCTAAGCCAATTCGCGCCTCTACCGATTGGCCTTTGGCGGGGAACTGGAGGATTACCTGGGGGTATATTTGGCCTTCCCCCTCTTGATAATAGATTTGTAAGGCTTTGACCGCCCTTCAAGAGGACTCCGCCAGTTATTAAGTTTGTAATCAAATCCTTTATACCTCCAAGACCTAGCTTGTCCGCTGACTGCAATGCCGCTTCTGCTGTAGCGGCATTCCCCATCGTAGTAGCTAAGGCAGAAGTCTTGCCATTTAACTCATAAAAGGAAGTTTTTAAAAAATCCGAAGTTTCAGCAAGACCTGCCTGAACAGTGCTTAGACCTGCTGCTTCAATGGCATAATTTTTCATAGCATTGGCGGCGGCTAGAGAGTTTTGAGTTATGCTCGTAGAAAGTTCTTCATCGGTTTTTATAGGAATTGACCCTCCCCTCATTGCCTCTATAAGACCTGAAATACTACCAGCCTCGTTCATTGCGACATTAGCCGTCTGAATATCTGCAAGAGTAATACCAAACTTTCCAAAACGATGCTCGATAAACTGGGCACCTTGCCTTACCGTCATTCCAGCGATTTGCTTAGAAGCCCTTGCTAAAGCGGCGATAAAGTTCGCAGTATGCCTCCTGGGGTCGTCCCTGATTCCCTCAGAGTTAAAGGCTCCTCCAAACATGCCCCCTAAAATATCTAGGTCAAGGAGACCCTTAACTGTTGTAGGTGCAGCTTTAGCAATCAATGCATTCAAGCCGCCACCTGGAATGAGCGTTTCTAAACCTCCCACGATTTTTTGAAACTCTGTTGCTATACCCGCCCCAAAGATAACTTGTTGAGCCTTAGTATTAGCTTCAAATGCGGCAACTGCGGCAAAGATAGAGTCACCTATCATTCCGTTTGATAACGCCATATTTACCAAGTCCGTACCTAGAGACGCAGTCTCCTTCATAGACTGACCTAGAATATTTGTATTGGCGGCTAGAAATTTATTGTTAGTCGCTGTCGATATACCTAAACCTGCAGAGCGTGCCAAGAAATTTTGAGCGTTCTTACCAAGACCTTTAACGTTAGCTCGCATAGCGCTATCAAGCATAGCACCTGTCTGCTGAATATCGAAACCAAAGTGACCGAACTTTGTAGCTAGGTTGTCCCCATTCATCAAGAAGGATTGGTTTGTAGCCGCAACCCCCCTAGCCATAGTATCCCCGTACGCGAGCATATTAGAAGCGTTCTGAGCTACTAACTGCCTAGCCGCTCCAAAAACACCTTTAGCGACCCCGACAACCTTGTTTAGTGCCCCTTTTTGGCCTGCACTTCCGCTACCTCCTCCCCCACCGCCATCATCATCTTCCTTGATAGCCTTCTCAAGAGGCTTTATAGCGTGAGAGAACTCTACCCCTATAAGCTTTACAGTTTCAGCGTCTAAGGATAAAGATGCGCCTTTAAAACCACCTTCAATGGCTTTATTTATACCTTTAGCAAGGTCTGAGTTTAAACCTTCAAAAAAGCTACGGTCTTCGGGTGTAGGCATAATTACTGTTGTCCATCAAGAGATTCCTCAAGATAACTTCTATAAGTATCTAGGTTCACCTGCTTCAGAGACCTTAACTTGCTCCCACGAACATCGTACTTTCTAAATATAGTATTCTCTGTACTCGTAGGCAGGTCTAGGTGACTTTTAATATCCAGATACGAAAACTCTACACCTGGGTTCTCTGCAAATACCTCGTTAAGTTTCCCTATTACCGTTAACCTTATCCTAGGGGGTAAGTAGTTAAGATTAAACCCATAAATGTAGGACTTACCATTTCCAGCCTTCCAAACTTTTTCACCTCGCCTAGTAGCAAGTAGCAACAACGGTCTTATATCAATGTTATGGCTTTTTTTAAGCTTCCTTGGACCCCAGCTAGTGTACTGGAAAGTGTATAGCTGGCCCTTATACCGTGCCATATTCTTTACAGACACCATGGCCTTTCCAGGGGTATTCTTACGGAAAGTTAAACTTGCTTGGATTTTTTTCTTCATTATCGACACGCGCTCGACTTTAATCTTATATATTATATATAATTGAAAAATGCTAGAACAAAACTTAGACGATAAAACTGAACTCTCAGAATTCCTAGAACAAGTAAACTATGCCTTATCCTTAGAGTTCAAAGAACGCTGGAGACATAGATTCTCTGAAAGCTTCATAACAATCTTCCAGGAATGTATAATTAAATCCTTTCAGACACAGAAGGCTATAAAGCTTTCAGGGTTAATGTCTCAGTTCACTAAGAAACACAAGTATGACGAATCCTTAGTTAAGGACTTCCTATCTTGTATAGATATAACTCTTTACTATCCTCTAATATATAGAGATAGAGCTAAGAAAACTTCTTAGGAGGATTTATGTCCTCAGGTCTTAGGCTTAGTGCCCAGCTTCACCTTTTGCTTAGTGGCTTTCTTAGCCGCTTTAGCTTCTTCCAGCATCTTATCAGTCCCTCCGAATTTAGGACAAAGCTGCTTGTAACCACACCAGTCACAGAACTGGTTAAGGCGAGGCTTGAAGTCTTCAGCCTTCTTTTTTCGGATTGCCCACTTTTTTTGGTCAACTTTCTTTAAGAAACTTGCAACATGGGAGGGCAGGTATCGTATAGATACTAAGTTCCCAGTGAGGGGGTAGTAGTGGGCTACCGTAACATCTGAAATCTTACACTCGTACATCTGAGCGATTGCAGCGGTGTAAATCATGAGTTGAGGGTCGTTGTAAAGTTCCCTCTTAGTTTTCTCACGTTTTGAGGTCTTGTAGTCTATTACAAGATACTTCCCCGTCTCCCCCTTTACCACGCGGTCGATAATCCCGTTAACCTCAAGGTCGGGGAGAACCTCGATTTTAAACTTCATTTCAGTAGAAACACTTTCCGTCAACTTGTTGTTGAACCTAAAGAAGTTTTTAATGCATTTAAGAGTGTCGTCTGACCTTCCCGTAAATTTATACCTCGGTCGAAGCCGAAGGGCGTGCTCTTTAAGCTCCTCAATCGACTCCGCTTCGACTCCATCCTCAAGAACCTTGTGAATATATGAGCCATACTGTAAAGCTTCCTTCGATAAGCCCTCGTTATACTCCTCAGGGAGGTAGTGGACGTACTTGTATAGGAATTTCTTCTGACATTCGTCAAAAGTGTTCAATTTTGATGGGGAAAAGCCTTTAATAAACATAATGTTACCTACTAGTCTTATTAAAGAGTATTTATACGCAAAATTCAGCGTAAATAGAGTTTTTGGCGAAGAATTCACCGCTAACTCCATCTTTATGGATGATGACAAGATGAAGCTTTCCGTTAATATGGAGACTGGTCTGTGGCAAGACTTTAAGGCGCATGAAACTGGTAACTTTCCCCAGCTTGTATCTGCAATAGAAGGTATTCCGTACGAAGCGGCCCTTAAGTTTCTACGTTCTAAGCTGTTTGACTCCCCCGAGCACCTGTTTGATATCTCCTCGATTCGCGTAGAGTTACAAAAGCCTGCTAAGCATAACGCAGTATCTGAAATATTCTCTTCTTTTTCTAAGTTTGACTTGAATCACTCAGACCCTACCAGTATGACTGATAGGTTAGCTAGGAAGTTCATACTTTCTAGGAAATTACATAAGTTTGATTTTTATATCGCTAAGAATGGAAGGTACAGCAACAGGCTTATTATACCCTATGCTTACGGTGACAGCGAACCCTTCTATTTCCAGGCGCGTAACCTAAGCGTTCTAGGTACTAAGTATCTAAACCCCTCGCGTGAAGTAACAGGAGTTAAGTCTTCAGATATCCTATTCCCTTATAAGGAGGATGCGGATTATATCTTTATGACTGAAGGCCCTTTAGATGCTATTAGCCTACAGTTGAACGGGCTTAACGCCACTTGCACTCAAGGGAGTAACCTTTCAGTATCTCAGGCAGAGAAATTAAAAGATAAGCAAATTGTGTTTGCCTACGATAACGACGAAGCTGGTCGTGAGGGTGTAGTTCAGGCGCGTAACATGATGCTTACGAAAAATAAAAATCACTTCATGGTAGCGAAGCTTCCTGAAGGTATAAAGGATTGGAACGAACTACACGTTAGGTGTACTAAATCTGTCGAGTTCAAATCCTGTATCACTAACGGGCTACAAGCGGTAGACTTCTCTTATGAGGTTACCGAAGCACTAGACTGAACTCTTCGCTTACAAATGTCTGCTCTAGGAGAGTATATTTGCACTGAACGAAGTAATCTCCTGCCTCTAACTGGGTCGTATCCCAGGTAAAGGTGATGGTGTTCTCCGAGCTTACATTAGTTTCCCTAGACCAGTCCCCCTGGGTAGGCCCAGGACCAGGGACGATTTTAGTAATCAATCCTGAGGTTCTAGGGTTCCTCCGCATAATTCTAATCTCTGCGTTATCAATTACCTGCTCCCTCCAGATATCCTTTAAGTCCCTAGACATATTCCTGTTAGCCAAGAATACGTCCGTAGTAATTCGAAGTGTTGGGATTGAGCTTAGCTGAAGGTATTTTTGAGATAGCTTATTTTTAGTAGTGACTTGGTAAGGCTCTGTAAATGTTACAATTCGGTCACTAAAGACTTCGAATTTATTCCAATACAACTGCCATCCCGATGAAGCATCAAACGCGTCTTCGAAGTCCTTAACAAGCCAAACATCGAAATATTTACCTACAGCGGAGAATTCCAAGAAGCTCCGTGACCCGTCCAGAACTACCTGGAAGTGCCCAGGGTCGGCGGAAGTGCTTCCGCTATAAATCCCGCTCGCGCTATACGTTCCCGCGCCCTGGTAAGCGGAGGGGTTAAGGTCTATAAGACTTATATCTCCTCCAAATGTAGCTTGGACGGAGGATAAGCTAGACGCGTTTAAAAGGCCATACGCCGGAGTCCCCATATCACTAACCTGACGGTTAATATAAATATCAGGACTTCCGTTAGTTAGGGAGGTATCTGGGAGGATATAAACAGTACTTACGCTGTAAGGTTTAAAGTAAGTACCGTTATTCGTAAAGAAGGTCTCTAGGAGCGTCTTCATGAGAACGCTCGGCCTATTCCACCGTTTAACGACGGAGAAGTTATTGAAGCTTGCCATAAAAGTATCTAGTGTTTTCTCTGAGCTTGTTCCAACTCTTCATTTTGTTGGGAGCGCTCTTCCTTTAACAGCTTTATATACGTGCTTCGTTCTAGTAAAGTTAGTTTGTATACGTCAGAAAGACTTAAATTTATGTGCTTCACGAGGAAATAGGCTTGTCGTTCTAGCCCATCATCTTTCCAGCCCTCCTTCAGCTCGCTGTAAAAAAATTCTCATTCAACTGAATGTCAACCTTGTTCTTCGTGCTGCACCCTGCACATGTATAAAAGAAATGGTTTTCCATCCCATACTCAGGAGCGAAGATTCTATTTCGTAGAGTGTCGATATCACGCACAGTAGTCTTATGGATAAACGCCTCGATAATTGTCTTGTCGGTGATATTACCTACGCGGTACACAAACATGTGCATGTTGTTCATAAGGTTAGAGTTATTGTTGTAAAGATGCTCGTCTTGCATCCTAGGCAACTTCACCTCGCATTCCTGCTCGGAGTCAGGTAAAGTAAATACCATATGCTCTCGCGTAAGATTCGTAGTAGTTAAGCTCTTAATGGAAAGCTCTAGTTTGCTTGTAATGCTGCACTTATCGCAGTCATGCGTTACTTCATACCCATCGCCATAAGAGATACCTCTCAAGCGGTAAAGAACGTAAACCCTATCATGGGGGGTTAGCTCTCCAACCTCCAACCCGTCCGTTGCATTACGGAGCAATCGCTCAATAACCGCATCAGGGTCCTTTATCCCGTCCATGCTTTTTAGAATTCGCTCGTCTTCGAAAGTGAAGGGGCGAATCCTTATCGTTTTTTGACCGTCAGGGTACAAAAGACCTTGAGAGGGTAAAACAATCTCGCTCCACGCCATTTTGCTTTTCACTTTCCCTAAGAGCGCCCCTAACGCCGCCTCAACGTTCTTATCTACAGGGATGTTCTCGGACATCATCTGAGCTTTGTGGTCTACAGCGCCTTCCTGAGAGGTCTTAGGGGCTTCCTGCGGAGAACCACCTGGGTTTCCTGCTTGGTGTTGTTTTACTAGGTCAACAATTGAGTCTTGATTCATATATTTATTCCAAAAAAAAAGATACTTTTAACTATAATAGTAATATAAATGAAAATTATTGTAAAAAATGTAACTTCTTTCCTAAAAACGGAGAATAAAGAGCTCATAACAATACTGCGTAAGAAGTACAGTGCGAAAATTCCAGGCGCAAGGTACAGTAAAGCTTACAAGCATGGTTGGGATGGCTCCAAATATTTTATTACAGAAAAAGGCCAATTTGGCACAGGTCTTCTCCCTTTTATCGAGAACGATTTAGAGTTAGCTGAGCTTAAGTATTCCCTTGTAGATGAACGGGACCCTCTTATGAGTAACTTTGATATCGAAGTAGAAGGTATTGAGTATCGTGAATACCAGGAAAAGTTAATATTGCAATCCCTGAAGGCAGGTATAGCGCTAATTGAAGCTCCTACAGGTGCTGGTAAAACTATCGTACTAGCTGGTATCCTAAAAGCGTTAGAAGGGAAACGAGGTTTAATCTTTTTTACTCAGAAATCCTTGTTAGAGCAAACCTACGAGTTCCTAACCAAGTACGGGTTTGATGTCGGTAGGGTTTACGGTGATGGGACGGATATTAAACCCGTAACCTTATGCACCGTACAGTCTGTCCATAAGGTATTAGACTCTCACTTAGACTCTTCTGAGTTTATTGTATTTGACGAGGTCCATGAATTTTCAAAAGGAAAACTAACTACAAAGGTTATTAAATCCTTTCCTAATGCAAATTACAGGTTCGGCATGTCTGCTACAATGCCCCGAGATAAAATGGCTAAACTAAACTTAGTTTCATGTTTAGGGGGTGTTATTTCAGACGTAGACGTTCAAGATTTAGTAGAGGATGGGTTTTTAACTCCTCCCGTAGTAACCTTCGTGAATCTCCCAGAATACACCGACCACTCGCTACTAGACTCAACCTATGTTGATATTTACGACTCCCATATTATTAATAACGTTACGAGGAATGGGAAGATTAAAAAAATATGCTCCAACGTTAAGGTAGGTAAAATACTTATCCTCGTTAAAAACCTTAAACACCTGGAAATTCTTAGGGGTCTGATTCCTGAAGCTCTTACCTTAGAAGGGAAGGATGATATTACTACCCGAAAGAATACTATCGAAACGTTTAAGAGTGCTAAGCATTCAGTTCTAATAGGAACTAAAATCCTTCAAACGGGTATAGATATACCTGAGATAACTCACCTTATCAACGCACGCGGGTTAAAATCGGAGATTGCCACTCTTCAGGCTCTTGGCCGCGCTCTAAGAATTCACGAGTCTAAGACTCAAGTAAATATTTACGACTTCAATGACACGGTGCCGTATCTAAAAGAGCACGCTGCTTCTCGTAGACGGGCATACAAATCCCTTAAAATAAAAGTATTATGATTAAAAACAAAAACGACATTATTAAATCCCTTAGTAAGATGCAACCCGCAGACAGGGAAGACCTGAAGTACGCAGTAGACTCCCTACAAAAAATGATAAACTCTTCTAAAGTATCAGAAGAGTCTATCAAAGAAATGTATAATATAACTAGCTTACTGCTAGGATTACAAAACAGGTTTGTGTTTTATAATATTATGTGGTTGAAGCAAGGCTTCATGGAAGATTAAGGTGCTTCGTCTTCAGAAGGGGTACCCACATCTTCGTCAGATGATTCGTCAGGAGTACGTTCGGTCATTCCATCGCCGTAATCGTTACCGTCAATATCCTCACCTCCTTCTTCCTCGTCGCCTTCTTCTTCTTCATCCTCAGCGATAGCACTCCAATCAATCTCCTTAAAGAGTTCGTCGAGTTCCGACATTAGTTCGGTCATTCCGCTATCGTCTAAACCAGAACTAAGCTCTTCGTCTTCTTCAGGCTGTGCGTATTCGGTAGCTTCATCGTATGCGGTTTGGTCTGCGGCTGCGTCGGCATCCTCGTCATCTAAACCTCCACCCTTTTCAGTCTTCTTACCTTTCTTGCCTTTCTTGCCTTTCTCTAAGGGCTCCTCCCCCTCCTCTTCTTCTTCGGCGTCAACCTTTTCAAAGTCTTTCGTTCCAGGCTTGTCTCCTTTCTTGCCCTTCTCTTCGGGCTTGTCTTCTTTCTTATCTTTCTTATCGGATAAAACCGCTTCAACGACGGAATCAAGGTCCATGTCACGGTAGAACTCAGATTCAGTAAAGATTCCTGCTTCGGTAAAGACCTCAGTAACAAAATCGTTTAAATCTAAGGTTTCAATCCCGTTCTTTTTGCGTAGAGCTTTGGACATATCAAACAGGACGTCTTTAACTACAGTCTCCTTTCCTCCAATCTTAGAAAGCGCTTCAAACATTACTGACTGAGCCTTTGAAAGGTTTGCGAAAGAGGGGACAAACTTAAGATTTTGAACGTTAATACCGTAAGACTCATTAAGTTCTTTGATTATCTTAGATTTGAGAGGCTTCTTAAATTCAAAAATCCGTGCAACGTACTCACGGATATCTTTTTGGGAAATATTGGCAACGTCAGAAGACTCATAAATCGAAGCGAACACTTCCTTAATGTCTGCCTTACTCGCAAGAGCCAGATACGGAACACCGCCGATAGCCTCCTCTAGAGCTGTGGAAACATGAGCATCAGTATTATAAATGCATGAAGCTAATTTAGAAATTTTAGGGTTTTTAACCCAAGACCTCGCGAAGTTCTCTTTAGATTCGGTAAGCTCGCTTCTAATTAGCTCCTGAGTGCAAATCATTTCGTACACAGTTTTCTTCGAATCGTAAGGTACAACCATCTGCCCTTCCTGGACAACTTCGCTCCAACTCTTACGCTGGGAATTAAATGCTGTGGCTAGAGCGTTTGTAAGCCTAACGGAGTTAATAACATCTTCGTACTCCAGCAGAGATACCTTGTTAGTCCGTAAAAACTCAACCAGATGCTCTTTAACCTCTCCCAATTTAATATACTCGGGAGTACTTAGGATATCTTGTGATTCCGTGAAATGTCCACGGCGGCGTTCTAATTTTGCGCGAGCTTCATTAACCTTTGAACGGTCCTCAAAAGCGCCTAGAAGGTCAGAGAAGCCCTCTTCGGCTCCCCCATACTCGCCAACCTTGAGACTGTCAATAAACTTAGTTACAAACCCATCAACTCCCTCGTCAATCTTTTTGTTTGAGAATAAGTCACTAGCCTCGGCAACTTCGACATCTTTTAAAGAAACGTTGCTGCCTTCTGTGACAACAACGCAATTAACTAATTTATCAGAATTAGTAAGGAAAGATGTTTTTCCTGTATGAGAATCATAATCAAAAATAGTCATGTTTTCTCTCACGAGACGGCTTAAATAATTCATTGCCATGTTAACTTTAGCAATGCTTTGGTCTCGATTAAAAAATGTAGTTGTGGTGTTCATATTATACAATAGCCCTAGGTAACCGTATATACTACCCTTAGTTGTCCTTTTTTACAAAAATTTTGTAATATTTAGGATTTTACGTTACCTGGCTTACCTATAGAGGTAGTGCCTGGAGGAGCTTGGTCTGCATCAAGCTCTTCTTCCCCTGCCTCTTCAACGCCAGGGTCAGTACCGTCATCAAGACCGTCCATTGGGGGCATCCCTTCGCCGCCCATACCCATCGGGTCCTCTTGGGGTTGCTCCTCAAACTGCTTCTTCATACGCTCCTTCATCTCATCAACTTCAGAGTCAGTCATGCCGAAGTAAGTTTTGTAAAGATACTCGTCATCAAACAACATCAAACCTTTGACGGCTTGGACAATACGCACTTTCTGCTCATCCACTTCAAGTCGGCGCTTCTCAAACATATCCGAAGGAGAAGTGAGGCTCATTTCAACCGATTCGATTAGACTCTTAGGAAGTCCTCGTAAAGTAAGGTGCCGTTTCAGGAGGACATTAAGACTACGCTCAACATCTGCCTGCAGTCTGTGAACCGCCTTTGCAAATTTAACATCCAATTGAGATAGGTTAGCTTTACGTTCAGGAGAGCTATCCTTTTCAACGATAAAGTCCTTAGGGACCTTAAGAGCGGCGAGGAGCTTATCACGGAAGTACTTAACATCATCCGTCTCTCCTAGGTTTTGAGCGCCTGGGAGAACTTCAACCTTAGTTCCTTGACCGTTACGGATAGGGATAAAGAAATCCTCATCAACTGTAAGAGGGTTGTAATTGTAATCTACAGAGTTACTGTTTGGATTCCACATGGACTGCTTTTTGAACTTAGCTTTAATACGTTCAACGAAAGCTTCCACTTTAGACTGTGGTAGGTTACCTGTTTCCAGGTAGAATGCACGCCTTTCAGGTGCGCGTTGGATACGATAGATAAGCATCGCATCCTCCATCAGCATTAGGGATTTAAAGACTCGCACGCCATACGCTAGGATTCCCTTGCCGTAAGGGTAATAGTTAGCATCCGAGGTCATACGGCGGAAGTGTACAATCTGGTCCTTGTTGAGCGTGATGTAGTTTTTCTTTTTCTTATCGGGAAGAAAGCTTTGAGATAAATCTGTAGTTTGATTTGCACGGTTAGGGATTTCCTGCAAAAACTCTTTCAAATACCCATACTTATCTTCTACGCGGAAAATATAGTTAGGGTTGAGAATCTTAAGACGTCGGATGCCTTGGTCAATGTTGTTAAGGTCTACTACGTTCTCAACGAAGCAATCCCCATACTTGGCTGTATTTCGGACAATATCCCAGATGTACTTCTCTAGCTTGGTCTGCTTAACAAACCTCTCCACTTCACGCTTAAGAACCTCATTGTCTGTGTCAAGCTCAAACATTTCCTTTTTAGTGTTCTCTTGCGTAGCGTCATCGGAGTAAATATCAAGTGCCGCGCCGACTTCTGCCTCAAGGTCCATTCGCTCGTAATCCGCATAACGCCTGCGTCGTTCCTGCTCAACGCGAGGCATTCCATAACTAGTCCCTTGTTTACCATACCCCCCAGCGAAATCCTCAAAGGTCTCGTCTGCGGGGCTTTTAGCATCTCCCGCTAAAGGTTGTGCAAGAGGTGGACGTCCACGCTTCTTCTTTCCACCAGTACCGAAGTTCTGCCAGAACGCGGAGAACCTTCCTCTATATCCAGGAGCGTCCTTTCCGTACGTGTGCGAGCTAGGGAACTCTGTTGCGCCCATGTTCTCGTCCACTTTATCGTTGTTTACATTTTCATCCATTGGTGGTATTGTTGTATCTCGTCGTCGTCAGCATATTTAGTACTTACTATAGGCATTGCCATGGATTTATTATCGTCGCCTGAGGTTAAAGGTTCAGGACTTCCACGGTAAATATCATCCAGTGAGTGGGCCGCTAAAGCCAAGCTCATTACTAAGTCATCATTATACCCCTCATCTGCTTCCACCTTACCAGTGTCCGCATTTATAATAAAAGTTAAAAGTTCTTCAACTGTGCGCGAGGAATTGATTTTTATTTTACCTTTTCTCAGGCACTCTTCCAAATCTGTTAAAACAACTTCACGACTTTTAGTTGTCAGCATCAAGCCAAATTCGCCCTTATCATCCATGATAAGGTTATCATACTCTAAAATCTCCCATAACTGCTCGATAAGAGCCATCCCGAGACCATTACGCTCCACTTGAACATATGCAGTATTGTAATGATATCCTTCTTTCCTGATAATCTCCGCAAATTTACTGATGGGAGTGACGTTAGAGTAGAATTCTGCTACCTGCTCGCCGTTATATAAATTAATAATATGGAAAGCGGAGTGGTCACGCTCACGGCCATAGGAGGCATCCACCGTTAGTAGGTAGTTGTAATAAGGCTGGGGCTCTTCCCACACGCGCATACGGTGAGTGTACTTAGAACTCCACTCTTCTGAGCAGGATTCTTTCATAGTTACTAGGGTGTGCCTATCAATGAACGTGTCTCCCGTACCTAGGAACTCGCATTCGTACTCCTGAAGCCAAGCTTTGTCCGACATGTTTGGTCGGGTATCCGCATACCATTCAGGGGTATACCATGGGTGCTCTTCCCATTGAATATCTACGATGTGGAACTTGTTTATTTTCTCTATCGCGCCTTTGTAAAGCTCATAGTAAAGATTGCTCATACCATTAACCGTAGAGATGATACAAGCGGAACCTCCTGTACTAATCGTAGGGTAGATTGCCATCCAGAACTCCCTCATCTTATCCACGAAAGCAGCCTCATCCACGATAAGGAGAGAGACCGATTCACCGCGCCCCGCTCCAGCAGGCTGTGATTTAATCTGCGACCCCGTAGAGAGCTTCAGGACGTGCTTGTTACGCATTACCTCCTTAGGCTTCAGCCATGCAGGTAAGTCATCATACATCGTCACAACGCGTTCTAGGAAGGCTCGCGACTCCCTATCGCCAATGGACACTACCATAACGTTCTGATGGTCAAAAAAGATAATTTTCCACAGAGAGTATGCAGCAGAGAGCGTAGTAATTCCCGCCTGACGGAACTTTTTCACCAAAGTAAAGCGGTTATCGTTAATCTCACCAATCATACGCTCTTGGAACGGAAATAAGTGGAAAGGTACAACCCCCTTGATAGGGTGAATAACATTTACATACGTCTTGATGAAATATACGGGGTCAGTTGCACATTTCTCTAGTTCGTCTAAAATTTCTTCTCTCTTCACGCTATTATATAGCATGAACCGCTACGTAATCATACCCACGCGTGAATCAATGACTGATTGCGAGGATAAAACTACCACGGTAGGAAAATTAAACGCTTTTTTGACGGATGCGGGATGGAAAGTTCACTTTGTTAGGAATGCAAAGTCTATGTTGGGCGCTTTTCGGGAAGGCGTTGAGCAACTCTGCGTACTGGCGAAGGATTATGTTATTTTTTGCCATGACGACATCGAAATCTTAAATAATATCGAGTGTTTTAACAAGATTATAGATATACAACTTGAAGACCCTACGACAGGATTCACGGGAGTAGCAGGGTCTGCGGTTGTAACGGGCCTTATTAATTGGTTTGCCTGCGCTAAGCAATACAAGTCGGGAGGAGGTATGATATACCACGGAGACTCCTACGAAACAATGGGAATCTCTCCCTTTGGGCATGAAATAAACGTAGTTACATTAGATGGCGTATTTTTAGCCACGACAGGAAAGATTTTACACTCAATTTCTTTACGTTCTCCTTCATCCTGGAAAAGTAAGTGGCACCATTACGACACTTTTTTAACCTTGCAGTGCCATATAAAGAATAAAGTTAACAGGGTTGCTCCTTTGTGCCTACGTCACGCTTCGGGAGGGGATTACAACGACGCATACCGTGATGATATCCCTAGGGTTGCCACTACTTTTGCAAAGCACTTACCCGCGCAGGTAAAAGTAAACGTTAATCGCTAACCATTTGCCCGCCATCGTAAACTAACTCCCACAAGTTCATGTGAGGTACAGCGGAACAAGTTTTTTCCATAAAGGAACGGTAGGATTTAGTCGTATCCTTACTGTAGAAAAACACGATAGCGTCTGAAACCCTACAAAGAAACTCTACAGAGTCCTCGTAAAGGTTCTCTCCATCTTTCCTTGTGGCGGGAACCTCAGATTCCATTAAAACAAACGACTTAGCTTTCTCCATCGCCTGCCGTATGCATAGCTTATCTACAAGTTTAGCGTTATTGTAGAAATTAGGGTAAGGAGAAACCATAATATAAGGGATTTCTAATATAGAACATAGAACCCCTACGAACGAGCAGGTCCCCTCAGTAGGCATAATGTAAACCAAGTCGGGTTGAGTCTGCTTAAAAAACTCAACTAGCAGGTCCACGGACTCTTGCCTCTTACGAGATGACCAACCTACACCCACTTTCGGGAAAAATTCATCTCCAAATATTGACAAAACTTTTTTCTTCACGCTTTTATATACTATGTCTACAAAGAATTACTATACTGTTTGGTCCTGGCTCGATACCCCGTATGCTATTAGAATGTCTTCTCCGTTGGAAGAGGACGGTACATGGATAGTTAGGATAGAGCCTGGGTACGACTTCCCGCGCGAAAATCTTTCAGTTGTAAATCACCCTAAGTGGGAAGTAAAGCAAAAAAGAATTGATGGTAGGTGGTATGCTTTTATTAAGGACCCAGAGAGTTTATTGTGGCCTGAATTTGACCCATCCCAATTTGATTTTATCCGCCACTTCCGTTAGTAAATTGAGTTGCGTTGGCATAAGTGTTAGGGTCTGAGTATACATCCTCAGTCTCATTATGGAAAATTGCTCTAATTAAATGGTAATTCGTATTAGCATTAATTACACCAACGAGGGACGCAATAGGGTTTGTGCCATTTACTCCTTGGTAAGTGGCTATGCCTACCCCTGCGGTAGGGGTTGATAAGCTATTAAATAGCTTTATGGCATAGGCATATGGGCCTCCGCGAGCGCCAGACCGGCTAAGACCATGGTAAATGGCATTTCCATTAGCACCAGCACTGACCCCGGAATCTGCCGTGGGTATAGCATAAATAGTTAGTACATCATTACCGCTAGTGTCTTGATACACAAACCAAGGAGTCTGTAGGGCCGTAGTCGTTGTTGCTGCTGTAGTTGCTGCGGTAGTCGTTGATAGAGTCGTTGCTATAGTTGTTGCTGCTGTAGTTGCTGCTGTAGTCGTTGATAGAGTCGTTGCTATAGTTGTTGCTAGAGTCGTTGCTATAGTTGTTGCTGCTGTAGTTGCTGCTGTAGTCGTTGATAGAGTCGTTGCTGCTGTAGTCGTTGATAGAGTCGTTGCTATAGTTGTTGCTGCTGTCGTTGCTGCGGTAGTCGTTGATAGAGTCGTTGCTATAGTTGTTGCTACTGTCGTTGCTATAGTTGTTGCTGCTGTAGTTGCTGCTGTAGTTGCTGCTGTAGTTGCTGCTGTAGTTGCTGCTGTAGTTGCTGCTGTAGTTGCTGCTGTAGTTGCTGCTGTAGTTGCTGCTGTAGTCGTTGATAGAGTCGTTGCTGTAGTCGTTGATAGAGTCGTTGCTGCGGTAGTCGTTGATAGAGTCGTTGCTATAGTTGTTGCTACTGTCGTTGCTATAGTTGTTGCTGCTGTAGTTGCTATAGTTGTTGCTGTAGTCGTTGAAGTTGTAATTGTTGAAGTTGTAATTGTTGAGGTAGAGGTTATTGGTGTTGTGGTTGAAGCAGTGGTTGCGGTAGTTGAGGTTGTACTAGTCACAGACGTCATTGTTTGAGTAGTAGTAGTGACGGTAGGTACGAAGGGGGACCTGTCTTCGGTAAAGTTAAGGGTCCAACGTATCATTAAAGAGAAGTAGTCTTCTTTCTGAATGGGTGTAATATGCCTGTAAGCAGCCAAAAGGTGCCCAGGCTCTTCTCTAGGGGAAGTATCAACCGTAGAGTTTGAAGGTGAATTTGGCGCAAACCCAAGTTGATTTGGATTATTAGTAGGTGCCTGCTCTAATTGAGACGCCTGACCTTGTACGAGGAATGGGTTGTCTACAAAAAGACCTACCTCGTTAATAGTCGTACCATTAGCTGTCTGTTCATCGAGAAATACTACACTTACAAGAGATGAAGTTCCTAGCTGGCCTTGGTTTGTAATAGAAACGAAGTCCTGGTCTGTAAAGGGTACGCCTTCCCTAATGTAAAGCGTTGCGCTCGTCACGTCTACACTTCGAAGAACTCC
>Ga0233415_10000089_pt1 | contig 41141 bp, 59 predicted proteins | sample Na_anoxic_12_MG_FD_188631 | JGI IMG/M metagenome (GOLD analysis project Ga0233415, IMG submission 188631) | Seawater microbial communities from Saanich Inlet, British Columbia, Canada - Na_anoxic_12_MG | ecosystem: Environmental > Aquatic > Marine > Inlet | place: Canada: British Columbia...
CTTCGGGGTTCAATTCGTTAGCTAGAATGTCGAAGTCAAATTCACCGAATGTTTGATTATCTTTAATGATCCTTGACTTCATAACGTTTTTAGGAACGTCTTTATCTACTATACAAGCTATGGTTTTCCATTTAAGTTTCTTAGCAGCGCGTATGCGTTGATTGCCTGCGTATACTTGAAGTTTATCGTCGATTTTATTTACTAAGACAGGACGCTTCAAAAGAAAGTCTGGGTCGTTTTTCAGTGACTCGACAAGTTTTTGCATTTGTTCTTTTGATATACGTCTAGGGTTATTTTCTAAGAGCGATAGATTTTTGATAGGAATCTGTTCTATAGTCATATTTTTCCAAAAAATAAGGCTTCGCGTTTTAGACGAGCCCCAGACTCCTTCCACACATGGTGGATGAGCTAATAAATCTAGTCTACACAAGGGTTTCATCTCAAGCCATGAACCGCGCGACCTCAACCCTACCTTTAGCCATAATGAATGCGCTAGTCCTCCCCACTCCTCGACTAGAAATTTCTTTATGCTTGAAACGATTTATTTTATCAAGCTTTTCTTTTTTATTTCTTTTTGCTTGCGTTATTTTATGCACTGTGTCATCATACTGTCATATGAGTAACGAAAACCGCCCAAGAGGGCATTACAAGGGAGTAGTAAGATGATTAAGATTTATTTAGATGACAAAGCTATGAAGTTTAAGAAAGAGATAGTCGAACATGTAGAGTCAGAATTAACCCATAACTGTAATTTTAACGGTGCGTCGCATGAGATAGAAGGTTCCGAGTATACTTACATAGACGGCATCGATGAGATTGAAGGCGCAATTTTAATGAATCAAATATTTGACATAATAAATAAATAGGGGAAGATAAGATGGACAAAGATTATTTTGAAAACATATCAACTAAGGGTAGTAAGAGGTCGATAGCGGAGACATTAATTAACGCTTTTAGCGACGGGGAATTTTTAAGAGATTTAATAGCTCGCAACGTTTGCGGAGGTTGGAGTGTAACGGGAAATAACGTTAAAAGCATTACCAGACATTTTGATTCAGGGTCGACACATATTATTTTTAGCGATGGTAGCAGTTTATTTTTAGAAACCACCTCAAACAAGGAGCAGAGAGATGTATAGATTATATAAGGCTGATTTTAAAAGAATGGCAACACGCCCAACTGATTTTGGCGGGAAATATATATTACTTGGCGATAAACACCTTTCCCATCTTGACGACTTCGGAGAGAGAAAAATTTTTAGAAACAGGGAGGAATTGTTAGAAATAGACTACAACAAAGAAAAAAAAGATTTTGAACTAGACATGAGATTCATCCCTTTCCCCAATAGAGAAGAAGTGGATTTTTACGAGGAAGTGACAAATGGAAACTATAATCTATGCAGGGTTTTTGACACGGTAGCTCAAGTTTTTACTTATCTCGATTTTGCAGAGAGAAGGGGAGAGGCAGAATGAGTGATGCATATTTAGTTATCCACCATAATTCCGAAGGTCAAACTGTTATGAAATTAACACAAAGCGAGTTAGCGGATTTTTTAGAAAATTTTGAAACTGATTACGAAAATCCGGCAAACGTCACTAACGTGCTTCATGATTCCAGAGAGGTGGTAAGTCCCCCCGAGCTTTTAATTTTGGAATGGCATGAAGTACGTCCTATTTGCAAACAATATATTACGAAGTGGAAATTTTAAAATAAAATTACATAACAAGGAGTAGAAGGAGAAAACCATGAAAGTAACGAAGAGAGAGTTGGAAAACGCTTGTTATAAAGCAATAATCGAGGGGTGTGAAGACACCGAATCGGTCGCTTGGAACGGAGCAACTTTATTAGAGGATATGATTAAGGAAAAAATTTCCTTTAGCTCCCAGTCGTTGATTGATACAGTTATGTTGAATTTGAAAAAAGACATAGAGTTAGATTTTGATTAAGGAGGTGGTCCATGCTTACGGACGATGATTTTTTAGGTATAGAGATTCTTTTATTATATTGCCATTTGGTTAGGCGCAGGGCGAGGAAAAGGAGGATGAGGTGATCGTATTTTTAGGAACTATATTTTGTTTTTTAATGGGTTTTGTGTGCGGTATTTTCCATGAGAAGACGCTTGAGATTAGGCGGAAATAGCGAACTATTTCTCTTTCATTTTCCCTAGCTGCATATTAATGAGAGTGATCATCACCTCAAGCTTTTCCCCTCCCATAAATTTATTCTTCGTTCTTTCCCTCTACTCCACGTTTTTCTCTGTCCTGCGTTCGTTTATCTTGCCACATGAGTGCCTCTTGAAGCTTTGTAATTGTAATCGAGTTTTCACGACATGGAAATGTTTCGTTAAAAGACGTAAAAAGGTATATCAGATATTCAAGCATATCCCTTGCTTGACATCCGTTTACTCCTACTTCTCCTATCGGTTCTTCTTGTATAACAAACTTGACAATGGAGGGAGGGTTTTTGCCAAGTGTTAAGTTTTGAACTTCCATATATGGAAATAATTCATTATTTTTCTTCATTTTCTCTAAAGCTTTTTCAACGTGTCTCATTTCTTTCTCCTATTTTCATCTAGAGTTATACATTTTTTTAGCCATTTCTATTGATTTCTCGATGATTTTTTCTAAACTATCGGAGGGTAGAAGATCTGTTTCTTCGAGAACGATAGTGATAGTGCTTTTCATATCGGCGTCGGGTTTTGTTTCTTCTACGGTACACTTAACTTTATGGAGCCCTTCTTTTGCTAGGCTTATACTTTTGAATGTTACGATCATTTGGCTAAAACCTTGGTTAATTCTTTTTCATTTTTTACGACATGCACGGTTATTCCGTAGATATCTTCGACTTGTTTTCTCTTTAGCTTTCCGATGGGTAAGTCTCTTCCTTTTGCTTCAATAAATTTATACTGTTCCTCATAGAACACAGCGAAGTCGATTTTATGTTTAACGCCTCCTGGAAGCGAAAACGGAATTTGCATAAGAAAAAATTTAAACTCCCCTGCTTGTTGTAAGAGTTTCAGTTGAGAGTAACATCGCATTTCTAAGAGACTTGGAAAATTAATCCCATCGATTTTACATTGTTTCGCTTTGTATTTATTCTTTTTCCAGGTCATTTTTTCTTATGCAGCATGGAGAGTTTTCGGAATTTCTTCCCTTCTTTTTCCAGCTTTATGAGAGCTACCCTTGCTCTACGTGCTGCGATTTTCGTTCCGGCAAGCACCTGGTAGAGATTTTTTTTCACGTCATCAAGTATGGTGATGAGTTCTTTGGTATGTGTTTCAAGATTTACTTCTTTTTTCATAATCCGTTTGCCTTTTCCCATCTAGTATTAAAATCTTTTGGAGGATTGCCGGTAAGCACTACTCCCGGCATTTCTTCAACCATTTTTTTCCCACGTTTTTCACATTTTATCGCTAGGGTCATTATCCATGTCCGCTTCCGTCTCCGTATCCGCTTCCGTCTCCGTATCCGCTTCCGCTTCCGTCTCCGCTTCCGTATCCGTATCCGTATCCGCTTCCGTATCCGTGTCCGCGTCCGTGTCCGTATCCGCTTCCGCTTCCGTATCCGCTTCCGTCTCCGTATCCGCTTCCGTCTCCGTATCCGTATCCGCGTCCGTGTCCGTATCCGCTTCCGTATCCGTATCCGCTTCCGTCTCCGCTTCCGTATCCGTGTCCGCTTCCGTCTCCGCTTCCGCTTCCGTATCCGCTTCCGTCTCCGCTTCCGTCTCCGTCTCCGTGTCCGTGTCCGTGTCCGCTTCCGTCATTCATTATGCGTCCATTCTTTAACGTTTTCAATACTTTTCTTTGCTTTTTCAGTACAATCAAGAATTTCAATTATCTCAGTAAGCTCAATTCTAGATACTTCACACGGGAATTTGCAGTTTTCAGGTTTTGAAACACCTTTTGTTGCAAGTTCGCTTAAAGACGCTGCGCCGTCCCAACACCACAAACGCCTTGCATCTAAGACCACCCCTTCTTTACCGTTTCGACTTTCTAAATACCCTGCAAAAACTCCTGCTGAATAAGTTCTGATGATAACATATTTCATCCCTTTTTCTTCTTCAGCTTTAATCCATTTGCTCATTCTTTTCTCCTTGGTTCGTTTGTTTCTCCTTGGTTCGTTTGTGACGACGATATCACAAGCGCAGATATTGTGTCAAGGGTCATTCTGCTATCTCTTTATCTTTTGATTCCGGCGAACCCGGCGGTGTTGGCTGTGGTTCAAAAATATTATACCTTTGCACTGCGCGCTGGATTTTTATGTACTGCAAGACTGATTGCTTTTGCAACTCGATTTCCTGCTGTTTTTTCAGCTTCTTTTCAGCAATGCAGGGGCATATCGCGTCTAGGCAGGAGGTGATCATTCTCCAACCGCTAACGATTTTAATTTTGTTTTTATCATAATCTTGAAATCTCTTTGCTCTACGTCATAATAATCAAGTTTTGGTCCTGCAATGAATTCAACATATTTGTTTCCAACTCCTATGATTACCGGACCTGATTTCACGCCGTCCAAATGGTTAAGTGTTTTTAGAAATTCAAGATTATCTTCGATTATTTCCTCGCTTGACATGTTATCATTCCAGTCGTTTTCTCTTCTTAGGGTTGTCATAATTCCTATTTCGTCTGATGGTCTTGTTTTCCATCGAAGCGCCCTCTCTACTGCGACATTTATTTGATGGTCTGTGAATCCCTCAGCGACTATTTTCTCGCGAAGTTTATCTGGAATTTCTAATTTTTGAAGAGAGAGGGGAACAACAACCGGCGCAGCCGCATTGTTATTTTCTTCTTCGAAGATTAGAGGTTCTTCTTTTATGGGGGCAGATTTCTGCCCTTCACTGCGGGGGGCAGATTTCTGCCCTTCACTGCGGGGGGCAGACTTCTGCCCTTCGTAAACATTTTTTGAAGGCTCCTCTATTACATATATTTTCCTCTTGCTTCTTATCCTTAAACCCTTCGCGCCCTGTTCTTTAACATGTTCTTTCCAAGAATCTATTTCAAGAAACCCGCGCTTTTTTAGTTCTCGATTCCAATTTTTTATTGTCGTGACGCTAACGCCTTTCATTTTTGCAAGCTGTTCATTTGATGCCCAACAATAGCCATGTTTATTTGTTAAAACGTTTATCTCTCCAAGATATATTTTTGCACTATCTGTAAGGGTATGGTCCAATCTAGCTTCTAATGGGACGATGCAAAACTTTGGAAGATGAAGAAGTTTTTCTGTTTCTGCGGATTGATCAGTCATTTTTTTCACCTCGCACTAAAAGTGCTGTTGACAGAAAAGAACAGACCGGCTTATAATGCGAGGTATGTTCTTTTCAAAAGACCTGTAGGCCGGCTGGGCCGTAGCAGGTCTTTTTCTTTATGGAAGCTCGGAGATCTACAGAATTTTCTCCGAGGCTTCTTCTTTTGTGCGCTTATTTTAAATTTTACACAAGTGGAATGTGGTTTAAATTTATTTCTATCATTTACACGTCTAAATCAGGCAAAACATGTTTTAAAGCAAAAACATAAACGCGCCCACTAGTTTCACCTACCGCGATAATTAAGGGAATGGTAGGTCCGAATAAGACAATCTCGTCGCTTAAGTCTTTAAAAATTAGTGAGTCAAAGAAACCGTTAATCAACGAAATTTCTTCATCAATTCCAAGGTCTCGGCCTTCTAAAACATCGGTGATTCTTTTTTTATATTTCGAAAATTCCATATCCATCCTTTAGAACGCCTTCGAAGCTCTATAATCAATTATCTTATTCTAGGGACTCCATACATGTTTCGTCTTCGTTGTCGTTATCTGGGTCTTCTTCGGCGTGCTGGGAGTCATCCCTGGACAAGGCTTTTTTACTTAATCGAAAGTGATATAGGGGACAGAACGGGCAGTTACATTTTTTCACCTCGTAAATATTTCCACCCATACACTCTAAGCAAAACAATCTTATCGCAGCAGACCTGTGTCTGTTTTCATAAGTACGCCTCCATAAGCCGGGATATGTTTTTTAAGATCGTCTTATGTGGCGTCATATTTTATTTTTTCATCTATCTTTAACTGTTTCATTTTCTGATAAATTTTTTCTCTCCTTAAAACTTCTTTTTTCTCTAAACACTCGCCTGGCTTTTGTGGAGTTTCCCAATTTTCACAAAGATCTAATAAAAGTTTTGCCATTTCAACCCTTACCTTCATGTAAGGGATTGTATTCCGTAAAACCATAACAATTTTTAACCTGCTTGCAGTAGACCAACCCCAACATTTCCATTTTTTTCCCCCTAAACATGATGGAGCTTTTTTGTCTAATTTTATAGACCCGCCAAGATTGTTTTTTAACCATAAAACAACTCCATCTTTTGTGCTAAAGATACTGATTGAGGGCGTTATTACTGGATTTACAACACGCCTTTTTTTGGCGGCGATAATTTTTGTAATTCTAAAATTAGCAATCACATCAAATATTCCAGCTACATATATCCATTTTGTTTTATCATTTTCATAACAATTCATCTTATCTTTAAACTTTGTTTCATCGCAATCTTCGCACCATAAAATACCGCCGCATTTACAAAGCATCGCCATTTTCCTCTCCTTCGTTGTCTCGTTCTTCAATAATTTTGTTTATCCTTTGGATTGTTTTTAGAGTAGATTCGAAGGTTTTGACGCTTTTTATTTGTCCCGATTCGATACCCTCTAGCAAGATGAGAATAACCTGCTCCCACCCCTCTCGAAACCCCTTGTCGTACGGCTCTTCTTCATCCATCTTTTACCCTTCTTGGTAGTTTCTCTCCACAAAACGGACAATAAGTTATTTTCTCTTCTTTATGATAGTAATCCCCTTTTCCATCCACATATAAATACCATTGCCCACTATTACAATCCTTCTCTATTTCAGAGTCAAAACACGGCTCTTCGTACCTTTTTTTCATTTCTTCACATTCGTGTATCATCTTTCTTCTCCTAGTCATGATAAGTTAGATCGTCATCACCTCTTTTACACGCAACCATTAAAGAAGTTACTAAAACGCCGAGCATAAACCCAGCTACCGCACAAAAAAAACAGGTCATTTTTTCTTCTCCTTAAAATCAGAGTCTTCATGTTTGATAAATTTAATTATCACATATCCAAAGAAAAACATTCCTAAAAAAACTCCGAAAACGATAGAGAGTTCAGGCCCAAGGAACCATACAATAAATTCTTGAATCATTTTTCAATCTCCTTGCATTTGTGTTCTCTGATTGCGTTCCAGATCGCTTTATCGGGAAATTCAATCTTTGTTTGCTCTATACACATTTCAGCATATGCTTTTTGAACCCCAGAGAGTTCGCTGTCACATAAACTAATCGTAAAATTATATTGATCTGGACAGTCAACAAAAGATAATATAACCTCTTTACAGTAAGGACACTCTAGCTCAAAACTAGAAACATGCTGGCTATCAAACGCTTTATTTTCCATTTTTTCCATTTTTCTAAATTTACTCATCATCACTCCTTAAAATTCAAATTCTTGTTGTCTTGGGACTTTCTTATTCTTAAAGACCTCCGGCGATAAGCATATGTCTTTCGCTTTTACCTTTCCTTTGGTGAATTTTTCAACAGCCTTTGCTATAATGGGGGTAACTTTATGTCCGTGACAAAGAGCGGATACGGTCCTTGAACAAATCCCCATTTTTCTGGCTGCCCACGCGTGTTTAAGCCCGTGTTTTTCAAGATATTCGTAGACGGGGCCGAAACCTTTTTCATTTTTTTTCATATTCCCTCTTTTTTGTTTGCATTAAATTATGAGTCCAAGCATAAAGGGTGTTCATAAATAAAAGCAAGGAGATTAATGATGGAAGAGATCAAGCCTGGGTTTACACGCGTCACAACACCACTTTCGATCTACAACAAGTTCGATGCTATTGATCCAACCGTGTTGCAGAACGCTGCTGAGAGAGGTTCTAGAGTACATAAATACTGCGAAATGTATGCTAAAGGCGAATACCTCCCGGAACCGGAAAAAGAAATTTCCCTCTACTTAGAAAGTTTTAGAGAATGGCATGACAGCATGGTGGAAGAGGTTATTTCTACAGAACAGAGATTTTATGATGACACTCTAATGCTTACCGGACAAATAGATCTTATCGCGACAGTTCGAGGGGACAAGCTTCCTGCAATCATCGATATCAAGACGGCTCAGACAAAATCGAAAACATGGCCTCTTCAGTTAGCAGCCTACAAGCATCTATCTGAAATTGGTATAGACCCAAGGGTAAAGACCCGTCGAATTGCATTACAACTGCGAAAAGATGGAATGCGGGCGAAAGTGGTAGAATATACCAATTATGCAGTTGAATTAAAAATATACCTTGGAATTTTAGAAGCATGGAGATTTTTCTCATGAAAGATATAGATAAAGAAGTCGACTGGTGGAACCGGCAATGTTTTGAAATGGCGAGTGAGTTAAGGAATCAATGTCCGGTTTGCTCGGATTATTTTTACGATGACGGCCATGAAAAAGACGGGATCGTCGTCTGTTCAGAAGAATGTTTAAAAGAGCTTGAAGGAGAATGACAATGGATAACAAGAATTCAGAAGAGAAAAATAGGTTGCTTGAACTTGTTCATGGAATTATTTGTGAGGAGCTTCAAGAGCTTAAAGAAGAGTTTTATGAAATCAACATAAAAATTTTAGACTATGGTTTCAATATTACAACGAAGGATAAGGAAAAATATGACGATTGATTACGAAAAAGTGCTTAAAAACGCAGGGTCAAAAGACACCACTGCCGAGCTGGTAGTGAAAGACACCAGCAATGTAAAACCGCTTGACTTTGATATCACCATTGTAAAGTCAGAATTAGGGATCGAAAAAGTTGCCGACATCGTTAAGCAGGCTGAGGGTTATGTTGTTGAGACGGACGCAGAGGCTTATAAAGGCGTCTCTATGGCGTTATCTGCTCGCAAGCAAGGGAAAGATATAACTAAGTTGAGAAAAGAGCTTACAGAGCCTGCGCTACGCTTTCAGAAGGAGGCAATAAAAATTGAGAAGGAATTTACCGATCAACTATCACAAGTTGAATCGGATCTTTTTGAGAAGGTTGAAATCTATCAAGAGCAAAGAAAAGCAACCTTGAAAGCAAACGGTATTATCGACGAGAGTTTTGAGAATTTAAAACTTGAACTCGGATCGTCTACAACGAAAACATACTATGAGTATAAAACTATTGACGAGAATGCTGTGCCGAGGCAGTATCTACGCCTAGATACAAAAAAAATACAAGAAGATATCAAAGATGGAATCCGTGAAATACCTGGGCTTGATATCTACGAAGTAAAAAAGAAAACCTACCGACTAAATGGGAGAAAAAAATGAGCGAAAAAACAAAGGAAATAATTAAATTAGAAGATGATGGTTTTTCAAAAGGGCTAGCCATCGGAAATGAATTCGAAAACATGATGAAGTGGTCAGAAATGTTTGCGGAAACAAAATATTACCAAACGATGACAGCACAAGGAGGCAAGTTTGCTATTCTAGCTATTTTTGCTGTAGCGAGAGATCTCGATATTCCATATACAAGTGCCTTAAATGGAGGTGTTTACATCGTACAAGGCCGCGTCCAACTATCATCTCAGATGATGAACCTTATGATTAGACGAAAAGGTCATAGCATCAAGAAGAAAATAGGAAACGATGAAGTTTGTCATCTGATAGGAATTCGGTGTGATAATGGGGATTCTATGGAAAGTATCTTCACGATGGAAATGGCAACAAAGGCGGGATTAACGAAAAACCCCGTTTGGAAAACTCATCCTGCGAGAATGCTGTTTAATCGTGCTTTATCAAACCTTGCAAAAGACTTGTTTGCTGATTGTATCGGAAATGCTTTGGTCGAAGGGGAGATGGAGAGTATCGACGTCACACCCGAAGAACCTGAACCTCTTTCATCTGAAGCTATGAGATTTATTACAGATATGAATTTAATGGACCTAAGCTCAAAGGCCTCTCTTTTTGTTGATGCGATCTGTAAAAATTCCGGAGAATCACGGCAGGAAATAATTTCAAGGTCTTCTAAAGAGCCTGAGAAGTTTAAGAAAAACCTTGAGAAGTTTATTGAAAAAACGCAACCTACAGAAGAAAAAGATTAGACATTCTTGATTAAGGAGTCATATGATGAGAAATACAGATATTTGTATTGCTGAGATTGCTAAACATGAAATAAAAAATAGTGATCCAGAATTTTTAATTCGAGCAATGATTAGTGTTGTTGGAATAAAAAAAACCAAAGAGATATTTTCTTATTATTATGAGCTTTTAGCAAAAGATGAAGATGATGAATAAGAAGAAAAATAGATTTGCCTCTATTCCCCGATCACACGATCGGGGTTTTTAATTTACAAACTACATAATATAAGGTGTTTATGGAGCTATATTCTTATCAAAAAAAAGTTTTAGAAACTATTGAATCAGACCCTTCCCGCTCACAACTCATTTCTATGCCAACAGGTACTGGAAAAACGATTACATTTTTAGCTGCAATCAAGGCTGAGGAAAAAAACTGTTTGATTTTGGTTCATAGAAATGAATTACTCCAACAAACGTATGAAAAAGCGTTTTTTCTTGGTTTCAAAAAGGAAGAGGTGTCTTTAATTACGTCTCAAGATAAAGAAGATATGAACCGGTTGACTATTGCGATGGTACCTACCTTAATACGGAATTTGGATATGTACAGTCCCGATTCCATTGATATGATGGTGATAGATGAAGCTCATCATGCGACGGCGAATTCTTACAAACAGATTATGAATCATTTTAGGATTCATGAAGACAAGAAGCTGTTACTTGGTTTTACAGCCACCCCTTTAAGGGGTGATAAAAAGATGCTTTCTTCGATATTTGAGTCTCACTCGTTTAAGATGACTTTATCGGAGGCGACGCAGAATGGTTATATTTGTCCGGTACATGGATTAAAGATTGATATAGGCAAGTCTTTTGAAGAGATTGATTCTGTTAAAGGAGATTATGATGTCGTAGAGCTTGATTCCGTAATGAATTGTGAGGAAATAAACTCTTTGATTGCGGAAAAGTGCGGATTTAATCGTAAATGGCCTGGGATTATCTTTTGTACTTCAGTGGATCATGCGCAAAAGATCGCAAAAAAATTACGGGAAAATAAAGTTAAAGCTGTTTCTTTATCTTATAAGACGCCAAAGAAAACCTTGGAAAAGATTTTTAAATGGTTTGATGAAGGAAAGATCGATGTTATCACGAATGCAGTGAAACTATCAGAAGGTTTTGATCATCCATCTATTGAGACAGTGATTCTAGCGAGACCGACGAGATCTCCGGTTCTTTATAAGCAAATGATTGGTCGCGGATTAAGAAAAAGTCCAAATAAATACGATTGTCTTGTTATGGAATTTTGCGGAAATGATAAGAGGATGATTTTATGGGAGGATATTGATCAGAACGCAACTTTTCAGTGTATTACTGCAAAGGAGAGATATACCCAGGAAGAAGCGATCAAGATGTATAATAACAAGATAGGAAGTAAAAATATTATTATTACAGATGTACTGGAATCAGCTTTTTCATTTTATGAGTGTCGTGTTCGAAGACTCGTAAAATATCGAAAATTATTTAGATTCATTCCATTTGAAGAAGGTTTTGTTCTTTTTAAATTTATAGAGGCAGGCATTCCTGGAAGATCAACAAAATATATGAAAGGACATAATGTTTTTTGTTGTCTTTGTAAATGGGTTGAACCATTAAAAAGTTACATAATGTGGGATGAACCGGATTTTCTGTGGAAAGTAGAATGTGGGAGAGCGATTAAAGAATGTGAAGATATTTGCCATTATTATGGGGAGAAGCAAGCTAGTGGTTTAGGGAGATGGTATCCTTCTGATGAGGAGCCTATAACAAATAGGCAAAAGATCTTTATGAGAGAATTATTAGAAAAAAAAGTTATTCCTTCAATATCAGCTCGAAAAGCTGAAATGGTTATAGAAGATTTTGTTATTAAGAAAGCAATAAATAAGTTTGAATTAAAAAAAGAAGAAAAAAAGATTTATGAAATTTTTAAATAAACGTAGATAAGTAAAAGGAGAAATTTACATGAAAATACCCGGTGAAGAATTTTGGTTTAAGATGGGCTTATGTCAGGGGGCTATCTATAGATTAAAGGAAATTCATGAAGCTGATAAATATAACGATGAAATGCTAATCGAAGAAAAAAAGATTATCGTTGGGTTATGGGAAACGATCCTTGAAATATCTGAAACCGTCTATAAAGAAGAAGACGATTAATCTTCAGGGGATAGAGGGGTTAAATCAAAATTTATCCCTGTTTGGCTTTCGATAATCTCCTCTATCAGCTCTTCTCCAATCGAATCATCTTTGATGCCGAGACGTTGATTCAGATAAGTACATCCAAGAATCAAGGCGGAGACGAGAACGAAAGCGATCGTTGCTGCAAGGATGTAATTAATATTTGAGTCAACGTTCTTGCTCCTCTCGTTCACTTCTTTCCGCGTTGCATTTATCTTCATGAGATTCCCTCTCTTTATTTTCAACAGAATTTATTAAGATGCATAATCCGACAAAAACAGCAAATAGAACCCAACCACAATCCCTAAACATTTTTACCTCTAATATTCTATTTTCTTCACCTCGGTTCCGTGTTTTGACTTCATATCAGGGCCTGATAAAGACATATGAGCAGAGCAGCCGGACACCAGTACACCTAACAAAACTACCAATAACAATTTTTTCATTTCATACCCTCTAAAAAATAACACATTTTTTTTTCACTTCTTTAACCTTCACCAATCCTTTGAGATTGTCCGAGGCACCAACCCTTTTTATCTCCCGACCAACATGGATACTGATAACATTGAGTTCTTCCTCAGAATCGTTATTCTTAGGGATTTCCCCTTTAAAAGGATGAGTTTTATAAAAAAAATCCTTAGGATTTATCTTACTTGTGCTGTTAAACGGGCTGCTCATTTTTTTACTGACCCGACTACAACCACCTTTTCTTCGTATGTTTTAGCCGCATCCCACTGCTCTAGATAAGATTGAATAATTTTTTCATTCGATTCAATAATTTCTTTATATTCTTTTTTCTTTGTATCATCATTCTTTATCAACACATTAATCGCATCTTCTTTTGAAAAAGAATTATCAAATGTAAAAATACTTTTTAGTCTTTTTTCGAACTCACCTCGATCTTTTACTGGATCTAGATTTTCCATTTTCACCTCTTAAGTTAAACTAATAAATGTACTGCAAGTAATACCAAGAGTGTCCCCGTCATTTGAATTTACTATTGCGGTATTCAGCATCGCTGCCGTAGCATTATCGCCTTTATGAAAAGAAAGATAACCCCCAACAATTGTAGTTGCTGCTAAATTCATTTTAGCAGGAGGGGCAGCGTCTGTTACATGTGTCATTGTTGAATTTCCATAAATAGTGCTAACCGCGGTAAAAGGCGTATACATACGCAGTTCAACAGCCCCCACACCTGAAGTTGAACAATCTGCGCTACGGGATCTCAATTGATAAAACCCTGTGCGTGATAATTTATATCTAGCTGATTCTGAATCAAATAAAGGAGCTGTTCCACCATTTGCGCTAAAAAAAGAACCTGAAGCATTTCCCATCGTACCGGCCGGGAAAACAAACTCATATCCTTCTTGATAATTTCCAATCCCATCTCTGGCAGCTAGTGTTTGAACTGTCCAATCATCGGCTGCGCCAGGTTGTGTAAACCTCATCCTAAAAGAACCTATGCATATACATGGATTTTCGTCATAATCTCCAACTGTAACATCTTCTAAACTTAAAAAAGAACCTTGTGTGTCAGCATCAGCACTTGACGGTTTCCCAATACTTCCTGAAGCAGGGGAAACAGTAGCTTGAGGAACACGTGAAAACATAAAAGCTATAGCATCTTCATCGTCATTAGAGACAGCATAAAGAAAAAATGGAAGGTCATTGGCACCCCAGTTATCGCCTGTTGGTAATCCAAATAAATTATCTACCATCTCTGAAGAACCGCCGGAATCAACAATACTTTGATTTGCTGTTACAGGTATGGTGACAAGTTGACCGGAAGTTCCCTTGCTCTGAAGTGTAACATATCCGATATTTGAACCTGAAAGAGCTGTTCCGCCTGCACTCAATACAGTAAGAGTGTTTGACGAATAAGATATTCCTAGATTTACTACACCAATGCCTTCAAGAGCAGCTATCGTCGGATTCCCTGAAACACCGTTGCCATGCGCAACAACGATACCGTTTCCAGCAATAATTGTCCTTCCAAAATATTCACCATTTCCATCGGCAGCTATAATCCCTGTGTCGATAAGGTTTATTGCATTCTGTATGCTCATAAAAAATTCCTCTATTTTAAATAAATATCGGTGGTCCGTCTGTAGACACACTTGCTCCTGTAACAGTTCCGGAATTGCCATTTCCTGATAAGTCAAGCTCGGGAGAGTCCACCCCCCATAAAGGCCAATAAGCAGACCGAGAATCTACAATCGCATTAGGCTTATACATCAACGTTTGAACTTCCGCAGCTGTTAATTCTTTAGTATAAAGCGATACATGCGCTATTTGCCCATCGAACCCTCGATCTGAACCAGTTCGATTTCCTATGAGTAAATCAATTGCAGCATCACTTGCAAACCCTCCAGTTCCTGAAGTTCGTGAATTCATCGTTTCTAATGCTCCATTTACGTAACATGTGGGAACAGCCGTTCCCGCTCCATCCGATTCATCAAAAATACATGCTATATGAAACCAAGTATTGGCACTTAAATCATAAACGCTTGAATCCCAAGAATCATAATCTGTATCTCTATATATTAGAAATTCAAATCTTCTTGAACCAGAATCTTCATAATTATAGATCATCCAACCTAAACCACCTTTGGTTATATATCTTCCGTAGACGCCTCCACTTCCATAACTTTCTGCTCTTCCCCACAGAACTACAGAACCTCCTGTGGCAAATATATTATCTAATGAAGAATCAGATCCACAATTTATATTCTCTGCCTGAGCATCCCATTCTCTACTTGCTCCGCCTGTTGCCATATTATCCTCACACTAACGGGTATTCAATAGCCATCGACGATAAATACATGTCGCCTGCAAGATCGTTTGCAGTCGCTGCCGGACGACTAAGTCTAAACGTTAATTCATCATTTGCCGCCATACTCGATGACGCCACATTGAATGTTATTTCTGTAAGATCATCTTGGGTAGCGTCAATGGCCTTGTCTCCGCTGTCAACATCAGTATAGGCGACATCAAAATCTTCAGAATTATTGCGAGCAACATATCCGAAAGTAAGTTGTACATTCTTGCTTGCTGCTGCTGTTTTAGCCATTACATAAGCACGTATCACTACATTTCCTGATGTGTCGATATTTTCTGGAACATGACTAATACCATTTACATATTCTTCTTGCTCAGAAGTTGCATTTGCGAAGGCTCTAACCCCCTTCTTAACATTCGTTCCGGAAAGTTTTTCAAGAGAAGCAAAATCAGTCTCCCATTCTTGAAGTTCTCCAGCAGAAAAAACATGAGGAAATTTACTTATAGTTATAACACCCAACGTTGTTCTTTGAGCCGCTGCATTCGCATCATCAAGAATCGCTCGGCCCGCTGCTGTACAAGCTATCTCTTCAATCGTTCCAGCGCCCGCTGTCTCCCTACCTAGAATCTTATCAGTAGCGGAAGTGTCTTGCATCATATCATACGTGACTGCATCAGCCGCTATTGTAGTCGCAAATGAACCCGTTCCTGAACCTGTCACATTTCCCGTTAAAGTAATCGTCTGATCACCGGTATTAGAACCCGTTATGGTGGCATCTCCACTCATAGTTAAGGTTCTAGCCGAATCCCCTGTAGTAATCGTCAAGATTCGATCAGCAGATAAATCACTTCCAGGTTTAATAATTAAATCGTGTGAAGCATTCGAGTCTAATAAATGTAAACCTTCATTGTTAAGTGTAAGAGTAGCAAACTGAACATTATCACCCGTTCCAAGACCCAACGATGTTCTTGCTGTTGCTCCTGACTCCGCCACCCAGTTAGCTCCATCACCAACAATGAAATTACCGTCTGTGACAGCTAATGCTGCGATATCATCGAGTTGGGTGTCCCAGGCTTGAACATCACTTCCTATTGCAACTCCTAATGTATTCCTTTGATCTCCCGCTGTAGCATCATCTATAATGGCACGACCAGCAGCGGTTAACGTAAATTCAGCAGCAGTATCAACGCCGGTATAATATATTCCCTTGTCACCAGCAGTACCTGTATTGTCTGCAATAGACTTCAAGGCTGCGTCGTAGGCCTGCACGTCTGTATCAATCACTAATCCTAATGTGGTGCGCTGAGCACCAGCATTGGCGTCATCGAGTATGGCTCGACCTGCAGCTGTTAACGAAGCCTCCGTCCAGGTATCCACACCAGTCGTGTAAGCCATTTTATCCGCACCAGTACCTAAGGCCGCAATAGAAGCTAAAGTTGCGTCATAAGCCTGTACATCCGTTCCAATTGCAAGCCCTAGTGTTGTGCGCTGAGCCGCCGCATTCGCATCATCTAGGATTGCACGTCCTGCAGCTGTGCAAGCAATCTCTTCAATCGTTCCAGCACCCGCTGTCTCTCTACCTAATATTTTATCCGTAGCAGAGGTGTCTTGCATCATATCATACGTGACTGCATCCGCTGCTATTGTAGTCGCAAATGAACCCGTTCCTGAACCTGTCACATTTCCCGTTAAAGTAATCGTCTGATCACCGGTATTAGAACCTGTTATTGTAGCATCTCCACTCATAGTTAAAGTTCTAGCCGAATCTCCTGTAGTAATCGTCAAGATTCGATCAGCAGATAAATCACTTCCAGGTTTAATAATTAAATCGTGTGAAGCATTCGAGTCTAATAAATGTAAACCTTCATTAGGTAATGTTATGGTGTTCATTCCTGTAACATCATCAGTATCACTGATCGACACATTCGTGTCTTGAACCCCTTTAGCGCCGCCATCACCACGAACAATTGTATTATCGGCTAAATTAGCTGCTGCGGTAACATCTCCACCCGGGGAGTTGTCTACATATGTTTTAACAGCTTTTTCAGTAGGCAAAGCTGTGTCAGAATCGCCAGCAAGAGTGCCATCTGTTGAAAATTCATCAATGGTAGCCCCCGCATTTAAAGTGATAGAGGCTACAGCGCTCATAGCATCCCCATCACTAAGTAAAACGTTACTGTCTTGAATAAGTTTACCCGTACCAGTATCATATCTACAAAGAGCATTATCTGTAGCGCCTGCAGGCCCTACAACATCCCCACTACCGGCGACACTCTGAAATGTTGGCAGTGTAACAGGACCGTTAGATGTTAAAACTTGACCGGCATTACCGAGAAATGCAACAGACTGCTGAGGATTAGTTGGAGATGTACCACCGCAGATTACTGCATAAGAAACATGGCTGGTGCGCCCTGAACCGCCTTTAGAAACTTGTGCGGGATCGTTTGACGCCCAGGAATTAATCTTAGCCATATTTTACTCACAATATTGTCCAGTTTCCAATCGAACTTAAAACTGTCCATTCCGTACTAGCTACAACACATACCAATTCGATTGAAGAAAATTGTTCTGAGGCAGTAAGACTACCTCCCAAACCTATCGATGTCGTTGAAGATGCAAAATGAATACTTTGTAAAGCATTTTGAGCGATGATTGGAAGACCAACACCAAAGTTTGTAATTCTTATAATAGAGCCGAATGCTGACGTATTTGGAAGGGTATAAGTTATATTTGTTCCATTATTCCCAACATATCCATTATTTACAGCAAGAGCTTGAGTTCCTGTTGTAACCAAGGTCCATGGAACACGCCTAATAGTTGAACTTACAGCCATCCCTAAAGTACCATCACCAGGAGTAAACACAACTGAAGAATCAGGAGACGTTGGAAGTGCTGCTTTTGGCCTACCAGTAGTACTGCCAAAATAAATAAATCCATCAGTAGCTAGCTGGTTAGATATACTACCGGGAGGGTTGGTAAGGTCGATTCCCTCGGCGTATAAGACTTCATTATCACATCCGCTCATCTATACCACCACATACGTGCCAATGGCACTAAAGTTAATTGTTTGTTTTGTAACGCCTGTAACCCTAACAATAACATTATTTCCACTTACAACCAGCTCTGCTACTGCTGTTAACAATGAATTGTCTTCATCGGTTCCTATGTCTGGAGTTTTTATAATAGTCGCTGCTGCTCCATCTGTTCTAGCTGTTCCATCAATTATATAACCTACTCCATCCCCTGTTCCTGTATCTCTGCCGGCAATCATAATCTCAAAACGATAAACAGCAGGATTAGCACTATCCAAAGCAAAAGTTATAATATCACCGGTTACGGCCCCCACTGTAGTCGTCGTCCCTTGAAGCCTGTTTGTAAGCTCTACCGTGACAGTACTGGCAGAACCGGGAGCAGATGTTTGAATGCCATTTACGTTATTTGCTGTGGTATCGGCTCCAAGAACGTTTAAAACGTTTGCCGCCGGTGTTGCTGTACCATTATTTGTAACAAAACTTGTCGCAATAGACGGCGTAGCCCCTACACCTAACGTTCCGGCCTGGCTCATTATTCAACCTCTGCTATAACCGTTAAATAAACATTCCCTGTTCCTGCCACAGCTCCACGAATCGTAAACTGAGTTCCAAGTACAAAAACAAAATCATTATTCCTGCCATGATTAGCTCGTAAATCATATAACGTAAAATTGCCAGCAGGAATAAAATCATGCTCTGTTACTCCTGCATCCAAAGAAACGTCAACATCAACTGTACTGTTATTGGTTATCTTTACTAAAACAGCTGGGGAGGTTAATGCCGTCCCCAGTGTCTGAAACGTATTATCAAACGTAGAAGAATCCCGTTCTCTACGTGATAAAAACTCAGCTCTTTTTGTCATTATACAACCTCTGGTACAACCTCTGCAGGCTCAACTTTTTCACAAGATTCAACCTTTTCTTCAATCTCTTTAGCTTTAGCCTTTTCCTCGGCCTTTTGCTTAGCCTCAGCTTCTTCAATAGCTTTCATCTGATCAAAAACATTAGCTCGTATCATCCCTAAAATATGATAAGCTTCCTCTGGAGGAGTATCTAAAGGGCATTCGTAACGATGCATTCTCTTTGTTTCGCTCTCAATCTCTGCTAATGCTATGCTCTTAAACATTATTATCTCCTTCGTGTTCGATGGTTTATGTTCTCGTCTAAGATATCAGCTAAACCAATTTAGGTTAACATTTAATTTATAATCCAGAATGTAATCGTTACGTTTCCGTTAAGAGCTGCGCCCCCATTGTTTTGGCAACGGCAAAGAAGCGTTCCGGCAGTCTCTGTAATACAACCTTCCAGGGTAATATCCGCATCATTAGAGCCTTCGTTACTAACTGTGCAGAGGATTCCACATCCAGATGTTACCTCACTATTTGTAATCGTAAAGTCAACATTAGCTGCTGCGGCCGTTGTTTGTCCTGTGAACGTGGCTACACCTACCCTAGCATTAAGCGTCAACGCCACTCCTGCGACGGAAGCGGTTGCCGGCTCCATTGACACGTCGCCTGCAGAAACAAAGGAAAGACCTCCGGTTCCTGCATTAACAACGGTTGTAGAAGCCCCTGTAATTGAACCGAAGGTCGAAGTATGTGCCGTTGCTGATGCCCCGATCGTCACCCCGCCGGTTCCACAATCGATAACAGTAGAAGAAGCACCGGTAACATTTCCTAAGGTAATTGTTCTAGCCGCCGCACCGGTTCCCACATTGATATTTTGAGCGACCGCATCGTTACCTATGCTAATTGCAGCTCCTGCGGAGTTTATTTGAACCGTTGAAACGGAATCGATTGTTACCGCCCCTGATAGAGCATTACCGATAGCAACAGCCCCCGTAGAACTTCCTGTGTTAATCGAAGTGTTAACATCCACAGAATCGTTAATCAGCGTGATACCGTCTAGATTGATAGTAGTAAGTCCATCGGCATTACCGGCACTTAGCGTTTTAGTTCCTGTACCAGTGAAAACATTTAGAGCCATGGTACCGGCTGCTCTATTACCAGAGGCAATCGACGTGGTATGTGTTCCTGAGGTACAAGCACCCGTAGCTATATTAGTCAGAACTTGTCCAACTTCTACCGCCCCGGTATTAATATCTACAGTCTTAACAGAGTCTGCATTTGTTGTTGCTCCATCACCTCCGATAGCAATAGTGTCTGTTACAGCAGCAGTGACAACCGTTCCGCTACCAATTACTATATTACGGGTAGCCGTTGGAGCTATATTTCCAATCGTGATCCCTGTTGTGTCGGCTTCTTGTCCGATTAAGATACCTCCGGTACCTGCTCGAATTTGCACACCGCCGTTTGCGGCACTGGCTTCAATTAAGATAGCGTCATTTTCAGTCTGAGTGGATGTTACGTTTACCGCACCACCAACGCCTTCAATGCTAAGATCGACCCCCGCACCTGTTACAGTCACATTTGAGGCTGTAGTACCATCGATTGAGAACCCTTCTCCAGCATCCAAAGTGATATCACTAGCTCCAGTAGTAGCCATCTGGATACCACCTGTTCCAGAATTAAATACTAGTTGAGACGCCCCTGTGACGTTACCCATGGTGATAACTCTCGCTGCGGCCCCCGTTCCTATATTTATGTTTTGCGCGTCAGCATCATTACCAATTCCAATAACCCCCGCAGAACTGTTAATCTCAATAACACCGTCGGCATCGACAAGAACCGTATCATCGGAATCAATGGTTATATCCCCTGTACCTGTAGAAGCAAGTTGGATACCCCCTGTTCCAGAGTTTAAAATAAGTTGAGTGGCAGAGGTTACATTACCGATAGTGATAGCCCTTGAAGCTGCACCCGTGCCGATATTAATATTTTGAGCAACAGCGTCGTTGCCGATCCCAATAACTCCCGCCGATGAATTCAGTTCAAGAACTCCGACAGCATCAAGAAGCAAAGCGTCTCCTGATGCAGCCGTGAGGTTACCTGTTCCTGCTGCTAAATCCAAAGAAGAAGTGGTATTGATTACACCGACAGTAACCGCATGCGCAGCAGCACCCGTTCCGATGTTAACAACACCGGCACGAGTTCCGGTAACACAGTTAAAGGTTTGTGCTCCTCCTGCACCATTCCCTGAAAGCACGTTTACAGTGCTGTTAGCGGCAGAAGCACCTCCAGCTATGTTAACTGTCTGTGCGCTTGTATTTACACCGTTGCCGATAGAGATTGTGTTCCCGTCAACACCGGCTCCAATATTAATAGTTTTAGCACCGTCAGTATTGGCGATATCCATCGTCATGATGCCGTCGGACCCACCTATCGTGAATGTACCTGTCTGCGACGTTCCACCAATATCTACCGTACCCGTCGTTGTTGATGCACCGATATTATAGGTAGAAGCTCCAACGCCATCTAAAGCAAAGTTTCCTGTTCCAACAGTCATAACGATCTCACAAGCGCCTGTATTCGATCCTATGCCTATCGTATGAGCTGCCGCCGAGTTTGCAATATTTATATCTCTGGCCGTCGTTCCAACACCTAAGTTTACAGCGTTGGCGGCGTTATCTGTACCAAGATTTAGTGCTCCACCAGTACAATTTACAGCTCCCGTTGTTGTAAGAGTTGTGAAGCTTCCGGCCGCTGGAGTACCGCTTCCGATTGCGGGAGGAGCAGCAAAAACAGACGTGACATTAGCAGCCGTCACTGCTCTTTCGGTATCAACACCAGCAACAGCTTCTGCGGTAGTACAGATTTCTATAATCCCTCGGTTAGCCGTTGTAGCATCTAAAGCACCCGCTAAAACTACCGCTGACAATCCAAAAGGTGTGACAGCACGTTCGGTGTCCGTACCAGTCGTCGTTTCAGCTTGCGTTGCGAGTTCGACGATTCCGGACACTGTAGTGCTAGCAGCTTGGTTTCCACCGGTATCCCATATACCGCCGCCCATATGATTGTATAACACAGAAGGAGTTACACTTTCGTCAACTACTGTAAAACCTATCGGATAATTTGTATCTCCAGTTGCAGGAGCACGATTCCAAACAGATGGAGGCTCTTGAACCGTTATGAATGGTGCGCTTCTTCCCACGCATTGTCTTGGACCAGGCATCTTATCCCTCCTTTTTCTCGGGCTTTTGATATCAAGTTAAGATTTTTAATGATAAATAACAAGAAGAATTAAAATATTTCTTAATAGATTGCTTTATTCAGCATCTTGTGGTATAATAAGAAGTATGGACGAGTACCTAAAACCTAGTGAAGTAGCTCGAATACTTAAAGTAACAACTAGGACTGTTAATAATATGGTCCGGGATGGAACTTTGAGAGCTGTAACAATTCGAGGTAAAGATCGAAAAAGCTACAGAATCTTATCAGGAGAACTAGACAGATTCGTATCCGAAGAATATGAAAAACAATCTACTTCTTCTTAGGTTTCTTTTTGGTTTTTTTCTTATGGGTAGCAAAGAGATATTCTAACTCTGGAAGAGGTTTTTTTTTCTTACTTTTTTTTGGCTTTTTTGGCACGTTTTTTCTCCTCTTTTATCCTTTGCTGTTTTTCTTTAAGGAGTTTTTCAGGATACTCGAATCTGCTATATACTTGTTTGAATTTACCGCTGTATTCCTTACCTTTTCCACCCCTTTCCTTTTGAAGCTTTTGAATGAGTTTGAACATTCCGGCTCCTCTTGACGGGTCTCCCTCACTCCAGTTTCCATAGAAATTGCCACCGGTGGTTTTAGCTAAGAAGTTAACCTCTTCCATGTCTTTTATGAAACTTTCAGGAATCTCATCGTACATGTAATTTGTACCATCATTGAATTTAAATTGAAGTCTATTTGTACCTGATTCGTATCCCACCCAATTAAGTGGCCCGGATCTATGTTCTTCGGGAATAGCTTCCATTAATCTTTCATAGAGATCTAAAACCTCATCTTCGTTGTCAGGAATAGGAGTAAGATTTTCTGACTTTATGATCTTCTTTTTCCCATCGACATCAACTTTCGCTGTCTTTCCGGGAAGTTTTTCTATAGTTCCGAAATCACCTTCTTCAGTAATTACTCTTTTACCCACTTCGGGAGCATCTATCTTGGTACCCGGAATCTTCTCGCCTTCACGTGCATATTGTGCCGCCTCTTTTATGATCTGCTCACCGGGTTTCCCGAATTCCTTCTCTAAATCACCTAGAAGAGTAGGGTGAAGTTTTTTGACAGCATTAACAACTTGATCATCGGTTGCTTGAGCTGCTAAAGAATCGATGAGTTTACCTTGTCCTCCATACCCACCTCTTCGTTTGAATATTTCATGACTTGCTTTTTTATCTGCTAAAGTAGCACCTAAGGCTTCAACCCCTGCAACTTCAGCCCCCATAGCTTCAGCAACGGGAGCTGTGGCAGTCTCTGCAGCTTTTGGTGCGGCACCACCTAAGAATCTTTGAAGAGCGGGAAATCGAGATAGCATTTGAGGAGCCATTCTTGCAAGCAAACCAGCACCAAAAGCCATTCCGCCTAGTTTTAGACCACTACTAACAAGTTGCTTTGTTACTTCTCTTTTTCTTTCTTTCTGTCTTTCAGAAACGCTACTAGATGCGTCAAAATCCTCACCGGCTTCCCTCTCCATTTTCTGTGAAAGATGAGATAAAATTCCCCCGGTAGAATATCCTTGTTTTTTAGCCTTCCTTACTCTCGGAGCAAGTTTAGGAATTTTTTTAATCAAATGATTTAATATCTCTTCTTCTCCATGTCCCTGGGCTAGTGCTTGAAAAATAGGATTCATTTTATTTTGCCCCCTTAAGATAATCCCAAATTCTTGATGGTTCTTGGAAAATCCAAGGAAGAGAGTCTCTAGGAGCTTGTGTAAGTTCAGCTATTTCAGATTGTTGATCGGAATCTAGTTCAAGCCCCTTATCCATTGCTTTAACTACTGCATCATAGTAATGCTGCCAACCTAATCCGTTTTCTCTTCTTAACTCTTCCCTTAACCCGAGTAAAGAAACATTAGGGTTTACATTTTTAACTAGAAAATCCGAATATTTATCTGTTATTTGATTTATTAACCCCGGTTTTGATTTCACCATATCATCATAAGTAGGGTAGTCTTCATCTAAAAACATTGAAGACATCGGATCTAAACGCTCTTCTTTATAAGGTAATTTAGGTAGAGATTGTGCTTCTTGCATTCCTGATTTATCCATTGGTTTTATCAACATCTCTGCTTCAAATGGTGTTGCACCTTCCGCTATAAGATCTTCTCTTATTCTGTCACTAAAACCAGCTTCTACGATAGGCCGTATCAAAGGTTCTAATCTTTTTAAAGCCTTTGCGCGGTGTTTACCGCCCCTGGCCATCCCGGAAATAAATCCGGGAAGATTTGCTCTCTCATACGCTTTATAAGCTCTGGTGAACTCGTTGTAGTCTTTTTGAGTTTTTCTATACCAATCCTCTTGGCTTAATCCTTGGTTTTGATACTTTTGACCAATTCTAAGAAAATCATTGATATTGTTTGGAGTGGTGGTTTTAGAAGGTAGACGACTTTTTACAAAATCATAAAGTTCCTGTGTTTCCCCTATCTCGGATTTTGTTTTAGCTTCGCTTGCTTGTTGAAGCATTGCGTTTATTTGCGCTTGTGGAAGACCGGAAATTTGTTGAAGAGCTTTTTCGTACGGTTGTTTTGTCAACATTGATAACCGCAAAGCATACGGATTCATACCACCGCCTGTAGCTTGTGGCCCACCTGTTGGTTGAGTAACACCAGCCCCAGGTGGTTGAGTAACACCAGCCCCAGGTGGTTGAAGAATACCACCCATACCACCACCGTCACCCGTCATTTCTAAAGGTGCAACAGCATTAGGTTGCCCTCCATCACCTGGTTCTATAGGAGGTTGTTGACCACCTCCACCTCCACCATTCTGACTGAAATCCATATTTAAGACAGCGTATTGTAAATGTGGAGGAAGTACAGTTTGTGCAAGCTTGTCCGCACCTGGAACCCCTGCCATAGCCTGCCCCCATTTCATGCTAATTGCTCTAGGATCATCTCCTGGTCCTAAAGATTCTTTGAATTTCTGCAATGCACTTTGCTGCATACGACCAGCCATACGCAATTGAGGATCAGGGAGATTCTTAGATAATCCCTCGCCAAAAGCCGCGCCCATCTCACGACCTAGACGGCCCTGAGTAGTCTCTGGTAATTGAAACATTTGGACCATAATAATTCTCCTTACTTATTCCACCAATCGGAAAACATCTTTCCAGCTTGTTCTATTCCCGGCATTCCCTTTTCCATCCATTTACCAGCTGCTGCATATCCTGGGGCTGCTGATCCTGGTTGGTAAGAATATGCGAAAGGTTGAGCTCCCATTGCCTGACCTGACATACCGCTGTATTGTCTCATGATATCTCTGATCGCGTTCTGTTGAAGTCCTGCTTTCATACCTGCAAGATCAGTCTGTAACCGGCCGCCGGCAGCACTTAACGATTGACCAAAACCGCTCGATGACAATGCACCTCCCATAGGATCTGCACCGGCAAACCTTTCCGCTATCCCCGGTACTGTTTGCTGTTCGAATTGCTGTAGGTGGGGAGCTTCGAATCGTTGATATGCCGCGCTAGAAGGGTCGAGCATTTGCTGCAATCCTGACATCCCCTGTCCGAATGCTTGACCGACCTGGCCTTCAGGTCCAAGCATCTGCAACTGTCGACTTAAATGCTCAAGTTGTTCGGGGTTCATGGCTTCAAGCTTTCTTATCATATCCTTTTTACCACCAAAACCACCAAGCAGTCCAAGAACACCACCTATCGCCATGCCAGCCGGACCACCTGCTGCACCTGCTATAGCGCCCGTTCCTGCACCTGCTGCACCCGCACCAAAATCATAAGCCATTGTAATCTCCTATTTTGTATACTCCATTACAACTGTCGTTTCTCGGTAATTCGATAAATCCGACGTCGTGGTTACTATAATGTCTGTAACATCCGCTGCAAGCTCTGTCCCAGGAGCTAAGGGACGAAAACTAATCGAAGATGGATCGGTAGATGCCCCGTACAGATTTGTCAATCTGGCCGTGCTTGTAAGCTCTACATTGTGCTGTACTCTTTTTGTTGCATTATTCGGCAAAGCCCCAAAGTCAACCACTTTCCTGTATACATTCTTTGTTGATTGCGGGTCAACAGAATCAAAATATTTCTGGAATGTTGCCGATTCTTCGGGTACATATAATCCACCGCCTTTAGAATTAACGGCATCAACAATATTTTGATATTCCCTTTCGAATAACTCAATGAATTCCTCGAAGTTATCCGGGAAGTCCGGAACACTAACTTGATTGGCTACTAAAGGCTGATCGCTGCTATTCATGATGACAACGAGCCTCCAGGTTTCACCCACAAGATTAAAGCATTGAGTTCAAAGGGTTTATCTAAAATAGTCCTGTCATTCATCTGTACTTCATCATACGTTATCTCTAAAGAAATAAATTTACCAAAGACAGTCGAATAAAACCTGTTCCAGACTATTGCGGAAATAGGATCGTTAAACAAAGGATTTTCTTGGGTTGGGAGATTGTTTTGACCCACTTGTAAATTCCCCGTTTCTCTAATGGCGGTATCTGCGTACACATTTACGTTAATCTGACCCGTTGTCGTCTTATCCGTAAGGAAATCAACGTATCCCATCTTTGTTTGCTTCCCTTCCATTGTGAATGGATTGAAATCCTTAGTCACAATTTTCATCCTAGGTAATAGCGTCGCTGTTCCTTGTCCTATATATGTCCCTGTCCCGCTTGCAGGTGTGTAAGAAAAGCTGTCGTTATAACTGGAAGCATCCCATTTACTTATCTTTATAGTATCCGGATCATACGCAGGAGAAACAATAGTCTGAACACGATATATTTCATCATTTAGGTCCGTGGTTACATCAGCAGAGGTTGTGGTATCGATAAAGTCTAAATTCTCAAGATAGATAAGATCATCATCTTGAAGATTGTGATTAACAATTGTAAGCTCAAGAGGATCTGCTGTTCGGTCAATACCTGTTATGGATAAAGATTTTTCATCTTCTGAATGATATCCGTAAAAATGAATGAATCCTTGTTGATTTCCACAAACAACAAAAGGAAATTCTGATTGTCCTTCAGGATCTCTCCAGAATACCTCAAAATCTCCCCATAATATATCTGTACGACTCCATAAAATCTGGTTTAGACTATAATACCTACCGAAAACAGTGACGTTATTTCTGAAAATAGCCCATGTATCATTGCGATAATTATACACCAAGGTTTTATTTGGAAACACAGAATCACTATTTGTTTCTGTGGCATCATTATAGCACCAATACACAAGTTCTTTTTTAAACTCTCTTACCCCATGAACCCTTGTTAAACCTTGGTTATCGTTTCTAAAACCGAAAACCACGTCAGGTATCTTTAAATCTATCCGTTGTGTTCCTTGAGAAGTAGCACTAATTATCGCCCTATCCCCTACCCCTAACACACCCTCGTCAAATAAGATACTTGCAAACTGACTCTCCGACCCTAAATCCGAAGATATCCTTTCCCAAACAAAAGGAAGACCATAATCTCCGACATAACGAAGTTGCCAGGTTGTTCTTTCAAAGAACACTATCATAACATTTTTATAGAAAATAGCAGAGATGATCGCCTCACTTGTTGGAGCATCGATAAATCCTCCACGACCAAAGATTGAAGCGTCCCAAGCTCCTGATTGCGTAGGATCGCCAACTTGAGAGAAACGTAAACGATTAAAATATTGTGTAGCAGTAGCTCTGGTCGCTCCTTCAAAAACATTGAAAGCTAAAAGTCTACCGTAGTAAGGAATAAGGATCTTCGCAGAAAACAACCAAGAGCTTTCGTATTTGTAGTTCACGGTTACTGTAGAGATAGCAGACCCCATAACAGGGTTTACCACCAAGTTTATAGCCCCGGAAGTGTAATCGATTGTTCCACTGCTTGTATTGGGCGATCCTTTTAACGTTCCGTCTCTGTTAGGATCTGTCCATATTGTATCAGGATCGGTACCATTACTCATCGTAATCGTTACTGTTCCGGGAACAATAGGAGCACCGCCAAGAACAACAATTGTATCAACATAAGGACTTGCGCCTGCAGGATTATTAGTAAGTGCCTGATTATTTACCTGAGTACTAGCAATCGATGGTTCGAAATCTGTCCATGTTGTTACCCCATCCGTATACCTCATCGGATTGCCTGTAGCATCAAGATTGAAGTTCGTTATGAATAATTCTCTTGTCGCTGCATCAGAACCCCTAAAATTAGCACCGGAGAAAAACTGGGAATTAGAACCATTCCACGTAATCCCTGCAGTTGAAAGAAATTCGTTATAGTTTATCCCATCAAAAGCATAGCAATATTTGGTATCCCAAATTAATGTTTGTTCAAAATTAACATTAGGTCTTTCCCTCATAATGATGCCCATTGCCGGCAACGAAGGAAAATAATTAAAATCAGCACTGATAGCCACCGCACCCACTGCAGCAGGATTAAACTCTAAATTAATCTCACCGGTAGCATAGTTTACGTATGAACCCGTAGCATCTCCTTTACCTGTAACGGTAAAGGAACCATCCCCATCATCGGTGAAAGTGGCAGTGTCAGCACCGGCTATAGTGATCACCAATGAACCTGGTTCTATCTCCGGATTTTCTCCTGTAATAGCAAGAGTAACAAAAACATCAGCAATATTTGTTGTCGCTCCTGCTGATGTGTTCCCTACCGCTTGACTAGTTAGAACTCGACGTAGGCGACCGATAAATTTCAATCCTTCTCGCTTTTTCACGCTATCACGCCATACATAAGCATTTTCCAACGTTGGAAATGCCTTATCTGGTAAGAGAAATGATTTCTTATCTATCTCTAAACCAACGTCAGATCCGGATATTACGAACGGTTGAAGCTTTGCCATTATTTACCTATCGCCATCCAATAATGAGATATTCCGGCATTTGTTGATGTAATAGTAAAACTTGTTTTACTTTTTGCGCTAATCCTCGGGTTAACAGTGACACCTGTCAAAGTGGTTGGTGCAAATGTCACCGAGTATGTATTCGTGCCAAAAGCTGTTAATCCTATCCCTGTATAAGTTACAGTAACTGTTGTACCAGCTCCGCTAACAAATCCCCATTTTAGACTAAATCCACCAAAAAGAGGGCATTCCCCATTTGCTCCATCTACAACAGAGCCGCTAATCTGCTGTTGAGTTCCATCGGACTGCTCTCTAAACAATAAATTATTTCCTAACACATATAATGCGCCTTCATCCGCAAGGGTTGTTGGAGCATCTGCCGGAAGTGTTCCTTGATTAGGCATCGTAAGGAAATTATGCTTCCCGGCGTCTGCGCCATCATTATAACCAACATGATTTACAGCAAAATGGTCGGTCATTTCAGTAAAGTTGGTCTGAATGAGCCCTTGAGTCTCGCCTAATGACTGTGAAGCCGTCGGAATTCCTGTTGTTACCGTCATTTTTTCTTCCTCTTACGTTTCTTTTTCTTAGATTCGGAAATTGCTATTGCCACAGCCTGGGCTTTTTTCTTGACAATAGGGCCTTTTTTGCTTCCAGATCTAAGTTTACCAGATTTGTATTCTTTCATAACTTTCTTAATCTTAGCTTTTTTTCTAAGCTTTGGACACATTTTAACCATTGTTATCACCTCCAAAACGAAGATATCCAGCTCTTCCGCCAGCATACCCTTCAGAAAAGATCGTCTTCATCTGTTGCTTACCTATTTGAGCATACGTCCTTGTTTCATTTAACGCATAGCGTTCAAATAACATCTTATCCATCATTTGTATTCCGTCTTCATCCTGCCTATCTTCAAAGACTTTCTTTGATGCCCCTGCCGCCAATGTTTCCCACCATTCTAGAAGCTCTGGTACACCCGTCCCTACTGGTACACCTGGCACTACAGAACCTAAAAGCACTTGAGAGGGTCTGCGATTAGCTACAATCTCAACTACATAAGATTTGTCTGGAATAGGCCTAATGATTAGTTGGTTTTGCCAAAAGAGAACAGCTTGAGGAATAGCCGATACCGATGAGCTGTAATGAATTTCAATATCTGTTCCTGAAGGTACAGCAGAGTCGAAAGTAAGGGATGCTATTGCCCCTGTAGCATAATCAATCGTTCCTGCGGAGCAATCTCCAATAAGGGAGCCGTCTCCATCGTCTGTTACATGTAAAGACGATGTCGCTGTGTTTGCTGTGATAAGGATATTTTGTATCCTCGCTGGATTGGGCTCAAGAGTAAACTCGGCTGGATATGATCCCGTTGAAAACGAAGCTGTTGGTTGAGTCATCGTTTCAACCATTGGATTGTTGTTTACACTTCTTATAATAGGGGTGCTCTCGGCTGTTCCTGAATACGCTCCTGTCGTCCCATCACCCGTCGTAAAAGCCTCAGTCCTTTGCGTCTTTAAAAAGAGCGCATTAAAGCTTGAGGGATCTGTAAAGAAGCCGATATTTCTCTTGTCTATGTATACAGGTGGCTCTAACGTTGAATAATATATAAAATCAAAAGCATAGACATCTATATTCTGAATCGTATTGAATGTATACGTGTCTTTTAGATGGAGAGTTCTAAATTCAGCGGGGAAATCATAGAGATAAAAAGAATTTATATAGTCAACGATCATCGCATCGGTAAGCTGTAGAGAATTTCCCGTCCCTGTAAGTTTCCTTACCTTAGTGATAATATCCGCTAACGTTGCCGTGCTCATCTAAATCCTCCTATTGTCAAAAGCATCAAGTATGGTTATCTCAGGTGGTTTAGACCCGGGAACAATTGTAGAGCAACAGGGAACCGCCACAGGAGGTGTAGTTCTAGGATCGTTAAGAGCAGAATAATCAAAAGCATCCCAATCGGCCGTATCAATGTCAACAGTTACTGTGTCACTAGTTGTTGTCAATACCGTACCACGTTTTAAATTTAGCTGAAACATCCCGAAATCTGGGGTAACACGAAAAGAAATGATTTGTCCAATCGTAAAATCGTGACTAGCAACAAAAGTGACAACAGCCTCTTGGGCGTTCGTTATCGCATTTATGTAAGACGATTGCGGATAGAATCTATTTGTAGCCATTGTTCATGTAGCCCCCTTTTAATACGACCCCTCAGGAATAAACCTTATTCTTGATTCAGCCTCAAAAGTACTTGGAAGACCACGTACTAATGCACCGGTACTAAATGTCCTTACTTTTTTCACCGTATTGTTTATGTGTTTTACGATACCCTGTGGAATTTCACAAACCTCGCCATGCACAAATTTATAAGAAACCAAAAGATCTTCAGGGAAAACACGATAAGGAAATTCTATAAATCCCGCTCCCACATCAGGGAACTCAAATTTACCCTTAAGAAGTTTGTCGTGCTCTTTTCTCATTTGTTTGAGAAGTTCCTTAGCGTCGACTTCTTTAGCGGTTTTTTCTTTTTTTCTAACGACCTCTTTTATTTTCATGATCTATCCTCTTAAATTAAAAATATTACCCTCTCCTTAACAGGAGGGGGTAATATCAAATGCTTGGTATTTTATAAGTCACTGGTATCGTGTCTTTCACTGTAATACGCTTCCCAGTCATATACAGCGCTAGTACTAGTCACCACATTAGTGCCGCAGCGCATAATGAACCTCGAAAGGTTGTCGTATGCTGCTGTAAGTGGAACGAATGGCTCGTTTTGTGTTGTCGAGTCAATCCCGGCACCTGCAGGCAGAACAATAGGATTGCTAACACCTGGGTTAAGATAATCCGCGGATAATGGCGGTAAGAATGCATCAAAACCGGTACTATCGATATCTGTAGTGATAGTGTAAGCAGATGTTGCTAGCACTGTTCCAACAACTTCGTTTATCTGCTGCATTCCATACTGAGGACGGACCCTAAATGATACCTTTTCACCCAAGGAAAAATCATGAGCTACAGTCATGGAAACAACGGCGTTTGTTGCTTGAGTAATCCCGACAGCACCCCCTACAGGCATAATATACCTGAACCTGGGGTAAAAATGAGGAGGGATAATCAAACGAACATTACCGGCTGTTGCAGCTGCTGCAAAGTTTTGAGCATCAAGATTTAATGTGACGTCAACGTTAGTTGTAACTGCCGTCACTTCAATATCATAACCTGATGTTTGAAGCTGAGCGGTTGTGTTATCTAAACGAACAACACTTCCCACTTGAATAGCTCCAGTAGCAGCCATTGTACAAACTGCCGGATTGGCATTTGTAATAGCCGTTGTTGCTAACGCCGCAAAAGTCGGTGGATTAGCTTGATCAATGAAACGGAAACCGTTGGTGGTTCCTGCCTCTGTTGACATTGCGCCAGTTGTTACAGTCTGGTCGATCGATTGAAAAGCCTCTTCTGCCATTCCCCTCCATCGAAAACTTTCTACTGAAGTTTCTGCAGCATCATCACCCCAAGCGGTCCTGTTGCGAAGAACAAATTTATCCGGTTCCCCCCCCGGCAACACAACATCTTGAAAAGCTGCTGAAGCTGCAGACGTGAAAGTCCCGGAATCTCTACGTGTAAAAGTCATTATATCCTCCTTATATTGCCCTTAGGCCGGTTGCTCTAAGTTTCTGAACCCACAGATCTTGGTCAATACATTGACCTTGATAGAAATTCGTTGCTACAGTAGCGCGAAGTTTACAGGGGTCATTATTATAGCCCGGTGGTAAATAAATATACCTTCCGTCTCCTGAATCTCTAGTTGCCACTTTATACCCTTCTTTTGCGGTTATAAAGATGTTGGCAACATCATTCCCTAACAAAGACGCATTAGGAGTGACTGACCCTTGTGAAGAAACAAAGAATCGAATATTGTTTATCCCTCCCCACTCACTTGTAAGAGTGTCTTTAACATTCGGATATCTAAATTTCCTTATAAAATCATCCATCTTATTAAGCGATGGTATCATCCTCGTTGTGCACATGGCTGCATAGGAATCACCAATTGACGATGTTCCTATCTTGTCGGTAGCTTCGATCATGTTAGTGATAAAATCACCGTCATTATCTTGGAGAAGAGCGACAATATCATCTGTATCGTCTACAGAAATTTGAGTAGGAAGGTCTCCATTACCACCTGCAACACAGTTTACAAGGGCCGCGCTAGATTCCAGGTTATCTCTCTGAAGAATATCTTCAGTTTCCCTGGTCGCTTGTCCGAGCCTTGCAGCCGCAGAGTTTAAAATAGGATCTTCGTTGGTTAATAGAACGTCTTTTGTGATAACAATATACGTAGAATAATTTCTAACACGGCAATCAATATCAACCCTATTCAATAACTGAGAAGGTGGATTTGTTTGAGTGTTATCGACCGGTACAGGAAATCTGTCTAAAGCCTCGTAACGAGATTGTCGATCAATATTTCCTTGCATATCTTCAATTCTAACAGGCGTAGAAAAAAGATTATGAATGGTATTTCTTTCTGGTGTACTTAAAATTTTTGAATTGTATCGTTGCTGTACCTGAGGTGGCAACGTTCCAACATTTACGGATGGCATTTTACCCTCGGCTTTTAATAACCGGGAGCCTTACTTGCATAACCTAAAGTTTCTCTAAAAAGATCTTCTTTTTCTTTTTTGCTCATATTCAAAATATCGAAAGCTTTTGCCATGGGTCTTTTATCATAAGCATGTGGAGACTGGATTGTCTCTTCATTCTTTTTGATATTCTTAGACACCTCTTCGGCGTGCTTTCTTTCTGATTTAGAGCCTGCTAAATTCATTGAACTTATAAATTTATATGTCTGCATCCCCATCTTATAAGGATCTTTTAAGTCTGCAATCGTAGCGGCTAATTCCGGTTCTTTTTTTTCCAAAATTGCGATTGTCTCGGAATTAACAACCTCGTCGAAGTCGGAATATTTTGCTTGAAGACGTTCTTTAAATCTTTCTTGTTCTCGCTGTTGACTCAACTGATTAAACTCGTCTCTCGCGTAAGCACGCGACCGCTTCTCTAACATTTTTTCGGTTTGACCGAGTGTTAGATATTCTTCTGATGAGAGTTGTTTAAACTCATCAACCTCTTCTTTTTGAACAGGTTGATTTTGTTGAGTCTGCTCCATCAAGTTTTTAATGAACTGATCTTGCAGTCTACTCTTTTCTTCGAGTTCTCGAGCTTTTTGCTCTGATTGCTCTGCTTTCCTTCGGAGTTCACCCCAGTTTCTGTCTTGAGAAGTTTCCTCTTGGCCTTGAGCACTTTCTAAGACTTCTTCTTGAGCGTTCTCATCAACAACCGTGGAATCCTGATCCTGAGGCGTGACCTGCACATTTTCACTGTTTTGATCTTCGTCCATACTTTTCCTTCCGCCTGGCGAGAGCGTTTGCAGCCATAATCCTAGTGGATTAATTTTAATCTATACTATTTACTCTATATTATCAAAGAAAATTTACTCTTCAGCTCTTTATCTTGGTGAAATCTGTTCGGTATCCAGAAAAATCCTAGCTGTTTTTCAATTGCTACAGACTTTTCACTCATACCTTTTGCTGCACAAAAGTCTAGATATGCTTTTCTGTAAGAATCAATCTTTTTCTCGTCATAGCCTTCAATTTGAGCCCTATCGATCGATACTTTCATAAAACCAAAAGGCTCGAATCCCCCACGTTTCCACGATTGTATGTTCGTTATATAATCATGGTCATATAGATGAGCGTGGATAAGAATATTCGGTAATTCCGAATGATGAGGGAGATCCCAGCAATATAAAATTTCATTGGTCTTGGGCGTCACATGGAAAACTAGCGTGTTTCCTTCCGGAAACGGTCTGTAAAGAGACTTGATCATGCGACGCTTGATAGCATTCTTCATTATAAGATCGCGTTGTTCTACGACATTTACGTAAAAAGGCCTGCCTTCGAACGGATCGCTTTCAAATGAATTGTTTAGATCTTCAACAAGACTATTTACCATCCCTGTGTTAATATCACCTACCAAAAGGCCTTTTGCAGACTCTTTTTGCGCATTACGATAAGTCGTTCCTACTGTGTCGCCGTCTCTAAACTCCGATTTCATTCTCCCTTACCCTAACAGATTTTCTAAAGTAGATATAAAGTCTTTAACCCCTGAAATTTGAATTTTATATTCATAGTAATTAAAATATAAAGGATCATCTCCTTTAGATCTTAAATATAAAATGTCTAAGGTTTTCTTATACTCTTTAATAATTCCTCTTATTTTATTTCTTAAAACAGACACCTCCATATCAGTGTCGATATGAGCACCTACTATACAGGATTCTTTGACTGGAGTGCTATCAAGACTGTTTTCATTGCTTACATCCATTTCCAATTACCTTCTTTATCAGTAATCCCCTCTTCTTTTTTTTCAAGATATTCTTTGTCTACGATTTGGCACCAATCAAATTCTTCTTTTGATCCTTGCAGCATTCTTTTTACCTGTTTAATATCTGAAGAGGTCATATATAGATTATCAATGCCTTTATAGAATTTATCATTCCATCCAGCAAAGACAATATATTCTGTGGGTTTTTTATTCATTAGCCACCTATAAAAAAAGACGTAGATATAAGCTAGAGCAATTTCTCTAGGTTGCCTATGACAACGGATATCCCTCTCACTACGCCTAAAATTTAGTAAGAAAGGCTCCGTCCAGGCATTGGCCTGCCTGGGCGGAGAAAGAAGTACGAGAAAAACTCGAACTTACATTATGAGTCATTTAACTATAACGATCTTTATAAGCTGTTCGACGAATCTTAGAAGCCTCACTCTTCTCCCCTCTATTATGTCTTTCGATATAAGAGAAAGGCTTTTGATTGTGAGACTGTGTAAAACAGTCTTTAGGTCTAGCGATGCTTTTTTCATCTCCTGGACCTTTTCCATAATCTTTCATAATACACCTCCGAAGTGTTACCTCTTTAACATAACTTATTCTTAGCAAATAGGTAAATATTTAAATTTTAGACCCCGGTGATTGCTCAGCTTCAACTTTTTCTTCGAAGGTCATTTCGTTGATTCTGTGTAAAGTTTCTATTTTTGCTGCCAAGTTTGTCGTATCCATTTCTTGTAGCTCTTTGATAGTCTTAACCAGCGCAAGAAGTCCTTCAGCATCCTCTGTCTGTGCTCGCCTTAGCTTATCTTCTGCTACAGCTTTATCGGTTTCGATCTTAGCTATACGCTCGGCAGCAAGTCCCTTCTGTGATTCAGCGTAAGAGAGCTTAGTCTCATTATCGACTTGAAGCTGTTGCATCTGTAGTTGCTGCATCTGCTGTTCTTGCTGTGATTGGGCCTCTTGATATTGTTGAATACCTTCCTTAAGTTCTTCTTTGTTCTGTATGTACATGGCATCAAGAATACGTTGTATTACAGGTGGTGGAGTATTTTCTCCAAAGATGTCTTTCAAATGGAGGAGCTGTCCGAGCTCTAACTGCTGCTGAGATTCCGTAAGAACCCCTTGAATAACTTTGCAGCCATATTTAAAGAAAGCTTTGTTTTCAAATTCAGGCGTTGGTTGTTCTCCGATTACTTGCTGTATCTTATTGTATGTCCAGTTCTTTTGCATTAATTCAATCATGATGTCTCCACACTGTTGTTGTGTGTAGTCCATCTGATCGAAAAGACGTTGAAGAGTTACTATTCCAGCCCCCTGTCTAAGCATAGATAGAATCCCTGCTTTGTCATCAACGGCGGAGCCGAGAAGTTCTTCATTAACCCCCGTAATTCGTGGGATTATGTCTTTCAGCATCTCTTCCATCTGGAGCATTGTCGGAGCCGGAGGAATGATCTGCATCTGTTCAACATCTTCCATTTGAGCCGTTTCTTTAATCGTTAAAACACGGCCTGTACCTGTATTTAAGCTATCATCCGGTGATACAAGAGAGCCCTTTTTTACTTTCAACCCTTGTTGCTGAGACTCTAAAATATCAAGGTCGGCAATCTTTCTTCTATTAAAGAGATATTGTGCATCTCTAATATCCCTGACAAGCCCCCTAAACTTGAAGCTGTAATAGGGTGTATCGGGGGTGAAATAACCCAAAGTAGCAACAAATGGGTATCTATCTAAACCGTAAGGGTTCGGCTCGTCAACCATGACAATTCCGTTCATCATTAGAGTTCTTCTTACTGTTTGCTTAGGTTTGCGCACAAGTTTAAGAGCTCCACCTGACAACATATTAGCTATTCGAGCGTCTTCCTCGTCCCCAGACCATTCTTTATGCTCATTTGTCCTTGTATCGACCATGTAGACCGCTTGACGCGAGCTTAAATACCAGTATTCATCAAAAGCAATAAGATTAGGGTCTTTAATTTCGTAGTGTTCCGGCATATAGTAGAATTTATCGTCGTTAGAAGAACGTTGTGGAAGATCCATGATCTTATTCTTGAATTTAGGATAAAGTTTTGCAGCTTCCTCTTTTTCAAAGAACATCCGTGTCCAGATGTATCTGCAATCCGATAAGTCAGGCTTCCTGAAATAGGGATCTATCAAGATACTTTTAAAATCAACATACCTCACATCAATCTCAGGGGACGATGGATCTTCACTAAAGTTAAGATAAATACTAAATAGTCCAAACCCTTGAGTTAGAGCACCTTGCTCAAAACCGTTGGAATACGTTTGATAGATCCCTCCTCGATTATGTATGTAGTAAAGGCATTTTGTTTGCTGATCCGCTGTTTTTTGTGATTCTTGGTGAATAGGGATACATATTGAAGACTTACGGTTAGTCCTTTGATATCCCGTCACCATCTGAATAGCCGGGTTTATCAAGTTAAAGTTAAACATGTTACGACCGTTTAACCTTTCGCCAGGGAAAACAATGTTGTAGACGTCCTGGTCTCCTAAAGCAAAACGTTGATCTAGATCGGCTTGCAGCCATTGTGCTTGAAGTGTAGTAATGGAATCGTGATAGTGAGCTTCCATCTTAGCTCTTTGGTCTCTATCGGCTTGTAGGCCGGGGAAAAACTTTGGGTCTGAATTAGCTACCATAAGAATACTCCTTGTCGGGTAAATGTACTTTACCAAATAAAGAATTAAATTCAATCAATCTTTATGTTAAATTTCTCAACCACTTCCGTGCATTCTCTAGATAAAAATGCAGGATCAAGTTTTATATTTTCAAAATTTTTTATCATCTCAATTGTAAAATCATCTAATCCTAAACATTCTTCACATCTATGAATGATAAAGTTTTTTCCTAAAATTGAGGCTACAGGATCTTTTCCACATTTACATTTCATCTACCCCCCCCAATAAGCCCTTAAAGCCTTCGCGTCATCTTCCATAGTACCTGTTCCCAACACTTTTGAAAGACCGGAGCAGAGGTAACGCATCGCATCGGCCCCGTGACTAGCATCATCGTGTCGAGGCTTAGACGTAAAGCCTCCTATTCTCGTATTCCACTCTTTCTTGTAGTTCGAGAGAGCTAACAACCCATCGTTACACTTATTCTTATCGAACCACATACGTGGCATCGTTGTGCGCACTAAATTGATACCGTCAAGTATACTGTGTTGCTCTAATATTACGCCATGTAAATTAAACTCTTTAGCCTGCTGCTCGAATGTGATGCCAGCCCTGTCACGTGCCTTAGCATCGCTCGGCCATATGTGTGTACCGTAAGCGTATCCTTTTTGTGTAAGCATCTCAACTGTTCTATCGAGCGAAAAGTCACTCTTTTCGAAGTAGTCGATGATCTTTATCTCTCCGGCTCTATCTATCTGAAAGAACCATATGCTTTGCGCATCTGCCTGGCCTAGATCCCATGCTGTGTGTACTGGCAATGCTCTATCATAGCTTATCTGCGTGACGTGTCCCGACTCGTAGAGTTCTTTGATCTGTGTTGAGTACCAATTCCCTTCCTGAGACGCCATGAAGGCCTCCTCGGGTGTACTAGGAAACTCTCTAAGCATATCTTCACGCTGTGTTTCTTCTTTCTTTACGTACCACCATTTTTGAGGAAAGGTAAGTTTGATGCCTTGAAGTTCTAGCTTATCGAAATACTCCACCTTTTCTTGAGATAGCGATTGTTGCTCGTCAAGCATGTATGCAGGATGATCATACCAAGGAAAAAAGAAAGGGTAGAAATCCATCTCACCGAAGTGCTCACCGTTCCTAATCTTCTCTAAAGCTAGATTAGTCATATCATAGAAAGTGCCTTCACGACCTTCTGCGGTGCTTTCTATTGTGATAAACTGTCCTTTATGAACTGTATTTAACGCCCCTGTAACGATCTCCCTGGCCTTTTCTGGATATTTAGCGCATATCTTCCCCATCTCGCTTATATGAAGAAACTGCAAAGTACTAGAACGTAAAGAAGTACCAACCCGTATAAGAGAGCCATGACTAAATGATAATTCTTTAGCCGAATCTCCAACAGTCCGAAAAAGAGGTTTGATCGCCGGATGAAGATGATCAAATGCAAACTTGATTTTATCAACAAATATATTTTGAGCATCGTCAAGAGTATGTGCAATGATACCTGCCTGTATGTTGTCAGTCCATAATACTTGGTCTAAGAAATAGATGCATAGAAGAGTTGTGCAGCCAAGCTGGCGAGCTTTCAAAATAATATTACAATTATGGAAATTATCTAGAAGAATTCTTTGTGTAGGATTTGGCTTGAAGACAACCTTTTTTCCGAGCTCATTTTTTATGCTGTAGAGGTGGCTAATCCTCCACGACTGGGACGCTAACCTCTTCAGTTCCGGATGATCCTTCAAGAGTTTTAACAGCCCGGGCGAGTTTTCTAATAAGGTCATCTTCAGCTTCTTCCAATTTTGGCTTATCTCGCTGGTCTAAGCGCTGTTTACCTAGCCAGATAAGCATAGAATTATCTCCGCTCATTGCTTTTTTAAACTGAGCGGCTCTTAATAAAGATTCACCTTTAGCTTTCTTTTCTTGTCTATACGTTGAAAAATTACAGTTATGATCTGTTAAACATCTATTATAAAGAGAATCTCTTGTTATACCAAAATGTGCAGCTATTTCAGTTATTAAACATCCTGATTCAAGAAGTCTATCAACTTTATTCCAATCTATGTTTGCTTTAGGTCTTCCTGCCATTTTTCTTCACTTCATATGAGAGGTTATTTTTCTTCATATAGTTTACCCATCGCTCGACGATGATATCGCAATAAGCGGGGCTCAATTCTATACCATAGCATATTCTATTTAATTTTTCACATGCTATTAATGTTGTGCCGGAGCCGATAAATGGATCGTAGACACCGTCACCTTCTGCTGTGTTGTTTCTGATAGGTTTAGCCATGCATTCTATTGGTTTCTGTGTGCTATGTGCTGTTCTATCGTCTTCGTCTTGAGACTTGCCGAAACAATTCAGGTTAGATATTTCCCATACTGTAGATTCTTTACGTGATCCTTGCCAGTTGTGTGGTTGCTCTTTACGTACAGCATACCAACAAGGCTCGTGTTGCCAATGATAGTCACCTCTTGATAGTGCAAAATGCTGTTTCACCCATATAACTTGGGAGATAATCTCAAAATCAGCATCTTCTAGGCTCTTTTGTACCTCGGAACAATACTTTCCTGCATGCCAGACATAGGTCACAGATCCAGGAAAAAGAGACCAAGTCACTCCCCAGCTAATCTTATCGTCGTTTTGAACTTTTCCTTTAGCCCTCTTTCCTTTTCCAGCTAAATCTCTCCACTCTGGATCATACTCAACACCATAGGGTGGATCAGTAACCATTATGATTGGCTCGTTACCATCAAGGAGTTTTTCTACCGTGTCGGGCATCGTGCTATCACCGCAGATTATACGATGCTCATTAAGTTCGTAGATATCCCCAGGCTTTGTTGTTGCTTCCTCGTCTTTTTTAGGCTCTAGAACACCCTCACCTTCTTCGTCTCCCTCCAATACTTTAACATCAAAAGACAGCTCATCTTCAGTAAAGCCCCATTCGACAAGGTCTTCGGGGTTCCATTCGTTAGCTAGAATGTCGAAGTCAAATTCACCGAATGTTTGATTATCTTTAATGATCCTTGACTTCATAACGTTTTTAGGAACGTCTTTATCTACTATACAAGCTATGGTTTTCCATTTAAATTTCTTAGCAGCGCGTATGCG
>Ga0233415_10000091_pt1 | contig 40898 bp, 32 predicted proteins | sample Na_anoxic_12_MG_FD_188631 | JGI IMG/M metagenome (GOLD analysis project Ga0233415, IMG submission 188631) | Seawater microbial communities from Saanich Inlet, British Columbia, Canada - Na_anoxic_12_MG | ecosystem: Environmental > Aquatic > Marine > Inlet | place: Canada: British Columbia...
AGATATAGATCCTGCTTCAGCTACTCTTTTTGGTACAATTTCATCTAATGCATTTGTACCAGGACCATTTACAGGAGTTGGTAAAGTTTTTTCTCCAATCAATGCTGCACTATTGCCTGATTATTCAACAGGTGCAACTTATGCCTATGATGTATTTGCTAATCAAGGTATATTAAATTCAACATCTGGAACAGTAACAACTGTATCAAATAATACTACAGATACAGTATTAGCAGCAGGTGTTCCTCCTGGAGCATTTGGTACTGCAGTAATAGTTGAGATAGATCCTGCTTCAGCAATTCAACAAGCAGGTGTTAGAATTTCAGTAGATACAAATACAGGTTTAAATACATATGTGGGTACTAAACAGATTTATGTTTCTATACATTGTAGTTTTGATTATCTTAAACAAGGTAAAGGTACTGACGATTATGCATTTTATATTGCTAAAAATGGAACTGTTTTACCAGGTAGTCAATTAGTTATACCTGACTTAGATGACATTACTGGTGTTGCAACTTTAGTATATGGTACTTTATTAGAAAATACTGATACTATAGCATTATATGCTGCTTCAGTTGTTGGAGATGATGTATTAGTTAGTAACTATACAATGCTTATAAGAGAATAGTGTGGAACAAAATTTTCCAGGTGATATATATGGTGAAATAACAGATGTTGGAACTGACGTGCTGATTAAATTTTTTCCAAAGTATTTTAATAATCCAGATGGTGTGTTTTATGACTTAGGTTCTGGTAAAGGTAAACTAAGCATGTACATAGCTTCTAATACACCTTTAAAGAAAGTTTGTGGTATAGAACTTCATACAGAAAGATGTAACGAGTCTAAGGAAAAATCTAAAGATTTAAAATTAAATCAACTGTCTTTTATAGAATCTAATTTTCTTGATGTAGATTTATCTGATGCAACTATAGTTTATTTTGCTAATGAAGGTATACCCAAAATAATATGTCATAAAATATGGGATAAATTACCAAAAGGTTGTTTCTTAATCTGTGGAAGAAGAATAAAAAATATAGAGAATAGAAAAAAGTATAAACGTACAGAAATTATTGAAAAGACATATACTAAAAAAAGAGGTAATTGGTATATAATAAAATAATAATTACATTCTTACACATTTTAAATTTAGAAATTTGTAAAGTTTAAACTTTATAAGTATATTTACTTATTACAAATTTTTAAAACCAAAAAAATGTCAAAAACATCTATAAAAGAAAAACCATCTCAAGAAAAAGAATATACTGAAGAAGAAATTCAAAAGCAAAAACAAGTTATTCAAAAACATTATGAATCTGAAATTCCTTTTTTAGAAAAAAGATTAGTATACGAAGAACTTCTAACTAAAATAGAAAATCAAAAATTTGAAAGATTTGCAATGCAAATGCAAATGGCACAAGCAATGGCTCCATCTCCTGAAGCACCTTCACAAGAAAAAATGCAAGAAGAGATGAGAAATATGTCAACTGGTCCAAAATCAAGAACGCTTAAAAAAGAAATATAATGGATTTTACAATGGATCAAGTAAAAGATGCCGTTGAATCTAAAGGATATGCATTTTTTACATCAGGAAGTTATAATGTTAATATAGTTGGTATTAGAAATTCTGATACATGTAATAGAGTTACAAATCATTATGATGATCTTATAACTATTTCTTATAAAAAAAAAGATAATGGACCTTGGTATTATCATCAATGGAATGCTACAACAGATCCAGGAAAATTTTGGATGGATCATCCTTTAAATAAAAAAGGATGTGCAATATTAGTTCCAAATCAATATCGTGGTGTATATACAATTGACAAACATAGAAATAAATATTACGCATTATGTCAGAGAAACGGAAGTGTTGAGGTATATAGAGATGGTAATGAGAATGATATATATAATTTAGATCCAGAAACTACTGATAAAGGTTATTTTGGTATTAATATACATAGAAGTTCTGCATATGAAACTTCTACTAGAATTAACAAATATTCTGCAGGATGTCAAGTATTTGCTAATCCTTTAGATTTTAAACAATTTATGAATATTGTTAGAAAATCATCTAAAGTATGGGGCAATGATTTTACATATACTTTAATTGAATCAAAAGATATATCTACATAATGATGGCAGAAGTAAATTACATACAAAAAAAGGGAGAAATGTCTTTAAATGATATTGTAAAATTACAAATATTATTACATTGTCATTTAAATGATATAACTATATCTGAATCTGATTTGGAATGTTTAACATTATTAGGTATTGAAGGTGAAACAAATCTAACTGATTTTTGTTTTTTTGCAGCATCTGAAGAAATATTTTCTTCTTCACAATCTGTTAGAAATTCATTAAATAAGTCAGAAGCAAAAAAATTAATAGTAAAAAAAGGAAAAAGTAAAAAATCTATTACTATAAATCCAATTTTAAAATTACAAACAAATGGTAATATATTTTTAGATATGAAATTTTTAAGAAAAGATGCATCCTAAAAAATCAAAATTTTTTATTTCTAAAACAGCAGATGATTTAAATATTGATAAAAGCATAGTTGAAAAAGTAATTAGTTTTTATTGGAAATCTGTAAGATTAACAGTATCTAAATTAGAATCTCCTTTGATACATGTTTCAAATTTAGGTACTTTTGGAGTCAGGCAAACTAAAATTGAAGATGTAAGACAGAAGTATAAAAATTATTTAAAAAATATGCCTAGTTCTGATTTAATGACTTTTGATAAACATAAGTTTAAACTTGAAACTATTGAAAGAATGGAAAAATTAAATAAGTTGCAAGATGAAATAGAAAAAAGAAATAAAGAAAAAAATGAAAAACTTTTAAAAAGATTAGAGTATGTCAATAATAAAAATTTGGAAAGCAAAAAATCAAATTCTAGAAGGAATAAAGAATAAAATCTTTAAAAAAGAAGATGTTGAATTAATTGCCAACGAAAGATTAAATATATGTAAAAAATGTCCTCATATTGATTTGAAAGGAAATCAATGTTACGTGAAAGGAACACAACCATGCTGTTCATTGTGTGGTTGCGATCTTTCATTAAAAACAAGAGCATTATCATCTGAATGTGATGATAAAAGATGGAATGCAGTTTTAAGTGAAGAGGAAGAAGATAAATTAAATGAATCATTATGAGCTTAATATTTAAAGAAAAAGGACATCTTTACGAAAGTATAGATCCTAATGAAAAAATAAATTGGACTAGTGTAACTTCTGTTATATCTAATTTTAAAGAACCCTTTAATCCTAAACAAGCAGAAAAATCTGCTAGAAATAAAAAATCTAAATGGTATGGAAAAGATCCAAAAAAAATAAAAGAAATTTGGGATAATGAATCTAATAGAGCTACAACACTTGGAACATTTTATCATAATCAAAGAGAATCTGATTTAATTGGTTTAAATACATTAACAATTGATGGAGCAGCTTTACCTGTTATACCACCTAAAATAATAGATGATTTAAAATATGCACCAGAACAAAAATTAATTCCTGGTATTTATCCTGAACATTTTGTTTATTTAAAATCAGCTGGAATATGTGGTCAAGCAGATTATGTAGATGTTGTAAATAATCATGTTAATATAATTGATTATAAGACTAATAAAGAAATTAAAAAGCGTTCATGGAAAAATTGGGAGGGTATATATAAAACATTAAATGTACCATTGAAACATATTGAAGATTGTAATTTAATGCATTATAATTTACAATTAAGTTTATACATGTATATAATAATAAAACATAATCCTAAATTAAAACCAGGTAAATTAATAATACAACATGTAATTTTTGAAAAAGAAGGAGATGATGAAAATGGTTATCCAATAACTAAATACCAAGAAAATGGTGATCCAATTGTTAAAAAAATAGTACCATATGAATTACCTTATTTAAAAACAGAAGTATTAACAATAATTAAATATTTAAAAAATAATGGTTAGATTATTTGATATACAAAATGAAAAAATTGTACCTACAGAACATTGTTACACAATAAAGTTTTTAAAAGATATAATGGATGAGTATAATAAAAATGATGAATATCTTAAAGTCTATTCTTATTTATTTTATATGACATGTTTGAATCCTGATCTTAATCCTTATTTTAATATGATAGAAAATGAAAAAGAAGATATTATATTAGAAGATGTAGATGCAGAGTTTTCTACTGAAGATCCATTAATAAGATTAGCATTAGACAAATGTGAAAAATTATATGAAACACCTACATCAAGAGCATATATGGGAATAAAAAAATCATTAGATAATATAGCAACTTATATGGCTAATACTCAAATAACTGATGGAAGAGATGGTAACATATCTCAAATAAGAGCTGTTGCAAAAGATTTTGATGCAATTAGACAATCTTTTAAAGGAGCATTTAGAGATTTAAAAGATGAACAGCAATCTTCTGTAAGAGGTGGAAAAGGTTTAGCATATGATCAAGGTTAAAATAAAAAAAAAATGAGAGCATATATAAACTTAATAATATTAATACTACTAGAATATTTTGATAGAAAATACTTAAAAAATTATCATAATGGCGAAAAAAGAAAATAAAGGAAAGCATTATTATAACTGGGTTTTTCATTTTAATTACCATACAGAACTTTGGAGTGCAGTTCCAAGAGACAAATATACTGAATATTGGAGTACACCAAAAGATAAATTTTTACAATCAGGTGATATTAATACTTTAATATATAAAGTAGATTTATTAGAAAAGGAAAGATGTTTAGAGAAGAAAGTTACCCGATAATAATTCCAACATATGATAATAATCAATGGACAGAAACTGAGTTTAAAACAACAGAAGAGTTCATTGATTTTTTATTATCAATATTTAAAGAACCTGGTGAATATAACTTTGATGATTTAAGTTTAAAGTTTAGAGAACAAGCTTCCCATTTTAATGAATATGGTTTTTATTGTAAATCTCCTTTTAAAAGTAAAGACTTTAGAAAATATTGGGATGATCAAAAAAATAAAAATAGAATAGGTGTAATATTTAAAAGTAAAAATAATTCTTGGTATCTAACAAGAGATTATTATATGTGGTTAAATTTCTTACCTATTTTTGATAAAGAAAAAGGTATATATGATTTTCCTTTAATATGGGATGTACAATATCATATGGCTCTATATGAAATATTAGCTGAACTACATAATGAACATGCAGTTATTCTTAAAAAAAGACAAATTGCATCTTCTTATTTTCATACAGCTAAACTAGTAAATCAATACTGGTTTGAAGAAGGAGCTAAATTAAAAATGGGAGCTTCATTAAAAGATTACATAGATGAGAATGGTTCTTGGAAAATGGTTCAAGAATATTCAGATTTTTTAAATGAACATACTGCATGGATAAGAGCACATAATCCTGCAAAAGTTATGAAATGGGAACAAAAAATTGAAGTTAAACTTTCAAGTGGTCAACCTATATACAAAGGATTAAAAAGTACAATGGTTGGATTATCTTTTGAAAAAAGTGCAACAAAAGGTGTGGGTGGTCCATGTAGATACTTTTTTCATGAAGAAGCTGGTATAGCCCCTAAGATGGGTGATACTTATGAATTTATTAGACCTGCATTACATTCAGGAATGAAAACTACAGGAATGTTTATTGCAGCAGGTTCAGTTGGTGATTTAGATCAATGTGAACCTTTAAAAGATTATATACTTTATCCAAAAGAAAATGGATTTTATGCAGTAGAATCAAATCTTTTAGATGAAGATGGAACGTGGGGTACACATGGATTATTTTTACCAGAACAATGGTCAATGCCTCCATGTATTGATAAATATGGAAATTCATTAGTTGAAGAAGCATTAATAGAAATTGATAAACAAAGAGTGCAATGGAAAAGAGATTTAAGTCCTGATAAATACCAATTACGTATTTCACAAAAACCAAAAAATATTGCAGAAGCTTTTGCATATAGGAAAGAATCTCCTTTTCCATTGCATTTGGTTACAGAACAAACTAGAAGAATTGAAGATAAAAAATATTCTACAGAATATATAGAATTAGAAAGAGGAGACAAAAATGTTATAGTTGTAAAAGATTCTAAAAAAATACCAATATTAGATTTTCCTGTAAATAAGAAAACTGAAAATAAAGAAAGTGTTATTGTAGTATTTGAAAGACCTCCAAAAAAACCTGAATGGGGTGTGTATTATGCATCTATTGATCCTGTGTCTGAAGGTAAAACCACAACATCAGAATCTTTATGTTCTATATATGTTTATAAAAATGCTACAGAAGTTACAAGAGAAAATGAAAATGGTAATTTAGAAACATTTATTGAAAAAGGTAAAATAGTTGCATGCTGGTGTGGAAGATTTGATGATATAAATAAAACTCATGAAAGACTATTATTAATAATAGAATATTATAATGCATGGACATTAGTAGAAAATAACATATCATTATTTATACAATTTATGATTTCAAAAAGAAAACAAAAATTTCTTGTACCAAAAGATCAAATTTTGTTTTTAAAAGATATTGGTGCTAACAAATCTGTATATGCTGATTATGGATGGAGAAATACAGGTAACATTTTTAAAGGTCATATATTAAGTTATGCAATTGAGTTTTTAAGTGAAGAGATTGATGCAGAAACAGAAGAAGATGGAACTAAGATAAATATAACATATGGTATTGAAAGAATACCTGATATTATGTTAATGAAAGAAATGATTGCTTATTACCCTGGATTAAACGTTGATAGATTAATTTCATTTGGTGCTTTAATGGCATTTGTTAAGATACAAGAGTCAAATAGAGGATATAAAAGAATAAGAGAAGATCAAGATGACAAAAACTTGGATAAATCAAGAAATTTGTTTAAATTAAGTAGTAGACCTTTTAAAAATATTGGCAACAAAAGAAAAGGTAAATCTAACAGTATAAAAAGAAATCCTTTTAAAAATATTAGATAAACAACAATATGAGAGTTTTAAACGCATTAGATTTAAAAAAGGGAGAGAAAGCAGACTATAGTACAATGTCTAATTTATCTCAGCCTATTCAATTTTTACCAAAAAGTAAAAAGAACCAAGAATGGGCTGCATGGAACATGGATTGGTTTGAATGGCAAGGTCTAAAACAAATTAGAAGAAATGCAAGAAGATTATTAAAAAACTATAAACTTGCTAATGGTATAATAGATAAAACAGATTATATAGTTGAAACAGATAATGAATATAGTGACATAATACAAACTCTTACTGAAGAAGATAACTCTGCATTAGAATTAAAATTTTATCCCATTATTCCTAATGTTGTAAATACATTAGCAAATGAATTTGCTAAAAGAAATACTAAAGTAACATATAAAGCTGTAGACGATACTTCCTATAATGAAATGTTAGAGGACAAAAGAAAGATGATTGAAGAACATTTAGTTAGTCAAGAACAAGTTAAACTTCTTTCTAAGTTAATAGAACAAGGTGCTTTTGAAAATGAAGAATCTGCTCAAGAAGCGCAAGCACAATTAGATGTAGAAAACATTAAAACATTACCTCAAATTCAAGAATTTTTTGATAAGAATTATATTAACATTGTTGAAGAATGGGCTCAACATCAACAAGAAGCTGATGATGGAAGATTCAGAATAGATGAACTTGAAGAGAGAGCATTTAGAGATATGTTAATTTCTGATAGAGAATTTTGGCATTTTAAAATGTATGATGATGATTATGATCTTGAGTTGTGGAATCCAGTATTAACATTTTATCATAAATCTCCTGATGTTAGATATATATCTGAAGGTAATTGGGTAGGAAAAATAGATATGATGTCTGTTTCTGATGTAATAGATAAATATGGATTTTTACTTAATGAAGAACAAACAGTTGCATTAGAATCAATATATCCTGTAAGAGCTGCTGGTTATACTATAGGTGGTCAACAGAATGATGGTTCTTTTTATGATCCTACAAGATCACATAAATGGAACACTGAAATGCCTTCATTAGGATATAGACAATATGTTTCTGATAGAGATTTATTTAATGAAAATGGACAAGATATTGTTTCATGGATATTAGGTGAGTCAGAAGATTTTTTAGATTATGGTAATTTAAATTTATTACGTGTTACTACCACTTATTGGAAGTCTCAAAGAAAATTAGGTCATTTGACTAAAATTAATGATAATGGAGAAATCATACAAGAAATAGTTACTGAAGATTATAAAGTAAGTGATAAACCTATTTATAATACTAAGTTCTTTAAAAACAAAAGAAGAGATAATTTACTTTTTGGAGAACACATTGATTGGATTTGGATTAATCATGTTTACGGTGGTGTTAAAATTGGTCCTAACATGAATACTTTTTGGGGTATGAATAATCCTAATGGTATAAGTCCAATTTATTTAGGTATAAATCAAAATCTTGTAGGTCCAGTCAAGTTTCAATTTAAAGGTGATAAAACATTATATGGATGTAAATTACCTGTAGAAGGTAGAATATTTACAGACAGAAATTCAAAGTCAGTATCTTTGGTTGACCAAATGAAACCTTGGCAAATTGGTTATAATATGGTTAATAATCAAATTGCAGATATTCTAATAGATGAATTAGGAACAGTAATAGTATTAGATCAAAATGCATTACCAAGACATTCTTTAGGTGAAGATTGGGGTAAAAATAATCTTGCTAAAGCATATGTAGCTATGAAAGATTTTAGTATGCTTCCTTTAGATACTACTATTACAAACACAGAAAGTCCAATGTCTTTTCAACATTATCAAAAATTAGAATTAGATCAAACTAATAGATTAATGTCTAGAATACAATTAGGACAATATTTCAAACAGCAAGCATTTGAGAACATTGGTGTAGGACCACAACGTATGGGTGCACCTATTGAACAAGAAACTGCTGAAGGAGTAAGAGTTGCACAATCTAATTCATATGCACAAACTGAACAATACTTTATTAATCATTGTGATAATCTTATGCCTAGAGTTAATCAAATGAGAACTGACTTAGCTCAATATTATCATTCAAATAAAGAATCAATAAGATTAACTTATCTAACTACAAATGAAGAAAAGGTTAATTTTGAAATAAATGGTACTGATCTTTTATTAAGAGATATAAATGTTTTTGCTGTTACTAGTGCAAATTCTAGAGCAATAATGGAACAACTAAGACAATTAGCACTTAATAATAATACATCTGGAGCTAGTATATATGATTTAGGTAATATTATTGCTGGAGAATCAGTTGCTGAAATTAAAGGTGTAATGAAATCTGCAGAAAGAAAAACAGATATTGTTAAAGCTCAAGAACAACAACATCAGCAACAAATGCAAGAACAACAAATTCAAGCAGCTCAACAAGATAAACAAGCAGAAAGAGATTATAAAACTCAAGAATCAGAAAAAGAAAGAAGAAAAGATATTCTTGTTGCAGAAATTAGAGCTTCTGGATATGGTGCAATGATGGATGTTAATGAAAATAAGGTATCTGACTTTCAAGATTCAATGAAAGAAATAAGAGAAACTGATCAATATCAGCAAAATATGTCTATTCAAAGAGAAAAGGAAACCAATAAAATGAATGCAAATAGAGAAAAAATGATTCTTGAAAGAGAAAAATTGCAAACAGAAAGAGACGTTGCTGATAAAAATCTTCAAATAGCTAGAGAAAATAAGAATCAATATGATGTAAAAAGTAAAAAAGATAATGATAAGAAATAGTTATAGCTATATAATGAGATAATCTTATCTTTTTTAATTACTTTTTTTTAAACTTTCATAGTTTATCATATATAAAATTATTATATTATTATATAAACCAATAAACAATTTAAAATGTCTGAAACAATAAACAATTTAGAAACTGAAGTGCAGAAGGTATCAATTGAAGAATTAGATAACCTTTTAGGAATGCCTGGTGCAGAATCTGTAATGACACCATCTGATAAAAAAGAAGAATCAAAACTTACATTTTTTTCAAAAGATAGTGTTGATATGAGTTTTGTTGATGAACCTGAAGTAGAAGAAAAAGAAGAAATAATTGATGAAGTTAAAATACCAGAAGAAACTGAAGAACTTAAAGTTGAAGAAAAAAATGAAAAAGTTGAAATTGATGACATTATAAATGAAGTAGAAACAGAAGACTTTGAATCTAATACAGGAAGACCTAAATTAGATAAAGAAGGTATGTCTCAATTAACAAAAGAATTAATATCTGAAGGTTTACTTACACCTTTTGAAGGTGAAGAAGACTTTAAAGATTATACATTAAATGATTATAAAGAATTATTTAATGCAAACTTTAATCAAAAAGCTGGTGAGTTTGATAAAAAAGCAAAGCATGATTTTTTTAGCAACTTACCTCATGAATTACAATATGCAGCTAAATATATTAGTGATGGAGGAACTGATTTAAAAGGTTTGTTTTCTGTTTTAGCAAAAAATCAAACAGTAAAAGAATTAGATCCGTCTACAGAAAAAGGTCAAGAGTCAATTGCAAGAAATTATTTAGAAGCTACTAATTTTGGAGATGAAGAAGATATTCAAGAACAAATTGAAGAATGGAAAGATCTTGGTAAACTTGAAGATAAGGTTGGAAAGTTTAAACCTAAATTAGATAAAATGCAAGAATCAATTGTACAAAAACAATTGATGGAGCAAGAAAAAATTAAGAAAGAGCAAGAAAATGCTTCTCAAATGTATATAGAAAGCGTATATAGCACCCTTTCTCCAGGTGAGTTAAATGGTGTAAAGTTAGATCAAAAAATGCAAAATTTATTATATACAGGATTAGTACAACCAAATTATCCTTCTATATCAGGTAAACCTACAAATTTATTTGGTCATTTAATTGAAAAGTATCAATTTGTTGAACCAAATCATGGACTTATAGCTGAAGCATTATGGTTATTAGCTGACCCAAAAGGTTACAGAGAAAAAATTAGTAGTGTTGCAAAAAATACACATGTTGAAGACACAGTTAAAAAATTAAAGACTGAGCAATCAAATAGAATATCTTCTTCTGGTACAGATATTAATGCTAAAACTTCTCAAACTTCAAAAAGAGGTTTACAGAAACCAGCAAAAAACTTTTTTAAAAGAAAATAATAAAACAAATAAATAAATAACAAATAACAATTAAAATTTAAATTATGGCAACTCCAGTATTAAACAATGGAATTTTTCTAAGAGATACGCAATATAATGCGTCATCTCATTTAGACTCTTACCATCTTGTGAACATGTTGAAGGATGCAGAACCCATGGATCTTGGGCCAGTAGACATTTGGGCTATGGCACAGAAAGTGGAAATGCCTCTTTATCAAATGTCTTCATTCGGTGGAAAAAATGTAATTAATGTAGATAATGCTCGTGGAGAGTATAAATGGCAAACGCCAGTCTCCCAAGACTTACCTTATGTAGTTTGTAATATAGAAGACAAAGTTGATAATCTAGGAATAGATGGTACTACTTTTAAGATTAAACTTAATAAGCGTGAATTTGGACATGGTGACATCATTACTTATGACAAGTATAATGGAACTGAACTTTATATTACAGCTGATGATATCATGCCTGTAGGTGACGGTTTTATTTACACTGTTCAATTAGTAAATAATGATTCACAAAAGTTTTTTGACGCAAGATTCTTAACTGAAGGAACTAAGTACTTTAGAAAAGGTTCTGCTAGAGGTGAATATGGTGAAAGATTTTCAGATATCATTACAGGTTCAGGATTCAGAGAATTCTATAACTATGTAGGTGGTGCTGAAGCTCATGTTCATTATTCAATTTCTTCAAGAGCTGATATGATGATCAAAGGTGGTATGAACGCAGATGGAACTGTTCCTGTAACAGAGATCTGGAGAAACTTTGATAAAAATGCAAATAACCCTTCTGTATCTTCAATTGAAGAAATGGTTCAAACAATGGGTAAATCATATGTTAAGAAAGCAATGGAAAATGGTTCTTTAAGTAGAACATTCTTAACTAATCTTGAAGCTGCTCATTTAAGTAAAATTGCTTCTGATATGGAGACATACTTAATGTGGGGTCATGGTGGTAGAGTTAGACAAGATGGTCCAGATGACATCAGATTATCTGTTGGTCTTTGGAAACAACTTGACAACTCATTTAAAAAAGTTTATAATAAAGCAGGATTTTCTCTTGATTTATTTAAATCAGAACTTTACAACTTTTACCAAGGACGTGTTGAACTTAATGGACCAGATCCACAAAGACAACTTATTGTTCAAACAGGTATTGGTGGTATGAAAATGGTTAATGAAGCAATTAAGCGTGAAGCAGTTGGTTCAGGTCTTGTTATCAATGCATCTGATGTAGGTGCTATTACTGGTAAAGGAATGGATCTTAACTTTGGATTTGCTTATACTTCATATGTAATTCCATTCTTAGCTAATGTTAAGTTTGTACTTAACCCAGCATTTGATAACTTACATACTAATAATGTTGAAAATCCAATCATTGATGGTCATCCACTTAGCTCTTATAGCTTTGTTATCTTTGATATTACTGATACAGGAAATGATAACATTTTCTTATTAAAGTTAGATTGGGATAATCAACTTAAATGGTGGTATCAAAATGGAACAATGGATTATATGGGTAGATCTCAAGGATTTGCTTCATCTGGTCAATTTAATGGATATCGTGTGTATATGTCACAGACAATGCCAGCTATTTGGGTAAAAGATCCAACCAAGGTTCTTAAAATTGTAATGAGAAATCCAGTTACTGGAGGATCATTCTAAGATAAATTAATAACTCAAACTAAAATAGGGGAGGCATTATCCTCCCCTTTTTTTAAGTTTAAAAATTATAAAAATGGCATTTATTAAAAAAATATACGCACAAAGCCCTGATCCAGATTTAGAAAGAATTGCAAGAAAGCAAGAATATGGACAGGCACAATTAGCTAGATTAGCACATGTTAATCAAGTTGGTTCAGAAACAGAAGCTGCATTACAGTTAGTTAGTGATCAAATTACTACATCTGCTAGTTCAGGTTCAATTCCTGCTCCTTTTTTACAAAAAACTGCTACACAAATTACATATGCAGATGGTACAATTTTACAAGGATGGAAATTTACAGGAGGTATGTTATTAACTGGATCAAGTGTTTATTCTGAAGCTCAAGGAACTATAAGAATTGATTCACCAGATGGAGGAGTAACTCCAGCAGGTTTTTATATTGCATATGATAATAGTGGTTCTGTAAAATGTACAGATTCTTCAGGTGGTGTTGGTACTGAATTTGATATTATAAATGGATTTGTTACAGGAGCAGATATGGTAAACGATGTTTCAGGTACAGCAGTAAATTCTGAATATATGGGATTATTTTTAGATGACTCAGCATTAACAGGAGAGTATGTTGTAACTTTAGAAGCCGTAACAGGTGATGCAGCAGCAGGATCAGCTGAAGTATTTTATCAGTTTGAATTTCTTACATATTCAACAGTAACACCTTTATTAAGTTAAAATTATAAAAATTAGAAAAAATGGAAGAAAAATTCGCACCAGAATCAGCTGTAAAAGATAAAAGAGTACAAGATATGGCATTTCAAGATGCACGTCTTTCAGTTAAAACAATAACTGAAACTGTAGCTTTTCAACCTACTACTGCTGTCAAACAAGGAGAACTAGAATTACTTGTTCCCACAGAAGGAAAGGTAAAAGAACCTTCAGGTCCTCAATTAGTAACAATAAAAGATGAAGCAAAACTTATAAAAGAAGATGGAGCATCATCTGCTGCTGATAAAGGAGCTGCTGAAATAATTGAAAAAATAGCTGAAAAACAAAAAGAAGATTTAGAAAATAAAAAGTCTAAAACAAAAGTTAGGTATGCTAAATCAAGAGATATGTTCAGTAGTGTAAAATTATATTTATTACCTGATTCAGTTACACAACCTAAAGCATATGCTAAAGTGATTCTTTATTCTCAATTAAAATTGAAGCATAATAATTATTTGACTGTAACAAGAGGCTTCTCAGGAGGTTCTGTTGTTAATTCAGTTAACTTGTTGAAAGCATCATCTGGAGCAGTAAATGCTTTACCAGCACCAGTACAAAAAGAAGTTCCTTATGGAACTTTATAATAAATAATATAAACTAATAAAAACCAAAAAAAAATGAGTGAATTTACAAAAGTAGAAGTAAGAACATTGAATACTCCTAAGAAGGTATCAATTAAACCATATTTTGATCCAGCAATGGAAAATATGGGATTAGAAAATTATGGAATGGCTTTATATGATGGAGTATATCATGAAGAACAATTAGCATGTCTAGAGAGGAATGGTGTCAAAAGATATGTTACTGGTTTGAATGAATTTGCACCAGAAGTAAAGTTAATTAAAAACAATGAAGCAAAAGAAGCTAGAGTAAGGCAAATACGTGAATACGTATGTGAATTAGAAAAAGATTTAGCTTCTAATGTTGTTGATGTTAATGATAAAGACTTTTGGGATAAAGTTACTTTGTTAAAACCTAATAACGATGAGTTTTGGGGAAAGATAACTTTAAGAGCTGGAAATGATATAACATTTTTAGATCCTGAAAATAATCCATATGATTTAATTAAATTGATTGCAATTGAAGCTGGAGGATTTAGTATTATTGCTAAAAGTTTAGAAAGTGCTCATTCAATGCCAACACCTCCTAAATTTTATTTAGATAAATATGAAGAGACAATTTCAACTAAAAATGAAAATAAAAAATTACGTAATAAAGCATTAGCTGAATTACAAAATTTATATGATACAAATGCTAAAAAGTTACTATATGTAACTAAAGCAATTGTACCAGGAAGTCCTGAATATATTAATTCTACTCCTAATGATGTAATGTATGAAGTAATGGATGATTATATTAATGGTTTAAATTTTGAAAAAGATAAGAAAAGATGTGCTAAAACATTTTTAGAAACATCTAACTTTTCAATTGAAGATTTAAAAATTAAAGCTATAATCAAAGATGCTGTATTCTATAAACATTTAGCTACTAAATCAGATGGATTTATTTATCATATTAAATCTGGAACACTTTTAGGTAGAAATAATAATGATGTTTTAGAATATTTAAAAAGTCCATTAAATGAAGAAATGATGGAAATTATTAGTGAACCTATATTTTCACTTTGGTCAAAATAAAATGGATAAAGAAGAAAAAAAACAATGTAAATGTGGCCAATCACAAGATCCTGATGGGTTTTGTGATGGCTCACATGCTGCACAAAAATCTGAAGCATGAATAAAGTAGAACCTCAAGTAATTACAGGATGGGCAACTGGTCCAAATGCAAGAGCAGGTAATGTACCTTACCCATTAAATTTTAAAAGTGGTGGTACAATTCCTAAGAAAAAAATGAAAAAAGGCGGTTCTAAAAAAGGATTTCAAAATGGACCAGCTGGATTTGGATATTAACAATTTAAAAATAACAATTATGGCAAACAAAGGAAAAAGAGATTTAAGTGGTTACATAGCAAAATGCATGAACTATGCAAAAGGTAGAATTATGGCACAACGACCTAAAAGTTCAAAAGATGTTTCAGGTATAGGAGAAGCAGAATCTAAGAATAGAGGATTGTTATCACAACAACCTTCTAAAAGTAGAACTGTAAAAGGTATGCCTGACAAATTAAGATAATGAATAATACTACATTACAATTAAAAGTTAAAGAAAGAATCAATAAACTTGACAGTTTAGACTATGATAATATAGCATGCTGGAAAATTGTTGAATCTTTTAATAAAGCTCAAATTGAATGGGCGCGTAGACAAATACGTGGTAGTAATCCTTTTAATGATGGAGATGAAGGATCAGTTAGAAGAATAGATGATTTACAAAAACTTTTAATTGATACACCTTTGCAAATAATTGGTAAAGACTTATTTTATGAATCTTTATTAGAAATACCTGGTAACTTTTTAGAATATAAAAGAGTTGATGTATATGCCAGTGATGAATGTTGTAAAGAACCTAGATCAATGATTGTGTATCTTGCTGAAGAAGATAATAGAGCACAGTTATTAAGAGATGTAAATAAAAAACCTAGTTTTGAATGGGGGGAAACTTTTTCTACATTAATAGATAATAAGATAAGAATTTTTACAAACAATGATTTTGAATTAGAAAAAGCTAGGTTTACCTATTATAGAAAACCAGTAAATATTCAAATTGAAGGTTGTAGAGATCCTTATACATTAGATATTAGTCCAACAAATATAGAATCTGAATTTAAAGATGATATTGTAGAATTAATAATAGATGAAGCAGTTTATATTTTAGCAGGTGATATTGAATCAATAGTACAAGCTCAAAGAACTTCTACATCAGCAGAAAGAAGTAATTAATTATTTTGCAGTTAAGAAAATAATTGTTATATTATAGTATATATGTTTATAAATTTTAAAAATTAAGAAAAAATGGCTTATTTTAATCATGCGTTTCAAAAAACGCTTTTAAGTACCGAAGCAGTTCCAGATGGAATTGGTGAAGGTCCTACAACAGACATTCCTGCAGCAGGAGTTGGAGTTGTAAATCCTACTACATGGCAAACAGATTATGTTGCTAGTTTAGCAGGTGGAAAAAATATTGTGTTAGCAATGGGATCAATTATGTCTCAAGACAAAATTGGACCTTTCCATGGTGGATATCAAACCACTTCAAAAACAAAAATGATAAATCCTAAGTATGTTCAATCAGTTTATCAAGTAAACTGTTGTGAAGCACAAACAAATGTAATTGGTATAGGTCAAGTAAATGCTTCTGGTGCATTTGATGCTACAGATTGTTGTAGAACATTTGAATGTGATGAGACTTATTACATGAGAATTGACCTTAAAGGTTCTCCTGCATTAAGATATTTAAATCACAATATGTATTATGTTGCTTCTGCATATACAGGATGCTGTCCTGATGATGACCCAACTGCAGCTGTTAGTTCAGGTGTTGTTATGCAAGGATGGATTAATGATATTATCAACACTCCTACTTTCTTTGGATTATATGAACAATGGGATCAAAGAATGATCAACATTGCATTAGTAGAAATTTGTGATGATGGAGCAGGAAACAAATCTACAACTCTTTATTTACCAGATGCTCCTTATTGGGATAGTGTACTTCCTGGAAAAGGAGGAATTCTTTCTGCTGTTGGTACAGCATTTGTTGCAGATTTAGTAACTATTGATGCAAATTATACTGATGCAGGTACAGGTAATCCACCAGTTCCTTTAAGTCAACTTGAAGTTGATCCTGATTGTTGCTATGGTTTAATTATAAATCCAGCAGCTATTGAAACTAAATTTGATAACTGTACATTTGAAACAACTGACAAATATGAAATTGAACCATTAATTGGTCAAGTTTCTATGTTAGATGAAACTGGTGATCCATGTGAATTTGCAGGCGTTTGTCTTCATGATGGTATTACTCCAGCTGCAAATGGTGGAGAAGTAGCTGATGCTATTAGAACAGCTGTTCAAGTACAAGGTTCAGGTGAACAAGTTCTTAGAGACTTTATTCTTTCACAATCATATGAGCAAAATTTTGTTGCAAGTAATGATATGAGAATAAGAGAAATTACTCTTGGAGATGACATTGTTAATGCTGTTGATAGAAATACTTTATATTCAAGTGTATATATCTTACATAGTGTTCCAAGATTTAATAATCCTACTGGAGTATTTGATAATGATCAATACTTGATTAGAGTGATTCTTAAAGATAATGATCTTTGTGGAACAACTGATGCTAGTGTTTTTGCTACTAACTTAGTTTTCTGGTTAAGTCAAGCAAATAATGATCATGCTGTTGAAACTGCAAAAGTTTTTGGATGTTGTGATACGGCTCCTATAGATCCTGTAGATCCTACACCAGTAGTTTAATAATAGTAATTAAATAATAACTCATAGGGGGAGTGAGAATTTTTCTCCTTCCCCTTTTTTATTTTATATCATGGCTAAACATACTTTAAGTTTAAATATCCCAACTGTTTTAAATACTTGTATTTTAAGAGTTGAAGATACAAGTGTATATGCATCTGATACATCAGGTTGCATACTTCCAATTGAATGTACTCAATTAGATATATTACCTCCAGGTTTTTCTGAAGCTGTATCTATTGATGTTACACCAAATTTTGCTTTAAACTTAACAGCATGTGATTTATTTTTACAAACTAATTTTTGCGGTACAGAATTTAATCCATTACCAGATGGTGTATATGTAATTAAATACAGTGTTGCTCCAAATGAGTATGTATATGTAGAATATAATCATTTAAGAATAACAAATGCTTTAATAAAATATAATGAGTTGTTATGTGAGCTTGATGTAGCAGCGTGTAATCCTCTACAAGAAGTTCAAAACAAATTACAAGAATTAAGATTAATAAGAATGCTGTTAGATGCAGCAAAAGCAAAAGTAGAATTCTGTCACAATCCTTCAGCAGGAATGGATTTGTATGAATATGCAATGAAAAGACTAAATAAAATGGATTGTACAGTTTGTATTTAATAACTATTAAACCAACAAAGTTATGGCAAAGTGTCCAAATTGTAAAAAAAATATAGGATGTTCATGTAAATTAAGAACATCTAAAACAGGAAAAAAAGGATGTACTTCTTGTATTAACTCAATAGACAAACCATTGAGTTATACGACAAAAAAAACAAACAGTAAAGGTAAAATTTTAAAAGTAACTGCAACTCAAAAAAAATAAATGTCAACTCAAGTTAGAACTTATACGGTAGGTAATAAAGGAATTGTATGGAGAATGACTGAACATGATCCAGCAAGTTGGACTGATGTAAGTTTATCTTCAATGGTTGGTCAAACAAATGTTTTACTTCCTACAACTGGAGAAGAACCAAATATTATAACAGAAGGATGGTTAACTTATATCAATTTAGTTGATGTAATGTCTGATCCTGCAGACTCAGATAAAGTTTGCACAATAGCAGGAAGAGCACAAGAAGATAGAACTAATTCAGTTGGCTCAGGATATTCTGGAATTTTTATGTCACATGATGGAGGAAATTCTTGGTTTTTTCCAGGAGGAGATTGGGTAAATGTGTGTAATACAGGAGCTGCGCTTTGTAGAAATCATTTTGAAATATTTTATTCTGATTCTGCGACTATTTATATAATAAGTCAATTTGGTTATTTATTTAAATCTACAGATGGTGGTTTATCATTTAATACAGTAAAAAAATCAGGTATCCCAGTAAATGCAACAGGTTTTGAATGGGTTTCATGTATCCATATGCGTAAAGATCCAAATGGTGGATTAGATTATGGAGTAATTGCTGCAATTGAAGATGTAACTCAAGTTGCATCTGGAACAAGAGTTTATAAAACAATTAATGGTGGAGCATCTTGGTCTCCTTTAAATGGAAGTTTGCCTTTAGATAATGATTATTTATTAAGTCAAGAAGTTGGAGAACCTGGTGGTATTTACATATCAGAAGATCAAAATACTATAATTGTACAAGCTGAAGATGTTACAACAAAATCTACTGATGGTGGTGCAACATTTACTTGTACATTAAATAATTTTAGAAGATGTTTTCATTTAACATGGTATGATACATATAAAGATATATCAGATGATTTTTGGGTAACTGGACAAATAAATGAAGCAATAAACAATTCAACAGATGTTGCAAATACATGGACACAAACATTAGCTCAACCTGGTTATGTAATTTATGGTGCACATTTTTATACTAAAACTAATGGATATTTTACAAATGAAAGAGCATTATTAAATAGTACAAATTCTGGATCAACTCCTATACAAAGTTTATTAATACCGAGTAATACTGTAGATAGTTCTGGAAAAGTAATTCAAGAATCAATACTATATGCTGTATGGTCTACAGTTGGTAACAATCTTGTTGAATTAACAGATTGTACAGGTTTATTAAGTTCAGTTATAGTATCAAGTTCAGATTTACAACAACAAGTTAGTGGAGGATTTCTAGGTTCTGTTACAATAACAGGAAATGTTGATATAGATGAAGATGCATGTTGGACAGTAAGTGCGTATTTAGGAGAACCTCCTTTAACTATAATTATTGTTTCAACATCAGATGTAATAACAATATATGATACATGTGAGGGTTGTGCTCCCACACCTCCATCAACTGAATGTTGGAGATTGGAAAAATGTCCTACAAGTACTAGTAAAACGTGTGAGACAATATGTACGCATACAGGTTTTGATTTTTCATTTTGGCAAAATACTTGGGTTTATTTAAATGGAGATACAACATGTGTATACATGCCTAAAAGAATAAGACAAATTGTTTTTTGTTCTCCTGATGAAGTTTCTGTATTATCAGCTATAGTTGCGCCATGGCAAGTTGAATATAAAGTAACGTCTTTAATAATAAATGGAACACAACATATAACAGGACCTCAACCTACTTTCCAATTAACTGATACAAATTATGATCCTTTAGAATGTACGGCATTAGCATGTACATCAGTACTTCCTTCAACTACTGAAAATAGTTATGGAAATTTATCTGATTTTCTAAACTTAATATTTAATTCAACAGGTTTAGAATGTCCATTAGAAGCTTTTCCAAATGATCCAGCAAATTCATCTGTTACAGATACCAGCTTTAGAATACAATATGCTGAAGATGAAAGCTTCTTAATAATATTAGAAAAAAGTGGTGATACTGGTGGAGCAACATATCAATATAGTCATGATAATGGAATAACTTCATATAGTGTAGATGATGTTGATGATAATTCTTGTTTTGATAATGTTATAGAATTATGTACAAATAGTATTACTTTTCCAATAAATAAGGTATCTCCAACTGTATGTAAGCAATTAGAATGTAATTTAAATGCAACAGCATCATATACTAATGTAACATCTAATGGTGGATCTGATGGTACAATAACAATAACAGTATCAGGAAATGCAGGACCAGTCGCATATGTTTGGACTCCTGGTGGTCAAACAACTTCTACATTATCTGGATTATCAGCTGGTATTTATACAGTAGTAATTACTGATCCTACTGTAGGAGAAGATTGTAATATTACATTACAAATAATTATTACAGAACCGCCTGCTCCTCCAATAATTGAAACATGTGAAGTTACACCAAGATTAGGTGAGCCAGGATTTTCTGTAAAAAATTGTGATCCTAAGACTGTTATTAAAATTAAAAATAAATTTTCTGATTCAGTATATGCATGGTTTAAAAGAGTAAGATATGGTATTGATACTTGTTGTGAGTTTGATTTAGATAAGATTGACATAAAAAATCAATTACTAGAGCTAGGTGAAATGAATGACCCTGATGCTTGTAATGTTAAATGTAATAGTTATTTAATAACTGCAGTAGAAATTGGTTTAGCAACATTTACATATAAGGATTGTTTTGGAGCTACAATAACTGATACAGTTGAAGCAGGAGATATTCCTGTTACAGTTACAACATGTGCACAGCCTGATACATTTGCATCATTAGATAATCCTATAAATGTAAAATATATTGAAGAATGTTGTGATCCAGTTCAAAATATATCAATGATTTCTTATTGTATAACTTTATCTGGAACTAATACTACATCTGTTATATCTTGGATTGATTATGAAGGAATAACAAGAAATAAAACATTAACTAATGTTCAAGGTTCATGTGGTCCTAATGGTGTAGATACATTATATGTATGTGCACAAGATAGTACTGTTAGTAGTACTGTTCCAACTGAAACAATTATAACACAAATTGGAACTTGTTAATATGAATAAAATTTAGTATATTATATATAGAGATGTTATCTCAAAAAAATTAATAAAATGGCATTACCGACTAATTCAAGTTTAGCAAAACAACAAGGATGTAACCCTGTATCATCAAATTGTGTAGTATGGCAAGGTCCTGACTTAGACTGTATTGGTTTATGTAAAGGTGATACAATAAGTGATGTTGTAGCTAAAATGGCTAAAGAATTATGTGATCTTATTGATTTAGTAAGTTTAGCTCCTACTTCGACTACCCCTTTTGATTTTACTTGTTTATTACAAGCAGGTCAATTACCCCCAGAAAATATACATGAGCTTATACAATTAATAATTGATAGATTATGTAATCAAATAGGAGAAACAAATACAATTGAAGGTGACATATCAGTTATTGAAAAAAGAGGCGGATCAGGTTCTGATTGTCCAGAAAATTGTATTATTGATATTGCATCATGTTTTTATTATATAAATCCTCAAGGTGATCAAGTAACAACAATGACAATTGTTGAATATGCAACAGCAATTGGAAATAAAATATGTGATATTTTATTAGATATAAGTGTTATAGAAGGTCAAATATTAACATTACAAACTGATGTATCTACAAATGCATCTGATATAGCAACATTACAATCTACAATGGTTGTACAATCAGATTTAGATTACACATTAGATCAGCAACTAGATCCTACATTAACTCCACAAAGTGTAGTAACGGCATTAAAAGTAGTTGAAAATAGTTATTTAGGATTAAGAAGTGCAACAGGATTACCAAGCAACATTTATACAGGAATATCACAATTTTCTACATATGGTCAAAATAATGCATTAAGTAATACAGGTTTAGTTTCTGGTTTTCCAAATTGGATATCAAATGCTGTTAACTTAGGTGAATGGGCTGGTAATACAGGTATTGCAATAAAAGATTTATATGAAGCTGTAGCAACTTTACAATTAAATACTCCAACAGGATGTGGAGCAATAGATTATAATTTTAGAGCAACATTAGCAACTGGACCTGGTACAGCTGTAATAACTTTATTTTTAGATGGTTCTACAGGATTAACAGGTTTTGCGGATTGTTCACCTCTTGCAAGTAATCTTACAATTACAGATACAGCTGGAAATTCAACAACTACATCAATGCCTATTATTTCTACAGTAAATGATTTATTAGGTTTTTCAGTTGATATTTATCCTACATCAATTGATTCAAGTTTATCATTAACTATTGAACTAGAATCTTGTGTTGCTAATAATTCAACAGGTGTAACTTGCCAACAAGTATTAGATTATATAATTGTTTCAACTGCTGCATGTCCATCTGTAACATTACAAGCATATAATGAAGCAATACAGTTTGATTATCCAAGTTCAATAGGGTATACATATAGAACACAATTATATTATTTAGGAGGAACTTCTCCAGTTCAGATAATAACTGATAATGCGCCTGCTGCAACAGTAGCTGGAACATTTAGCTCATTAACTGAAAATACAGATTATGAAGTAGAAGTAGTTGTTATTGATGCATTAGGAAATGAAACATCATGTCCTAAAACACCAATATCTACACTTGTGATTCCTTGTGATCCTCCTGTACAAAATGGAGTTAACCCAATAGCAGTATTAACAACATAAGAAATTAAGATATGAGCTCAACTTGCTGTAAAACGTGTAAATCAAGTCAACCATGTGGATGTAAAGACACACCTCTTACAATTCCACCTAATTATGTTACTGATCCTACAGTGTGTCCAGATCCTACTCCTTGTTCTGAAATATTTGATTCTAAATGTATATGTTATAGCGGAGATCTTTTAGAATGTGAAGGACTGGTGTATACTATACCTACAGGAACATCAGTAGAAACAGTTATACAAACTTTATGGGATGCCTTATGTGAAGTTTCACAATCATCTGGTGTAGGTGGAGTTTCAACATTTAATATGTTATCACCATCAGCACTTAATGATCCTTTAACTTGGGTTACAAAAGATATTGAAGGTACACTTAATGTAATTACTCAAAATGGACAAGATGGTGTTAACTTTATATTTGATAGAGTAGGTTGTGCTGATCCAATTGTAATAACAGTATCTTCTACAGATCCTCAATTTGGACCATTGTTTACAACACCTTTATCAAATACAATAACAGTTCCAGCTAATCAAAGTAATGTAAGATATGATATGAGTTATTCATATTCAGGTTTAGTTTTTCCTGTTGATGTTCCAATGACATTTACTTATGAATCATGTGGTGTTACAGTAGTGCAAAATGGATTTATACAATTAAATAGTTAACCAACAAAAAAATTAAAAAATGGCAACAATAGTAGCAACAATAGATATTGACTTTCAAGCAGAATTTGCAGGAGATCATAGAGTATGTTGGAGAATACAAGGTTCAGGATTACCTTATGATTGTTCAACAATAGTTACATGTGCAGGAGGAGGTACTCCTTGTGCAACAGCATTTGTAACAAATGTAAATGATACTAGTTGTGATGGTGTTGTAACATTTGAAGGTTATATTCAAGCTACATGTGAAAATCTTTCATCTACTGCTGGAAGATTAACATGGACAGTTGATTTTACTCCTACACCAGTTTGTGTAAGATATGAAGTATCAAGTCCAATTGGTGGAAATAGTTGGGATAGTGGAGCGGGTACATTATTTACTGATTGTACTGGTGTTGATACTTTTAGATTAGATAATATATATGAAAACTTTCCATTTGCAGCATGTGTAATTGATGGTAGTGCTTCAGCATTATTATTAGATGCAGGTGATCCAGGAGGAAATCTTGTTGTAAATAAAGTTGGATGTTGTATAACTGCAGATTCAGATAGTACTGTATGTACAGATGTAACAGTAGAAAATTCATCAGGAGGAGCTTTACCAATTGAAATAACTGAATGCGGAGGATTTACTAGTACTGTAAGTATTCTTGATGGTACAACACAAGCATTTTGTGTTATTGAAGATGGTGTAAATATATTTAATCAGGCGTTAACTGTAACAGATTTGGGTACATCTTGCTCATAAAAATAAGGAAGCTGTGCGTTTGTTGGTTTTACGCGGCCTACAAAAAGTCCTAGGTACTTCGGTATTTAGGACTTCTTTTTTGTATATTTACTTAATAACCAGAAATTTACATAAATGAAAATAGATGAAATTAAAGAATTTCTTAGATCTAAACCTGGGTATCTTAAAAAAGGTTCAGGCTGGCTTGCACTTCAGTTAGAAACAGATCTTAAAAAATGTAAAAAAGCATTAAAAGAAATTAGAAAAGAACTATCATACCCAAAAGAAACAACATCAGATGAAAATCTAATATTAAGATCAAGATGGTATAATGGAAAAGAATGGTGTGAAAGTTTTAGAAATGTTGATACAGATCCAGAACCATTATTAAAAGAAGATTGGAAAGAAATATTATCTGAGTTACCTAATTTAAAACCAATAAATATACAACATAATGAAACAACAAATGAAAAAACATTAATCATTTGGACTTCAGATAAACATATTGGATCATCTATACCATCAGATGCATTATATAATAAAAAATATGATCAACACATATTTCATAAAAGAATGGTTTCAATATACAATGAGGCCATTTCTGTTTTTAAAACACATGGCAAGTTTGACAAGCTAGTTATAGCTGATTTAGGAGACTCTTTAGATGGATTTGATGGTCTTACTACAAGAGGTGGTCATAAGCTTCCTCAAAATCTTAATAATAAAGAAGCAGCACGTGTACATTTTTTTACACACAAATGGTTTTTTGACAAACTTATAAGTGATAATATAGCAAATGAAATAATAATATTTAATGTTTGTAATGATAATCATTCAGGTGATTTTGGATATCATGCTAATTTTGCATTAGAACAATATGGTGAATTAGCTTGGCCAGATGTGAAGTTTATTAATCAAGAAAGATTTTTAGATCATCTTATTATATATAATAGAGCGTTTGTTATAACGCATGGAAAAGATAAAATTAATAGAAGAAGACCTATGCCATTAAAAATTAATGCAGAAATAGAATCTTTTATAATGGATTATGTTATAGATAGAAAAATAGGAAACTATGATATACATCTTAGAAAAGGTGATATACATTTAAATGATCTTGACATGACAAGAAACAAACTTTCTTATTGGAATATAGGATCTGTTTTTGGTGCATCTGATTGGATTATGACTAACTTTTCTGACACAAAAGCTTCATGTGTTTTTGAAATTGTAGAAAAAGATAATAATAATCTTAATTCAAAAGTGATTTGGTTAAGTTAAACATGTCAAGTTTAATTTTTAAACCTCGTATTTTTTTAGTATATTATTAATAAGGAATAGAATATGTCAAATTTTAAAAAAGCAGATTTAAATGCCCCAAGATTTAGAAATAAATCAACTCAATTATTGAATAAAGGTACTTTTAAAAAGTTTAAAGAAAAGTATCCAAAACATAATGATATGAAGTTAAAAGATTTTAAAAAGATTATAAATACTTTTAATGGTAATTTGTGGGATGCTGTAATTAAAAATAGAGATGGTATAGAATTACCTGAAAGCTTAGGTTATTTGTTTATTGGAAGTTGTGAGATACCTGATAAAATGAATCCTGATTATAAGTCATCTTTAGAAAATGAAAAACTTATAAATCATAAAAATTGGGAATCAAATAATTATTTAGCAAAAATATTTTATACTAACTATTCTTTAAAATACAGATTTAGAGATAGAGAACTTTGGAACTTTTCTCCTGTGCGTCAGTTTTCAAGAGAAGTTTCAAAATCTTATCCAACTACATATAGTAAATATGTTGTAATTAATAAAAAAACTAAGGTGTCAAAATTATTTAAAAAATATTAATAATGTCTACAACAATTGGAGAAACAGTATCTAGAGTTAGAAATACTTTAAAAGCTGTTAAAGAAGATGCTTTTTTAACTGATAGATTTATATATAGTGTAGTTTCAAAATTTGCTAAATTATTTATAAAACGTCAAGATAATTTGAATAAACTTTTAAGATTTAAAAGTTTTTTTAGAGCATTACCTTGTGTTCCATTAATTGAAGTTGATAAAATTGAAGCATGCTGTGCAGGGATAAAGTCAGGATGTATAATTATGAGAACTGAAAATAAACTTCCTTCTCCTTTTGAAGGCCCTTATGGACCTATGTTTAGAACCGTGTCATCAATTGATGGATCACAAGAAATAGTTCAAACTGAACCAGGTACATATACTTCAATGACAAAAACAACAACATTTAAATATAACAAAACTAAATACTATTGGTATCTTGATGGTTACATGTATTTTCCTAATATAGAATGGGATGCTGTAAGAATTGAAGGTATATGGGAAGATAGTATTGATGAAAAAGAATGCATATTAAGACAAGACCAACAATCTAATATTCCTGATGATTTATTTGCAGAAATTGAACAACAAGTTTTACAAGAACTTACAATGAGTATTCAAATACCTGCAGATCCATCTGATGATAAACAAAATGTACTTAGATAATGGACTTTAAATACTCTTTAAAATACAGAACATTTGATCAACTCTATGAAGATGTTACAATAGACTTAAAAAACTATGCTTTAGAAAATGTTATAAATCCTCAAACATTAATCAAGATTGCAAGAAGATGTAATTATGAATTAGGTTTTAGAATATATAGAACAAGACAAGCAGTTTTAGAAGTAGAACACGGTAGAGTAAGATTACCAAATGATTTTCACATATTAAATTATGCATTTGTATGTGGTGAATGGACATATACAGAAGCTTTACCTCAAGGTACAAATATTGAACAAAGATTAGTTGCTCCTGCGTATACGCCTGATCCAGGTACTCCAAGTGATTGCACAGATGGTGTAGTATGTGGAACTACTCCATGTAATACATGTTCTTCTTCTCCTTGTGGATGTGTTACAAAACCTGATCCTTGTACAAGTACTTGTTTAACAAGATGTGGTGATGAATATCAATTAGTACAACATATAAATACAAGAAAGATTACATATAAGCAAACTTTTCCTTTACATCTTACATGTGAAGAAGATGGTATTATAGATTGTGATTGTCCAAATTCATTATGGGGAAATTCTCCAGATCAAGGAAATATTAGAGGAGGATGGTTATATACAAATTTTGAATCAGGAAAAGTTTATATAAACTATCAAGGAGATATGATTGATGATGATGGAAATATACTTGTTCCAGATCATGAGTTAATTAATGAATTTTATGAATACGCTTTAAAACAAAGAATATTAGAAAATTTAATAATGAATGGTAGTGATGTAGGTCCAAGATTACAAATTGTTGAACAAAGATATAGAGGTGCTAGAAATAATGCAATGACTATTGTTAATACTCCAAATTTTGCAGAACTTAAAAAATTATGGCAGGTTAATAGAAAAGCACAATATTCTAATTACTATGATATGTTTAAATCCTATCCTCCAAATCCAGCAAGACCAATGTAATAAGTATTTTTAAAATGGCTAAGAAAAAACAAAATAAAAATGCTCAAACTAATAGTGTAGTTACAAGATCCTTTCATAAAGGAATGATGAAAGATCTTGATAATTCTCTTATACCTGAAGGTGGTTATAAACATGCTCGTAATCTTGTAAATAATTCTAAAGAAGGAGATGTTGGTATAGTAAGCAATGAACCCTCAAATTATAATTGCATCAAGATATTAAATTCACAAGGTAATCCTTTAATAATAATAGGTGCAATTCATATAAATAATGATAGATGGGCTATATATTCTACAGATGGTTCTGAAAGTGAAATAGGAATATTTGATGATTCAGAATGTAGATATGAAAGAAAAATTAATGATCCTTGTTTAGGATTTAGTAAAAGATATCCAATACTGGGTGTGTCAAAAGAAAATTTTGATTGTACATGGCAAGTTTATTGGCAGGATAATAATAATCCTGATAGAACAATGAATATTGATAATATTCCTTTTATTCAAGATTGTGAGATTATAGATGATTGTGAAATATGCAATGATACTGATAAACTAGATTGTGAAAAAATAAGATTAAGAAGATTAAGAACACAACCATGTATTAAATTAGAACTTGGTGAAAACGGAGGTCAATTAGTAAATGGTTCATATCAAGCTACAATTGCTTATACAATAAATGAACAAGTTGTTACAGATTATTCTTTATTATCTAATGTGCAACCAATATTTTTTCATGAAGATTCTTATGGAGCTTTAGATGTAGTTATTGAAGATGTTGATGAAAGTTTTGATGAATTTGAACTTGTTATTATATCAACAATTAATAATGCTTCATTTGCAAAAAGAATTGGTGTTTATAGTACTAATACAAAAAGAATATCTATTGATCTTATTTCACAAGCATTAATAACTGTTCCAACAATATTAATTCCTGTTATAACACCTTATTATGAAAAATCAGAAGGAATGTATAAATATGCAGATGCATTAATTCGTACTTCTCCTACAGGAAGATTAGATTTTAATTATCAACCATTAGCAAATCAAATAGAAACAAGATGGGTTGAGACTCAGTATATAGAAGATTACTATAATAAAGGAGGATATGTAACAGGTTACATGAGAGATGAGGTTTATGGTTTTTTTATAAGATGGGTATATGATACAGGAGATAGATCATCTTCATATCATATTCCAGGAAGAGCTCCAACAAACTTTAGTATACCAGGAACTCCAATTAATGTATTTGAAACAAATACAATTAATACTGGAACATTACCCTATGATGAAAAAATATTTGAAGTTTATAATACAGCATCTACAACTAATTCAGGTACAACCCCATTTCCTTATGATGATCCTACTGATGGCGGAGTTATTACAAAAGAAGGTAAGATGGGATATTGGGAATCTACTGAAAGATATCCTGATGACACTCCAGATGTTTGGGGAGATTTATGTGGTAAACCAATTAGACATCATAAAATGCCTGATCATTATCAAACAAAACATTTTGTAAAAGATGCTAGTGGAGTAGATCAAGATGTTTTTATAAACACTTTAGGTATTGCATTTAATAATATTAAAGCTCCTGTTAAAAATCCAAATGATCCAATTGCAGATCAAATAATTATTCCAGGAATAATTGGATATGAGATTTTAAGAAGTTCTAGACAAGGTAATAAAACAGTCATAGCAAAAGGTATTATAAATAATATGGCTGAATATGACAGATATGATATAAATGGTGATATGATTGAAAGTGGACCTAAAGGTTTATATCAAAATTATCCATATAATGATTTAAGATTAGATCCATATTTATCTTCAAAACCAAATGCAATAACATTTCAAAATAATGTACCTAATGCTGCTAATACAATTCAACCACAATCAAATATAGCATTTGGAAATAATAATTTTGTGAATTTGTCTCAAAGTGACTGGTTTCCAGCATTAGGAGGAAGTAGATACAGGAAAGATATATTATCATTTCATTCTCCTGACACAACTTTTAAAAATCCTTTTTTAACACAAGAGATATTAAAAATATATGGTGAATTAGATGGTGAAACAACTGGTAATTTTAAAGTAGTTAATGGACATCCGAAACATAAATTATTAACTAATAAAGCATTTGTTGCTGCAATGGTATTAGGTTTTGGAGCATCTTTATTAGAAGTATTAGGTGATGTTAAACAATCTGTTCAATATCCAAAAATGAATATATCAGGACCTAAAGGTCCAGATTGGTTATATACTTTTGCATCAGCTGCAGGAACAGGTGGAACATTAGCAGGAGGAGATGATTTAGTAAATCATTGGGGTCTTTCTGCAAGCGAACTAAATCCTCTTACTTCATCTTTAGGACGAGCATTATTAAATACTCCTTTAGCTGGATTGAGTGGGCAAGATAATTTATTAAAGGGAGGAGAAGCTTACTTAAATTCATTAGCTGGAATGATTGGTCAAATTGTTAGTCCAAGTGGAGCTCCAGGAATTAATATTATTCCTGGAGTTGATTTAGCTAGAGACACTTATGAAAACAATTCTATAAAAAACAAATTAAACCAAACACCAGGAATTGATGCAGGTACAACTAATATTGAATATTATCCTCATGGAAAGACTGGATTAGGTGGTGCTGATTTAATTAGTAGTTTTTTTGGTGTACCAATTTTTACATCTTATTGGGGAGAAGCTACTGAAAATATAATTAATGTTATAAAGAATTTTAGTAGACCTCAAGAATATGCTTTAAACTATATTTCTCATTGTCCTTATACTAATATAGAATCTAATGCATCAAATGAGGATCCAGCTAATTATAGATATAAAATTCAGAGAGCAAGATATACTAAAGGTAATATACAAGAGTTTACAAAAAATCATAGAATAAATAATTTACATAGAGGATCTTTTGTAGCAATTAAAACAACAGAAGATACTATACCTCCCGTAGGTTTAGATAATACAAGAGAAACTATTGGATCTAGGAAAATAAGAGCTAATAATCAATTTTATAATAATGAAGCTGGATTTAATTCAAGAAAACTTGATAGAGAATGGGAATCTAATAGTTATGTTAAGTATGCAGCATTAAAAACTAGATTAAGAAATCAATATGGTCAACTTGACGGAATGCAACAAATACCTGCATCATATTGTGTAAACAAATGGGAATATCAAGAAGAAACTCCTCAAAGTACTGTTACTAGTTCTAATATAATATTTGGAGGAGATATTTATATATCAAGATATACAGAAAAAAATTCAATGTTCTTTTTTAATGATTGGATGGATTCAAGATTTCCTGATTTTACTGAATATGATTATAGATTAAAAACTAATGTTCCATATCCAACTTATTGGATGGATACATTACACCAAGATTTAGGTACATTTATGAATGGAATTATTAGTGCTTTTACTAGTGCTGTTTCAGGTGCTACTCCATCAATACTACCATCTAATTTTATGAATTTAGATGAGTTTAAATTTGCTACTACTTTAGGTGTAATCAGTGAAGGATTAGACTGGTTTAATGATATAGCAGCAGGATTTATTCAGAAAAATAAATATATGTATTTGTTTAATTCTGGAGTTAGAGATTTTTATGTTGAGTCAGAAGTTAATTGTGCACATAGAGATTGGAATGAGGAAAAAGCAAAAAGATTTTATAATCCTTATGAATATACAGATTTAAATTTATTATTTGATACAGACATTATTGCTGCAGGTAACTTTCATAAATATGATTATTCATTAAGTATAGCCAGATTATATCAAGAGTTTACAAGTTTTGGTACTGTACAAGGGTCAGATTATAATCCTGAAATTGCTAAAACTTGTTATACATATTACCCTAAGAGATTATTATATTCATTACCAGTACCTTTAGATTCTATATATAACAAAGAAGATAACTGGCAAGTATTTTTAGGAAAAAACTTTAAAGATTTTACAAGTAAAATTACAGCAGTAAAAGAAACATCTAACTCTGCATCAATTGTTTTATTTGATGATGATTCTCCAGTATTGTTTGATGCACAGGATGCTTGGAAATATAGTTCAGATTCATTACAAGATTTAACAGTTGGTGATGGTAGTGTATTTAGACAACCAAGACAAGCGGTTGTTAATGCAGATGATTCATATGAATTTGCAGCATGTCAGAATAGAAGATCTATTATTAATACTCCTGCTGGAACTTTTTGGATAAGTCAAAATCAAGGTAAAGTTTTTCATTATGGAGGATCTAAACTTACTGATATTTCTGAACAAAATATGAAATGGTGGTTTGAAGAATTTTTACCATATAAAGTTGTAGAAGATTTTCCTGATTATGATTTACTTGATAATACTATTATAGGTGTAGGATGTCAAGCAATGTATGATAATAGTAATAATATTGTATACTTTACAAAAAAAGATTACAAACTTAAAGAAAGATATAGAGTAGATTCAGATGGTAATCCAGTTTCCGCAGTTGAATACTTAGGTAAAAATACTTTTTCATATAGAGGTTCTAGATTTCAATTAGGTGATGAAACATATTTTGAAAATGCTTCATGGACATTATCTTATGATACTAAAACAAAATCATGGATTTCATTTCATGATTGGCAGCCGTCATTAATGCTTCCAGGAAGAAATAATTTCATGACTACATTTGATAATGGTATTTGGAAACATAATGATACTAGCAAATCTTATTGTAATTTCTATGATGTTGATTATCCTTATGAAATAGATATAGTTGCTCCTACTGGGCAAACAGTAAATACATTGAAAAGTTTAGAGTATCAAATGGAATGTTATAAATCTGATAATCTAGATATAGATAAATTTCATGTATTAGATTATAATTTTGATAGGGCTTACATATATAATACAGAACAAGTATCAGGAGAACTAAGATTAAATTTACAATCTAAAAATGATCCTGTTGCTAACTCACAATATCCAATAATAAATCCTACAAGTATAGATATACTTTATTCTAAAGAAGAGCAGAAATATAGATTTAATCAGTTTTGGGATATAACGGATAATAGAGGAGAATTTTATGATCCTTCAATTCCTGGTTTTGCACAAAGACCAATTTGGATATTAGAAAATAATGGATATGTAATGAACTTAAATTCAGTTAATCTTAATTACAATAAAGATGAGTTTCAAAGAAAAAAGTTTAGACATTATACAAATATTGTTAAACTAAGAAGAAATATATCTGGACCAATAAGCATGAGACTTAGATTACTAAATCTTAAAAATCAATATTCACCAAGATAATGAAGAATAAGAAACTCATATCAAAATTAGGATATAGTGATGGTTCTCCTTTTAAAGATGAGCCTTATTTAGATATTCATACTTCAAATGGAAAAATTGATATGAGTAATACAGGAATTCCATTATGGGCTAATGGAAGAATCTTACCACCTTATTCAGGAATACATCATTTTGATACAGATATTGTGAGGGAAATTCCTTTACCTAAAGCGCAATCACTTGGAGAAATTAAAGATAGACTTTCAAATTATTTATCAGGAAACGAAGGTTTACTACCAGGAAATCAAACAAGTATAAAACAATCTGTAAAAGATAGATTATATAATTCTGTTACTCCAATAGCATATGATCCTAAACATGCAATGAAAGAATTTGTTGCAGGTAAACAATTACCATTTATGTGGGATGGTAAAGAAACATCTTTTGATGAATTTCAAAATCAACCAATGTTTAGAGGAGATACTGAATATGGAGAATATTCAAAAAATGCTTCTATGGATGCTTGGGGAAATTATTTAGGGCAGCCTCAAAAGCATGATACATTTAAACAATCTTCTTATCAACCTGGAAGTTTTAGTTTTAATAATGATGATGATATATGGGATGATGTATTACACTTAGATATTATTAATAAGTTAAAAGCAGGTCAAGATGAACAGGTTTATGATTCTGCTGCGGGCGGATTTAGTTTAAATAATTATATCTTAAAGAAAGAACTTGATAAAGATATAGATATGCCTTATGTATCTTATAGAGATAAAAATGATTATAATGTAAAACTTGGTCCATTTAATATTGAAGGAGAAAGTATTGTTGGAAATCCTTTTAATGTTTATGGTAGAATGTATTACGATCCTGAAACTAATGAAAGATTAAGTGAGGAAGACATATACAAATTAAAACTTGATAAAAGTAGAAATAGAAATTTACAAAAACAAGAAGGTGGAGAATATGAAGAACTTGAATTAACAGACGAAGAGATAGAAGAGTATAAGAAAGGTGGATATGTTGTTGAAGAACTTCCTAAAGCACAAAATGGGTTAATAGTACATGATCAAAATGATCCAAGACTTGTTGCGTATAAAGATAGTTTATGGTTACATGAAAATAATTTAGATCCTTATTATAATTGGGATGGTGTTTGGAAAACAGATTCAGGTGAAAATATGCTAAGTTATTTCACAGGAATAGGAGCACATTCTTCTAAACCTACTGTCACTTCTAATTCTTCTATTATACCTGAACTTTCTATTAAAAATAGAAAATCAAATATACCATTATATACTAAAGGTATTAAAAATGCTAATTCTAATAACAGTACAAAAAATTATTATCCTTTACCTAATTTTTATTACGATGAATCAGAAACAAAAAATTTATGGGGATATAGTGATGAATTGATCAAGGACATGAATTATATAGCAAAGCAGCAAGCAATAAAAAAAAATCAAATAAAATATTTAGAAAAAAACCCTGAAGAAAGTTATGGAAAAGGATGGGGTGAACTTAGTGAGATAGGTGGAATTAAAGTAGAAGGAAAAAGTCAAGATGAATCACCATATTTTAAACACTTTGATAATATTCCAGCAAATAAACCAGAAATTTATTATATAAAAGATTTTTATGATCGATGGCACAATAATTTACTTGATACTTATTTTACTCTGCCATTAGAAGATTATAAAGAAAATATAACACATTATGCAAGATATGCAAAACCAAAACAAAAAGTTACATATGTACCTGAAAATAATGTAGGAGATAATTCTAATTGGCCTACCTCAAATTCATATAAATCATCTTATGGAATCATAAAAAAACCTTCATATGCAGATGCATATAAAAATGTAGACAAAGATAAATATCCTACATTAGAAAGTTTTATAGAAGCTGCAGAAAATTATAAAAAATATGGTTCAAATACAAAACCTGAATCAAAACCTGAAGAAACAAAAGTTTTAAAATCTGAAACTAAAGAAAAGAAATTAAAAAAACCAACAACTAAAAAAGAAGTTATAAAAAAACCAGAAATACCAGAAGGATATGCTTTGTCTAAAGGTTATCAAAGAGATGGTGTTTCATATGGAGATATGTGGCATGATATAGAAAGCACACGTCCATCTATTCCTGCAGGACCTACAATGAAGGATTATTATGCTAAGTATCCTAAAAGTTCTGATATTGCAATTGATGATGATTTTCAATCAGGAGGAACAGTTTCACAATTATGGAAACAAGCTACAGGTACTCCATGGTCTGAAGCTAAAAAACAAGGATTAACTGATGGTTCATATGCTAATAACATAGCATTAAGAAAAAGAATTATATCAGGAGAATTTAATTCAGTTCCTAGTCAAACATCTAGCAGGTATATAAAAGAAGATTTTGATTATGAAAAATATGGAGAGAATATTAAAAGACTTCTTGAAGAAGGAAATACATTAGATGATTTAGTTAGAAAGAGAATTGGAACAAGAGCAGGTTTAACAAATATGTTTCCTGAATTATTTGATATGCCTCAAATGCCTGAAATTCCTGAACAAACATTTGAACCCTTAACACAAAATTTACCTAAACAAGTAGTTGAAGAAGAAGATGTAGAAGTTTCTAATAATCCAACGGTTAATGTACCTGATTGGATAAGTAACTCTGCGTATACTCCTCCCTTAACATCTAATACACAAGTTGAAGAAACTCAAGAAGAACCAGCAGAAATACCATCTTGGATTAATCAGAGTCCATTTCAAATTGATCCAAACTATGTATTACCAGAAAGTAAATCAGTTGAAGAAGAGCCTGCTGAAATACCTTCATGGATAAGCCAAAGTCCTGTACAAATAGATCCTGATTATGCATTTCCTGACAAAAATAAAAAACAAGATGGATTAAAAAGTTTCTTATCACAGTTTGAAAATGATGAAGAAGTTTTAGATAATGAGCAAAGGCAATCTATAAATCTTTCAATTGACCAAGAAAAAGATAAACAGAAAAAAGCTGAGTTAATACAACAAAAAGAAAAAGAATATCTTGAGCAGTTAAAAATAGAAGAACAACAACGTATTGATGATTACAAAAATGAAATATTAATTCAATATGGAAAAGATAAAATAAGTGATTTAAAACAAGTTGGAAAAAATGTTTATGAAGAAGCCGTATCAAACATAAATGAAATAAAAAATGAATTTAACTTTTTAAAAAATAATATTTATGATAACATAAATAGAGGTGCAGTTAAATATTTAAATAAAGATGTTTATAATACAGAAAAAGTAGATGTTAAAATAGATCTGTCAGAAACAGAACCTAATGAAACATATAATGATTTTACAAATCCTTATACAAAAAAAACATTTAATCTAAATCGAGCTCCTTATAAAGATTTATATGCTAAAGAAGAATTAAAACAAGTAAAGACTATAAGAGAAGTTGCAGATGAAACAGCAAGAAAAGATTTAAAAGAAGGGTCTAAATTTAAAAAACTTGGTTCAGTAAAAGATTATACAGGTAACATAATGATGTATCAAAATGAATTTGATGCAAAAGATGGTTTTAATTATGTTCCTATAAAAAATTATAGCAAGTCTGATAAAAATACTTCATATGATAATGTTGAAGGAATAGCACATTTTTTATTAGATTCTGATGCAACTGATGGTTATAAACATGAGTATGCTAAAAAAATGATTAATCAGCAACTATCTGGTGAACCTATTATAAGTGCTTCAAGTGTAAAAGATTTTTATTTTCCTGTATATGAAACTTTAGATAATGGACAAGTTAATGTAAAATATTTAAAGAAAAATGAAATACAAGATTTAGATAGTATAATGTCTCCTTTAAGACAGTTTAAATGGTCAGACTTAGATTGGGAAGGTAAAACAAATTCAGCTGGTTTTCAAAATACTGTATCTTCAATACCAACAAAAAATCAATATACTATTACTAATAAAAATGGTAAAAAAGTTAAAACTAATAAAACTCATTTAATATTTCCAACAAGTGACTCAAGAGGTGGTAAAGGTGCATATGGAAGATTTGGTGGAACAGGTGTTGTATTTTTCATTGAACTACCAAATGACGAAAGAAAGATTATTGAAGTAGCGGGATCAATTAATATGATTAAAGATACAGCTAAGTCTATAATGAAAAAGTATAATTTAAAACCAAATGAATTAACTTTTGGATATCATGATGTTGGTAGTTTTAGTGCAAGACCCGAATCTAATAAATCAAAAACTTTAAAATTCAATCAATGGAGTGGTTATAATAAAGCAAATAATTCATGGGTAGGTGGAGCATTAGCTTTTCCATCTAAAAATAAAAAATTAGGAGGTGAGATAAATCAATTTGAATTAGGAGGTCAATATATGGATCTTGATCTTACTGAGGAAGAAATTAAAGAATATAAAAAAGGAGGTTTTGTAATAAAAGATTTACCTAAAGCACAAAATTTAGGTCAAGTACCAGAATTGGCTCCTTCTTATGAGTTTCCATATGAATATCTTGAAGAAAATACTGGTGATCCAGAAGAAAGATTACAATTATATGGTGTTAATGATCCTGCAAAAGGAGCTTATCCAGGTGCATTTGATTTTAGAAAAGATCTTATAAAATATTCAGACTTTACAAGACCAATAGGAACTTCAAATGCAGAAGGTTTTGAAGAAAGTGATTTTAGAAACAAAAGGCATAGGGGTAGAAAAAGAAGAAGAAATTTACTTAAAGGATTTCGTAAAGATTATGTTGATGATTTTAAAAGTAAAAGTCAAGAATGGAATGATGCTAAAACTTTATTTGGACAAGAACCATTTGGTAATTATTTAGACCTACTTCCTCTTAATTATGGAGGAGAATTACCTGCACATCAAGCTCCTCCAGGACAAGTTATATCATCTACATATTCTGAGTATCCATTTCAAATTCCAGAAATAGTTGATACAAATTTAAATGATACTATAACACCTTTTTCAAATAAAAAAAGATTTAATAGTTATACAATAACTGGTGATCCAAATAAACCACATAGAAGATCAGCTAGTAATATAATATATGACATGTTTCATAAACCTGGAAGTTCAGAAATAAAACATGATTTTAATTTTAAAGATGGTGGGGAAAATAAATATCAAAAACCACCAGGACAGGTTACAATAGGAGATAAAGTATATGATACTACTAGTAATGAATATAGAAAGTTAATAGAATCAGGTAAAGTTAAACCATATACTACAGATACTGAATCAGGTGTAGGAGCATTTGATTATGGAAACCTTCCAGATTTTGAAGTAACAGCTCCTACCCAAGAAGCTGTAGATATGGCTAAAAGTGCTTTTAATAGAAGTAAACAAGGGCAAGCTAAACAACAAGGCATACAAGATTTTCAAAATAATGACATTAAGAGATATCGTTATCCTGAAAGTGGTGCTACAAAAGGGATATTAGAATCACTGGTAGAAGGAGTTATAGATGATCCTAATAATTTAAGCTATTATCCAGGTGTAGGAGAACTTTATGATGCGGGTCATTTAGGACATAGTTTAAGACAAGGAAATTATGAAGACGCTGCTTATGATGCAGCTGCATTTGGTATTCCTTTTGTGGGAGGAAAATTAATTAAAAATCTTGTTAAGAAGATAGCAACAGGAAATTCTATAATACCTTATGCATGGAAAACAGGATTAGAAGGAACTGAAAATTTTAAAGCATTTGATGAAATTGTAGGAGCTAATTTATCTGCTAAAGATTCTAAAGTAATTGCAGAATATATGCGTCAACCACGTGTTTTTAATGCTGGTACAGAAAATAGAAAATTATTAGATAAAATAATAGAAAATAATCCATCTATTAATTCAAAAATAAATAGTCCTCTTACTAGAATAGAAGGATATTATGCTACTAGTGTTTCAGATGCTTCTAAACTACCTACAGCTTACGGCAGTAAAATACCACAAGATTATAATAGATCATTTTCAGTAGGAAAACTACCTGGAGGTGGTTATAAAGGTGCTCAAAGAATAGTGATACCAGAAAAATATGCTAAAACAATGGGGGATAAGTTTTTTAAAATACCATATAAAGAGAGTAATCTAGAAAAATATATTAATAAGAATCAATCTATTGAATCATTAATGAATGAAAAAGAGTTAATAGGAAATCCTAATCTTAAAGTTATTGGAAGAACTATAAGTGATGGTTATGAAAATATAATAGTAAAACCTAGTAAATTTAATGGTGGAGAAATAGAATATTTAGATCTTGATCTTACTGAAGATCAAATTAAAAACTATCAAAAAGGTGGATTTGTAGTAGAAAACTTGCCAACACATCAAACGCCTCCTGGAGAAGTAAAAGAATTTCTTAATAGTGTAAGTAACAGTTATCCTGAAAAAGGAAATCCTGCTATAGATATGTTGGATTTGGATGTTTTTGGTACATTAAATGAATTTTTTGTTGAGCCAGCAAAAAGAGTAATTCAGGATCCTATTGGGACTGTAAAATCTATAGGTAACACAGCTGCAGATGTTGCAAGTTTTTTTAATCCTTTTTCAATAGGATCTGCAGAACCGCTTATAGAAAGTATGGTAAATAAAGATATAAATTTTGGAGGAGATGGAAACAATGCATTTGGAACACCTTATTGGACAGATAATGCATTAGCATTAGATGCGGCAGTTATTGCTCCTGCATTAAGAGTTATTGGAAAAGGAGCATCTTCTACATTTAAAGCTTTGACAAAGATGCCAAATAAATCTGTCCCTTTAAATAAAGTAATACATCCAATAGATTATAATCCAGTAACAGGAAATCCTAATGCTTATCCTGAACCATACTTAATGAGTAGACAGAAACCTTTTTCTAAAGAAGATGATATAATTAACTCATTTTATTCACCAGAAAAAAGAAGTGAGCTTTATAAACAAAATACAATTAAGTATGATCCTCAAGGTAATATTATACCAAATAAATCTGTTAAAATAAATAATGAAAATTTTTATAGAAGTATTGATTTAGATGATGCTATAAGTAGTGGAGTAATAAGGTCAAAACAAAGCGGTGAATATGCAAAGTCAAATCCTTACTTTGTAGAAGGTAAAGATTTTGATAAGTTGAGTAGTACAGGCAGTGGAGCAAGCGGGGGTAAACCTGAATATATTTTTGAAATACCAATGGTAGATGAAACAGGAACTTCTTTAAGAGCTTGGCCTACAAATGCTACTGCCGAGTATAGTCCTTATATTGCAAATAAATCTTCAA
>Ga0233415_10000092_pt1 | contig 40676 bp, 86 predicted proteins | sample Na_anoxic_12_MG_FD_188631 | JGI IMG/M metagenome (GOLD analysis project Ga0233415, IMG submission 188631) | Seawater microbial communities from Saanich Inlet, British Columbia, Canada - Na_anoxic_12_MG | ecosystem: Environmental > Aquatic > Marine > Inlet | place: Canada: British Columbia...
TAGCCACAGAGAAAGCACTTAATGAACGATATGAACGAGGATTTACAGATGGTAAGAGAGTTGCCAGACTGGAAGATAAGAATAAACCAGACAACCAAAAAGTACAAAAATGTACATGTAAAGATATACCCAAAGTAGACCCAAATGATTTACTCGTAAAGGGCGGATGTGTCTATCTGAAAGTCAAATGTATGTGGAATTATAAAGGCGTAGAAAAAGAGATAATACCACACAAATATGACTCAGTAGAGCTAATAATAGACAGGCTAAATACCATAGAAATAGATAAAAAGGTATCCCTAGAATGCGAGGGAGGAGGAGGGTCTGGTATCTTTTATGTCTCCATTTTAAAGACCGATAAAGACCTGTATAGCATAATGGGAAATGGGATAGATAGCCAGAGAGATATGTCGCTAGAAGCCATGGAATCATTACTAAATGAAACCGAAATAACCACGTTCAGTAGCTATAAAATCCTCTAAGTACCACCCATGTATTACATGACCATATAGATGCCGACCCTAGTGTTGGCGATTTTTGGGCGTAGAAGCCAGCTTTTGCCAGTCGAAAATGAGCGGGGGTAAAAATGGTGGAAAGTGGGTGATTCTGGGTAGATTCTCCAATTATAGAAAATTTAAGAGTTTTGTCATGAAATTTAATCTTCTTCGAACCTGAGTCTTTAAGGCCCGGTCGAAATATTTTCCACGCTCACGGGGAAATTCGCAATCCCATTCGCAATTACATCGGCAATTCTTACCAATACATTACCCCTACATCGCCAACGAATTCGACCTCTACATCAAGTCGCCAATCGTTGCGAATTCAATTGCGAATGGACGTATACATCGTCAGAACTGGCGATTTCCAATTAGGTTAAGAAAGCTTTAAAAAGCCCCCTTCGCAAAAAATCAAAAAATATATTTATAAACTCTATTTATAAGGAGATTTTTAAATGGATGCGAAACAGAAGTTTATAGGGTTTCTTAATGGATTGGAAACTCCAGAGAATGCCCGGTTGATGAAAACCATTTCGGAGGGATTGTACAATATTTATGTCAACAATCCAGACATGTCAGGTCAGGATGCTATTACCTCAGCGGTAGAAGAAAAGAAGAAAAAGAAAGTCGAAGATGATGACGATATGGGAGCTGACTGTTCCGTAGGTTTAATCTAATTGACCCCAGAGTCCAAATAACATATATTGTAATAGACTGCTTGACCTTCAACTAACTAATTAATTTTTTAATGAGTTTAGCTGAATATTGTATACTATCGATTAGGCGGGCAGTTATCCTTTCGTTGGATGAGAGAGACCTGTACATTTGTGCAGGTCTTTTTTTCATTTGACTTGTAATGGTTCCGAACGTATATTAAGGATCGAATAAGATTCCAAAATGGTAAAAATAAAAATAATTTTTAACTATGGGGCAATTATGTAGATACTCAATCTGATAACTCATATCTAACAATTAAAAATATATAGTGACCCCTTGAAATAGTAGGGGGGATAAGCTTATCCTTTGGGGTAGGCTTTTCTTTTGCCAAAAAATAAAAAGTTATTTTTAGTGTATTAAAAAAGCCCACTGGGAAGAGTGGGCAATTTTGTTATATTCATTTCTCTTTCTAAGTAGCGGGGAACGACTTACAAAGCGTTATGAATAAGGAGAACCGACATATAGTCAACCATCAATATATGCTATTATTTAAATAGAAAAGAAACTTTTTGAAAAAATAAAAAAAATATTTTGTTTTGGGTAGCAAATTTTACGGGTATTTGTCAGTTTGTATCCTACAAATTTGACGTATCGGGGGTAATGTAGGATACAGCTTGAGAGTTCTTCGTAATGTTATTGCTAGTTGGACAGTTCGCCGGGTAGAGTGTCTAAGTTACCGGGTAGCGGGCAGCATTCAGCGGGCAGGTTGTCCAAGTTAGCGGGCAGCGGGCATCAATTGAGTAGTAATTGGTACAGATGTGTGATTAAACGGTCAAAATGGATTGGAATGCGGGTTTAATGCAGCATTTCGGCGGGCATCAGCGTGGTTCTGGGGCTGTTTGCGGGTGTTAGCGGGCTTAAGCGGTAATTGCCGGGTAGTTTCCGGGTAGGGCAGCAGGCAGCTTGTGAGAAAGTGGGTAATTTCCGGGTAAAGAGATGGTTCTCAACTCTATATAGATCAATGGATGGAAATCGCTGAGGGGAATTGAGGACGGTTCTCAATTATACTATAGATCATCCGCTGAAAATCGCTGAACCTAATCAACGATAACAACTACCGGGTCTTTTCCAGCAGCTTTCTGTTCTTCAATCTGCCGGGTAGCTTCCCTTACCTGTTCTATTGTGATCTTTCCGCTATCAAGAGCTTCTAAGATATCCCTCATTGCTTTCTGTCCTTCAACAGAGACTATGCAATGTTCACTGTAATTGATTTTGTACTTGCTTTGCTTTTTCATTAGTGTACCGTAATGCTGACGTTATTATATAGCCATATGCCTATATCTATGAGTTTCCAAATTGCCAGCGGGATTGCTACGATTGCCAGTGCTGCTAATACTACTGTGGTTCTAATGACTGCTGCTGAGTCGTCTAAGAATTTCTGGAACATGGTTTTTCTCCTTTCGATCTTCACATAAATTGTAAGCATCGATGTAGTTCTTATCCTTTGTAAGGTGTTGTAGCTGGGCTGTGTACAGTCGTATGATAGGATGATTATTGATCCAGTCAGTCCCCATGCCCCTGCCTTCCTTCTGGATCTTCTTAGTGACCCGGCTGAGTTCATGTATTAATGCGCCCGCGTTACAGGCAAATTGCGAGTCAAAAGCCCGCTGGAAGTCTTTTGGTGTGAGGTCGTATTTACCCATTGTTATTCTCCTTGTTAGATTTTAGACCAGTCTATTATGAATGGTATTAAGACCAGTCTGGTTATATTAGTGCATCCTAGTTTACCATCGTCCCATTGAACTTGGCAGTCTCCAGAGTTCTGTACGCTAATGATAGTGCCATGCTTACCGCCTAAGCCCCCTACTGAGGGTTTGGTATTGTAAGTTACTCTATCATCTACATTCACTGGTTAACCTCTACATTGTTGATATATCTGGCATCGTTGTTGATACCACTTGTAGTTCTTTCTACATGGTGTTTTAAGTATGCAGTCCTTTTCTTTGGCTCGTGTAAAGAACCGTTTAACCTTGATACGTGCATTCTCAAAAAGGTAGCATCCTATACAGAATACTACCAGTATAATTAATGCTTCAACTACACTCATTTTTTGGTACGTTTCTTTAACCTGTTTTGGATCTGTGTGAGAGTTTCCCCTTCGATAGCTTTTCCGATAGGTTTGTATTCATCGTCTAAGATGTCAAAGGTCTTGTTTAAGGTATCCCATTGTATTACGAACCCTTTATAATGCCCATAGTAAAATCGGTCGTCGATGTCTGTTTTAACCCATGTCTTACCATCAAGGATTCCGTCAAGCACTCCTGAAATGTCTTTGCGTTTATAATCTAACTGGCTTGCTAGTTCCTGAATGTTTCCCCACATACGTTTGATCAACACTTTCAACTGGTGCTGAGTCATTTCCTGTACAAACGGAACAGTTTCAAACTGGTCGGTTTGATTTGGTAAGTTTAATGGTTGTGGTTTCTTATCTTTCATATTATCCTTTCTGTTCACTTACTAAATAGAACAATCACTTAAAATCGCTAACCGGAAAAAGAGTGCTCGTTTGAGCACCCCTTTCTTTTAGGTTAGAGTTCCAGTTTGTGTCCTTCAAGAACAGCATTACCGAGGGACATTTGAACAATCGTTCTCAACATGTGAGCCGCGATTGTTTCTTTTTGTCCGATGAGAGCAGACTTGTACTGAGAGTCAGTAGCCTTTCCGTCATTACGGGCTGTGTAATGCTGGAGGTGTCCTTGCATGGAGTTGTAGAGATTCCAAGCAGAGTCAACAGGTTGCAATCCGCCGTCCGCATAGTTGAAACGGTTGGATATATCCTGAATTTTCGTCAGGTGATTTTTCTTCATCAGGGGAGTTGCTTCCGTATCGATGGGGAAATATTCCGAGATGAGATGATTCAACATATCAGTATCAACTTTGGTTTCCCGCAGTTGGCTGAACAGGTCGATGGATTGTTCAAATTGTCCATGAGCAAGTGACACAACTTTCACGAGTTCGTCGAGACGGGCGTTTGCAGTTTCGCTGTGCTGGATAGTAAGGAGGGCTTTTTTGCCATTCTTATTAGCGTCCTGAGCTGCACGGAAAGAGGGAGTGATGCAGTTGGAACATCCCCATCTGAGAGGAGTCATAAACATTGAGATGGCTCTTGTGCCATTATGGGCAAACACGAGGGACAGGAAGTTGGAAACCTTGTCTCTTGAGCCAACAAATCTATCGCCGAGGGAGATCTGGGCTGCAATTTCAGCTCCTTTATTGAAGGAACGGATGTCCATCAATTTGGTGTCAGTCACCTTTGAGAGTTCTGTGAGGCAATTGAAGATGTCCTTGTTTTGGACGGCATGCCATTTTTTGGTGAGTCCCTGCTGGAAGACATGTCCGGTATCCGCCCTGTAAGAGGTGAAGAAACCAGTCTTTTGACCGGGGTTAATAGGGTTGGGAGTTTGCACTCTGCCAACTCTAAAGTTCAGACCCTTCTTAGCAAGCAGGGATTCGATGTCCTGAGTGTCGAGAGAGTGTTGAGGTGCTGGTAATGTTATCATCTTGTACTCCTTTTAGTTGGTTAGTTTTCTTGTTGCCTTCTTATAGAGCATCGGTTGAAAATCGCTGAGCTAAGTTTCGGGCAATTTTTTGTGAGTCTTTCATTGCCTTGTTATAGAACATCCGTTGAAAATCGCTGAGCTGGTTGTATTAAGAGTATCCCGGTTCTCAATTATACTATAGATCATCCAATCAAAATCGCTAAACGAAAAAGTCCCCCTTGAGAGGAGGGGGACTTCGAACGAAACGATGAGGTCGGGGAAACGACCCCAGTACAAGAGTACTTTCTACAGTATAGATTTTTGCGGGGGTTTTGTCAAAGTACAATTGAATGACAATTGGACAATGCCTGTAGTAGTGCTCAACTGTGCACCACGTATTCCGTCAAATCTATCTCTAAATCGATATCTTCCATGGGCAGCGTCGCTATCTCCGCCCACTTAAATTTGTTGGTCATCCCTACGGCATATTGCTCAGATGAGCAGTATTCCAGCATGATGGCTAATGCCAGCTGCGTCGGCCCTGATCCGCCGTATCCCCATTTGAATCCATCAGGGGAATGGCTGCGAACCTTAAGGCTGCGTTCCGGGTTGAGTTCCTTTCCATCGATTAGAACTTGCCCGGTTACGTAGGTGCCTTGTAGTCTGATTATCATGATGTTAGTCCACTTCTGTGCATGTTGCCTTGTTCGTCAATAATTGTGTATGGTTTCTTGATATCCTTTTCATACACGGGACGTAGATACCAATCACCATCAGTTTGTTGCTGTCTCAATGCTCGTTCCAGTACGTATATTTCTTGTGGGCTTGTACCCGGAAAGAGTTCACCTTCTTTAGAAATTACTTGATACCCAACCACTACAGGAAGAGGAGTGGGGGACTGTTGATTCTCCGGGTGATTTTCATACAACCAATTAAACACCATGTGGTCACTGTAATGGTTAAACATACCCAAGTCCACCGCATTAATCTTCAGCATTATCTCTGGGAATCCTTCCACTATTACTTCCCAGAAAGCCGTGCGGGCTTTCTCGGTTGTAACTTTTACTGCTTTATTTGATTCTATGTAGCTTTTCATGATGTAATTAACTCCATTTCAATGTAGGGTTGTTTCATAACTTTCAACTGGTTGTTGTACTTAATCAGTTTAGCCAGTGTCTTCTTTTTAATGACACGAATAGCCTCTCTGGTAACACCGTACTTCTGACCAATCTCTTCGAGAGTGTAGGAGGTTTCATAGCAGATACCGAAGTACATGCTGATGACATCTCTTTCACGGTCGGTTAAGAAAGTAGCCGAGTTCAAGAAGTTGATGATCTTCTCCGCAACACTGGAGGTTTCCTGTACATCACTATTGTCTTCAATGAGGTCACCAATTGTGTGGTTTCCCTCAATAGGTGTATCCAAAGAGATGTGAGGATTCAGTGCATCCATGTGTTCAAGAGTTTTCACGGGAACCTTAGACCGTTCGGAAATTTCGATTACGGTAGGTTCTCTGGTAAGTTCCTGAGTAAGCTTTTTGATAACCTTGTCCAACTGGGACTTCTTGTTAGCTTCCACACCCGTGATCTTGAGATCTCTACTCTGTTCAGCGAGTTCATTTAAGATACCCTGACGAATTCTCCAGACTGCCCAAGAGATGAACTTCATGCCACGGTTATATTCATAGCTCTCAATTGCTTTAGCCATGCCGATATTTCCGGCACCAATTAAGTCTTCAATTTCCACGCCTTGATTGGCATATTTATGAGCAATCTTTACTACGAACTTTGCGTTCCGGGTAAAGATCTTGTTGTAAGCGGTTCTGCTTCCGCCTTCTCTGTAATCTATGAAAGCCTGTTTCTCCTCATCCTTTTTCATTGACTTGAGGAGATGGATGTCTTTCAGGTATAAGTTATATGCTGAGTTTTTGTTGTTCATTCTTGTCCTTTCGTTTCGTTGTTGGTTGATTATAGAACATCTATTGGAAATCGCTAATGCATTTCCTCTACGATTTCTGGTTTCATATCACAGTTGAGGCTGCACAATGAACCACTCTCATTCACATAACCTGACGGACCTACTTTGTACACTATGAATTCCTTTAGCGGGCGAACCGTTTGTTCATCTGCTATTTGTTTGGCTGCTTCTACGGTCTTACCTTCACCCCAGACAGTAGGAGCTATGCAAATAAACCTGCTCTTCTGTTTCTCGTGTCTGATATGAGCATCAATCTCATTCCTGAGTACAGAATCAGGAGCCAGCTTTAATCCTTCGTCGTCACTATTGTAACGTGCCCAGATAGCCATTAAGTAATATGTTGACATGTCCATTAGTATTTCTCCTTGGTTGTCATCTTATAGATCAATCGTTGGAAATCGCTACTCTTGATTTTTAGCTCTTAAATAGAGACAATCAGGCGTGTGTTTTATATCCATTCCGTTGTTGTCACTATCTATAACGGTTTTCTTACAGAAGGGGCATGTCCATTCGTCCCGCCCATTAGGGTTATCCCAGAAGTCGGGTGAGATTGAGAGGATATCTTCACACAATGATTCCACAGTAAGCGGTTTCGGTTTCACTATCTTCTCGCTGTACTTTTTGAAATGTCCTTTCAAAGCAGTTAAGTAGCTTGCAACATCTTGACTCAGGTTGAAAGTCAGCTCGGAAACTTTGAAGTCTTTGTCTTCCCCCTCATACAGTTCTCCGTCATCATTTGATATAGCAATGGGTAATGCATCATTCAAATCATATCCGATGGTGGCAAGTATTACTACACCAGATTTCTCATTAAACCATTCCCATGAACCAACCATGTGATCAACCCCGGTAAACACAAATCCATGGATAGGTTCCGAGATGTTAGAAAGCCTTGCTGCTATCATACCGAGATATCTATCTACTAATTCATCTGGGCTGTAATCATTTTCTGACATTGTTTCTCCTTGGTTGTCATCTTATAGATCAACTATTGGAAATCGCTGTTCTTCTTTTAAATGCTTTACTATCTCAGAAGCCTGTGCATAACTGATTTTCAGTTTCCGCTGTAACCGCGAAACGGAGAGGATTCCTTTCTCCCCTAATAATTCAGTTGCCAGTCTTATAAGTTTCGGGTCAAGTTCATGTTTAGGTTTCTGTCCATGTATAGTTATCTTAATGTCATTACCAAAATTGATGTGTTCTGCTTTACCCTGTGCTGAACAGGTTTTTATCATGGCATCTATATCACTGTATTCAACGAATGAACCATGTACACGTTTCACATCAGAGGAAGATACATCCTGAAATAACATGTCCCCTTTTCCCAGCAACTTCTCACAGCCATTCTTATCTGTAATGATGCGGGAATCTACTTGACTGGCAGTTTGAAATCCAATTCTAGAGGGGACGTTTGCTTTAATCAATCCAGTGATTACATCAACAGATGGTCGCTGGGTAGCTAGGATTAAATGTATACCAGTAGCCCGTGATTTCTGAGCTATGCGAACGATTAAACTTTCAACGGTCTTTCCGCCAGTCATCATCAGGTCAGCCATCTCATCTATTACTACTACGATGTATGGCATTTTTTTCTTACTCTTTTTATTGTAGCCTTGTAAATTTCTAACTCCTGCGTCGGCTAATAATTGATATCTCCCATCCATTTCTTTTATTACCCATTCCAATGCGCGGATAGCATTTGTCTTATCCGTTATCACAGGGGTTAATAAATGCGGGATAGAATTGTATGGAGACAGTTCCACTATCTTCATGTCCATCAATATTAATTTCAATTCATCAGGTCTTTTACTAGCTAACATGGAAATTAAAAAAGTATTTATTCCTACACTCTTTCCTGCTCCGGTCTGTCCAGCAATCAACATATGCGGGGACTTTGTTAAATCTGTTTGTACGGGATTTCCGTATATATCTACACCCAATGCTACATTGACTCCATCATCATTATGTAGAGAGAAGCCTTCGGTATTAAGGATGTCTTTGAGATATATTATACTGGGATTCGTGTTAGGAATTTCTACCCCTACCACAGAGCGTTCTGTTATAGGAATGATTCGGATGCTTTTAGATTTTAAACCCATGGCTAAATCCATGCTTAACTTTTCAATGCTACTGGTTTTTGTACCGCTTCCTAAAGTCAATTCATAAGTAGTAATAACAGGGCCGGGGCAGATGTTTGTAACCTTCGCTACAACATTAAAGTCATCCAGCAATTTGGTTAGAAGCCATCCCTGATCAATCAGAGCTTGTTTATCATGATCAATAATATCTTGATTGGGAGTTCCCATTACTTCATTTATGTCTGGTATTTTATATTTCATACCCTACTATAGAACAATGAGTGAAAATCGCTATTCGGGTCGTCTTAAGAAACTCATAGGCAGCTGGATGTGTTTCCGGGCAGCTTCAAACCAATGGTACCATGCATAAACGCTGCTGTCTGTTTTACCGTCGTTAGTAAATGATGGACGGTCAGATAATACTGAGTGTTTGTTCGGTGTATTGTCCACCCACCAGTCATGGCGTTTTGCGCTGCCCAGAAATGAGAATGGCAGCAGCTTTATAATTTCAGCATTAGGATATAAATATCTACAGCTGGTTATAAATTCTTGAGATAACGTGAACGGCGGGTTAGTAATAACATAGTCCACTGTGTCATCGGCGATAGCGTTGTTAAAGAAGTCCCCGAATGTTACGTCACCGTATTTCTGCAGCTTCTTATTCCGGGTAAGCTCGTATTGAATTAGTTCGCAGCTTGAGTAGTAATCTTTTATCACACGAGAAATTGCCCCATGCCCAGCACAAGGTTCAACTATCTTGAGCTGCCTAGTCATAGGATCTAAAGGATATGCAGCAAGCAGAGCTTCTGTACACCAGTCAGGTGTTTCATAGAAGTCTGCTTCTCTTCGTTTTTTCTTTTTTGGTGCGGAGGGCATATTATCGAATATAAAAAATTAAATTATTTTGTCAATTGTTTTTTGAAAGCACTCATTGAATAAACAATTCCACTTACAACATTGCTATCCATTTTCTGAAACTTTACATCTCTTCCAACTAAATCTGTGAAGACTCTTTCACCTTCTCCGGGTATTTTAATCCATGCTTTGAATCCATCAGTGGTCTTTATATAAGCGGAAGATTTTCTTGCTTCTTCAACATCAATGGTCTTAACAATCCCGGTAACTGGTTCATTATTATATGGGACACTCTTCGATCCCGACATGTTATAAGAGACCATGAAAACCATCACTGACCATATCAATATAGCAGCTACGTACATTAGTTTCTTCATCATTACTCCCAAGTTACTGTGGCTGATTTCTCTTCACAAGTTTTACCATCGAAGAACCATCTCCATAAAGCTCCGTCTTCACCATGCATTTCAATATATGAACCGGGTTCGACAAAGGGAGCGATTGTATTGAGAATATATTCATCATCGCCGGATTTTTCACCCACGAATTCGACATCGATGATATTACCATCATCGTCAAGATACTCTCTTACATCCCAATTCAGCTTTGCAAATGCATCTCCGAAGTTGTCTTCATCAACGTAACTCATATCACACCAGCTAAACCAGCAATCACCGCTGCTGCTTCCTCCACCCATTCTATCTTTGTCTCCAGCGATAGCTTTCAGTGCTGCTAGTGCTTTAGGTAGGTTATCAGCTTTCATTTTGAAAACTGTGTCTTTTTGGTCTATACAATATCCCATTATAATGTTATCCAGTTAAGTTCAATAAACCCGTCTTCCAGTGCATCAACGTCATTTTTAACTTCACGTAGAATCTTCAGTGCTGTATGGAAAAATTTAGGTGGTTTTGATGTGAATTCTATCAGGTTCTCAACATTCTCCACATCTTGGTCGAGATATCCAACATCCCCAAAGCCAGTTCCTGTCTTTATCAATGCTGTCTCTTCCGCCTTGGTGAGGGGAATGTCTATTTGGTGGTCGGTTGATACTATTGTTGACATGGTGTCTCCTTTTCGTTGTTATCCTATTTTCGTTGTTATCCTATTATAGAACAACCGTTTAAAATCGCTATCGTACTCCAGCTTTCCAATTTGCTTTTACATCCTTCTTGAGCTGCGCTTCGATATCCTCACAGAATGTTACGTTAAAGTCACAGTCGTCGTCATCACACCTAATTATTCCCTTATCCACTTTGATAAGGTTATCACATTTCGGACACCGGGTGAAAGAAGAATGGAAGTTTGATATTACATCAAGGGTACCATCTTCAGTCTCGATATCTGTTGAGATACAGTAGGCTGGTGGTGGATTCTTTTTAGTTTTGGTTGGCATATATTTCCTTTTGTTATTGTATTATAGATCATCCGCTGGAAATCGCTAATCTCCGTATTTTTCATTCATGAGTTTGTCATTCTTAGTTTCGAGTTCTTTTACAAAATTCTTTATGGTAGGCAGCTTGCGTAAATTGAAACTACCGATCAGCATACCATCGCAGCCGAATGCTTCAAAAGTATTGTCATCGAAGTTGATAACATATTTGAATTCACAGAATAGTTTATCATCAGCAAATGAATGAGCATTACCCATTGGCAGCTTTTTTCTCTTGAGCTTGTAGTCATTTATTATGGTAAGGATTCCAGCTCCTGTATCCCGGTTTAACTGAGGATGTTTCTTACCGAATTTACCAGCGTCATCCATGCTGATGAACCCGTTCATTCTTTGGATTCTAAGCTCGGTATACATATTGTCGATGACTTCATCATTTACGAATTCCAGCTTATCGAGCTGCTTGATGAAATGTGTCTTGTTCATTTTTTTAAGAAAGCCCAGCACTCTAACTCCCTGCCCGGTAGGATAACCGTCCCATTGACCGTACTGAGATACTTTGCGTTCGCCGTTGCTGATTACTTCTATTAAATGTCTGGTTCCCATTATCATATCCTTTTGGTTGTTATATTGTAATAGAACATTCATTTGAAATCGCTACGCTATCTTAGTGAATCCATTTTTCTCTGTAAGTCCATTTGCAACCCAGACACCTTCTTCTTCCGGGTTACCAAGCTGCTTCTCTGCTGCATCTCCCCAGCAGCCTTTGCTCCAATGGGAATTAAAGTAAGTCATTGTAGTTTGACTACCTACCTCATCCAACAGCTCTACGCAGCGTTTAAAAGTTTTAGCCTGTACTACTGTGTGATGCTGCTTACCACTAACCATAATTCTTCCGTTAGCTTTCTTCATCACGCCCTTATTACATATTTAAGCATTTCTTTGAATTCCGGTGTAAGCATTTTAAACTCATGGGTTGCAAATTTGGATGGAAACCCGGCTAGTTTAATAAGCACTTTTTTACTTTCGTGAGTAAGCTCATCCCAGTATAATGAGATGATTTCATCTTCGCTTCTACGATCAAGGAATGCCCATTCAATCGCTCGTGTTTGTTGTCCGTGTGTTAACATTATAGTAACTCCTTTTCTAATTTACACTTCAAACGATTTATTGCTTGAATATCACCAAGCACCAGACATCTAGGATTTTCATCTGTGTCTTCCTGATGTATTTTGATATTAGTTAATGCCTTGACTAGATTATCACATTCCCTACTTGCCCAATTATATAATACCCTATTAGTTTTCATTAATAACCCTATACGATTAAATAGTTTCCTTGACGCTGCACTTCCCATTCAGGAAACACTTTCTGAATTTCTGGGATATAGTCAACTGTTTTCATGTTGGTTTGTACTGTCTTCTTGGAAGGCTTCCCGGTTCGATCTCCTTCATATACCTGAAAGATGATTACTGGCTCTGCACCATTACGCCATTGTTCATTCATCAGTTCCTGAAGACCTTTCAGGAGTTCCCTGCGTTCCTTCTTACTCTGAATGACGTTCAGTACATTAAATACAGTAATGCTGTCTAGCTGAGTATTTATAGCTACCTGAAGCACCATATTATTATGACTCTTGCTTCTATTGAATTCATCATACACCAAATTAATAGTACCATACTGCTCAGCTAAATAGTCACTGGCTGTATCATATTTACCACCCCCGATATCCAGATTGTTAACTCCAAATTCGAATGCTTTGAACCCGGCTGGTATCTGGTTTAGACTTGTGTATGCTGATTCTTTTGGCATGGTTCTCCTTTGGTTGCCCTGTTATAGAGCAACCATTGATAATCGCTAAATAAAATAAAAAAATAAATTTTTTATCTTACCGCTGCAACTGGCAGCTTGAACTTCTTTCCTATGGCGTTCTGAGCTATGATAGGAAACTTTGGGCTGCGTGGTCTGATACCGACGAGCGTTAACTTCTTACCCTGTACGATTACTTCTCTACCGAAGTCAGCTTCAGTCAAGCCGAAGAATACTGCATGCTTTTCCCATTCCTTCTTGGCGATTTCTTCCGGGTCAGTTCCTATAACACCTTGTAACCGTGTAGACATTTCAGTGGATGAGAAGCTGATGTTATTGAATGTGAATGTGATTCCGTGCTTCTCTTCCACGCTGCCTAATGCTGCCTTGATATCCTGCCGTAGCTCTCTGAGTATCGGTCGGTTTATTTCTTTGATAGCCATGTTCTTCCTTTCGTTAGTGGTTTCTTTCGTTGCCTGCTTATAGAACATCCGATGGAAATCGCTGATGGTGGTTGTGTTTACGACGGATCGGTTCTCAATTATATATAGATCATCCAGCGAAAATCGCTGAGGGTTACTCAGCGTCTTCATTGTTATGGATATCGTGTTACTTTAGTTACTTTGTAGTCGTTCAGTCTGCCTTCTTCATAGTTGTATCCATTAGCTTCGCTTAGGGCAGCAGCGTCAACTTGGTCACCGTGCTCAACTGTTACATTGAATTTCTCTGTGGATGTTTGTGTCCGGGTGACCTCTACTTCATAGGTTTTTAATTCAGGGTCTTTCTTCGTGTCGAAGTCTTCGCTTCTCTTCAGTATCTCATCCCTGAGAATCATCGAGATGTAGTTTTCTCCGAGGTATATTTTGGTATAGTTGTTACTCCCATCCTCGTCTGCTCGTTTAGTAAAAGGATGTCCTTTCAATGCTGCTGCATAACGCTTTTGTCCCCAGAGCGGGAATGAATCCAGCGTATCACCGAACCCGTCGTCCCCGCAGCCTCTGACAACACTGTCCAACGCATTGTATAACGCTGCAACCTTCAGGTCGTAGGTCTTTAGGAACCGCAGTAGTGCTATCAGGTACATGTCTTTATTGTCATAGGTGCTTCGGAATTCACAGATGAAGTTGTGCATCTGACGCTTAATATCATTGGTGATGTTCTTCTCTGAGACCTTCTTACCATTAGTAAGAGTCTGCTGCAACAGTACCAGCATTTCCCAGAAGAGTATCTCATCTAGGGGCTGCATCTTGTTCTCCAGCTTGTACACCATCTTCTCGATTTTGTCTTCGAGTTCTGATTTCTTATTGGCGAGGGCTGCTATTTCTATTCTCATTTCGTTTCCTTTTCGTTGTTGGCTTCTTATAGATCATCCGCCGGGAATCGCTAACTCATCGATGTGATGTCATCTATCTCATCCCGCATGGCTTTCTTTTCCTGATTATACAGCCAGAAGAAGTAACACTCTCTGGCCCATGTAAGGAAGCCGGGTTCTTTCTCTGGGAGAGCCTGATAAATATCTGTGAGCTGGAACTTATTCGTAGTTAACCAGTCATCGAAGGTTCTTGATACTTCTAGAATGTCATTGTCGCTGCTGGAGACACTCCTGATAAATTCTGCATACTCTTTTTTTGGATGTATGATACCCAATTCATCAGGGATTAACATTTCACCTCTGTGCTGATTTGTTTAGTGACGATTTCGGTTTCATTTACTACGATATCGTTATTATATTCGCGTTCAAAGTCTTCTTCATCTACATCCAGCGTGATGATAAGATTTTTGGGATGTTCAATAGGTTTTTCCGTGGTTACGGTGACAAATCCTACTACTTTTACTGTTGTTTGGTACATTTTGTCCCCTTGTTAGTTGTTAAAACATATACATTCTTTTTTGTCATGTAATTCTTTGCGCCTGTCAGCCTGTTTTCCTGCAATTTCTGAGATTCCGGCCCAATTTCCATTGAAGTGATACTCTTTTAGCTTCTTTTTATAGTAATCCGCCTGAGTTCTCTTGTCATCATACCACTTTATACGCTTCTTTTCATTCTCAGCCAGCCTAAGCCTCTCTGAGTCCTTAACACCTTCGAGGGCATATCGATCCAGTAGGGCAAGTATCTGCTTTTGGACGGCTTCCAACCCTCCTCTAAAGCCAAACTCGGCTATGATCTCTTCTCCTGCACTTTCGCAGAGCTTTCCAGCGTCTTCAATTCGATATAGCAGGTCATTTAGTCTATAAACTTCGTGTCTTCCTATTAAATCTAACGGATCAGTTTCATAATTGATATATATATCTTCATTTTCGCACATTTTAATACCTTGTTAATAATTTTCACCAGCTTCAGCCATCCGCTTGCACATTTTCACCGCGAATTCGTTACGAGCATCGAAATATTCACTTTCACCATATTTTTTGATGACTTTCAACATTGTACTCCAGAATTCACCTTGTAAATATCGATGAGATCGGTTCACACCAGCTAAGAATCCCTCTAATACCGCTTCATGGACTCCGCCACCACTACAATTCAATGTATCGACGAGTGTTTCTGACATTTCTTGAGTTAGTTTAGTCAACTCTTCCGTAATTATCTTCCGAATTTCACCTGAATCGGTAATCTCACAGATTCTGGCTGTTTCTTCAGCTTTTTCTTTAGCTTTGTAATATAAATTTTCTGACATTTATGTCTCCTTTCGGTTTACTTATAGATCATTCATCGAAAATCGCTGAGATGGAGAAAAAATCTTTCTTTTTCCTCCATTCAGGGCGATTTATTGAAAATATTTATTTATTTATTTTTGATTTTGGTCTGGTGTCTTCTATCTGTTCAAATTTCATCGAGGTAGCGTTCTTGATAAAATCAGAAATTATTTCGGCATCACTGTCAGTATTGGCTAATTTAGCCAATTCTACCAAAGGATGAGTGCTTTTAAAGGCATTTGCCAGCGAATCAACGTAATCATCGTTGTCAAATTCTTTTTTCATCTCTTCAATGGTGTCATATCCATAACCATCAAGCAAAGCATCCAGATCTTCGTTCTGAAAACAGACTGCAAATTCAGTTCCTACGCCTTCGTCTTCTGCTGAACACCTAATTACTTCACCGCCTTGTGCCATGTAGAATCCACAGTTAGAACCTGTGTCTTCATCGACGAACAATACGATAAATCTTACCTTTGTAAACTTCTCAGAGAGTGAACGGATGATAGGTTCAGGCGTACTCCATGCTGTTTGAAATTCTACCACGTTATTATTGTCTGACCATGATACTTCATAGGCGTTCCACTTGGTTCCCCATGCTTGACATTGCCAGTCAAACCAATTATCAACACCATATTTAGCAATTAAACCGATTTGCCTTCTTCTGAAATCTGCTTCACATTCACCTTCATTTTTATATAGGGGAGAACTGGATTCAAGTAATTCTGGCGGAGTTCGGGCTATCTGATTGAAGTTAAAAGAAGCTCCATTATCATTTTCACCACTCTCTTCTACATCCATGAAACTTCTGACAGCTTCAACATCACTTTCTGAACCGATTATGAGGACTTTATTTGTTATGTGATTTGGCATCCGTTATCCTTTTGTTGTTGGTTGCCCTATTATAGATCATCCACTAGAAATCGCTAGAAAAAGAAAATTAAAAATGCTGTCCATAGAAACGCGGTGAACCAGATGTAAACTTTCTCTTTCTTCCGGCTACCATCCCTCTTTACATTTATAACTAGTCTGTAAAGGTCACGAACGGTGAACAGTACAGCTAGGAATAAAAATAAAAATTTAAACATTATGCTACTGAAAACGCAGTTCCATCAGGTCTTGAACCGAATAACGCTCCACCTCCATTACCTTCTGAATCCCTTGATGGGTATAGTTTAACACCATTCTGTAATACAATCACAGTCGGGTTGCCATGGAAATTGTCTTCATCCCATCCCTCAGCATCCATTTCCGCTGATGTCATTACACGAACCGTTTTTATTTTCTGTCCAATAATATTGTCTGGCATAGTTTCTCCTTTTGGTTGGTTTGTTAGTTGCCTTATTATAGATCATCCATCTAAAATCGCTAAACGAAAAAAAACCCCTTACCATTTCTGATAAGGGGTCGAACGGAGGGAGGAGGGAAAAAATTAATATTTATTAACTTCTTTGAATTTCACTGAGTATCCGAGTACATCTTTTACGAATTTCTCTGCTTCTTTCCAATCATCGGGATCACCGTCTGATCCTAATTCCATAGTTTCCGGTGAATGGTGTTTGTAGACTAACAAACAGGCTTGAACCATCAGGTCATAGGGTTTTCTGGCAGTCTTACAGAAGTGAAAGGTTTCTTTAGCATCGGGAACTCTGTCGATTCTGAATGTTTCATGACTTAGTTCTGAACAATGGTCACTATCTTTTGCCCATATATAACTTTCATCACTTCCATTAAAATGTATGAAGTTCTTAGTAAACTGGGGTTCTTCATGAGCGAAGCATCCATTCAGTAAGAGTGGTTCATTATCATAGTGACCGCCTGAGCTACCTGAATGAGCTGGCATCTTAGCTAATAGTTTCTGACAATCTTTCTGGATTTTACCCCATGTTTTGATTTTGGTTTGTTTGTGACTGAAATAATGTGTGTAACCCATTTTTATATCTCCTTGTTAGTTGCCTTGTTATAGATCATCCGCTGGTAATCGCTACGGTAATATTTCCAGTATTCTTAACAGTCCTAAACTGAATCCTATTAACATGATTACAGGGATAGGTAACATGTAAGGTTTTTTCTCTTTCACCGCTTGCACTATGATTAGTACCATAAGTGCAATGATAAGTGAATATATGATGATAGCTTGATTAACCATTATTGCCACTTGAATTTAGTAAGGTGTTTGTATTCCGGGCCGTCACAGTCTAACTTTAGATAAGCACAGCCTTCTCGTCTAGCAATTCTCATCAGCGTCATAAAAGCCTCAGTAAATCCATGCCTACCACATTGCTGTATGGTTTCGTTGAAGTCGGTATTCTCATTCAAATCAACATAGATGATATGTCCATACTCATAGTTATATACCACCAGTGGACATGCTTCTCTATTTTTGAGAAGTGTATCATCAGCCAGTGAGATGTGTCCCGTTGAGACTACCAGATTTTTTGAGATTTCGTATTTCATGCTACTCCTTTTGTTCGTTCACCTTATTATAGAGCAACCGATGAAAATCGCTATCATTTCCGTATTCTTTTTATTTTCATTTGGTATGTATTCTTTTTCCTATATTTTTGTGATTTACCCGAAAGATGCGGAACATAGTGTTCATTTTTATTCAAACATGTGATTACTAAGTTTTTATTTTTTTCATGTTTTATTACAAAGATTATGTCATCTATACAATAAAACTTGAAATCATTTGAACCATACTTGTCTAATACTTTTATAATAAATCTCGTATTATTATAGACCGCTTTATTTTCTTTTGATTCTCGTACTTTTTTAAAAATTGCTTTATCTAATTCAGATATATTTTCAAATTTTTCATTTTTACAAAAACGTTCTTTGAATCTTTCTCTCAAATGATTTGTAAAAGTAAATTGGTATGTGGTTGGCATTATCTAATATTTCCTATTCTACCGTATTGATTGAATCGGCTAATTTTTGGCAGCGGTTCTTGAATGTATGCCATTGAGACTGAACGATAGGAGGAACATCAGTTCCATCCCTTTTAACGTTCATTACAATTTCTTTGGTTTCCACCAGCTTATCTTTTACTGGTTGAGGAATGGCGTGATTATGCTTACACTCCCCACAAGCGACAATTAGTAATATTAAAAATAAAAGTAAAAATTTCATTTCTTTTTTCCTTTCTTCTTTTTCGTCATGTTATCCCTGTAAGGAGTTCCAATCAGATGTGAAAATAAATGTGTTGCTAGTTTGTGTAATGTTTTCATATTTTCCTTTAGTTGTGGAGTGCAGGGGGTTTGACTTTAAAGACGCTCCTTATCCCTGATTTGTGGTAGTTGTCTTATTTCTACCGTTCAACGCACCTCCGTAAATTAGTCCTTATTTGAATGTGATTTGATTAAGTTCTTCAACAGCAGAAATTAGGGTTTCCAATGCTTCACATGGTTCATCTTCACTATCAATTCCCTCTGAATAAAGTAAATCGACCAACTTATTTTTTTCCTGTTCGATTCTCTTTATGCTGTCTTTGATTAATTCTTTACTCAAGATTATTCTCCTTTCGTTGCGTTCTTATAGAACATCTATCGAAAATCGCTATTTAGTATTAATATATTTTTTAGTGTCCATGTCAACCAGCGGGGTATTAAGATAGTATTGAATATTAGGATGTTTGATCCAGCGGGGATTTTGCCCTTTCAAGTTAGCTTTTCTTACGTTGTATTCAACTACACGTTTACGCCAGTTAAAAGCATAATTTCTTTTAGTGTCGTCTGCCTTTACTAGCTCACTATCTCTTATGTAGAGTATAGGACAGCTTTCATTTGAAGGCCCCATTGATTCGTCTACGTCTTTATATCCCCAATCGTCCCCACATTTACCGAGCATAAATTCACAAATAAAATTATGTTTTTCACCTGTTTCCTTTTTGATCATTTCCCATAGTGTCCATAGGCTACTGCCTTTATAACATTTTTTTAAACACTTAGCAATAACGCCGTTGTAATCACTTCCTTTAGTGACATCTTCAACAATATCTTTCCGGCTTGCTCCCCAAATTGAAGTCCATCCCATTTTAGTCTTCCTCCATTCTTGCGTCGTGACAATCATCGCATAGTTTTATTTTAGGTTCATATTTGTAAGGTCTAAGATGATGGCGGTCAAATTCATTACCACAATCTTCACACTCTTCATTACCTGCTTCCACTGTGTACGTTTTTTTCATTGTTCCTCCGTTCGTTCACCTTATTATAGAACATCCACTGAAAATCGCTAAACGTGTTCAGCTTCCGCGCCACATATAGCACAGTTCCATGAATTACCGGGATCTGGTCTATGGGTTACTTCTCCGCCACTATGAACCGATATAAATTCACCCTCTGGATCAACTTTCCAGTCTTCGGTAACATGAGCCACTGTAATGAATGCTTTGTGATTCATATTTTTTGAACATACTGCTGTCATAATATCCTCTCTGTTGTTCTACTCTATTATAGATCATCCACTGGAAATCGCTAGTTCCATCTTAAGCGGTTTTCCTCTTCTAATAAGTTGTAGTATTGGTTTGCGTGTTTATCAATTAACTTATACCAATCCCACGGCACTTCCTCATCTACTTTCTGTCCCGCTTGCTTCTCTAATTCCCGCCAACGCTTCATAAGTACCTTATACTTTGCATCCGCTTCTTGGTTGGATATTTCTCCATCCTCGTGTAAATTCTCAGGGGATAAGAAACTGGCTAATATTATAAATCTTAATTGTAGTTCTAATGTCATAATATCCTCTCGGTTGTTCTACTCTATTATAGATCATCCACTGGAAATCGCTAGTTCCATCTTAAGCGGTTTTCCTCGTCCATTAGCTTATAATACAGCTTGTCATTGTCGTCGCTTAACTTACACCATTTCCAAGCGTCTTCTTCACCTACTTGTTGTCCCGCCTGCCGTTCTAATTGACTCCATCGCTTCATTAGATAGCGATACTTTGCATTAGCTTCTGCATTGGATATTTCACCATCACAGTGTAAATTTTCTGGGGACAGCCAACTAGCTAATATTAAAAATCTTAATTTTAATTCGTCTGTCATAATATCCTCTCGGTTGTTCTACACCATTATAGAACATCGAGAGAAAATCGCTATTAAAATTATTCCATATCCTGTGGAATTGCACCATATTTAATTAATACTCTTGATACGTTTTCCATTTTTACTGTATCGGTTTCAGATATACATTCAGCATCAATATCAGCATATATTTTTTTAAGTATATCAGTATATCCGGTTTTAATACGTGTGAGTTTTTTTTGCATTTTAATTCCTAATATTAAAATTATTTATGCTGCAGCCTTCACTTCGATTTTATGATCCCGAACGATAAAACCGCTTTTATCTCTCATTGCCAAATAACCTTTTTCAAGCAGTCCAGAAATGATAGGTTGATTATGTCCTGATAATTCATTATCTAAAAATCTTAAATCTGTATCATCCGCATTGAATACGGGCAATCCTAAATATTCTTTAGGTAATCCAATTTTCTTATCAAAAGGAACTGCAATATTAAAACCTAATTCTAATGCCTGTAAAATATCCAAAAAATTATTTTCAGCATGAGAGAAAGTAAGAAAATAATTTTTTGGGGTATTCTCTAACTGGCTGAGATCTTTTGTGTAATCATAAAATTGGATTTGAGGAAAAAGATCCATTAAATTTTTACCAGTATCAGGATCAAGTATCTTTGACCAATGGAGATCACTAGTTCCGTTTAATCTCATACAAGGTTTACTATTGTTACTCTCACACTTGATTAAAAACGCTTCAATCTCATTTTTCAGCTTTCTGAAAAACAGCGGTTTGTTAGTCTTCAATAGAGTAGTTCGGCCCACTCTGGCAATATGGATAGTACTAGTTTCTAAACTACCATTTTGAAACATTCCGCCTTGACCTGATTTATTCAGACATACTTTTTTACAGCCTTTACTTGCTTTAGGACATACATTATAGCCGGAAATTTTAGCGGGTGCCAGATGTAGTACCATAGTACTATACATTCCATCCTTATATTTTTCGCTCTTGATAATCTTATGACTGGAAGTGCCTTTAGTAAGCAGGGGTTTAGTTTCGTCCCATTCAGCTTTTTTTCCGTTGACTTTGATTTTTATCATGACTCGCTCCTTTTTCTTGTTGCTTTCTTATAGATCAACCACATAAAATCGCTAGAACCATTTGAAGTACTGATTGGATGGTATTCAATTATATTATAGAACAACGAGAGAAAATCGCTATGAGAATTCCCATAGCGTTTTCTGTTTGGGGAGGAGGAAATTAGTCGGCTACTACCTTGTAGCTTTCACCGAAGATCGTTATCTCTTTGATGCTAGAGAATTTGTAGTCCCTTACTACGATAGGATTCTCTGTACCCTGATTCTCGCCTTCTTTTTTAGCGGGCTTGCGCCACTGGTCAAAACGGGATTCATTCAAGTTGATAGCTTGACTGTCAAGGGTATGGTCTACGGTTGGTTTGTTGTTAGCCATGCAATAGAGTACGAGATATAAGGCTCCCTTGTGTTCTACAATCGCATTGCAGTTTTCAAGGTGTTTGCCCCATTTACGCTCTCCAGCTTCAAAAGTCAGTTGGGCTTTGGCTTTGCCTTTCTCTTTAGCTTCTTTGGTTAAACGGTTGTTTACGAAGTCCTGATATCCTACTGCTCCGCCACTGAGAAGTCCTACCAAACTGGTGTGCTTTTCAATGTCTGCAATATCGATACCGAGGGATTCAAGTATAGAAGTTGCCCCGCGTCCCTTATTCAGGGTTGACTGGTTTGTGATCGTCTTCAAACTGACGAATGATACACCTGTCAGGTTTCCGATTATCAGGTCTTTTAGGTTTGTATGGTTAATTGTCTTCATGCTCACTCCTTTTTGTTTCTCTTGCCTTGTTATAGAACATCCGCTGTAAATCGCTGACATCCCTTTATTCGTTCATTTCCCCATCTCAACTATACTATAGAACAACGAGTGAAAATCGCTATCAATATAGAAACCTGTGGGATTTTGTCAAACGAAAAAACCCCCATCATTGCTGATGAGGGTTTCAACGGAGGGAGGAAGAGGGTAAATTTAGCTTCTTAGATAGGCTCTGTCTTTTGTGCCTTTTAAAGTGTGTGCTTCTGATTCTGTAAGTCCAATGAATTCCTGTGGTTGGAATGATATTTCATCGGGGTAGTATTCAAACAAGGTCTTTTCTACGTTGTTGTCAAATTTAACCTTAACTCGTGGCATCGGGTCGAACAAGTCTTTCGGCATCTCTGTGATTTCTGCTTCTATTATTTTTGGCATCGTTTCTCCTTTCACTTCCTTATAGATCATCTGTTGGTAATCGCTACTAGAATAACCCCCATCCAATTATCTGGATAAGAACTGAACTAAACAGTCCAACTAATATACCGTCTACGAAATCTCTACTCATTAGAATCCTCCGCTTGTGGTGAAATCAAAATCAGTTGTGATCACTTTCTACTTCCCCCTTGATAATGGAGTTCAGTTCTTCCAGTATGGATTTGGGTATTACTATTTGTTTGGTTTTCATTTTACTCATGCTCCCTTATAGATCATCCGTTGATAATCGCTGTTTCACTTATTTTAGGTCCACTCACTTTATTTCTCTTGCATATTCAACAAATCTAATATCATTTGGTGATACTTTACCCAAGTCAATGGCTACTCCAACAATATCATCCTGATTAGGTTCGATGAGTTCTGCTTCAAAACTTGTGGTGTATCCGTTAGTTTCTGAGTATTTGATTTTGACTTCGTATTTTTTCATGTTTCTCTCCTTTGGTTGCCTTCTTATAGATCATCCACTGATAATCACTGTTTCACCTTTATAGATTTCTGCTTTCAGTTCACAGTTAATGAATCCCAAACAATAAGCCTGTCGAGTGCCTTCTTCGGGACGGTCAAAGAGTGCCGGAGTTGGATTCCCATTATCATCTTTTATCATTAATGTATGCCATTCCAGATAACGCTTATCATTCGGGTATAGCATTTTTACTATGTACTTTCGATCTCTCATTAATCGTAATCCGTTGTATCACAATTCTGACCGTGTTCATCCCGCATATCTTCCTCACAGGATTCGCATAAGCCGTTAAACCCATTTGAAGCATCTTCTCCACATCTTCTACAATCTTCAGCCATGTTTCCTCCGTTGTTGTACCTACTAATAGATCATCCCTCGAAAATCGCTACAAGCTGTTTACTGCTTCCACGGTGTCGAGTGTACCCAATGCAATTTTTAAATTTATTATATCATCCTCGTTAATTATTTTAACTCTGTCGGGTCGTTTGGATAAGTTCAATGACTGCACAAATGTGTACTCATCTGAATCCTCATTATATACTGCATCCTCGTCAAATTCGTCTGGTGTGGGTTTCATTATTTATCCCCTTCGTAATCGTGAAAAATATGACATTCACCTTTCAAGTTTAAAAACTTTATTGCTGATGCAGGAACATTGATATTACCATATTCGCTTAAGTGTTCAGCTATGATCGCTTTTACTTTTTCGGGTGATAACTTTATTTCTACGCTGTTCTTTTTATGTACTTCCATTCCGTCTTCCATATTTTCTCCGTTTTAAAGTTGGTTTGGGGGATTGCTCCCCCTCTGGCTAAAATTAGTCCAGTTCATTATGTTCGGCGATGATAACGTTTCCGACTATAATACTATCAATTGCTAACATTCCTCGTGTGAGTTCGGTAGCTTTTGGGTTTGGTTCCAGTCCTTCAAGTAGTCCTTCTTCATTTACTATCAACGTTCTAGCGTCATTAGTAGGCACCATCTCGATGTATCCACCTACTGCTTTCTGCATCCCCGCCAGACTTGTGTCTTTGAGTGTTTCTGTTTCGCCATTTGGTTTGATTACCTGCATCCTGCTCTCCTTTTCTGTTGCCCTGTTATAGATCATCCATCCAAAATCGCTATTAGTTTAGTGATCGTCCAACTACGCGAACTTTAAAAATTATTTATTATAAGGTATTCCACAATTTACCAGAGAGTTTTTCCACCTGTAATAATCATATCCCATTTCTTCATCATTTTTTTTGATATCATCACACCATTTTTGTGTGGCTATCATATAACCCGCTTTGAATGCTTCCGATGTTGTTGGTTTCTTTTTCTTCTTTGTAATTGCCATGTTTCCTCCGTTGTTACTTTATTATAGATCATCCATCCAAAATCGCTATAAAGAAAACCCTCACCATTGCTGATGAGGGTCTTCAATGGAGGGAGGAGGAGGGTAAAACTATGTGCGACCTACTGCTGATTCGTCTTCGATGTGGAAACTTACAGGGATATTTTCCCCTATGTCTTTAACTGCTTTGTGAGAGTCTGCAAGTTCGAATCCTGTTACGGCTCTGAAATATTTGATAGCTTTGAGTTTCTCATTCATGCTTAGTAATTCTTTTACGCGGTCTACCACTTTTCTCTGGTATATTTCATAGTCGTCAATTTTCACCATGACATTATTTTCTGGGAATATATCGGTGTAGTGGGTGAGTGCTATTTTGTGTGCTTCTTCTGTTGATATTATGATTTCCATTTTCTCTCCTTTTGTTATCCTCTTATAGAACAATGATTGATAATCGCTAGACTATTTTCCACCATCCCCGATCACCATTGTTATTTAGTTCGCCTTGATTGTATCCCTGTTTGATCATGGTTTCAACGTGTTCTTCGTCCTCTTCCGGCATACATTGATCTTTTTCAAAGTAGTTGTATGAAATATTGTGCATTAATAGATGGGTGCGTCGGTTTGTATCTTCTTCGGGTTCTTCTTCGATATACATATCAGAGGGATGTATATTTTCTTCCTCATATTTTTTGATAGCTTCTTCTTTTGTGTTTCCCGCTACTGATATGCTAAAATTAAACCGTTTCATATTTTCTCCTTTTGTTGCCCTATTATAGAGCAACCGATGGAAATCGCTATCGGGTGGCACAATAGTTAATGGTGGATTCACCTAAACCGATTGAGATATTTTCGTATCCCATTCTACGGGCATTCTCAGCCGTTCTCAGGGCATCGCCTAAGTCCCCTACCACTGAGGTAAGTTTGTCTTTATTCGATGTGATAGTGTACTCGATCATGCTGTTCTCCTTTCGTTCTGTCATATTATAGAGCATCCATCGAAAATCGCTAGTGGGTGAGGGGTATTCTCCCACACAAGAGAATATATTTCAACTCTCCGCATAATAACATCAACCCACTAACTTTTTAAATCCATTCAGCAATTTTGAACATATCACCGAGATTGAGCCAGTCCAACATATCAATACTAAGCTCATTATTCAGGTTAGGGCTTAACTCATTGTATTGAGCGTTAGGATTCTGTAAGGTTCCAAAGATGATTGGATCAATATGTTTTTCATAACCAATCATAGGGAAAGCAATGTATAGACAATGAAACAAGTTAGCCGTTTTTGCCTGTACTACCTTGATCAGTTCTTCCATAGGGGGGTTATCATTTTGTATATAGTTTTCAACCTTTTCAATCTTGATGAAAGCTATTTTCTTTTCCCCTGCATTTTCTATATTTTTGATCTTGAACATGGTAGAAAAGATTTTCTGTGCTGTTCCTTTTAACTTCGGGGAAAGCAGTTTCAGGATCTCTTCTCCAATTTCGGGCTTGTCAGCATATCGGAAAGCATTGCGGTCGATGAAGTCATACATCTTTGTTTCGCTAATTACTTTAGCCTTTAACATTTGATCACCGATTATCTTTTTAGCCTCGTCTTCTGTTCTGCGTTTTCTACCTGCTAGGGCTTCATTCAATCCCTGAATACCAAATTGATCGGCAATATGTTGAAAGTCAATCTTTTCATACTTTTGCCCGACTTCAACCACGGCAATCTTATGATCCCATTCAGCCACTTTGGCATCCATTCCGGCTTGCTCAAAGGCAGTCCGTTCTTCCATCAAATTGTCATATTCACTATTTTTCTGTTCTGCGGTCTTGACTGTCATATTAACTCCTGTTAAATTCTCTGTCTATAATATAGATCTTTCATCGAGAATCGCTAACAGTTTTAAATATGTTTCCGGTTTCCAAGTAGTTGAACATCGCACTACCTGCAAGTCCAAGTATAATAAACAGGGGTATTGAGACATACCAAGCAGTTCGATAGTTGTAATCTGCGAATAGAAATCCCCAGACTAACGACATTAATATAAGAACTACTCCCCAGAGCTGAAAATGGAACATGATAGTTTTCATTGAGTAACCGAGATATGGATTAAACCGCATATGATAGTTAGAACCGCAGCTATTAACCCGATCCAGAATCCATCTTTAAGTGATCGACCGGGTACAATGAAAGCTGATGCCCAATTCCCGGCCCATACGCCCAGAGCCAGACATATGATGAATCCTATACTCATACTCCTAACCCCTTGATATAATCTGTCATTGCTTTACCCAAGAGTGTTCCTGTGAATACTACCTTGACTGCGATAGTTATGCTGACGACGTTTACGATGATGTTTTCCATGTTGTTCTCCTTTCGTTATGCTTTCGTATAGATCATCTATCGGCAATCGCTACATATCTATTAATGTCGTTATCTTTACTGAAGTTACTTCTAAATCCTTTACCTCATTTAAATCTTTTGACCGAACATCCTTAACTTTCTTATCTACCCAATAGAAACTACCATGATTATGACGGATCATCTGGTGAGCTTTGCCCTTACTATTAAAATAAATAATTTGTTTTTTGCTGTCCCCATCGATAAGTTCCATCGTCCCGTTTCCTCTGCCTTTAAGGATTCGAGTATTATTGTCACCGATAATGACAAATTTATTTTCTGTGATTACCATTGAGCCATTTCCTCTTTAAGGTTATCATAAACCGCTTGGATTTTTCTCATGACTTGTACCGATTCCATAGGATTATAAAGTCCGTGCCGTTTTAAAAATTCAATACATTCTTTTTGTCTTTCGATTGTGGCAAGGCAGACATCACAATATTTTTCTTCTATTGACGCATCCTCTGGTAACTTTGGAATTGACTTCCCACAGCCTAAACATTTTTCTTGATCTTCGTACGCCATTATTCCTCCCTATATCCTTTCTCTAATAATTCTCGTTTGAATTTTGCTAACTTGACTTTGTTTTTAAAAGTAGCTATGCCGTAAAATTTGCTACCATCTTTATGGGTTTGCTTACCATCGTGATAACTTACCACATACTTCACTTTGCCTATATTGTGCTGTTCCTTAAAGGATTTCACTCCATCAATACCACTCATTTTTCATCCCTCTCATAAGTAAAGAACATGGTTTGCATCTGATGTCCGAGTTCTAGCTGTTCAACTATTTCACCCTCTTTCAATGTATAGCTGTCTTTCAGCTTTGCAATCACTCGATCCTTGTCCCCTTTTGTATGTAGGATCATTGTAGAGCCGTCTGATTTGTCTGTGCATTTGATGTTAAATTTTGGCATTGTTATTTTTCCGTTGATTGAATTATTTCTTTAACCTCGTTGATTTTGTCATATATACCCATACTTGCCATATCATCACCAGTTAATGAATTTCCTATATCTTCATTCAAAAATGATTCAACGTTTTTTAATGTTTCTACTAACTCATTATATGATGGTCGTTTCATTGTTTCTCCTCTTGTTATGCTTAATAATAGATCATCCGCTGGAAATCGCTACACTGGATAAGGTTCACAATATTCAGCCGGAATATCCAAGCCGTAATGAGTGAGATCATGTTTTAATATACTATCTTTGAAGCCTGTGATTTGTTCAACTTCCGCATGAAAATTTGTCCAAAACCTGTAAGAATCATCATCACCACAAGCGGTTGAATTAGTAACCGTGCTACCTTTTGGAATTACTAAATCATATCCATAACGGTTAGTAGTATACTTTTTGATAGTCTTTGCTGTTTTGTACATTGTTTCCTCCGTTGTTATGCTTAATAATAGATCATCCGCTGGAAATCGCTAACACTTGAAAGCCATTAGAGTTCCGGGGTCGTTAAATTCTCCATACAGTCCATGCTTTTCCAGTACAGCAACTAATTCCTTATGGACTCCCATATCCCAGATTTTACCTTCGGGGTCTGATTCCCATCCATAGTAACTTATCAGGCGGTTTCCGTCGCTTGCTTCTACGCCGTTCTCACTACCCCTAAACCAAATACCTCTACCCTCTCCACGCTGATCCCATTCGTCTACATCGACCGCGTTGATTTCGGGGTACTTCTTATTCAGTTCGTCTATTGCTTTGTCTACACTACTCTTTGCCATGTTATCTCCTCCGTTGTTACTTACATATAGATCATCTATCGAAAATCGCTTACCTTATTTCATGGGGCAATAACATATAGCTCCATGATGATTGACGCTGTTTCTTTTTCAGTGCCATAATATTCCCGCTTGTACTACCTGACGCTACCCGCTTTTTATTCCTTGTCCGTTTCTTGAGTAGCTTTTGCTGTTTTGAATATGTCATTGTTGTCATGCTTTACATATAGAACATCTATCAAAAATCGCTAATCAGCAGGCTCGTAAAATTTCATGAATATATAGTCCCCATACTCGCTATCTATATTACCCTTGTAAGCCTTTCTTGATTTAAATTCTTCATAACTTTTCTTACGTTTAACCACTTCATTCCATAGCTTATCTTTTTTCTTTTCGCTTAGTTTATGCCAATGAATTTTTTTGACTTCCTTTCTAATCTTATCCCATTTAGAACCAATTTTTATCCAGTCTGATCCCGGCTCTGCGGTTTCCCGATGTTCAAAATCATAAGTTAACTTAATACCTACATCTTCTGACATGGTAGCCATACTCATACAATGTGATAAGTGATTAATTCTGAAATGTGTATCCGAACTAGTGGAAATCGCTTCGACCTTTTGACCGTATCCGATACCATAACTAAATATACCCGCTATCAACATTCTAAGGGGTCTTCTCCCTTGTCCTACATCATCATAAGCAATATGGGGTAAACTCATCTTGATAGGGAAGCAAAAACTTCCCGCCGTTGCATCATCTAAACCATCAAAATTTTCCGTCGCTTCTTTCTCATTCTCTGGAGTCATTCCCGCAAAATCTTCGTAATTCTTTCTAAACTTCTGATAACCTTTAGGGGCTGGTCTGCCTAAGTTCCAATACTTCTTTAACCATTTAAGTAAATGGTCAACGTGTTCCGAGAATCCTAGTTGATCCATGTCTGTGATTGTATCAGGCTTTATCATTGTTCCTCCGTTGTTACCCTACTATAGAACATCCGCAGCGAATCGCTAACAACTCAGTTTGTCACGTTCTTAATAAATTCCTTTAAGTTGCTTACAAAGTTACTATCAATTTCCACATAACAATTTATCCCGCCTGTGTAATCTGTGTAACTCTCAGCTGATCTGATAAGTAATTTACTACCGGGAAAATGACGTACATCAGAAATAGAAAAATAAAATATTTTTCCCGTTGCTTTAACTGTAAAGAATCCAGAAAAATAAAAATGTCCCTTACTTAATTCAATTTTCTCAGCAACATCGCTTAAATTCTTTTTAAAGAAGTTATTAGCTTTTCGATAAAAACTATTCCATTCAGGAGTAGATGAACAACTACTTTCAAAATGCTTCCCGTATTCTTTTAAAAAACTCATGTTTCCTCCGTTGTTACCATATTAATAGATCATCCGCTGGTAATCGCTATTTAACTGCTGATTGTTTGTATAGAGTAGTTACTTCGCCATATTTATTCCATTCCTCACTTATGTCTCTGATTGCATAATGAGTGCTATGAATATATATAGAATCTTTTTCATCTGGCTTTCGACTTCTCAAATACTGCTGAGTGTCATCTACTAAATGACCGTCTTTCCACATTCTTTTTTTGATTAAATTAAAACCTTTTTTGTTTAAGTGGTTTTTAATGTGATATAACAGGGTAGATTCAGTAGCGTATTTCGGATCTCCCTTTTCCCTTTCGACTTTAATATAACCGTCTGTCTCTGGTAATGTAACTATCATTGTTCCTCCGTTGTTACCCTATTATAGATCATCCCCTGAGAATCGCTACACTCCATGCCTGTCTATATTAATCCACATTAGATCCCCCCATGCTTTAATTAATATTTGATTACTCCAGAAGTTCTTAGCCATTCCCGTATGACGTTTAACCCTTTTTTTGTAGTAGGGGACTTTTGATCCCCCCTCGTATTGTCTCCATGACCCGATTGAGTTCATACATGACCGCCAGATTTAACCTTGTCCATGATTTCCTGTAAAGGCATTGAGTCAAAATGGATATCTCTTTCAATTCCCAAACCGAGTGGGCCTCTATACTCTTCTAACTCTGTGATAGAGATATAACCGAGTTCAGCCATTTCTGGATCATTCAGGTTAACAAATCCCATTGCCAATTTTTCGTCGGGATTATAGGCGTATATATACCAAGTACCCGCGCCACAAGGATTAAATAGTTTCAGGTGTACAGTCAAACCACTTATTCCAGTTTCCGCTGTTTCGTCAACCGTGGGAAGTTTCTTGAGTATTGCTTGTGTAAATAATTTCATGTTGTCCTCCGTTGTTATACTTACTAATAGATCATCCGCTGATAATCGCTACTCCTTATGATATTTCGGATGCTTGTAAACTTTTTAATACCATTTACTAATATTGGTTTTAATCTCAACGTTAGTAGATTTTATTGATAGTGTAATTAAATTTCCTTTAAATTTATCCCCTGTTATTCCATTTTCACAGTCGTCTACAATTTCCTGTAATATTCCACCCATTACATTTTCAACTATTGTTTTTTCCTGAGATTTTGGAATGTTTCGTGAAAACCCAAGATTCAATTCTATCTTTAATTTTTTTCCCATTATTTCCTCCGTTGTTACTTACTAATAGATCATCCGCTGATAATCGCTATTTTTTAAACCCCGCCCAAATTGCACCTATTACAAGAAACAATACGGTACATATTAAAAAAGTAATTATTAATTTATCCCCTATGCCGTTCTCAATCGACCAAGTGATGAAGTTTCTGATTGTGCTTTCAAGTAATTTAGTCATATTTCCTCCGTTGTTACTCTACTATAGATCATCCCCTGATAATCGCTAGAACTTTTTCGTTGTATCTTCGATCTGCTGTGCATTGGTGTTGAAATTTACCACATCAACAAACTGTACTTTATCCTTAGCCCCTATAAGGAATTTAGTTGTACGGGTACTACTATTACACTCTCTATCATAATAGTTACTGTGTGCGGTGCTATCAGTGACAACCGTGACAATCTGCTTTTGTTCTCTACTGATAATAAAATCGGGGTTGATCTGTCGCCCACATTCAAGGACAAACATTCCGTCAACTTTTTTCATTGTTTCGGGGTAAATAGTTTCGGGTCTTTCAGTTGCTCCATGACTCAGTATAACCTTATTAACCTTTTTGATGTCGGTTGAAATTGGGGTCGATGGTGAGCAGGGTACTCTTGATATTCTGACTGTTTCCATGTTATTATTCCTCCGTTGTTATACTCTACTATAGATCATCTGTTGGAAATCGCTGTTTAATTTTCAGCATCTTTTTCAATGTTGAATACTTCTTTAGCTCCATTTATTAGTGGATTGATTGAGATTTTGTTTTCGTCTGCTATATGTATCAAATCCGTTAAACAATCTCTGATAGATGAACTAACGTCAACCCCTTCAGATTTCATGTAACCGTTTAACATTTCTTGTAGTTGCTTTTTCATGCTTCTCCTGTTCGTTGTTATACTCTACTATAGATCATCCGTTGATAATCGCTAGGCAAGTTCCATATATAACATATCGCTTTTAGCCATTGAAGCATATTCGTCTTCAGTATTAAATTTATTATTATGTTCTTTGATAGATTCAATTAAAAGAAAATTATTTTCTTTGACGCTACACATAATTAAACTTTCTTCTCTCTGTGATTCATAAGAAAGATTACATTCGGGGAGTACGTCACCGATAGCGTTTAAATAAATCATTGCGTCACCGTATACGCTTATCTCTCCGTCATGTTCCTCAATTTGAAAATTATTTATTGTTACTTCACGATCACAATTTACATTATACGTTGCGTTCCCCTCAGCAAGTGCGGTAAATTCCTCACCTGTTTCATGGGATTTAAAAGAAATTAAATTCCCAAAATCAGTATTGTAAAATGAAAATTTTTGTGCTAATTTATCAAAATTTTCCTGCTCAAATTCATGATAACCGTCATTACTTACTTGTACCATGCTTGATTCATTACTACTACAATAATTAAATAAATCTTTTATTGCTTTGAAAAATAAGGGGGTCACTTTTTTGGCGTTCGTTACCATATAAAAACTATTTATTTCTATATTCATTTCTCTTGCAACTTCGACAATTTCAGATATTTTTTTTGATGCTAAACTCGGCTCTCCGCCTGTAATGGTTAACATATTGATGTTATCAACCTGTGAAAATAGATTGCGTACATAGTCGATATTGATAGTAGTATTCTCAACATCACCCCTTAAACAGTGGGGACATTGCATATTACATTTACGAGTTACTTCTATGACTACATCATCCAAGTTCATGATACTCCTCCCAGAGCTTAAAGTTCCCGCCCTTTCGAGCGGGGTTTAGGTTATGCTAATTTGTCCAGAGCTTTTTTTGAAGCGTATTTTATCAGGGCAATTTGTCTCCGATTTGCAGCCTGTGAAACTATCGACTGCATAGCTTTTTTTGGTGTCATTCCTTCGGGCAGTCCAGTTTTGGCTTGCCAGTTTCTAACCTTTTCGGTTATCACTCGGTTGTTTACCTTTTCGATTGTTGTTGTGTCTGCTAACATTTTGTTTCCTCCGTTATTTCCTTGCCTTCTTATAGAACATCTACCGAAAATCGCTGAAGCCCTTTATATCATTACTGCTCAGATCTCAATTATATTATAGATCATCAACCGAAAATCGCTGATTTGCGGGTAGTAATTCAGTCCTGTGTCGGAAAGAACTACTACCCAGAGGAGGAGGTTAATTATCTTTGAGATATGCTTTCAATATCCCTTTACACCGTCGGGCATTTTCACCACGCCAGCCAGCCAAATTGCTCATTACATAAAGTAATTGAGTCTTAAAGCCATCAGTCCCGTAATGTTCTACCGCGTCAGGTATCGCTTTTAAATAGGCTTGTGCATAAGGATTCTTTACTTCTGCTTTGGCTACCTTAATTGCGTCCTGTACCGTTGAAATTTCTTGTACTCTAAATTTGCTTGTTTCCATTTTTTCCTCCTGTTGTTTCTCTTGCCTTGTTATAGAACAATAAAATAAAATCGCTACATCAATTCTAAGCTCACCAGAGCAAATAAAAAACATAATATATCATAACATACCGCTATCATTAAAAACCTGTCAATGAGCTTTAAACCACGCTTAAAATGAAAATTAAATATTAGTTTACCATGCAATAAACAAAAAGCGATTACCCGCCGATGATCTATATATAATTGAATACCATTAAAAAAATAAATATAAAAACAGAAAAAAACCCTAACCTTTTCAGGCTAGGGATTTTTAATTTTTATTCTGGTATTATTTCAATTTTTTCTCCTTTCAAAGTGACTGAAAGAAAAGAATTTATTCCAAAGTCCCGATACATTACAGCCGTTTCTGTACCTTGATTTTTGCCTTCAGATTTTTTAGCGGAACGAAAATTATTAAATTTTTCGTCTTTGATATCGAAAGCCGTACCATTATGACGATATTCAACGAAAGGAATAATATTTTTATTACGGTTCAAAGGATACAAGGTTACAAAATAGTTACCTTTATGAGTTACGGTTGTATCAGTCACACGTTCGCCCCATTTACGCTCTTCTTTAGAGAAAGACAGTTGAGCCTTTTCTTTGCCTTTTGCTTTGGCTTCAGAGAGTAAACGATTGTTCACTAAGTCTTGATAGTCCAGTTTCCCGATCAAGTATCTGGAAACAGTGTATTTTGTCATATTAGCAACATCCATTTGAGTCGCATCAACTAATTTCTCTGCGGGAATTTCCATGCCGTTTTCTTTACGAAATCCCATGTTAGTTTTATTTAGGGGAATGTTCTTGCCTTTTGGTGTTTCAGCTTCAACACTTATGATATTGCAACCTTTCAGATTTGAAATGTGGTTGTAAAATTCGCTTGATGTCATTCTCATGTTAACTCCTCAGTTATTGTTTGGTAGGCTTGATTGCCTTGCATTCTTATAGATCATCCGCTAAAAATCGCTGAAGCCCTTTATATCATTACTGCTCACATCTCAATTATATTATAGATCATCCAACGGGAATCGCTAGAGCCGTTTTAAAGCCGTTTCTAGCTAGGGATGTTATGATGTAAGGGATCGCTGAAAGCCCCTGAGAGAGCCTTAAAACAGCTTTAAAAAAGATAATATACCTGTTTATGGATGCACTTGTCTAGTAAAAAATAAAATTATTTGATAGCGATATCGCACCGTTGATCTATATATAATTGAGAACCATTAAAAAAATAAATAAATAAAACAAAAAAATAGGCTTTTCAGCCCATCTTTTTTTTGTTGATGTTATGCGGTGATTTGTTCCTGTTCTACTTGTTTTGAGCCGAAAGCCTCACGAATTTGGTTCATTGAGTACGTTGATTTTGACATTTTAGGGATACCGGCCCAGTAATATCTTTCTTTCTTACAAGCCCATTTAAAGCCTATATCCTGTAATTCATCGCCCATTATAGAATCATGTGGCATTGTTACCCAGAGCCACCAGCCACACACTTCTACAGCACCGCCAGCGATATCAAACGCCTTGATAAATTGGTCACGTACCCTTGGGTGAATAGAAGCTAAAAATATTTCAAATGTGCTATATGCTTCAGGGGAATCATCTACAGCGTGGAAGGGTGTACCTACTCTGTTCAAGAGCGATTCATATTCATTCTGAGCCTCTACATAGTCGTCATGATTACCGCCCTTATCAGGATGTATTGTTAATACTATCTTACGCCATGCACCTTTAAGCCAGCTTGCTGTCAGTTTTTTTCTAGTGTCTAGTTTGAAAAATCTCATGTTAACTCCTCAGTTATTGTTTGGTAGGCTTGATTGCCTTGCCTACTTATAGATCATCGGATAAAAATCGCTAGACCCTTTGGTGATGTATACATACACACCTCAACTATACTATAGATCAATGGATGGTAATCGCTAGGGGCTAGGGGCTACCCCTATCTATACAGCGGGGTTAAAAAGCCCATATGTATATACCCCCCTATAAATACATGAATATGTAACAACCTGAAATCGAGCTAGTGCTCAGATGTGCACCCCCCAAAAAAGAAAAATATGTACTTGGGGTGGATAAATCTACTCAGGCCAAAAAAGGGTATTCTGGAAAGGGGGCAAAAATGCTCAAATTATTTTTAGGGTCTTATTTGGGTTTTTTGAGTTTATGGTAATGGGGGTTTTCAAAAAATTTTTTTTTAGAAATTTTTAGGGTTTATATGGAGGTTATCCCATTTGTATTAAATATAACAAATGTATTCCCTGTAGTATTTTCAAATGTTTCAGGAAAGGTAGCTGAGTCATATCCCTTGCTTTGTAGGAAGTTTTTAAATAGTTCCCCTATTTCATCGTCGAAGTATGACCAGTATTCAAATGACGCATCGGAGAATTCTTTTTCTAATTCTGGGTTATGTTTAATGGCTATCGCTTCGAACTCGTCTAATAGATTCCAATTTTGTTTATTATGCATATCAAGTGTATTATTGGTATCCATTTGGTATTTAGTAACCTGTCCGAAGTTTTGAGCAAACTCTTTATTATCGGATAAGAATATTCCATGTCTGGTGGTATTAGATTCATTACCTAGCATTCCATAGTTTTTGCTATTTGATACATTAGGGATATTTTGAGAATTACTTCCTCTATATAGAATCGATTCAGATTCTGTAAGAGTTTTATTTACATATGAGACAACGGGGACTTTATCAATGCCTAGTTCTTTGGAAGCAATAGCTCTATGTCTGCCGTCGCTTGCTTTAACGTTATTGGTATCTATTTCGTATAATGTAAGTGGATCGAGTTCACCGCCATCGATTATATGTTGTTTAAGGTCGTCCACGTTTTCTCTGGTAAGTTCGTCCATTTCTAAAGGTTTGGCTTTACTTAGGAATTCATCAGGTGACATGCTTATTAGTTCACCGCCAGCTGCTTTGTAAGTACCTTCCCCGTACCATTGACCTTCAGGTGCCATGGGATATGTATTTTCAAAGATGGTTTGATATCCTTGTTGAATAGCTTCAATGAGAGATTGATTCTTTGGAGTTTTAAGGGAATGTAGGAATTTAAGGAACATTTTATATTGGGTTAATATCAAAAGCAAAGTTATTAGAATCGGTACCACCCCTATTCCATTTTATTTCAAAGTAAAATTCTTCTTTTGTATCTAATGCGAGTTGATATCTTTTAAGTAGATTTTCCAGTTCTGATTTATCTTCTGGTGGAAGTTCATTTAATCTTTCGGTTATGTTATTTATAATAATTGGTAAATTGGGTAGTTCTCTTTTCCCTTTGATAATTCCGCGCATTCCATCAGATTTTCTTATAACTTTGGAACCCACTTCCCATGGTTTGGATAGTTTTTTATCTATCTCGTATATATTTTTAGAATTAAATACTACTATTTGATCGCCGTCCAGTAATCTATTTAATCCTTTTCCTTTGAACCATACGGCATCGTAATTGGATTTAAGGTTTTTAGTAAGTCGTTTAGTTGATTTTACCCTGTCTTTAGTTTTGTCGTAATCATATCCATTTTCCATCCACCATTTCATCATTGTTCTCGGTGCGCCGAAATTAATGGTTTCTAGTCTTGGAGCATTTATGTAATATTCTTTTAGTCCTTTAAGGGAACCGTTGTTAAATTCTTTCCCGATTGCTTTATTAGTAGTTAAATAAACGCCATATCCGAGATGATGTATGGGTGCTGGAATGTTATCATGATAATTGGTTTTTTCGTATCCGTGTTTAATATCACCTTCTCGTTCTCCGCCAATAAATACTTTAAATCCTTCGCTTTCTATTTTTTCTCTTCTATGAGTATCGGTGCCATGATATACGGGGCCAAACATGTTTTTATCTAATGCTTGTTGTTTGGATATTTTTTTTATTACGGCTTCAAATATAGTTTGATACCCTTGTTGAATAGATTCTATCAGGGATTGGTTATCTGGTGTTTTTAGTGAATTTAGGAATTTAAGGAACATGCCATTAGTTTATATATTTCTTCAGAAACTTTAATTATCATATTCTTCTGACGGGAGTATGATAAGTCTTAATCACATTGAGGGCATATGTATTCCATATCATCTCTAAATGCTATTCTTGATAATCTCATTTTGCTTTTACAGCTTGGACATGCTTTAGCTTCGTATATTTTGGGTTCGTTGTCTTCTCTTTTTTGTTCTCGTTTTAGTCGTTGATATTCTTCCTCTTCTCTAGCTGCTTCTTCCAATGTTTTCTGACCCTCATTCCTTTCCATATCGCTCAAATCTACTTGCCAAGACATAATTTCTCCTTTTTTTATAGAATCTACTTAGTCACAATATTAATATATAAAATTATTAATTTATTTCAAGGGGGTTAAAATGCTTAAATTATTTTTAGGGTCTTATTTGGGTTTTTTGAGTTTATGGTAATAGTGATTTTCAAAAAATATTTTTTTAGAAATTTTTGAGTCTATTAAGCGGTGCCTTTAATAAAGTTATGGTATTTATTAATAATGGCATTTAGTGACTTTGCTGTATTAGCTGCCCTATGGGTATTTGTAACATATATAATATCTTTTGAGTTAAGGTCTTTTGCTTTCCAGACAGCGGATACTTTTTGGACTTTTTTTCCTGTATTGGGATCTATACTTGAAGCATAAGCCCAGACGGCATCTTTTTTGAATACTTCTTTACGTTCTTCATCTGTCAGGGGAATTTTGTTTTTCTTTAATTTATTGATATCGTAATGTTTGCTTTCGGTAAGTACGCCTTCGCCCTGCAGCTCATCTAGAGCCATTCTACCGCCTTGAATAAACATGGACGCTAGGTCGCTTCTTTGGTGAACTACGTTTAAAACCCTGTCTATGAGCATGATAGTTTCTTTAGATTCAGTTGTGTCAGTTAATTTAATGGCTAAATCTACGAGAGGTTCTAATCCATAGTCGGATAGTCTATATTGTCCATTTTCATCAACCAGATATTCTGAGGACTTTTCATCAAGTTTATCCATTTCTGCATCACTTAATTCTCTTTCAAGATAGCTTTCATAATTTTCTTTTGGATCGTGTGGAGTATGTCCACCGAGTTCAGTATTAACATGCAGCATAGCTATTCTTTCTACAATGGCGTGGGATATTTTATTTAAACCCTTTTCATCTCTGATGACTCCCTGCGTCATAAAATCTGTCCAGATTTTTTTAATTCTGTCTATCGGTATTGGATACCAAGGTTGTATTTCTCCCTTTTTAGCATGAATAATATCGCCTACTATTTCATTCATCTTTTCCTGTTGTATTTCATAATAATCATGTACGTCTTCAAAACAGGCTTGATAACCTTTCTGAATGGATTCTATAAGAGATTGGTTCTCTGGGGTTTTAAGTTTATTTAGAAACTTCTGAAACATTAATAGGTTCCCTTTTGAAAAGACATACGTCCGTCTGTTGAATGGTAATATGCAATTGCTAATGTTCCATCTTTACCAGACTTACACATAATTTGATATGTTGTATCGTCAAAGAAAGTAAATTCAACATTAATTCTGATATTGTCGGTTTGAAGATTTTCTTTCATATATTCGACAAGATCTCTACCATGCTGTTCTGCTTCAGTGTAATGTTTAAATACGTCATCTATATTCACACTTTCAAGTAAGTTGTGTTTTTTCATTAAGTTGTTATATACTGCAGTTACCGCAGGCCAAGCGTGTTTAGCGATACCTTGTCCTTTACCGACTATCTTTATGGCATCACTCCAGAGCAGGGGATATTTCTTGGTTATTTTTCTTTTTTTCTTTGGTGGTTTGGGTATGAGTTTATTTTTCTTAATATGTGCATCTTTTTGTTTAGGTGACATTCTTTCCCACCAGTCCCAATTATCTTCATCATTTTCAAAGCAGGCATTATAACCTTTTTGAATGGATTCAATGAGAGATTGATTCTGTGGAGTTTTAAGGGAATTTAGGAAATTAAGGAACATGCCCTTAGTTTATAAGTTTTTGGTTTTCATCTCATCTCTATTTTTGAAATATCTATCCCAGACTTTCTTCCATGGATTTACATCCCCTGATATTAGAGGCCCTTCGCTCCAGAAGGGCGGTACAACGTCCTCACAGAACTTAATCTCTTCATTAGGGAAAACAACCGTATCATCGGCTTTGTAGATGAGATCGCCCCCAGCGGACTCTGCGAAGGTGGTAACATTCTTTGCAATCCACATTACGTGTTCTGTGTCAGTGGGATAGTTTGGGTGGAATTCTTTTATATAGGTATTAATGAGGGAAGTATCTATTTCACCTCTTATGAGGTCATAATAGAGATAAGTCCATAGAGAAACGTTTCTAATGGATGTTTTACCTAGTTCTATATATTCGTGGGTTTTTATGTTACCGTAATAATATTCAGTACCCATTTAAATACATACCTATATAAATTACTACTGCTATCGTGATATAGATTTCCATATCACCAATATACCTTATTTTTATCGAGGGCCGTTATATGTATCTGAAAATCCTTTTGGTGCATTAGGAGTATTTGCACCGTCATTGACAGTTTCAAGTATTTCGTTGTTTGATTCAATATTATCTTCAATTATAGCTTTTACCCATTTTACAGCAGCTTCGTTAGATAAGTCAATTCTTCCTATTCCATCTCCAACGGATTCACCTTCAAGTTTGAATTCAGCTTTAAGATCTTCATAGTCGGTATCGCTATATTCCCATTCCGGTCCTTCGGCTGGGCTGGTAGAGCTTGCACTATGATAAGCCCCGCTCCAATCACCGTTCATGGTTAAGTTACCGTCTATATCTACTTGTAGGTAGTCAAATATGCTACCATCGGTATATGCTTCAAATTCAAGATTTGTTTTAACGGCGTGAACGCATCTATTAAAGGCTTCAATTAGGAAGGGG
>Ga0233415_10000094_pt1 | contig 40293 bp, 36 predicted proteins | sample Na_anoxic_12_MG_FD_188631 | JGI IMG/M metagenome (GOLD analysis project Ga0233415, IMG submission 188631) | Seawater microbial communities from Saanich Inlet, British Columbia, Canada - Na_anoxic_12_MG | ecosystem: Environmental > Aquatic > Marine > Inlet | place: Canada: British Columbia...
GCATTTGCAATCACTCCACAAGCCTCCCTTTCATTCCGGCCCGAACGCATTGCGCAATGTTTTTTTGGCGATGCAATATTAAAATGCGATAACACAATCCATGTAGTAGGGAGTCAAAAAGAACGAGTAGATGCTGATTGGCTTGCAGACTATTTTGGACTTCCAACCGACTATGAAAGTCGGGTACAATTCGATCCAAAGGTTGCACAAGTACTCGTTGATTTTGATTTACAACTTGAATTCCACTCACTCCTTCCCGGGCTCTATGCACGCATACATGCACCAATCGCACACTCTCGGTGGGATTTAAATATGTGCGAAACATTTGTATCAACCGGCACCAATGGATATGATCCCGGCTACTTTAATACTGATGGTATTGAGCGCGAGCAACTTGTTGAAAATTTTACTTCATTCATTATGGGATGCGACGCGCCGCAAGCTTCTGGAATTACATTTCAAACATTAAAAGCTGCAAAGATGAGCTGCGGCCAAGACCTTACAAAAATTTCTGATGTGCACATAGCACTCGGCTACAATCTGTTACAAAAAAAACGATATCATCTTGGCTTTAACCTGCGCTGTTCTATCCCAACGGGAAACCGGCCTACAGGTGAATTTTTATTTGAACCCATTGTAGGAAATGGCCATCATTGGGAACTGGGCGGCGGACTTTCAACGCATTATATTGTGTGGAAAGATGAAGAAACACAAGAGCATGCGGGCCTCTATTTTGATATGAATATTACGCATCTTTTTTCAAGCAACCAAAAACGATCATTTGATCTATGCGGGAGTCATAATAGTCGCTATATGCTTGCCCATAAGCTCACCCCTACCATTGAAAACAATCTACGGGGTGTTGTAACTGGAGAGCGCATTATTCCTGATGCGCAATATGATCAAGAAATTAGCACCGTTGCAAACCTTACTACCCTTCCCATAAAAGTAAGCGCATCTATACAAGCCGATCTTGCTGTTATGATTGGATACACGCAACGCAGAAATAATTGGGGCTTTGGGTATGGATTCTGGGGCCGTAGCTGCGAAGATATCTGCCTGTGCGGCACAACTCCCTTTGACACTGAACTATGGGCACTCAAAGGAGATGCGCAACTCTTTGGGTTTGCTGACGACGGGCTTGAAACGCCCATTGCACTCTCCGCCACTCAAAGCAAAGCAACTATTAATCGAGGCAGAAATACCAGCCAAACCGGCGCAACAACAGATCCTTTAATTGCACAGGCTAAACGAAATGAACGTATCGATAACCCTGCTCCCACTGTAGCCGATCCAAATGGAGACACATCGTTTGAAACAGTTGTCACAATTCCAAGCGGCGGGCAGCAAATCAATACTTCCATTCAGCCAGTTATTCTCACGCAAAACGATATTGATATAAACAGTGCCCGTACCCGCGCAAGTGCACATAAAGTATTTGGACATTTTAATCACATTATAAAACGCCCTCATTCCACTCCGTATATCGGATTCGGCGCTGAAGTTGAATTTGGACAAGGGGCTGTATGTGATCGATTTGTACCGGTTGGAAATCCACCATGCGTTAATACGGCCCTTTCATTTTGGGCTGTCTGGCTTAAAGGCGGAATTGCATTTTAAAGACAAAGCATTGCGTTATATCTTCTTAAATGCCTATCTTGGGAATTGAAAAAGATATATAGGAGAGAATTATGAAAAAACTTATGTTACTTGCACTTGCCTTACCATTCGTCGCACACGCAAACAGTCGTTTTTTACAAGGCATCTCCTTTTTTAGCCCACGATCACAAACAGCTGATCTTGTGCGCTATCAAACCGGTTCGCATCCCTATACCCACCAGCACGATGCAAACGGCATAAATGGCTTGTTACAAATAACTCCAGAATATAAACGCTCATATAAACCTAATAGAATTGCGCAGGCACTCTTTGGAACCGATCGATTATTTGTTTCTGGAAGCCAAGTAGAAACACGAGACCCCAATGCTATCTTAGCTGACTATTTTGGACTTTCACCCGCATTTCAAAGTGAAGTTTGTCTGAACCCACAGATTAAAAACTTAATATGGACCTTTAGTGGACACATTGGCTTTGATAACTGGGTTCCCGGCTTATACGCTGCAATTCACGCACCGGTTGTTTGGACCAAATGGGATTTCAAAATAGAAGAAACTATTTATAATAACGAATCAGACTCTCCATTTCCTGAATTCTATATGGATAGTACTGAAACAAATCCCGCCTATGGATCATTTAAAAATGCGCTCAAAGGGAACAAAACCTTCGGGCAAATGACTAATCCTTTAGAGTTTGGAAGAGTCTGCGGAGCGCAAACAAAATCCGGCCTCTCTGATCTTTTAATCATTCTTGGTTATGACATTGTTTCAACAGAAAATGGATATGCTGGATTCAATCTTCGCCTTGCAGCTCCAACTGGTAATCGCCCTGACAGTCGATTCTTCTTTGAACCAATCGTAGGCAACGGTAAACATTGGGAATTTGGCGGAGGATTTTCTGGCCGCGCGCTCTTATGGGAAGCTGATGGCGTTCAAGAACTTTCCTTTTTTGGCGATTTAAACCTAACGCACCTTTTTAAAACATGCCAAACTCGCTCATTTGATTTTTGTGAAAATGGATTCGGAAGTCGATTCATTTTATTAAAAGAGTTTGAAGATGGTAACTACACAGGCACGCTCACCCCAGCAATCAATGTTACCAGCCTCTGCTGCGATGTATCGATTGGTGTGCAAATGGAATTCCTTGCTATGTTTGGCTACACGAATCGAGGCTTTGAATTTGATATTGGATACAATGGATGGCTCCGCAGCCATGAAAACATTTCACTCAGAGAATGTATTCCCAATAATACCTACGGCTTTAAGGGTATCCAGGATGCTACCGATGCATTTGGCAATCCTAGCAATCTCACACAAAGCTGCGCCACTTTACATGGTAACCTTCTTTCAGATCAAGGCGACGTAGTAGATGAAGATTCACCACAATTTATTCGCACTCAAGATCTTGATCTTGAATCGGGCGCATCTGAACTTGTGCTCACGCACAAGCTCTTTTACTACTTTGGCTACGGATGGCAAGAAAGCGATGATGATCATTTTGTACCATACCTCGGCTTTGGATCATCCGTAGAATTTGAAGGGATCAATGATCCTGAAGTAAAGCAACCCAATCGCCATACGCTTGCACAATGGAGTTTCTGGCTCCATGCAGGATGCGCATTTAAGTAAATGCCTGACCACAATTGAACAATGCCCCTCTATCTGTATACTTACAGCAAACAAATAGAATCCTATTTAAATAGGTATCATTTTACTAATTATAAAGAGGCTTCATGCAAAAATATACACCCGCCCTTCTATTAATCGCTTGCATAGCAGCCACAATTGAATGCAAAAAACCGGATCCAATTACAGAAGAATTATTCACGCAAGAAACTCCCAGTATTCTTCCAAAAAGAAAAACCGAATTGAAAAAAGAAAAAAAGAAACGTACCGATCGAGACGCATTTGCTATGAACGCAACCGGAGCTATTATCGGAGCGCTTTTATATAGAAATACTCATAGATTCCCAGCGGGAGGGGTATTTCGCCGTAATAATATTCTTTTAACGCAAAGCCGCATTGAAACTGCAAGCACAGTCGCTACGGCATCTGGATTTGTAAGCGCACTGCTATATAAAATATGGAAAACTGACGAGAAAATTGTGCGTATTACTGCACGGCAAGTGCTTAATACCCTTGGAGTCTCATTAGTATCTAATATTGGACTCAGCTTCATTTGCTAAAAAAGAGGCCCGCGTAATTGCGGGCCTCTTTTTTAACTCTTGATAATTTATTTAGTACGCATCGAATGCACATACTCAACAACATCATTCACATTCTTAAGATCTTCAGCTTTCGCATCATCAATCTCAATGCCAAACTGCTCTTCTAACTTCATAGTAATCTCAACAAGATCAAGTGAATCCGCACCTAAATCCTGTAAATTCGAATCACTCTTAATAGTAGAGGGGTCAATAGAAAGTTTAGTTGCAACAATTGCAGCTACTTTATCTTGTGTGTTTTGCTTATCAAATTCTGCCATCATAAAACCTTAGTTAACTGTTTTGAGGTGTATCTTCTTTTGGCTGCACTACTGCTATTACTTTTTCTATATCTTCTGGCTTATTAATCGCCATTACATTCTTATTTGGGTACAACTGCTTAAACCATTTGCTCAACACTGTACCAGGCCCAATTTCAAGTATCAGATCATACTTTGAAAGCTCTTTCATAACTGTAGGCCACATAATCGGCGAATTAATGCGCTGCAATACTTGCTCGCGCACGTCTGCACCACTTGTTAATTTTTTTCCAGAAACCGATTCAATGAGCGGTACTGAAAGATTATGAAAATCAACTTTATTCAAATAAATTTTAAACTGCTCAATCACCGGATCAACCAACTCAGAATGCACACCAACTGCAAGATCAACCGGCTCAATTGAAATCTTTTTTTCATCTGAAAGCGCACTTACCGAATCACGCACCCGCTCAACAGCAGCGGTATGCCCTGCAATAATATGTTGCGTTGGAGTTTCATGAATCGATATAAATGCTTTTTGTGTTTTCGTACTGGATTTCAAACAGATGTCTTCCATCTGTGCATCTTCAACCCCACTCACATGAATAGCAGAAACATCCATATCTTTCATCGCTTCATCATAAAACAAAGCAAATTTACTCAAAAGATACAGCCCATCCGGCAAGCTTAATCCATCCGCGGCAAAAAGCGCTGCATATGCACCCTGATTAAAACCGGCCACGACATCTGGCTTGATTCCCTTTTCCTTCAACAATGCTGCAAGCGACGCACCTACTAGAAACGTACTCGTATACGCATTACGACTCTGCGAAAGCTCCGAATCTGATGATGCAAAACACAATTTCACAAAGTTAATATCGAGGCAACTTGATGCTTGTTCAAACAGCTCCTGAATAACTCTGTGTTCATCATAGAGCTCTTTGCCCATACCAACAAACTGGCTCTGATAGCCTGGAAACATCATTGCTATTTTCATGGCAATCCCTTATTGATTTATACAATCACGTTAAGGTATTGCGCAGCCGCTTCAATCGTTCAATTGTTTTTTGCTCGCCCACTAATTGAAACATCTCAAATACACCGGGCCCTGCTGAACTGCCAATAAAGGCAATGCGCATTGGCTGCGCTAACGCAACAAACTTAATCCCCATCGTTTTTGTTAACGATTTCACTGCTTGTTTCAATGCATCTAGACTATCCGTTTTTTCATTCTCAATCATAGTGATGAGTGCATTTATATGTTCTTTTGTAGAACTATCAGTCCATTTTTGAATATCTGATTCTTGATACGAATCCGGCCCATCATGCAACAAAGCCACTTCTTTCATAAGCTCAATAAGCGTATGCGCCCGCTCCTTATAAAGCTCAAATGCCGATTCAATCTGCGCACTACTCCAATCAGAAAGCCGTTGCACAAACTCCGCATCCAATTCGTTCGTAATATATGAAAGCAACTCTTTTACAGAGCTTTCTCGAATATAGAGGCCGTTCATCCAATTTAACTTTTCAATATCAAAAATAGACCCTTTTTTACCCACCGCATCAAGTGTGAAAAACTCAATCAGTTGCTCTCGGGAAAAAATCTCCTGATCGCCATGAGCCCAACCAAGCCGCACTAAATAGTTAACTAATGCATCTGGTAAATAGCCCATCTGCTTATATGCGAGCGCTGAAGTTGCCCCATCTCGTTTACTCAATCGCTCGCCACTTGGCCCTAAAATAAGAGGAATGTGAGCAAACTGCGGAACGGTATATCCCAATGCTTGATATAAAAGAATTTGCTTTGGTGTATTCGATATATGATCTTCACCGCGAATCACTTGCGTAATACGCATGGCCGCATCATCAACCACTACTACGAAGTTATAGGTAGGAGTGCCATCAGAGCGTGCAATAATAAAATCATCCAACTGCCCTGCGGGCACGGTAATAGTTCCCCTAATTAAATCATCAAAGGAAACTGACTCAATATCAGGAAGTTTAAATCGAATTACATGGGAATCGGTACGTGATTGATCTGAATTACGGCAAAGTCCATCGTATGAAATAAAGGCACTATCTGCACGATCAGCAATCTCTTCCTGCGTACAATAGCATTTATATGCTTTGCCACTCGCAAGCAATTCTTGAAGCACACGCTTATGCTCCTGTAACCGCTCAGATTGAATCATCACTGTTTCATCGGGTTGCAAATCAACCCATTCAAGTGCAGCCATAATGCTCTGCACATATTCCTGTGTTGATCGTTCTAAATCTGTGTCTTCAATACGAAGCAAAAATGTACCGCCATGATGACGCGCAAAAAGCCAATTAAATAATGCGGTACGAAAACTACCAATATGAAGATGCCCAGTTGGTGATGGTGCAAAACGCACCCTCACTGGAGAGGTTGTATCAATCCCCATTTAAATCCTTATGCTGCAAGCTGCTGTAATGTTTGTTGTGCTTGTGCCACCCATGGAGATGGATATGCTTTGTCAGACCAGCTGCTATCTTCTAAATCTTGCCATGCTTTTTTTGCATCTTCGATTTGATCTTGCGCCCAATAATAGCGGCCCAAGTAATAAAGCGCCATATCTTGCAAGCTATTATCAGTATCTCGTGCGAGAGATACAAGTTGAGCAAGGCCCACTTTTGAAAGTGCATCATCATCACTATCAAGCTGCATCAATGCCTGTTTTGTCGCAAGAAGAGGAAACAATTTTGATTTTTTTGGCAACACATCAATTGCTTGCTGCAATGTATTGATACTTTCAACTGACTGCCCAAGCTGTAACTGTGCATTCGCTTTCATCGCAAGAAAAAGAGGCGCAACGTTTCTTTGTTTGTGCTGCTGATATCCGCTTTCAAAAAGCCCTATGATTCGTTCCCACTCTTGTGGAACATTTGCTTGTTGCGCAGTTTGAAATGTTTCAAGATATTCTACAAAAGATCGATGTGCATCTTGCTCCTGAGAAACCACATAATAACGATAGCCAACATAGCCACCCGATGCTGCAAGCAGAACCGCTAGTACTAATGCAAGCGGCCTTAAAAACCGACTTTGATCTTCAAATAAATCTCTGATTTCACGCCCAACAAAAATAAATAATGCTTTAAACTCATCTACAAATGCCATAATTCCACCTGCTTTTAATGTGATATTATTTTACCAAAAGTCGCCTGTAGGAAAATCTGCGTTTTCAGATTGCCGTACTTGAATAGGCTGTCCTTCAAAATCCGTTCCATCCAATTGCATAATCGCCTGCTCTGCTTCATCATCTGAGGGCATGAGAACATATCCTTGGCCATTACGTATACCTGAATGTTTATCTTTCACAAAATGTACTGATTCTACCGCACCATACCGCTCGAATAACTGCCTCAGCTGCTCTTCACTTGCCGATGATGAAATAGAATCTACTACTATATTCATAAATTATTACTCTTTTTTAAATTCGAATTAAGACTGCGACATTTTACTATAAAATATGATGCGGGTCTATGCATCATATTTACCCCATGCAAAGAGTGAACGGACTTTCGGCTTAACTAATCCATCAAACCCTTTGTGTCCCTCAAGAAGCTCTTGCACCATCGTATTAAATTTTTGTACACGCCCCTCTTTTACTACTTGTTGCGCAAATAAAATGCCATTCTTCACTGCATTCGCATCAGAACGGCCATGTGCAATAATGATCGGTTTCTTTACTCCCAATAACAACGCACCCCCAACCGATGCATAATCGGCTCTTTTTTTTAGTGCGCGAAATAGATTGCTATTCAGCCATAAACATATTTTTTGAAACCATGACTTTTGTGCTTCATCTTTAATCCAAGAAAAAAGCGTACGCGCAGTTCCTTGAATTGCTTTAAGCATCACGTTACCCACAAACCCATCACACACAACAATATCAACAAGCCCTTCAGTTACTTCTCGTGCCTCAATATTGCCCACAAAGTTAAGCGATGATTGCGACAATAATCCATATGCTTTTTTAACTTCAGCAGATCCTTTAAACGGCTCATGCCCATTAGAAAGTAATCCAATCCGCGGATACTCCATCTGCTTGGTGATAGTAAGATACGCATGCCCCATCAATGCAAACTGATACAAATATGCAGCTTTGCAATCAACCGTGCCCCCCACATCAAGACAAAAAAACGAGCCGTTACGTGCCGGCAAAAAAGTACCAACCGCTGGACGATGAAGTCCCGGCACTCTGCCACACAAAATAACGCTCGCAACTAATACTGCTCCAGAATTACCCGCAGAAAAAAAAGCAGACGCTCTTCCGGAAGCTACTGCTTTCATTGCACAGACTAATGATGATTGCAATTTTGAGCGGACAGCCCGGCCTGGCTCTTCTGCCATGCCAATCTCTTGCTCACAGAATTCTAACGTAATGGGAAGTGTTTCCCAATCAGATGGTAGCAAAGAAAGAAGTACATCCTTTTTGCCACATAATAATAAAGGGATACCCTGTTGTGCTGCAGCTACTGCTCCCTGAACGATCGCTCCTGGTGCTCGATCGCCTCCCATTGCATCTACAGCTATCATGGTATCCCTTATATAACAGAATAATCCGTAATGCTACTCAGCTGATTTTGCTTCTACTGGTTTTTCAACAGCTTTAGCTTTTTTAGCTTCTTTAGCGTTACGTGTTTCGGTGCGTTTTACCGTGCGATCAGCCTTAGTAGCGAATACTTTACGCCCTTTATAATGACCGCATGATTTACACGCTTGGTGAGTCATCAAAGCTTCTTTACAGTTAGCGCATTCAGCTACTGAGCGCTCTTTCATACCTTTGTTTGCAAACCGCTTATCACGGCGCGCTCTCGAGCGCTTGCGTTTTGGTACTGGCATCGTAATCCTTACATTTGTTCAATTTGATGAGAAAATTGTCAAAATCTTATTACTCAAATATACCGTATTATAGGATAAAAGGCAAAGGAGCCTGCGCTGATTTTGAGCAATTCTCCCCATTATTTGCCTCAAAAAAGCTCAAATCCCCTGAAATACCCCAAAATACCAAACCTCTTTCCTCTAAAAACCGCAATTCCCCCTATAGAGGCCATACTTAGCAAAGTAGCCATTTACGGGCGTTTTTATGCAATCCGACGCGAAAGAGTTATTCCAAATACCCCGGTAAAAATAAAACCGGCCACCATCGCAATTGATCCCGCAATAGAAACATCGCATACAAATGCAAAGACGCATCCCAAAAGAGCCGCAAGCCCTGCAAAAAGAAGCGAAAGTGCGATCATGTTGCGAAGCTGCTTTGTAAGTAGAAAGGCGGTTGCAGCAGGAGTGATCATCAATGCAACTACTACTATTGAGCCAACAATATCAAAAGCGGCTACGGCAGTAATGCTCGTCAAAAACATAATAAGATAATGCATACGAATTGGAGAAAAACCACTCACCTGCGCATACTCAGGATCAAAGGTAACCATGCGTAATTCTTTAAAAAAGAGCGTGATTAATGAAAGGTTCAAAAAGACGACTACGCCTAATTGCCACAATGCATATGGTCCCATATCATATTCACCAATCTGCAATCGATGAAACGGTGAAAACGCAATATCACCCAGAAGTACCATATCCGAATCGAGATGAACGTTACGTGCATAGAGTGAAATCAAAATAACACCGATGGAAAAAAAGAGTGGGAATACTAAACCGATCGAAGTTTCTTTTTTGAGCTGCCCTGTCTGAATCAATTGCTCAGTGCACCATACCGTAGCCATTCCTGCCGCAGCAGCACCCCACAAAAGCCAATGTGAATGCAATTGCTGCACAAGTAAAAACATCCCAACAATTCCAAGTAATATCGCATGGCTAATAGCATCACTCATTAATGCCACACCACGTAATAATAAAAAAACTCCGGGCAAGCTACAGGCAATTGCAGCAGCAAGCGCAATGGCAAGAAGTTCAACTTGAATCACACTCATGATACACTCCGTCTTGCATGCCACATTATGCCACGAGCAGGCGCAAATAATAAGGATCCAACTACAATACCTGAGACGATTACTACAATCACTGGCCCCGTAGGTAGTTGATCAACCATGCTGCTCACTACAGCGCCCAATGCACATGAAAGCGCTCCGAAAAAAGATGAAAGAATAATCATTGTACGTAAATTATTTGTCCATTGCCGTGCAGCCGCAGAAGGTGCAATAAGAAGCGAACTCATTAAAACCACTCCGACCGTCTGCAATCCGACCACAGTAACAACTACAAGCAATGACGATAAAAACATATCCCACTGCACCACGCGATAACCCAAAACCTGCGCATATGCAGCATCAAATGCCACAATACTCAGCTCTTTCCAAAAGCATAAAACGACGACAAAAAAGAAAATGGATACGCAAAAAATCAGTGCAATATCTTCTGGTAAAAGCGTGGCGGCATTACCAAATAAAAACTTGTTTAATACTGCCTGGTTGGAAATCGCTATTTTTTGAATATGAGTAAGAAGTACTAATCCACTTCCAAAAAAAACCGAAAGCACAATCCCCAATGCAGTATCATGCTTTAATGAACTATAGTTCGTAATAATAGTAACGCATGCTGCGCCGAGCATTCCAGTAGATGCTCCTCCTGCCAATAACAGCAAAGGATTTTTACTCCAGGTCAGCAAAAAAGCAAGTGCAATTCCCGGAAATGCTGCATGAGAAATGGCATCGCCCAATAAGCTCTGCCCGCGCAATGTAGCAAATACTCCAAGCGCCCCTGAAAGTGCACCCAATAAAAGCGTGCCAATCAAAACGAGTTGAAAGGTATAATCAGAAATAAAGGAGATTAACTGTTCAATCATTTGGATCTCAATGAAACAATATTGCGATCGCCATACGCCGCACAAATATACTCAGGCATACAAACAGTATCAATAGGACCAAGCGCAATTTTAGTCACGTTTAATAAAAGCACCCAATCAAAATATTCGGAAAGCGTTTGTAAGTCATGATGCACTACTACAATTGTTTTACCCTGTTTTTGCAACTCTCGCAAAATTCCCATAATCAACTGCTCTGTTTTCATATCAACACCAACAAATGGCTCATCCAAAAGGAGCAAATCCGCTTCTTGCACTAATGCACGTGCTACAAATACCCGCTGCTGCTGACCACCTGAAAGTTCACTAATGTGCCGATCTGCATACGAGGCCAACCCAACGCTTGCAAGCGCTTCATACGCTTTTGCTTTATCATCTTGAGACGGCCACGCAAGCCACCCAATATGCGCATAGCGCCCCATAAGTACCACATCAAACACTGTCGCTGGAAAATCCCAATCAACAGAAAGCCGTTGTGGTATATAGGCAACGCGAGATCGTTGTGTATCTAAAGAAGAATTAAAAATGGAAGTAGTTCCAGAATCGGGAGTTATTAAACCAAGCAATGCTTTGATAAACGTTGTTTTACCACCGCCATTTGGGCCAGCAATTGCTAAAAGTGTACCAGACGGAATCTCGGCAGTTACTGATTGCAACGCCGCTACAGAACGATACGATACTGAAAGGTTATGCACCGTTATGGCAGAACTCATGTGATCCATTATAGGTATGTATTAGTAAGTAAGTGAATCCACAATTATATCAACATTGTGAATTATCATACCACAATAGGTAGAAGCTGTCGTGCTTTTATCCCCAAGTGAATCGGAATAGAGCTCAGGCGCGATTGCTACATTCCATCCACGAGATGCAACCGCTTTTTGCACTGCCTCAATACTTTTTGAGGGGATTGATGATTCTAAAAAAATGGCTTTAATCTTTTTACGTGCTATGCGATCGGCCATTATTTGAATGCCTCTCGTACTCACTACTGCATCCGTACTAATACCTTGCAACCCAACTACCTTAAATCCATACGCACGGCCAAAGTAAGTAAATGCATCATGCGCAGTAAGAAGCTCTCGTTTGCTTTGCGCAAGCCCTTCAACTCTTTTTTTTACATACTTTTGCACTGCACGTAACTCTGCAAGATATTTTTGTGCGTTACTCGTATAAAGGTTTCCTTTTTCTGGATCGATCTTGATAAGTGCCTGTAAAATATACGGCACTGTTTTGCTCCAGAGCGCAACATCATGCCACACGTGCGGATCATATACCCCTGCAAAATCGGACTCTATATACTTATCACACGGAATCGCATCTGCTACAGCATACGTTGCAATACGATCTGCCATATGCGCAAACATATCTGCCATTTTGCCCTCAAGATGCAATCCATTATAAAAAATAAGATCCGCTTCGCTAAGAGCTTGTACATCACTTTCACGCGGCCGATAGGTATGTGGATCAACTCCAGGCCCCATTAACGTTTTAACCCGCATGTGACCATCTGTAATGGTATGCACAATATCAGCAATGATACTCGTAGTACATACTACATATAAGGTATGTTTTGCTTTTGATGTGCGAAAAAAGAAAGGAACAAAAAGAAGGATAAATAAAAAGGCGACTATCGCAATAAAAATTTTTTTCATTTGATAGTCACCCTTTCTTATTTTTAATTAACCAATTTATGACAAATGCCCTGCTGGATTTACCATCGCACAAATCTAAAAGTCTGCTTATTTTTCCTAGAAGTCTGCTTATTTTTCCTAGAAGTCTGCTTATTTTTCCTAGAAGTCTGCTTATTTTTCACTGGAGCAGTGGGACATATGGGAGGTACGTTTTTCCGCGGAGGGGTTACCGGTCCATATGATCCACGTCTGACTATGCGATTAGATCTTATTTTTTGCGTACGCCTTTTTTTTGTAACCCCATGAACGCCTTTTTTCGGCGATTCTACTTTAATCCTCCGCATGAGATGCGTAAGCGTAAGAATCGAAGAACTTTCTTGTGATTGCTCCGAAAGAGTCTCATATATAAGGTTTTTCTTTTTTTGATCACTGTACATAGAATCTGTCATGGGATGTCGGTTGGTGAGATTGAGGGGGCCTTTAATATCCTCATCTTCAACCTTCCCAGAATCTTGAGAATCTACTAGCACCGCATCTTTCTCAGCAGGAAGTGGTTGCGACGATGCCGTTGCGAAAGTCGCAGCATCAGGAGCACCTGAATCAAGCGCCAATTGATCTCTGAATGCTTTTTCAAGAGATTCATCATCAAGAAAATCTCTATCCATTGCACATGCAATTCCACTCATCAAACATAAACTTAAAACAAATAACTTTTTCATAATAACCTCTTATTATTTTACTGATTACCTTCAGGCGATAATTGAAAAACGCCTTCTTTCGTATTATCTACAATAACAGTTCCATCCGCACCAATAACAAAACTTCCATCTGCACCTCGTACTGGCCTACGGTTCGCGTCAATTTGTTGTTGAGCAGTCCTACGCAGTAACTGTGCCTCAGGCGAATTATCTTTTTGATCCACTGTAGGCATCGCCTCAACAAAACTACCTGCAAAACATAACGACAATAAAAACAATTTCTTCATAATAACCTCTCATTAAAAACTATATAACCTTCCACATTCCTGAAAAATCCTGCTCAATCATTCCATTCATCTGCATATCAAACAGCTCTTTTTGCAGAGCCGAAAGAGGCATTTTGCACTCTTGTGCAATAACATCAATCGACTGCGCCGAAATACACAAATTAAAAATGGTCTGATGGAGCTGATTCCCCTTACTATCCCTACCTTTTTCACTATCCTCAGTATGCCCTTTTTTATTAAAATTGTCAAAAGGGATATCCGATTGCACTTCTAGATGCTTCGATTGAAAAAAGCCATACTCCTCAAGTATATCTTGAGGGCCCGTAATCAACTTTGCCCCCTGCTGGATCAATGCATGGCACCCCGCACTTAACGGGTCATCTATTGATCCCGGAAACGCAAAAACATCCCGCCCTTGCTCAAGCGCAAACTGTGCTGTGATGCGAGCACCGCTTTTTTTTGCTGCCTGCGCAACAACAATACCTTGCGACATTCCAGCAATTACTCTATTTCGAATAGGAAAATGATTAGGGTACGGACGAGTATCGGCTGAAAAGCTACTCACAATTGCACCGCCACTCTCTATAATTTTTTCAAAAAGACGCATATTACTTCGTGGTGCAAAATGTAATAATCCAGATCCAAGAACCGCAATCGTCTTGCCACCCGCTGCAAGCGCAGCTCTATGAGCCATCGTATCGGCCCCCAATGCGCCGCCACTTACAATTACATACCCATGCTTTACAAGTTCTGGGGTGATACCATTAATCTGACGCTCGCCATACATATTTGCATCGCGAGATCCAACAATCGCAATTCCTTTTACGCATGAAATATCACCACGCCAAAATAAAACGGATGGTGGACAATGGATGTTTTTGAGCTGTTCTGGATACTCATCATCAATAAGCGTAGCCCACTGAATACCATGATGGCTGATCACCGCTAATTCTTTTTCAAGCAACGATGTATCACGCAGCCCCTCTATCAAAAGAGCTGCTACTGCTTGCGAAATACCCCAGCTGTGCCAGTCAGAAAACGTCGCAGAATAAAGCGCCTGCCAGGCAAGCGCTTTAGGTTTATATGCAATAATTGTTTGTATAGATGCAGGACCTACTCCCTCAATGAGAGAGAGGTGCAATATAACCTCACGCGAATTCATAATGCTGTATTAAAATCCTCCAAAAGGATCTTCATCCCATGAACCCGCTTGCAGCGCATCGGAATCAGTAGTTGGCTCTTTCAAGGTGTCTTTTTTCTGCGTGCCCAGTTCTGGTTGCATTACTGAAACTTCAGCTGCAACATCATCCTGCGGGACTTCAAAGTCAAACTCATCACTTTGAACCTCTTGCAACACAACTTCTTGTGGAGCTTCGGCTGGAGCTACAATACGCACCACACCAGAATCAACACCGTCAGCTTTCACTGCACCTTTAATTCCAGTGCCATCACCCTCCTCTTTATCGCCTTCTTCACGGAAGGCAAACATAGAAGAAAGCTTTTGACCCTTATCAAGTCGTACCAATCGAACACCTTTTGCTTGGCGGCCCATGGTGCGAATTTCTGATGCAGGGAGTCGAATAATTTTACCAGCTTGGTCAATCAGAAGAATATTAGAATCAGGATGCACGATCGCAAGTCCAATCACATCACCATTGCGTTTATCAGTTGGAATAGTACGAACTCCCACGCCGCTTCTATGAGCAACACGGAAATCTTCAACGCGTACTTTCTTACCGTATCCGTGAGAAGTAGCAAACAGAATGTCACCTGAATCAGCACCAATCACTTCCATGCCAACCACAAAGTCTTCGTCTCTTAAGCGAATACCAATCACACCGGCTGCTTGGCGGCCCATAGATCGAACTTCTTCTTCTTTAAATCGAATTCCCTGTCCATGCGCAGATGCAATTACAATCGTATCTTGCCCAGAGCTTAATGAGCAGAATACCAACTCATCGCCCTCACGCAACGTAGTACAACGAATACCAGTTGAACGAATTTTTGCAAAATCAGTAGCATTAGTTCGTTTAATGATACCTTTCTTAGTAAGCATCACGAGATATTTATCTTCAAGCTCTCGAGCACAAAGCAATTTAACAACTTTTTCTCCTGGCTGTAGTGGCAATAAGTTTACTACTGCACGCCCACGAGCCATACGAGATGCTTCTGGAATTTCAAATACCTGTAAGCTATAAATTCTTCCAAAGTTCGTGAAGAAAAGAAGCGTATCATGGTTTTTAGTCACAAAAAGATCCGCCATCACATCGTCAGATTCATCGAGTGATACCATACCCATTTTGCCCTTACCGCCTCGATGCTGCACACCATATGTTGAAAGCAGCACGCGCTTCATATATCCCTTAACAGTCAGTGTAACTACCACTTCCTCATCAGGAATCAAATCAGCTTCGGTAAGAATATCAATCGGCCCCTCAATACGAGAGCGACGATCATCACCATATACTTCTTTAATTTCTTGTAGCTCTTTAACTACCTCTTGAACCAAAATAGGTTCATTTTCTAGTATAGAGTTAAGATATGCAATCGTTTTTTTGATCTCTTCCATCTCTGCGCGAATTTTTTGCTGTTCCATACCAGTAAGACGTTGCAAGCGCATTTCAAGAATCGCTTTACACTGTATAGCACTCAGCCCAAACGTATCGTGTAGCTTTGTCATTGCTTCATCAGATGCAGATGATCGCTTAATGATCGCAACCGCCTCATCAATATTATCAAGCGCTATAATGAAACCCTGTAAAAGATGTTCACGCTCATGAGCTTTTTTCAAATCATACGCAGTGCGACGATATACTACCTGCTTGCGATGATACACAAACTCTTGCAGCATTTGTCGCAATGTGAAAATGATTGGACGATTGTCCAAAAGAGAAAGCATCAAAATAGAGATAGACGTCTGTAACGGAGTATGCTTATACAGCTGATTTAAAGTAACTTGTGGAATTTCTCCACGTTTTAATTCAATCACCAACCGCATACCGCGACGATTTGTCTCATCTTTAATATTAGAGATGCTATCAATAACTTTATTTTTAACCAGATCAGCAATCTTAACCGCCAAATCTGCTTTATTTACTTGATACGGAAGTTCTTTAATAATGAGAGCCGAATTACCTTTTTTGGTCTCTTCAATATCAACAACCCCACGCAATATTACATTTCCGCGCCCGGTCTTGTACGCTTTAATAGCGCCAGCTCGGCCACAAATAATTCCACCCGTTGGAAAATCAGGAGCAGGAATTAATTCAAACAATTCTTCTTCGCTCACATTTGGATTGCTCAGAATAGCCAAACAACCATCAACAACTTCTGTTAGATTATGCGGCGGAATAGAGGTTGCCATACCAACTGCAATACCAGCAGTTCCATTTACTAATAAGTTAGGCAATCGACTCGGAAGAATAACCGGCTCAACAGTAGACTCATCAAAGTTAGGCACAAATCGCACTGTTTCTTTATCAAGATCAGCCAAAATTTCTTGAGCGATCTTTTTCATTTTCACTTCGGTATAACGCATTGCCGCTGCGTTATCACCATCCACAGAGCCCCAGTTACCTTGCCCATCTAAAAGCGGATACCGCTTAGAAAAGTCTTGTACCAGACCAACCATAGATTGATACACTGCTTGGTCACCATGTGGGTGAAATTTACCAAGCACTTCACCAACTACACGTACCGATTTATGATACGGGCGATTATGAAAGAATCCAAGTTGGTGCATAGTATATAATATGCGACGGTGCACTGGCTTTAAGCCATCACGCACATCAGGAATAGCACGACTCACCACCACAGACATGGCATAGTCTAAAAACGATTCCTTTAATTCATCTTCAATTAAAACAGGCTTAATACCTAATTTTTGTTCTTCAGTTGGACGTATAGGCTCCATATGATGGTTCCTTGGCAGATGGTTCAGAAATTAATGAATTGGCTTCATTACCTTATATATATAGAGTACCTCGAATAGCAAGATATGACAAGAAAGCGCCACTCTTTTAGCTATACTAATAACGAACTGACTCTCACGCTCTATTTACAAAATCTATGGCTCATTTACACTGGAAACTATTATATACTCCTAACGAAAAAGTACCATGGACATTAAAAAAATAAAACTTGAACAATTCACTCCTGATCGCATCAGAAACTTCTCAATTATTGCCCATATTGATCATGGAAAATCCACCCTCTCTGATCGTTTGCTAGAATATACCGGCACACTTTCAGATCGTACGAAAAAAGATCAATTTATGGATAAGTTGCAAGTAGAGCAAGAGCGGGGCATTACCGTTAAAGCACAAACTGCTTCAATGTTTTATGAGCACAATGGCACTACCTATCTGCTTAATTTAATTGATACTCCCGGACACGTAGATTTTAGCTATGAAGTATCCCGTTCATTATATGCATGCCAAGGAGCTCTCTTATTAGTTGATGCCGCACAAGGCGTACAAGCACAAACCATGGCAAACTTTTATTTAGCGTTCGAGCAAGACCTGCAAATAGTACCTATCATTAATAAAATTGATTTACCCACGGCAGATGTTCCCCGTATTGAGAAAGAGCTTGATACCCTTTTTGATTTCAAACCGGAAGAAATTATTCCTGCATCTGCAAAAGCGGGCATTGGTATTCCTGAAATTCTTGATGCCACTATTGATCGCATTCCCAGCCCCAAAGGCTCTCTTGATAAACCACTCAAGGCACTTCTTTTTGATTCATGGTTCGATGAATATCGTGGCGTAATTTGTTTGATCGCGCTCCATGATGGAATCATTAAAAAAGGTGATCAAATAAGGTTAGCACAAGCAGACATTGCATACGAAGTGCTTGAGCTTGGGCTCATGTATCCAGAACCTACTCCTATGCAAGCGCTCTATCCGGGCCAAGTAGGCTATCTGATCACTGGAATGAAAAGCGTAAAAGAAGCGCAAATTGGTGATACAATTTATCACTCTAAAAAACCGGTTGATCCTCTTCCTGGATTTAAAGCAGCAAAACCAATGGTATTTGCAGGGCTCTATCCTGTGGATAGTGAAGAATTTGAAGATTTTCAAGAAGCGATTGAAAAGCTCACATTGAATGATGCGAGCGTAAGCTTCGAGAAAAAAACATCTGCGGCACTTGGGCTTGGATTTAGATGTGGTTTTCTTGGATTACTTCATATGGATGTATTCAAACAGCGCCTTGAACAAGAATACGGCCTTACCGTAATCCCAACCGCACCAAGCGTATTATTCAAAGTAAAACTGGATCACTCTGAAGATATTATCGATATTGAAAATCCTTCCGAATTCCCTGATCCTGGAATAATTGATACGGTGTATGAGCCTATGATCAATGCCACCATTCTTGTACCCAAAGAGTATCTTGGAAGCCTTATTAAGCTTTGCGAAGAAAAGCGTGGCATGCAACAAGGCATGTCTTATCTTGATGAAGGTAATCGCGTAATTTTAAAATACCGCCTTCCTCTGAATGAAGTTGCTACTGATTTTTATGATCAACTCAAATCAATGAGCTCGGGCTATGCAAGCTTTGACTATGACGAGGCTGGATACGAGCCATCGAATCTCGTTAAAATGGATATCCTCTTAAACGGTAAGCCGGTAGATGCGCTTTCCGTTATTGTTCACAAAGACAAAGCCTACTCCATTGGCCGTGACATTGCTGAACGCCTCAAAAAAGCAATTCAACGCCAACTGTATGAAGTTATTATTCAAGCGGCAATTGGGGCTAAAATTATTGCTCGAGAACGAATTGCACCATTGAGAAAAGATGTAACTGCAAAATGTTACGGTGGTGACATTACTCGAAAACGAAAATTGCTTGAAAAGCAAAAAGAGGGTAAAAAGAAAATGAAGCAAGTGGGTAATGTTGAAGTGCCGCAAGAAGCATTCTTAAGTATTTTGAAGAAAAGCTAACAAGGAGCATAATCGGTATGCAAGAACCATCACAGGCTACAAAAATAGATCAAAATCACGAATTTTCTGGCCACATCTATATATTCCATGCCTTTGATGTCGGCGATGATATCAATTTGGAAAAAGTTGAAGCACTCCGCGCTATCAAGACGGTTCCGCTTTCATTGCCAAAATATTTCAAAAACTATAATGCTCCTCTTGCGATCGAACTTCCCCATCCCAATGAAAGCGCCCGATGCATTAGCGTGAAATTGCACAACTTTGGTGCAGTGTCTCTCACGTATAAAATTCCATTCACCGGAACATTGCAAGATTTTCGGAAAGAGTTTTACGAAGAATATTACCAATATCAAGAGCAAAGCGTAACTGACCTCAAGCTGATTTATAAAAAAATTGAGCCGTATATTATACAGCCAAAATTTTTCCACACTCGCTCTTCATATAATATTATTCAAATAACCCCCGAACCGAAAAAAATTAATCTTACTGAGCTGCAAAAAGAGTTCGGAAGTCTTATTGCTTCAACCATTCGTTTCGAAAATGAAACGCTTTCTGAGTATCAGCGCAACGAAATTCTGGATTCTGCTATTGGCTATTATCGAGGAAACCTTGTCATCGTTGATACCGATACCACATTCATTTACGATGACGACTACCAGGACCTTCTTTCATTCATTGAATTTGCAAACTTACAGCAACTCGAGCTGCAATACTTTGATCGTCTTTTAGATCAGCAATTGAATAAAATTTATGAAAGCGGTGGCACACAAAAAATCCCACTCGCAGCTTATTTTCCATTTCTTGATAATATCGCTGACCCTGTGGCAAAGCTTGGCAAACTAAAAGTCGATATCTCCGTAATCACTGAGCGACTTGAAGGAAGTATTAAAATTGCCGGCGATCCTTATTATTCAGAATTTTATGATCAACTGATTAAAAAACTGGATATCAAAATCTGGCAAAGTTCGATTGAACGTAAGCTAGACATTATTAAAGATGTATTGGTAATTTACCAACACAAAACAGACGTAATTCGAGAAAACATTCTTGAAATATTGATTGTGATTTTAATTTTCATCGAATTGGTAATTGGTATTTTGCACTACGTTAAAGGGTGATTAACCAAGCCCTCTATTTTCAGAATCTGCTACTTCCTGGCCCACCAAAACTCTTTTTTTGCTACTCCACTCTCTCAATCTTGCTATTTGTAAAAAATATTTCAAATCTGATATAGCCATTTAATCGGCTTTTCATGCAATCAACTCGCCCAGACATTGACTATTAGAAAATAAAGCCAGTACTATTAAACCATGAATAATTTCTACCATAGACACATAGAGGCGCAGGAGTCTAAAAATGAATACTGGATACAAAATAATTGCCACATTTCTTTCTTTTACTGTTTTTTTAAGCGCATTAGCAGCAGCACCAGCTAAAGATTCAGATTTTACTAACGCTGTCAAAACATTACGTGGCGAACGATCAATTCTCAAAAGCAAAGCCATTCAAAAAGGAGCTGGACTTGCGACTATTGGTGGATTGGCAATAGGATCTCCCATAATAGCGAACCCTGATATGGAGGTTCAGATCTTGCGTGAGCCCTCATTCGCAATACCTGAGGGAGAAGAATGGAGTGAAGACTTTAGAGCACGCCACATGCAAAACCTTGGGGAAAAAACTAGTGTTATCGCAGCTGGATCAGCCCTTGTAGGCTCAGCGCTCGGCGGAATCTATAGCGCTGTTCAAAAGCAACGCACGCTTGCAAAAATAAACACTCTTCTTCGTGCATATACAAATCTTCCCGCATTTCAAAACCTTTCATTTGACCAAAGCGCTCTATTATATGCCGCTTATTTGCAAAACTTTGAGCAATTAAAAAAACTTGCCCACACCCAAACAGATTTTCTCAATCACAAGGGGGTCTTTAACGTTGTTACAACCCTCTTTTTTAATGAGCATGCTACCCATGATATGCTCACTGACCTAAAAGCTCGCCTTGGTATTGACTCAATCGAAATTAATTATCTTCCGGATATTTTGGCAAAACCATCATTAGGCCAAAAAATGAAAGAAGCCAAAGATTCAGGAGTTGCCAAATTTAAAGCAGGTAAAGAAGCAATTGGTTCTCGACTTTTACGCGTAAAAAAAGCCGCAACCGCTCCTTTCAAGCTCAACTATATCTCTGAAAAAGATATCACTCCCTTTATGAGGGATTCATCACAATTTCAATCGTTTTTAGAAGCCTTTAATCCAAACATTCTTGTTGGATCATTTGGTGGCTATCTCACTGGATCGGCCACACCAGTGTTGGGCTATGCATTAGTGCATAGCAAGAGTGACTTTGCAGATTTTTTAATTGAACATGGCGCTCAATTAACAGACAAAAACATACAAAAACGATCACTCTATAAAGACAAACAATATGGTAGCTATCTTGATCTTGCAATCGACAAACAGTTACTCAGCATTGTAAAAAAGCTTGTAAGCACAGGCGCCACACTTGGTAAAAAAGAACTCCAACGAGCATTTTCAAGCCCAAACCCAGAAATCGTTTCTTATATTGCAAACCTAATTCAGGATACCAATACGCTTGAACCAGGGATTAATCCTCTTGATGTTGCAATTTTAGTGGGGAACAAAGATTTGATCGCAAGATTTTTGACTCCTGAAACAGTAAATAAACCAAATGAAAATGGAGACACGCCATTACACAGCGCAGCATCACAATCCAGTATTGATACCGTGACGTTGCTTCTTGAAAATGGAGCCTCTTCAACAGCAAAAAATAAACAAGGCAATACCCCACTACACGTAGCTAAAAACGCACAAATTGCCGAGAAACTAATTGAACATGGCGCATCCGCCAATAGTAAAAACAATAACGGAGATGTCCCTCTGTTTATCGCGCTTTCACATCTTAATACGCCGTTAATCGAAGTCTTGATGGATGCTACGGATCTTTCCGTGACAGACAACAATCAAAACAGTTTACTGCATCAAGCGATTAAGTATAAAAAAAATGCATTCGCCAAAGAGCTTATCCAGCGCGCACCATCGTTAGTCAATTATGCAAATCGCAACAAAGAAACTCCACTCGCACTTGCAATGGAGATAGCAAATAACGAAATAGCTGAAAATCTCTTAGCTTCGGGCGCAGACATTGAAAGCCGCGACAGAAGAGAAAATACTCCGCTCATGAGTGCTATCATAAACAATAATCTCAAGGGAGCGAAACTACTTCTTTCATACAATGCAAACCCTACTCAGACAAACAACGCCGGCCAAAACGCCCTGCATTTAGCTCTTATATATAAGCAATATCCCTTGATAGATGACTTGCTCAAAAATGGAGCATCGATAAATGCGCAAACACTTAACGATAACTTTCCGCTTCATATAGCCCTCGATTACCATGCTCCACTATCTATTATTAAAAGACTCATCTCGCCAAGCAACGTTAATGCTGCTAATTCACGCCAAAATACTCCTCTCAGCTTAGCAGTCATTAAGAAAAACAAGCCAGCAATGACTGCTCTTTTGCAGGCTGGTGCAAATCCCAACATCGCTCTCAATGGCAACCAAACTGTAACGCATATTGCCGCAAGAAATCTTGATTTGGAAGCATTAACACTGCTTTTGCAAAACGGGGCACAAATTCATTACATCAACAATCAAGGCAACCTTCCGCTCCATGAAGCTTTGCTTGGAATGCAAAGCCGCACACCGAGCCAAAGTGAAGCTGCCAGAATTGTGCAAAGTCTCGCTAATCAATATCTCATAAATACCGCAAACAATCGTGGACGTGCTCCTTTAAGCTTGGCTGCAAGTATCCCAAGTAGGCAATTGAGCGAATATGTGATTGGATTACTGCATCAATATGGTGCAAGAAATGATATCGCAGATGAACAGGGAAAATATCCTCATGAATATTCATCAAATCCCAAAACAAGAAGGCTTTTAGGATATATTGCTCCACCAACACAAAACAGACGTAATTCGAGAAAACATTCTTGAAATATTGATTGTGATTTTGATTTTAATCGAGCTCGTGATTGGTATTTTGCATTACGTTAAAGGGTAGCGCGTTACTTGGCTACACTCACTTTTGCTGGGCGAAGTACGCGATCATTAAGTAAGTACCCCTTTTCCATGATCTCTACAATTTGACCTGATTCTTTCTGTTCAGAATCAACTTGTATTAATGCTTCATGAAATTCAGGATCAAATGTATCGTATGATACTTCTTTTACACCGGCATTTTTCAAAAAATCGCCTAATGAGCCATACATCATTGCAATGCCATCTACCCATGCCTGCAACTCTTGCGGAACTTCTGGTTTGAATTCCATTGCACGATCAAAGTTATCTACAATAGAAAGAAGCGGAGTAAGTATTTTTTCTTGTGCCGACTCTGCCCATGCACTTCGCTCTCTAACCGTACGCTTTTGATAATTTTCAAGATCAGCAGTTAATCGAGCATATTTCTCTTGCCATTCTGCAAGCGTTACCTTGCATTGATTCAATTGCTCAACAGTTTCAGTTCCAGCAGAAACATCACTCGTTTCTTGCAACTCCTGCTCAGATTCTTTATTCTCTATATCAACCGTTTTTTTGATGTTTTTTTCTGTTTCCATAATTCTCTTTTTGTATAAAAAAAATACCCACGATGCATCTCTCTGAGCTGCTTATATAGTAAAAAAGTGTAATAAATACCATATAAAAAAGCAATTAGCCATGAACTTTGCCCCTCTCCTTCCTTTTTTGCTTCTTTTCCTTTATAACTAAATTCGATTATCTCATGCTGGTTTTGCCAAATAAGGATTTATGAATGAATCAATACGTACGCCACCTTTTGTCCATACTTATATGTACCAGCGCCCTCCAGCTTCAAGGGTTTGATAATGCTCATTTCTATAGAGCAACAAACTTTTTCCTTGAACCTCGTCTAGAGCGTGATTATCTGACTACCGTAGATGTATTTGCACAAGCTGGCTCTACAAGCAAAGGGCGCGATAAAGAGCATGAGACAGTAAAAGCATTCGATATATGGGGTGAACACGACATGCATGAATTGGCAGTCGGCGTTCCCTGCAAAGACCTTTCAAATCCTCTTGATTTGATTATTCAACAACTTTCTTCGCATCCGTCCCGATGTGTTACATCTAAAGATGCCTGTAAAAAACAATCTAAATTTGCAACCTATTCAATATGCGCGGACTTTAGCATCTCTGAAGTTTATTTATCTTTTGCGCAAAACTTCAACCGTGGTTTCTTCATGCTATTTTATCTTCCAATACGACGCATGAAAGTCGATAATATTTCTTTTTGTGACATTTCACCAAAAGATGCAACCTGCCCAAACATCAACACACCAATTTGGCAACTTTTTAAAGATAATTTTTGTGAGATTCTTGATCGCCACTGTTTAAGCGCAGAGCCTATTAGCGCTACAAATCTTGGAGATGTTTCAATTGATATCGGATGGACACATTCATTTCAACGCACAGAAGTGATTGATTTCGTTGATACCACGTTCAAATTTGGAATACTTATCCCTTCAGGTCAGCAAAAATGTGAAGACCAACTGTTCTCTTTTCCTTCTGGATACAATGGCCATACAGGGTTTGAAATGTCTGCAGATTTAGCGTTTGGTGCATTTGATTGGCTCACACTCGGGTCTCACTTTGATGCACTCGTATTTACAAATAAAACAAGAGATATCCGATTGAAAACTGGTAAAGCACAAAGCGGCATTATCAAGCTTGCAAAAGGATGTGCTAAAATAGAGCGCGGATCACAGTGGATGGCTGGCGCATATATAAAGTTTGATCATTTTGTACGTGGATTATCTCTACTGTTAGGCTATAGCTTTGTAAATAAAGGACGAGATTCAGTGTGTCCACTTGATACAGAAAAATTTAACGTTGGTATTGCCAACAGTGATCATGAGCTTTTTGGCTATAAAATGCACACACTTAACTTCCAATTTGAATATGATTTCGCACATGAAGATCGAGTATTTGGGCCTCGAATCTCTGCTTACTATAATAAAATAGTTGGCGGAAAACGCATATTCACTACAGACGTTGGTGGAGCAAACATCGGCCTTGAACTCGCCTGGGATTTATAACCAAACAAATACATGACTATGCAAAAAAAGGATAGTAATGAAACGAGTATCTATATGCTGGATAGTGCTACTCTCTTGCCACTATCTTTCTGCCGGAGTAGTTGTTACGGGAAACGATACTACCGCACCCAAAGCGTTCAAAACAAAAGTGACAGCGCAAACATACGATCGTAAAACTGGCAGCTTTTATGTTGGCCTTGCTTCTGGCACAGATGCATATACTCTTTCAAAAGCGCCTCGCCCTTCCTTTACTACCACTCCCGCTTTTTCAAGTGTCCTTGAAGCTGAAAGTGCTCTCACGAGCGCGACCATAGAATTTTTAAAATTTTCTTCTCAAAGCAGTGGATTTGGCGTACTTACCGCTGTTGCAAAAGGCAGTGAAGAATTTTCTGCAACCACAGTAACGTCACTTTTTACTGATGGCGCTGGAGAAGTTACCTCCGATAATATTAATGATGCAAGCGGCACCATAGCTACTGATGGTATCGTGCAAATTGAAGTAGACAACAATAATATTTATGCTGCCGTATCACCCAATGCAAGCGAGTGGGGAGACACCGATTCTGGAATTGCACTCATCGGATTAGGAGTAAGCGGCTCTACCATCACACTTGATATAAAAGATGCAACAACCGGTAACGCAGGAAATAAAGCTGCACCTCTTGATAAAAGTTCAACCGTATTAAAAGGGGATAGCGGAGGTGCTGATGTTGTCTTTACTTCAACGTTTGCTGCATTGCATTGGGATGATGATCTCGAGCGATTATTTGTTGGAGTACATATAGAAAGTAATTCAACAGCCGGCACTGATATTGCAAAAGCAGTTACTGTTGCCCGTCTTGATTGTAGTTTACAATTTCAAGCTATCGCACCGGACGGAGCAATAACGGGAGGCGCAGTAGATGAAATAGTAGTTGGTCAAGGTGAAAGCATCGGATTCACTCCTACCCATCTTCGCGTATTACACGCAAGTACCGGCCCGGATTATCTCATTGTAGACTGCTCTCCAACCGCAACATGCACGCGAGTATTTGCACTTCCATTAGTGAATGATACATCCGATCCATCTGCAGCTACCAACGGAACTATCGCCGATAAAGCGAGTGCACTTGATACCACTACTATGAAGTTTACCGATCCTGCAAGCGCTCCAGGCGATCTGCCCATTAACGATCCTATCACTGATCCTGAAGCTGTTGTTGGAGCGGGAGATTTACCCCTACAGGCGGGAGAAGGCATCTCAGACATGGTAGTAGTAGGCGATGCAGTATATGTATCAATCTCACTTACTCCTGATAGCGATACAGACACTGGCATTTTGGTATCACAAGCAATGTTTGATGATACCGGAAAAATTATTCGATGGACTCCTTGGACTGCAAAGCGCGTAATACCAGTAAATGCTTTTCCTGGCATTACACTTCCTGATGGATCAACCTGCTGTGGATCAATGAAATTTTTTGAAGTTGATGGCAAAACAGGGCACGTCTGGTTTGTAGAAGCAAGCACTCAACGAACAGTTGGTATCACCTCATGGTCTAACGGAATACTATCAAATGATCTTATTACTACGTTACGTGCAGCACTTTCACAAAGCTCTTATTCTGTTCTTGATCTCCATCAAAACACCCGTGGTTTTTTAGATACCACATCACAACGCTATGCACTGTTTGGCGGCGTTAATAAAGTAGCATTTGCACGCACTGCAATCGCTCGAGATGTCAGTGATTCTGCAAGTCCACAAACAGCAATTACTGATTTCTCTTCCACGGAAAACTTCAGACTCACCAATCTTCCAACCAATGCCGGCTGCTGCAACGTACTTGAATATTCCCGAACAAGTACAACAGCTGATCAAGATGATACTCGTGAAGATTTCACTTTCTTCTTTGCCGGTACAGAAAATGGACTGTTTGTGTATCATGATTTTCTGAATCATAGTGGCCTCAATCCAGTTGATTTTGGCGCACTTGATGCAACTCCGTTCACCGATTCAGATTGGAAAAAAATCGATACTATACATGGAGCAGTGATCGATATTAAAACATCCGGTGCAGGAAAAACACTCTACGTAGTTACTTCAGAATCATCAGATACTGAACCATTCATTGGAACTGTTTATAGTATCCCCTTTACTTCAAGCCCTACTACCATGTTTGCCAGCAGCAATATTAATACCATTGCAAAAACAGGCGTTGGCGCATTAAAAGACACTCTCCAGTTTTATGGGGTACAAATTGTAGCAACTGATGCACCTCGAGCTGCAAATCCAGAAAATAAAGAACAACTTATCCTTACAACAAACCAAGGATTATATCGATCTGATGCGAGCCAAGCTGGAAGCGCAAGCGTAGCTACCGTTACCAATCAAACAGATGCAGACTGGCAACTCGTAGTAAAAAATATGTTAAATACAACCGCCACTACGATGTTTAATGGTATTGGCGGAATGGATACACCAGTAAGACATACTACTTGGCCATTCAGCATGCAAGATGAATCCGGCTTTAATACGTTTGATCGCGGATCAATTCACCAGTATAGCGGACTTGGAGATAGTACTGGATCCGCCGCAGAATTTGCTACCTTCTTTGAACCAGTGAAATTCAATGCGCATTCAAACTTAAGCGCATTTACGACACTCGATATTTTGAATTATTTTTACTCAGATGGCGGACGCCGATTCTTTATCTTTAATAGAACGATTGATCCTGCTGATGAATCGCAACTCGCAGTTATCCCATATGATGTAGCTAGTTGGAATATTATTTCTCCAGACATCATTACCGAAGCTATCGTAGATGCGGCACGTCGATTGTATTGGGTAAGATTGATTGGCCCAACAGGCATTATTCTTGCTGGTACCAATCAGGGAGTAATTGGATTGCAATAATTACTCTTTCATCTTTGCTTCAATTAATGCACGCAACTGAGTAATCTGCTCTTTCAAACACGTATAACGAGCTACATCCATATGTGGCAATTGAACAAAGCGATCAGTAATCGTACCAATCACGCGAGACATATAATGCAACTGTTCTACCAATGGCTGCTTTTCCTGCAACGGAACAGTTTGCAACGCTGCACCCGCAAGCACAAGCTGACCCAATGAACAATCCAGAATTCGCACAACTTCAACAGACGTATGTGATTTTGAGCGAATCAGTTTATCCCATGCACCCCATACCTTTACACATTGCTCAGTCGCCCTACTATAGGCATTGCTTGGAAATAATGTATCAAAGCTAAACCGTTCATCTTGCCCTGATACTGCGTGAGATACACTTACAATCAAAGCAACAGTGAGCAATAGAAATGCACACCGTCTTTGGGTTCGATATTCCTTCATACCGTGCTCCTTGCGTTCTTCATACCTTAGGACCCTACAAAGCCATTGCAGCCCCTCACTATCAAGCCTGTCAAAAATGAGGGCAAAAAGTCAATAGAATAGGGCTTTTCAAGGATTTACCACTTTCCTGCAAAACCTCTTAATAACGCCTCTGGTAAGGCAATTTGGGTAATAAAAAACCGCGCCTTAAAAAGCGCGGTTTTTCTGAAATACTCTAATGTCTCTTAGAAAGGAAGTTCATCCTCAAAAGGAGGTTGATCTTTAAATTCAACTGCAGGCTTATCTGCTTTTGCCTTTAGCTCTTTTGACTGATTTTTCTTTTTGATTGATTCGATCTGATCAAAAAGTTCTTTTTCCAATGCTGATTCTGGTGCAGGCATTGCAGCTTCTTGCTTAGGCTTCGTTGCTGCCTTTACTGGCTCAGAAGATCGTGGTGATGAGAAAGAAGACGTAGTTGAACTTGCAGTATCGCCTTCTCCCGCAGAAGACAAGAATACTACTCGATCAGCAACCACAGAATGCTTGCTGCGATTTTGCCCTGATGGATCTTCCCATGTATCTAACTTCAAGCGACCTTCAACTAAAATTGAACGCCCTTTTTGCAGATACTGATGGCAACTATCAGCTTGCGCACCCCATACATCAATATCAATAAAACAAACTTCTTGTACCATTTCGCCACTTTGACGATTTTTGTATTGACGATTAGTTGCAAGTCCAAGCCTGCATACTGATTGTCCAGAAGTAAGTTGTTTGTATTCAGGATCGCGTGTTAGATTTCCAACTAATACGACACGGTTATAACCAGCCATAGGACTGCCCCTTCGAAAACTAAAAGATTTAAAACTATTAAAAAGAAGGTACCGCGTATATTCCGATACCTTCATTGATCATATCACAAACGCTAGCAGTTCGGAATAGCGATTTCTATTTTGTTGTTACACCAGTTGGTCGTAGAAATGGATACCCATCTTGCAACACATCTTTCACTACTTTATATTTTTGTTTTGCAGAAAGATCTGGTGATTGTAATAAGCGCACATCATGCAAAAACGTTGTACTATATTTTGCCGGTACATCCACACACTCAAGACGATAAATCAAGTAATACATCAGTCCAACATCACACGGATCCATTTCAGCCTGTTGCTTTTCACCATTAACTAGAAGTAGTTTTTTTAGCTCTCGTAACGTCTCAAATAATCCTTCATATGGATAGCTTATAATGCGCATCTTTTTAAGCACGTATGAAACAGGAGGAGCAACTACATCTTTGCCAACGCGATACAGAAAATAACTAATACCAATCATCACCAACAGTTTCATTTTTTTCCACAATTCATATTTTTCTCGCTCAAATTTTGTATACCCAATGTCATACGCCAATCGCCCTATATCAGGCACTTGAGCAAGTGTATCTAAAAGCCCCAATCGCCCATCCATACCTTTAGCAATAGCCTCAACGCCAGCACCCGGAGTTTTATATTTTTTTCGTGTTTGCGCAGGTGCATTAGGAAGAAGATGCCTCAACTTAGTTCCCTCACTTGCTTCTGCCAAGACAGCCTTAATAAGATGAGCCTCATTTAATTCTGTATCGCGTAAAACGCTCGGTGCCGTTGCAATTCCTTCTGCCAAATCATGTCCTTCATGGGCCACTGGCTGCGCAACTAAAAAAAGAAAATAACGCAAATCTCTTGTTTCAGCTGCGCTATTCATAGCATCTACCGTAAATATATCTGCATTTTGATCCAATAATTGAACCGCGCATTTCTTTGGCGCAGGTAAATCCTTCATGCCAAAAAGTCGACAATACACTCGCTCTAAATCTGTAGTAATATGAGTATTATCAGAACCCGACGCCGCAGCTGAAACACTGCCATCACTCCCGGATCTTTTTCGTACTGAAGAACTTACTCTTGCAACTTCAGATGAAGCACTTGCACCATCACTTCCCGATCGACTCCGCTGCATAACTAAAGCACCACTCTTACTATCAAACTGGACTTGAGAAAGATCTACTGAACTCTCATCACTCGTAATTACTTCCAAATCAAGTAACCGCTGCCGCACTAGTTGCTCAGCAAGCGCATCTCTATCCGCTTCATTACGAGTAAACTCAGGCAATAGCTGAGATGCTTTTATTTTAAAAGATACTATTTGCTCTTGTTCACATACATCAATACTATCCGCCCACTTTTTATCATTCCCCCAAAGCGCATCCGCACACGCTTTTCGATACATATCTGCATGCTGAAGAACAGTAGTCGCCGCTTTTTGCACATACCGATCACCATTATCATCTCTGCATTTATCTGCAGAAACACCAAGCGCAGCGCCTCCACCTACTGTGGCAACCACTGTGCCTAAATTCCTACGCAACCAAGACGGTTTACCGTATTGATATAATCGCTTTTCCATTTGATTGTTAAATCCAAGCACAAAGCTCGTAGCACGAGTAAGCATCGCTGCAACTGTTTCAAAAACCGGTTGTGCCATCACTATACTCGCAGATGCCTCATCGCTATTCAACTGCGCACACAATTCTTTAAACCATGCATACTGAACAGCTCTATCTTGTCCAAACGGCGCCTTATTAATTTGCTGTACCAATGTCCCAAGAAGCGCACACAGTTCATCTTGCATGCGTTGCAATGTATGGATAATTACTTTTGGTGATTTTCGATGCAAGAAAAATTGCACCCGATATCCCTGAGCTTCTTTCCAAAACGAAAGAAGTTCTTCTATTTGTGAAAGTATATCCAAAATACGATCATTCATTTTCAATACAAGCGGAACAGTCAACTTATAAAGCCCCGCAAGCCGAATTGCATCTATATGCGCGTTTGAACCATCACTCATCGTCATCCGTTCAAGCTCAGCCAAGTTACTTCGTACTGTTTTTAACGATGCGTAATTACTCATTCCTGCAATAGGGGCAATAATACTACTCAGTGCATCAAGATCTTTCACACTCTCAACTGCAGCATCAACAGCTTCCTGCGCTTGTTTTACAAATGCGCCTGGAAACTCACTCGGAGCTGCCGTATAGCCCGATACGGCAAATACACAAAGCAATCCAAAAAGGAATATCGTTTTTTTCATGAAATCTCCATTCAATAACATATTTTGATCCCATCACTATAGCAGACTAGCGCCTGAAGTAAAAAGGGTGCCCTCTTATAAAGCCCCTAAAGAACTGAGCGTATCGTCACATTCACGCTGTAACGATTCAATACGACTGTATAATAATTCCAGCTTTTTCTGGCATCGGGATAACTTTTCTCGCGAAGCAATAGCACACCATCCCTGCTTATCACCTTGTGCATATGCTTCAACAGCATTCAACGCCTGCTTTTGCACAGCCCCTAACGATGAAAGCAAATCGGCAGATGCATGCAACACACTCCCAAATGCACTACAACAGGACTCTTTAAGCGCGTTCATAGATGGTGCTCTTTTTGAACGTTTTTCGGTAAATTGTGCTGATAAAAAGAAGGTTGAAACAATCGTTACGAATGCAACGGTATAAAACTTTTTAGACATGCAAGCTCCATGAAGTACTACTTAATTGTTCGAATGCCAATGCGAGTATACTCGAGCAACGATGCAAATACCATAGCAATGAGTATCATTAATGCAGCGTAATACGTCTTGATTGGCGCCCAATTAAAAAAGTGACACGCAAAAAGCCACCCAATAAAAATCATCTGTATGAAAGTAGTCAGTTTTCCTAATCGCCGAGGGCGCACTTCAATGTATCCCTTGGTTGCAAAAATCAACACAGCGCCACCAATAAGAATTATCTCTTTCAAGAGTATCAAAAGCACAAACCAAAAAGGGATAGATAAAGGAGATGATTGAATAAAGGCAAGTGTAAAAAAAACAGAAAGAATAAAAAATTTATCTGCAATCGGATCTAAACAGGCACCCAAAAATGTTTGTTCATTGCGCATGCGCGCCAAATACCCATCAATCCAATCAGTAATACAGGCAAATACAAACAACCCAAATGCAATATCCCATGCACCCCATACCACTGCCATCACAATGCACGGTGTAAGTGCAATACGAACAAGCGTAAAAACCGTAGATATCGTTATACGCTTTTCATGCGCAGGAAGTTGTTTTAAAAAATGAAAGTTTACGTGTGACATTCCGCTACCAGTTTGAAACGTTACTTTGCACAAAAGGTACCACAGAATAAAAAATACTGAAAAAACTATTGGCCTTTTTGAGGTACGGAAATCACCCCACCCCCCACGCAGACAGATCCTTCGTAAAAGACTGCAAACTGCCCGGGTGCAATTCCTTGATCACGTTTTTTCAGCTTTACTGCATACCTACCATTTTCTTCGGGAGAAAGCTCAGCTTCATGCATATTAGGACCATGGCGCATTTTTACTTTTAGCTGCCGAGGCTCAGTTACAGCAGACAAAAACCAATTAAAGTCCGATACATGAAACGTATCGCGCGCTTTGTCATCGGAATAATAGTTACGAGAAATATACACAATATTTTCTTTTGGATCTTTTGCCGCTACATACCATGGACCACCTGCCAGGCCAAGCCCTTGCCGTTGGCCAATCGTATAAAACCAAAAACCATCATGCGTACCAATTTTTTTGCCAGTTTCGACTTCAATAATATCGCCGCTATTTTCACCGCAATAATGTTTTACAAAATCACGAAATTTCAACTTACCCAAAAAGCAAATACCTTGGCTGTCTTTACGGTCTTTGGTTGGCAAATCAAATTCATGCGCAAGACGACGTACGTCTTCTTTTTGTAAATGGCCGATTGGAAAGAGTGCGCGCTTTAATTGCGCTTGGCTTAAATGAGAAAGAAAATAGGATTGATCTTTAATAGGATCCGGCGCTTGCCCAATTGCATATCGCCCATCTTTATGTACCACTTGTGCATAATGACCTGTCGCCACTTTTTCATATTTTTCGTCAAGCAGATCCAAAAACATGCCAAACTTAATTCTACTATTGCAGAGCATATCTGGATTTGGAGTGCGTCCTTTTTTAATTTCGCTTACCGCATAGTTCACAACTTCGGTATGATATTCTTTTTGCAATGATACCACTTCAAGCGGAACGTTCAGTTTTTGGCAAAGCTCACGCACATAGGCTAAGTCTTTTTCCCACGGGCAATCGCCCAAATAAGAAAGCTCATCTTCAAGCCAAATTTTTAAATAAAATGCGGTAACATCGTGTCCCTGATCTTTTAATAGCTGCAATGCTACCGAGCTATCAACTCCACCCGAGACTAAAACTGCAATCTTCATGATATCTCCATATCTGCATAGTTATGATATAAGTATAGCAAAATAAGCTAAAAAAACAGCCCAATCCTGCTCTAAATGGCCCTCATCCATTGATTTTGCTCCGGCATCAAGTAGACTAAAGGGCATACTATCGAAACATTTAGTAGCCATAGGCCCCATATGAATATCATAAGCAAGCTCTCAGACGCGTTTTCCAACTATTTAGCCACCACCTTTTCAATCGATTCAAAGCAAGCCAAGCAGTATCAACTTGAGCTGAACGTGGATGAGCATAAGCAGCAATTTGGCGATTTGACCAGCAATGCGGCTATGGGCCTCGCACGCGCTCTCAAGCGCAACCCTCGTGAAATTGGCCAAGAAATTGCCTCAGGCTTTACCGACCCTTCTATAGAAAAAATAGAAATAGCAGGCCCCGGTTTTTTAAATTTCACCCTCAATCAAAATGCCTCAGACCAACTCGCTCAAGAGCTACTTACTCAAAAAGCTGACTTTTTTAAGCCTACTGAAAAGCCTTCTAAAAAAATAAATATCGAGTTTGTAAGCGCAAACCCTACTGGCCCACTTCACTTTGGCCATGGTCGTGGTGGCATTATTGGCGATGTACTTGGAAATGTACTTTCATTTCTAGGCAATGATGTAACAAAAGAATTTTATATTAATGATGCGGGCGCACAGATCAAAAAGCTTGGCAACTCATTGCGTATTCGATACCAACAAGTTTCAGGCATGAAGGTTGATCTGCCTGAAGATGCGTATCACGGGCACTATCTTATTGATCTTGCTAATGAGTTGTTTTCAGAACATGGCGATCGCCTCTTAGATCAAACTTCAGAATTCTTTGATAGCTTTGCACAAGCCAGACTCCTTGAGCACATCAAATCAACGCTCGCTGATTATGGTATTTCTTTTGATACCTGGTTCTCGGAAAAAACATTGCATGAAAGCGGCGCAATCGAACAAGCAATTGGATTGCTTGAAAAAAACGGTTTGCTCTATGAAAAAGAAGGCGCACTGTGGTTTACCTCAACCAAGTATGGCGATGATAAAGATCGAGTGCTTCGCAAAAAAGATGGGCAACTTACGTATGCCGCTGCTGATATTGCATACATGCAAGATAAGGTAAAACGTGGGGCCGATGAACTGATTTATATTCTTGGCCATGATCATCATAGCTACGCTACTCGACTTGAAACTATCCGTCAGGGATTGCAGCTCGCCTGCGCACTCGATGTGATTCTGTATCAGCTTGTAAGTATTAAAGAAGATGGCCAGCAATTACGAATGTCTAAACGAGCTGGCGTAATTGTAACATTGCAAGACGTAATTGATACAGTGGGCCGGGACGTTGCTCGCTATTTTTATCTGCAGCGTAAAGCTGATGCACAGCTTGAATTCGATTTAAATTTAGCACTCAAGCATACTGATGAAAATCCAGTGTACTACATTCAATATGCCTACGTGCGAACCGGCAGTATTTTGAAAAATGCCGAAAAAGAACCAGCGCTTGCTGGTGTTTCAGAAATGAACATCGCTGATTTGTCTTCCGCTGATAAGCTCTTAATGAAAAAATGTGCATCACTAATCTCAGTACTGAAAACAATTGAGCATACTCATCAAACGCATTTACTTGCCTATTATACGCACGAACTGGCACAGTTCTTTAATCGGTATTACACAAAAAATCGCGTCATTGATCTGGAGAATATCCCCGCGAGCAAAACGCGATTAGCATTAGTAACTATTATGAGAAATACATTAGAGACCTGCTTGGATCTGCTTGGCTTGGGCAAACCAACTAAGATGTAAAAAAGCTATTTTTTAATCCTTATGAGCTTGAAGTGCTTGCAAAGCAGCTTGACGCTTTCGTTCATCGTCTGCTATTCGTTGCCGCTTTACTTGCTCTCTCTCTAATCGATCTGACGATTTTTTTTAACATCGCACACAACAACAAGGCACCCAACTCTCATTGTATTATCATCACTCTGATGCAAGCTGCCTGTCGATCCGTCATAACTCCTAGGGTAACCATCTTCTGCAATTGGATGTCCCTTTGCCATTCCAGATAACAAAAAAAGTCCAACTATCAAAATTCGTTTCTGCATAAAAACCTCGTCACTTAAATATTAAAACATACTTAAAAAAGCCATCCCACTTTAGCAGGATGGCTCTATAATTACCATTCACTCATCGATATTTTATTCAAACAAAGACGCCGTAAGGAGCTGAGCTTTTATCACATCTTCCCCGGCAAATAACAAAATGAAGCCTAACTTCTTTTTGATCAACTCCCCTTCAGCATAAGTAATATACTCACTCAACGTATCGCCTTCAGGAACTCTGAGCAGTGTACTTAAATCAGCCAAACACGGCAATGTGCGACCATCTTCAATAACCTCTTGCGACAGCCATGCATCATCCTCAACACCCTCAAAAAAGCCTGCTACTATTGCTCGAACTTCGCTCTGATTTTCAGGGCGTGGCATCGGCTCTTGATCAGCTGCAGTAAGCCCCGTTGAACCTATTGCGCCAACGAATACCAAAGAAAACATCCACTTATTCATGTAAAACTTCTACTTGTAACTGTTATAAAAGGATATAATTGTCCCAATGGTACCCAAAAGGCTCTAAGAGTCAAGCGCTCATGCCCACGCAAAGAGTTGATAAAATCATGGTTTCTGGCACACTAGATACAAGGATTTCTTTCATTCTTAAAAACATAATCGACGAATTTAAACGAAATTAATACACTCCAGGAGTACATTCTATGGCTACAATCGATAAAAAATTGATCCAAAAACTTCGTGAAATCACTGGCCTTGGCATGATGGATTGCAAAAAAGCACTTGTTGAAACTGACGGTGATTTGGAAAAAGCAGTTGATATTTTACGCCGAAAAGGTGCTGCTGTTGCCGCTAAGCGCTCTGATAAAGAAACCGCTGAAGGCATTGTTCATTCATATATTCACCCTGGTAGCCGTATGGGCGTATTGCTTGAGCTAAACTGCGAAACTGATTTTGTAGCAAATACTGCAGACGTCAAACAATTCGCACAAGATCTTGCACTTCATATTGCTGCAATGAAACCTCTCTATATTACCCCAGAAGAAGTTGATCCTAAGTTTCTTGAGCATGAAAAATCCATCATCAAAGAACAACTTGCTGACTCAGGAAAACCAGAGCAAATTTTGAACAAAATTGTTGAAGGCAAAGTAAACAAACTGTATTCAGAAATCTGCTTACTTGAGCAATCATTTGTAAAAAATGATCAACAAACCGTTAAACAAGCAATCGAAGAATTGATTGGTAAAACGGGCGAAAAAATCAAAGTGAAACGATTCTCTCGATTCGAAATTGGCGCGTAAAGAGTATGCATATGAGTAAAAAAAGAATTTTGCTCAAGCTTACCGGTGAGATTTTTTTGGATGAGGAGGGAAAACCAACCTCTAAAAATGTGCGTTCAATTATCGCCCAAATTAAAAAAATCTCAGATCAATTTCAGTTTGGTATCGTAATTGGTGGTGGTAACTTTTTCCGTGGCAGCCAGCATGGCACTCGCATGGGGGTTCGCTCCTCTGTAGGACACCAAATTGGTATGCTTGCTACTATGATGAATGGCCTTATGCTCAAAGACCTCATCGAACAAGATGAGCTTTCTGCAGAACTTTTATGCGCAATGCCCAGTCCAGAAATTGGTAAGCCTATTTCGCAGCAAAGTATCCAGACGTCATTAAAGAAAGATGAAATTCTCATCTTTACGGGTGGAACAGGAAACCCCTTTTTCACCACTGATACCACTGCAATTTTACGTGCACTGCAAATCCAAGCAGACCAGGTATGGAAGGGAACTTCAATCGATGGCGCATATTCAGCGGATCCCAAAAAAGATCCCGCGGCCAAAAAGCTTGAAACTATTACCTTTAAACAGGCAATTGAACAACAATTAGGCATTATGGATCTCACCGCCTATGCAATGGCTGAGCAGCATGATGAAACAATTCGTATATTTGATATTTTTGCACCGGATGCATTACTGCATGCTGCGCGTGATCCACAATTTGGCTCAACAATCACAAAAGGAACCTAAATGGCTATAGAATTACAACTCGTTGAAAATGATGTAAACGGCTTTCAAAAACCAATGGAAGCTGAAATGAGCAAAACCATCAAACACTTTGAAGGTGAGCTTGTTAAAATCCGTACCAACAGAGCACACACTTCATTAGTTGAAAGTGTTGAAGTTGCAGCATACGGCCAAGCACCAATGCCTCTTAAGACATTGGCAGTGCTTTCAGCTCCAGATGCGCGTCTTATTTCTGTGCAACCGTGGGACACTTCTATTATTCCTGATATTGAAAAAGCAATTACTGCTTCTGATATCGGTATCAATCCTCGAAATGATGGTAAAGTTGTATATCTTCAGTTGCCTGAAATGAGCTCAGATCGCCGTGACGAACTCGTTAAAATTTTAGGTAAAAAAGAAGAAGAAACGAAAGTTACTCTGCGTAATATTCGAAAAGATTTTAACAACATCATTCGAGACGCGAAAAAAAACAAAGATATCTCAGAAAACTTCCAAAGCCGCTTGGAAGATGTGCTTCAAAAAGTAACTGATACCTTTGTTAAAAAAGCGGATGAAATGGCAGATAAGAAAAAGAAAGATATAACTACCGTTTAACTCTTTTCTTTTTATCTTCTTTTGGTACACTAATAATACTTTAAGATGTTCCTGAGCTGAAAGTTCAATTGAGTGTGCATCAGTCTCTATATACGTTTGAAATAATTGAGTGCAGGAGTGGCGGAATTGGTAGACGCGCTGGATTTAGGATCCAGTTCCAGAGATGGAGTGGGGGTTCAAGTCCCTTCTCCTGCACCATTTTTTTAAAAAGGAGACTGCTATGGCCCTCGATAATGAAGCACCGATTACGGCCAATCAAACCACCTCAGACCCCACACAAGTCGAACACTCACAGGCCTCTGCATCCCCTCATCCACAACTTGGTTTTGAATTTGAATGTATACGCCCCGATTTTTGTTATGGCACGGTAGTAATACCTGCTGCAATCGTTGATGAGTTTTATCACGAAGCAGCTCAATCACAGCAAAAATCTGCGCAAACCTACGGTTTTCATCACGGCGAAGTTCCTCTCGAATACATCAAACAAAATTTCACAGACAATCTTGCTGATCATATTAAAGAACTCCTTTTTAAGTATTGCGTTATCAACTATTTATACGAACAAATTCGTATCAATAAATTAGTACTCGTAGGCGATCCTCGGCTCACTGATATTTCATTGCGCCCACAGGAAGATGGTCGATTTACGTTTGAGATTAGCCTATTTCCCGATCTGAATATCTATGACTGGAAATATTTCCCATTCAAATCCCCTAAGCGGAAAAACTATAAAGATTTAGATCGGCAAGTAGAATCATTTATCGAAGAAGAAAAAAACAAACTACACAATCTTGAAAGTGATGCGCTTACTGTTGGCGACTGGGTAGGGTTTAATTTAGGACTTGTAAGCAAAGACACGCAGCTTCTTTTGAATGGATTTACGCAATCTTTCTGGTTTAAAATCGGTGCCGACGAAACCGAAAACCCACTGCGCCAAATCTTTATTGGCAGAAAGCCTGGGGACCATTTTAAAACCGATCACCATGCATTACAAGATTATTTTAGCGATCAATTGGATACTAATTATCAATTTGATATAGAAATAACCGGTGCACTTTCACACCGCTATTTTTGTTTTGATCACTTTAAAAAAACGTTTCGTATCAAAACAAATAAAGATATGCATAAAAAACTGATTGAATCGTTTTCATACCGGCAAGATATTTCTCAACGGCATGCAATGGTAGAAGAAGCAATTCATGTATTGCTTTCTAAGCATAAATTTTCAGTGCCAAATCACTTAATACTCAGAGAGCAAAAACGAATTCTAGAGCGCATTCAACAGAATCCTGATTATCACGTCTATCGAGCAGAAAAAGATTTTGAAACGCATGTGCGCAATCTCGCTGAAAAGATTG